>Ga0315289_10015266_pt1 | contig 10666 bp, 8 predicted proteins | sample YL17G11_40_MG_FD_203452 | JGI IMG/M metagenome (GOLD analysis project Ga0315289, IMG submission 203452) | Sediment microbial communities from Yellowstone Lake, YNP, Wyoming, USA - YL17G11_40 | ecosystem: Environmental > Aquatic > Freshwater > Lake > Sediment | place: USA: Wyoming | collected...
TCGTCCAGGTCTCTTTCCGGGTAATAATCCCTGAAGCCTGAGGCGACAGCCAGCGCAGAGAACTTCTCTGCTGTCAGTAAAAGATTCTCGGATTTTCTGTTGTTCTTCTTTGCTTTGGCCTGTGTCGTGTAGCAGGCAGGAAAGGTAAAATTTAACTCTTTCTTCAGGACAGGAAAGGACTGCTTCGATTGCTCGAGCATCTGAAAATACTTTTCAGGATTAGCAAATTCCATTTTGGGCTGGCTCTTGTCGTTCCTGAATTTTGTGATGGCTTCCAAGTCAGAATCTCTTGGCCCGCCTCCATGGTCGCCCTCTCCATAGAGCAGCATAAAGCCCTTCAAATCAGATTTTTTCGCGGCCTCGAGGATAACGTCTTTGATTCCATCTCTCATGCTGACCACATACCAGCCGGGTGGAATATAGGCTAAAACTCTGGAGCCGTCAGCTCCTTCCCACCAGAAAGCCAAAATGTCTTCAGGCCCGCATCTCTCGAAAACATAATATTTGATTCCTGACTTTGAAAGAATCTGGGGAAGCTGCCAGTTGTGCCCGAAGGAGTCAGGGTTCCAGCCGACTTTAACGTCGACTCCGAATTTATCCATAAAATATCTTTTTCCGTAGAGGAGCTGTCTGACCAGAGATTCGCCATCCGGCATGTTCAAATCAGGCTCGCACCACATTCCGCCCACAGGTATCCATGTGCCTTCCTTAATTCTGGATTTTATCTCCTGAAAGAGTTCGGGATAATTCTTCTCTATCGCCTCGTAGACTGAAGCCTGGCTTTGAGCGAATGTCAGTCCAGGCATTTTCTTCATCCGCTCCAGCGTGCCTTGAAAGGTATGGGTGGCGATGTCATGGACTGTCTCCTCCCATCTCCAGAGCCAGCTCAAATCAATGTGGGCGTGTCCTACGATATAGCCTGTGTAATCCTGGGGGTTGAATTGCGGCTTTTTATCCTGGGAATAATTGAGCTGGATCAAGAAGGCGATGGCTAGAATAAAAACAAAGACTTTAAAATTTTTTTTCACTTCCCTCCTCCCTAACTAATACAAACGCATTACATGCCGTTACATTGTGATTGCGAGCACCCGAAGGGTGCGCGGCGATCTCTCTTATAGTTACGAGATTGCTTCGTCATTTCATTCTTCGCAATGACAATATAAAACCATTTAATGCGTTTGTATTAGTATAAACATAATATTTCATCTGCCATCGCGAGGAGCGGGGCGACATGGCGATCCAAGGAGCTTCAAACCTCGCGGCGGTGGCGGATCTGGTCCAGGCTGACAGCAATGACGATGATTGCTCCAATAATAATTTCCTGGATATAGTTGGGCCAACCCATCATCGTGCATCCATTCCTGAGGAAGGCCATGATGAAAACTCCGATCATCGAGCCTAAAATGCTTCCCTCGCCTCCGCTCAGGCTGCCGCCTCCTATGACCACTGCGGCGATGATATCAAGCTCTAAACCCACAGCCACAGTCGGGTCGCCAACTGTGAGCCTTGAGAATTCCATGACGCCACTCAATCCACAGAATAGCCCGGCAAGAGAATAGATGATGATTTTTGTCCTCTTTGTCCTGATGCCGCAGAGCCGGGCAGTCGCTTCGTTGGAGCCTATGGCAAAGACATGCCTGCCGAAGACTGTGTAGCGCAAGACAACAGCCATCGCTACGGCAAACAGAATCATCAACCAGACGCCCGGCGCCATGAGCAGCCAGGAAGGCCGAGGACTCTTGGCCATGAGGTCGTTAACCCAGGTTATGGGAGCGTCGATTTTCTGGTTTTTTGCCAGCCACTTGGCTATTCCTCTGGCTATCCCCATCATGCCCAGAGTAACAATAAAAGGCACCAGCCTTAGAGAAGTGATTAAGCTTCCGTTCACAAAGCCGATAAGGCCTCCGGTTATTACGCCAAAAAGGATGGCAATAACCGGATGGAATCCGGCGTTGATGGCAAAGGCAACGATCACGCTGGAAAGGGCAATGTTCGAGGCTGCAGAGAGGTCGATTCCGCCGCTGATGATAATCACTGTCATTCCCAGGGCACCCAGGGCGATAATCACAGATTGAGTGGCGACGCTCTTGAAATTTGCCGCTCGCAGGAACCTTTCCTGAACATCGGGTATGGAAGAAAAGATGACGAGCACCAACAGCAGCCCCAAGAATGGAGCCAGCAGATTGATTAAGGCCTGTAGCTTTTTTACTTTCTTCATGTCTTAGCGCAATATTTCATGTGTCATCGCGAGGAGCGAAGCGACGCGGCGATCTCATTAAATTAAATGAGATTGCCACGCTCCCTTCGGTCGCTCAATGACAAAGTAACAAAATTCATTCCTTAATTCTCAAGTTCACATCGGCTTTCCGGTAGTGACCGCTGCCATTAAGCTCTGCGTATTCCATGCTGCCGAAGGCCGGATATCCGTGAGCTCTCCCCGGTGAAAGACCACGATTTTATCGCATATTCCCAGAAGCTCGGGAAAGTAAGAGCTGATGAAGAGAATCGCTTTGCCCTGCGAGGCAAGCTCTCCAATCCATTCATAAATCTGGGACTTGCTGACAACATCAATTCCTTTTGTAGGCTCATCCAGAAGAAGGATGTCTGCTTTCTGGTGGAGAAGCCTGGCCAGGGCAACCTTCTGCTGGTTTCCACCGGAGAGGCTGAAGGTTCTCTGTTTCGGGCTTCGGGCTTTAATCTTCATCTTTTCGACCAAGTCCCAGACAGCTCTTTGACGTTTTTTCAACCGAAGAAATCCAAGACGGGAATAAGGAGAAAAATGGCTGAGGGTCAGGTTATCAGCTAAAGATTGGGCCAGAGCCAGTCCTTCCTGCTGCCGGTCCTCGCTCAGATATCCCATGCCCTGTTTGATTCGCTGCCAGGGAGCACCCTTGAATGTCTCGACGCTGGCCACTTTTAAAGAGCCTTTCTCGATGGAATCCAGGCCGAAGACTGTGCGCAGCATCTCTGTTCTTCCTGAGCCGATCAAGCCAGCAATTCCCATGATCTCGCCGCGGCAAATCTTCAAGTCCACCTCTTTCTGCATCTTCTTGCCCTTGAGCTTTTGAAGGGTGAGCAGAATCTCCCCTGCCTTGTGCTCAACCCTGGGGAACATCTCTTTGACCTCCTGCCCAACCATCATCCGGATGAGCTCCTCGAGCGAAGTCTCTTCGATATTTCCAGTGCCTACCTTTTTTCCGTCTCTGAGAACAGTGAAGCTATCGGCAACCTGTTGAACTTCCTCTAAGAAATGGCTGATATAAATAATGCTCACATCCTGCGACTTGAGCTTTTTTATCAGCTCAAAAAGCAGGAGGGTATCTTCCTGGGATAAGGAGCTTGTCGGCTCATCCATAATTAATATCTTTGCCTTGCCAATTAGGGCTCTGGCTATTTCTACGACCTGCCTTGCACCGATGCTCAATCTCTTCACAGGAATGTCAGGCGATATCTCGGGATGATGAACAAAATCCAGGGCCTCTTTGACTCTTTCCCTCATCGCTTTTTGCCTGGCAAAGCCCCAGGAATGCAGCTCGCTGCCGAGCATGATGTTCTCTTCGACAGTCAGATGAGGAGCCAGGTTGAGCTCCTGGTAAATCATGGAAATTCCTCTCCTGCGGCCATCAAGAGGGCTGGAAGGAGAATAGGGAAAGCCTTCCAGGAACATGGCTCCCCTGTCCGGTTTTATGGCTCCGCTCAAGATCTTGACCAGGGTGCTCTTTCCTGCCCCGTTTTCTCCGAGCAGGGCATGGACATCTCCTTTTTTTAGCTCAAAATCGACCGCCTCCACAGCACGGGTTGCGCCAAAGCTCTTGCTAATTTTTTCCATTCGAAGGGCAGGGGTGGTAGTTTGTTTCTGGGCCATCAATCGAGGTAAGAAGACAAATCGGGTAAGAGAAGAGATTTTATCTCAGGTTCATCCATGTTTTCTTTGGTTGCCAGGTAAACACCTGTGTCTATCCTCTTTTCGACCTTCTCTCCTTTCAAGAAAAGAACCATCTGCATGACTCCAAGATATCCAATTTTCATCGGATTCTGAAGGATAAGGCCGTGGAGGTGTCCGTCTCTCAATCCCTGAACAAGCTTAGGGCTGCTGTCGAAGCCCACAAATTTTACCTTTCCGGCCAGTCCTGATCCCTGGAGGGCGCGGAGAGTGCCGAAGGTGCTCGACTCATTGGGACAGAAGATGCCGTCGACATTCGGGAATCGGCTGAGAAGATTCTCAGCCATCTGGTAAGCCGTCTCTGTGGTCGAGCCGGCATACTGGTCCTGGACAAGGAAGGAAATTCCGGGGAAATCTTTTTTCATGGTGTCGATAAAGCCTTGCTCGCGCTCAGTGGTGCTGGCTGAGCCTTCCTGGTAGCGGATGAGAAAGATTTTTCCTTTGCCTTGAAGAAGCTCTCCCAGCCTTCGAGCGCCCATCACTCCTCCCTTGTAATTATCTGTGGCCACATAGCTTATATAATCCTCGCCCTGGAGCCCGGAATCGATGATGACCACTGGAATATGCTCCTTGACAGCATCCTGAACCGGACGGCAGAGAGCACGCTCATCAAGAGGGGCAAGCACGATTCCGTCCACGCCGCGGCTTATAAAATCTTCGACAACAGTGATCTGCTGGGCCCGGTCATCCTCCTTCTGAGAGCCCTTCCAGAAGATTTCCACTCCGAGCTCTCTCGAAGCCTTGACCGCTCCAGCATGGATGGATTTCCAGAACTCATGGGTCGTTCCTTTGGGTATGACTGCAATCTCGAAAATTCTCTCTTTGCCTGGCTCAGATGTTTTTTGCTCTCTTTTTCCACAGCTCAAGAAAGCAAGGGATAAAAAAATGAGGATAAAAAGAAATTTTCTTGCCTTCCCTTTCATGCTAAAGAGTATATCCAGAAGCGAGCGTCCAGTCAAAAAGTTATTTGAAGACGAAAGCATCTCCTGTAATTATTAATTACATAATGGGTCGCGGATTTGCATCTGCTTCTAAGGGAAGTGATGATTATTTTATCCGGGAGAAGCTATAGATTTTGATTTTGGCGATAAGCATCTGCCCCTCTGCTGGCTGCTGTTGAATCTCTCTCACAACATCCATGCCTGAGACCACTTTCCCAAAAGCGGCGAATCCCTGTCCGTCAGGATTTCTCTTTCCTCCAAAATCAAGCTCTGGCTGGTCGCCGATGCAGATGAAGAACTCTGATGAGGCTGTTCCGGGCTCGTTCCTGGCCATCGAGATAACGCCATCTTTATGAAGAATGCCTGTCTTGGCTGTCGTCTCATGCTCGATGGCTGGGAGCCTGTTCGTCATGTCGGCAAAACCTAATCCTCCCTGAATGACTTCAATCTTGACATCATTATCGGGCTGGTTATCCATCCGGACGACTCTATAGAAGCTGGCTCCAGCAAAGCGGTTTTCATCGACATATTTCAGGAAATTCGAAGCTGTGATCGGGGCTTTATCTTGATAAATCTCGACAACAATATCTCCCAGGTCTGTCTTGATTAAAACCTTTGGGTTTTCGCTGCTGCCAAAAGCATTACAAAAAGTGAAAATTACAAAGATTAGGAGCAGAAAGAAAATTCTTATCTTCAGCATGATTTTTCCTCCAGTATCAAAGTGACAAGAGGGAAGGCTGCAGATAGCAATTATTTTTCTAATCCTAGAGCTTCTCTAGCATCAGCCGAGCTTCGGTCATTTCTCCACGGGCTGCAAAAATTCGACCTTTTAAGAGGACTTTCCAGCCAGGCATTCTTAATTCCTCTGCTGTTTTTTGTTTTGTCCTCGGGCGCGATGAGAATCCTCTTTGGAAAAAGACTTAAAAAATCACTGGGCCTTAGCCAGCTTCACATCCACCCAGAAGGAATATTTCTTCGGACCCGTTGGTCCAGTAGGGGCTTGTTCCTGATAAGTCCCTGTGGGCCTTTCCGTACTTAAATCCGCTCCGGTTGACACAGCTCCAGGGCCGCGCCCCCTCTGCATCTTTTCTTTCATTTCCTTGGTCATTCCGCCCCATTCGAACCCGACTATGATCTCTTTTCCCGGGTCTGCTCCGATTCCCGCCGGATGAAGTTCTCGGGAGGCCAGAGGAATCCGGAATTCATAGGCGACGAGATTCTGTTGTGTCATTATCATAAATCCCGGAAGGTCGATGCCTTGGTGAGCTTCTGTTGGAAGAATTTCTTCACCCTTTTTATTGACGGCAGCGGCATCAAAGAGGACATATTGGGGCTTGGCTTTGATTTCTTGTTTTTTTTCTTCGGTTAAGGTAAAGCCCTGTGACTCCATGTGGGCGATGAGCTGGTCTCCGTTGACCATCTTTTTTACAAATTTCACGCCATAATCCTTGCTCTTCTTTCCAAGGGTATTGAAATAGAGGGTGATTCCGGTCGTATCGATGGAGCTGAGAAACTTAGGGTCCTTGAAAATAAACAAGACGTAAAGGTTGCGATCATCGTTTCGGAAAGCATATTCGACAGCGACGCTTTTCTTAAAGTTCATCGAATCCTCTGGCCACTCCTCATTCAGGCCATCGACACGAAGAGGAGAAGACGTCCACTTGCTTTGAACGGCATTCTCAGCCGGAAGAACAACCGGAAAAAAGAGAAGGACGACAGAAATCATCAAGAGACCTGATAAAAGCCTTGTCTTTTTCATGTGAGTCTCCTTCAATAATTTATATTATATTAAAAAATATATATTACAGCAAAAATCATGCCACTAAAAGTTTTTCCAGACTGTCCCGAGTTAAGTGATGAGCGTGGGGGAGTACGTGAATTTTCGGTTCTGAGGAACTGGGTGTATATTTGCTCTTGTACTCATGTATTTACCATAAAATTTGCTAAAGGGATGTCCTGAAGCTAGTTCAATTTGACTCTTTCTACATTTATTTGATATTCTTTTGCCAAGCTAGGGAAGAGGGATATACATGGCCATTAAATGCCCCAAGTGTCAAACTGATAATCCTGACACACAGAAGTTTTGTGGTGAGTGTGCTACCCCGCTTCCTTCACCTAAGGATATCGCTGTCACTGAAACCTTAGAAACACCCAAAGAAGAATTGACCACGGGTTGCACTTTTGCAGGCAGGTACCAAATTATTGAGGAACTGGGCAAAGGTGGCATGGGAAAACTTTATAGAGCACTGGATAAGAAGCTAAATGAAGAAGTGGCACTGAAGCTCATAAAACCTGAGATTGCTTCAGACAGGAAGACTTTAGAGCGGTTTAGCAATGAACTGAAAGTTGCTAGAAAGATTGTCCATAAGAATGTAGGGAGGATGTATCATCTCAGTGAAGATAGGGGAACTCATTATATCACTATGGAATATGTTCCTGGCGAAGATTTGAAGAGCTTTATTAGAAGGTCAGGGCAATTAGCGGTTGGAACAACGATAAGGATAGCCAAACAGGTGTGCGATGGGTTAGCTGAAGCACATACGCTAGGGGTCGTGCACCGTGATCTAAAACCAAGCAACATCATGATTGATAGAGATGGAAATGCTCGCATTATGGACTTCGGAATAGCTCGCTCACTTAAAGCGAAAGGGATTACGGGTGCAGGAGTTATGATCGGGACACCAGAATACATGTCTCCAGAACAAATTGAGGGGAAGGAGGTAGACCAGCGTTCGGATATTTATTCTTTGGGAGTGATCCTTTATGAGATGGTGACAGGTCGAGTACCATTTGAAGGGGACACGCCTTTCACTATAGGTGTAAAACACAAAAGCGAGGAACCGAAAGATCCCAAAGAACTCAATGCTCAAATCCCTGAGGATCTCAGCCGTGTGATACTTAAATGTATGGAAAAGGATAAGGGAGAGAGGTATCAGAGTGCAGGAGAGGTGCGTTCTGAGCTTACAAAAATAGAGAAAGGTGTACCCACAACTGACATAAAGATTCCAAGGTGGAAGCCCACCACTTCTAAAGAAATAACGGTTACCTTTAACCTGAAAAAGGCCTTACTTCCAGCTATCATTGTCGCCGCTTTAGTAATCGCAATAGTCATTGTGCTGCAAGTCCTTCCCTCGAAAAAAGCGGCTCCTCTTCAATCGGACAAGCCATCGCTGGCTGTTCCCTATTTTGAAAACAACACCGGAGACGAGAATCTCGAATACTTGAGAAGCGGCCTTTCCGAATGGATTATCATCGACCTCAGTCAATCGAAATACATCAACGTCTTAAGCGGAGACAAAATCTTCAGCATCCTGAAGAAACTGAATTTGCTTGAAGCGGAAAAACTTTCCTCAGAGGATTTAGAAAAAATCGCAAACCAGGGGAGAGTCGGCCATGTCCTCAAAGGAAGTTTCATCAAAATCGGTGATAATTTTGTCATCACTGCTATGCTCCAGGAACCACAGACCGGAGAAGTCATCAGCTCGATAGAGACAAGATGTAAGGGAGAAGAAGAAATCCCCCAAAAAATCGATGAGCTGACCAAGCAAATAAAAACGGACCTCAACCTCACCCGCAAGCAAATAGCCAGTGATATTGATAGAGAAGTGGGGAAGATCACCACAAGTTCACCGGAAGCCTTCAAACAATACATGGAGGGCTGGAAATACCATCAGCAACTCAGATACAAACAATCACTCGAATACATGAAGAAGGCCATTGCGGAAGACCCAAACTTCGCCATGGCTTACAGGACGATGTCCTGGGCTCATAGATATCTTGGTGAATTTGATGAGCAGAGGGATTCACTCAGAAAAGCATTCGAGCTGAAGGGTCGTGCTTCAGAGAGAGAACGCCATCTCATAGAGGGAGACTACTACCAGATAGTGGAAAAGAATTTGGACAAGGCCATCGATTCTTACGAGACACTACTTGAGATATATCCTAACGATATACTCGGGAATTTTAACCTGGCCCAGGTGTACATGGAGAAACTTGAAGAATATGACAAAGCCATACCTCTCCTGGAAGTCCTTGTGAAAAACAGGGAGGAAGCGATCTGGATCTATACATACCTGGCGCAAGCATACAACGCAAAAGGATTGTATGACAAGGTTGAAGAGCTTTATCGTTTTTATCTGGATAATTTTCCCGAGGATATGAGGATCCAGGCTGGATTGGCGTTCAATTATATTTATCTTGGGGAATATGATCTTGCCCAAGCTGAATACGAGAAAGCCTTAGCCTCAATGCCTTATAAATACGGGCTTTCGATGATGAAAGGATGGATTGAGATATTTAAAGGCAACCTGGAGGAAGCTGAGAAGGAGCTCAAGAAGGTGGTGGAACATAAAGCACCGAGTGTTCAAATCACAGGAATGGTGAGTATAATACCTTTTTACTATTTACAAGGAAAATTTAATAAATCAGAAAAATTAATAGAAGAAGCAAGAGGTTTAATAGACAAACTCGGCAATCAAACATGGCATTTGAGAATCTATCATGCCGCTCGGGCAAATATTTATCTTAAAACTGGAAGGATTCAAGACGCTTTGAAGGAATACGATAAGTTGCGGGATATCGCTGTGGAGCTGGAAGACTTATATACTCAAACTGAAGCTATGGGAGGAAAAGTATTTGCCTATCTCAAATTGAAAGAAATCGGCAGAGCGCAAGAGACCACAGATGAACTCAAGTCGTTGCTGGAGAAAGAAACAAACAAGAAAGTCATGAGACACTATTACAGACTTTTGGGCATGATTGAGTGTGAAAGAGAGAATTTCTCCACTGCTGTAAATTATCTGGAAAAGGCATTCTCTTTGGTTTCTGCAGGCCCGCAAGATTTCCCTCCAGATTTCATAGAACCTCTCGCACTCGCATATTACAGAGCAGGAGATGCGGACAGGGCGAGAGAGGGATATGAAAAAATCACAAGGATCACAATGGGAAGACTCGATCATGGCGACATCTACGCCAAGAGCTTTTACATGCTGGGGAAGATCTATGAGCAGCAAGGCAAAAAAGCCAAAGCCATCGAGCATTACGAAAAATTCCTCGACCTCTGGAAGGACGCTGACCCTGGTATTCCCGAAGTTGAGGATACGAAGAAGAGGCTGGTTGGATTAAGGGGTAATAATTCTTGAAATCTCTTTGTATCGCCGCTGGATCGTCTCCTCATCCCCAGCGATTTCAGGCTTGAGAAGCTTGAGTGCAACCCTTTCCTCAATGTCTTTGTCAAAGACTTTATAGACTTTTCCCATCCCCCCTTTTCCCAGCTCCTCTATGACCTGATAACGAGAGGCGAAAACAGTCCCGGTCGATAATTCTTTCTTTGGTGTTTGAAGAGTCTCCGTGGGAGATATAGAGATTTTCTCTTCAGGATGAAGAGCCGCAGCGCAGTTACCGCAAAAACGAGTGTCGGCAGGATTTTCAAATTGACACTTGGGACACTTCATAATCCCTTGTTCCTTATGTGGCGAATAAAATAATATTAAATTGACAAATAGTCAAACTTTAGCTGAGAAGAACGACGAAGTTGACATCAAGTCCAGAGCTATCTATAATCTGAGAATCCTTTCTGTAGAGGGAGGAAAAATGACTAGATTTTACCCCGCTGATAAAGACACAGACAGCCGTCAGGAAGAAGGCATTCCCCGAAACATAGCCAGGCTTGGGCCGTTGCTTTCTCTTAAAGGCGAATTGAGCGGTGAAGAAGACATCATGATTGAGGGACATATTCAGGGCAAGGTCGATTTGCAGAATAATAACCTTTTGGTCGGGAAGA
>Ga0315289_10015267_pt1 | contig 10666 bp, 7 predicted proteins | sample YL17G11_40_MG_FD_203452 | JGI IMG/M metagenome (GOLD analysis project Ga0315289, IMG submission 203452) | Sediment microbial communities from Yellowstone Lake, YNP, Wyoming, USA - YL17G11_40 | ecosystem: Environmental > Aquatic > Freshwater > Lake > Sediment | place: USA: Wyoming | collected...
GCCCTCAAGAGGAGTGTTTGGCCTTGAAATGATAGATGCGCTGCGACAAGCCGCCGTTGATCTTGATGTTGAAATACGAGATCAGGTTGGTCACATCCTTCTTGTACTTCGTCACGTAGCGGACAAAGTCGATCTCCATCTTGAAGCGCAAAAGGTTCTCGAACTCGCCGACTTCGTCATGCAGCTCGATCAGGAAGTGGTTGATGGCCCGGTATTGGGCGTTGATGTCGATCAAGTCTTTTTCGCTGAGCTTGACGAAATCCAGATAGGGCGGCAATGACTCCAGGATGGCCTGGGCCTCCGTGTTCAGCTCGCTGACGGATTCCTTGATCTCCTGGAAGAATGATTTGTAATCCAGCGGCTTTTTCAGCTTCTCTTCGGCCTTGTCCACCAGCTTCTCACTCTGGTCCTTCAGCGAGGCGAGAAACTCCCGGACCCCGCAGTACTTCCGCTTGAAGTTGAACAGGTCGAGGAAATCGCGGCCGATATAGATCTTGTCCTCGTAATGGGTCATCAATTCCACGGGCGAGTGGGTGTAAAACTTGATCTCGTAGCGCCGCCCCCCCGAATCCTTTTCCCTGAGGCGGGCCAGGACCAGGAAATTGTTTTGCTCGATGAAATAGCTGTTGACGTCCAAGAGCGCCGAATAAGCCGCCAGGTTCTGGATGATCGCCTCTTTGAGGTAGTCGAGGAGAGGCTCCTTCTTGGTAATGAGTTCATTGATGGTATCGTTGGGCGCCTGGTTGAGCGCCGAATAGGACGGCGACAAAAGAAAAAGGACGGCCCCCGCGCCGACCTCCAGGTACAGGTTTTTCTGGACCTTCTGATACAGGTCGTCCAGCTCGACGGACTTCAAAGGAGGAAGGTCCTTGAGTTCGAGCTTGAGGAGTTCTTCGACTTCATTCATGGATTGACTCTCATTCCCTCGTCAGAAAAATCTTATCACCGGGGTTTGAAAAAATCAACCTAAAGTTTTTTGGGAGAATGTCCACGCGTCGTTTTCGTACTTGTTTTTTTGAAGGTCGTGGATTTTATCCCAGTCGGCTCTTGTGAATGTCAGGGGTTTTAAGCCGACCCCGAAAAAATCCAGGAAGCCGGCGACGAGATGGTTCACGGCCCAGTGGAAATCCACGTCCCGGCCGAGGGCCAGGCTGAGGGAGGTCATATGGATCTCGTCCGGGCTGGTCCCCAACAAAGCTACCGATTTGAGAAGGGCGGAGTCGTCCCGGAGCGGGATGGAGCCGTGCTGGAGGAACTTTTTTCCGGTCCTCTTTTGGGCGCTCCCTATGATTTTCTTCCCAGCGACTTCGATCTCGTCCTGGGCCGGATGCGAAAAACAGGGAAGATTTCCCCGGGCATAGAAGGAGGGCGCCTTGTCGGCCGGCGATGGCCGCAATCCCATTTTCTCCAGCCCCTTCATCAAGGCCTGCGAGATGAGCTTATAGGAGCCGCCCAGCGTCGCCGTAAACAACTCCTGGTCTGATGAGGCGATTGAATACGTAATCTCCCGGTGGTGAAGGACCATCTTCCCGCCGGTCATCCTTCTCACGATATCGATCCCGTTGGCCCGGCAGAACTCCAGATCGAGGGCGTTCTCGGCTCTTTGGGAATACCCGAGTGACGCCGTCGGCCGCTGCCATTGATAGAAACGGAGAAACGTCCGGGGCTCACCCGTCAAAGAGTTGAGCAAATGCTCATCAATGGCCATGTTGAGCGAGCCTTTGAGAGGGACGTCGTCGACGAGCAAAAACCATTCTTTCATTTCGTTCAGCGAGAATGATGATAACAGCTAATACAAACGTAATAAATAAAGTGACAATGTATGGGCGGCGCTTAGGCCGCCCTCAAGTCCCCGTAGCGGAGGGGGGCCCCGTCGGCTTTTCCGACGGGGGGAACCGACGGGACTGGTTCCCCGGGGCCCGGGGGCTTCGCGCGGCCTAAGCGCCGCCCGAACGGGGATGTCATTTTAATTATTACGTTGATATTAGATTCTTTTAAATCCCCTCTGGATCGCTCCAGGCGGGCACGGAGTTTCGTATCACTTGTGAAAAGCGTTTTCGCCCAGTTCGAAATCAGAAACCTGCCCCTTATCTTCATAAAAGGGAGAAAGAGCGGGCAACGGGATTCGAACCCGCGACTCCCAGCTTGGGAAGCTAGTACTCTACCGCTGAGTTATGCCCGCTCGGTGCCAGCCGATTTATCCTCAGCCAGCGCCCCCTATTCTACGGTTTGTCGTTCTTCTTTTCAACCACGTGGTAAGCGCTTTGGGGGAGAGTGTCCTATTAGAGAACGAATTGTCCATTTCGGCTGTCCGATTTGAGCCTGTGGGCAATTTTATTACTCTAAACCTGCCAGCCTCTTCCTGGCATCTACGACTTCGGGCAGGCCAGGGTCGGCGTCCTTCCAGAGGCCGAGGAAGCGCCGGTATCGCTCCGCCGCTTTCGCCTTCAAGCCTTTTTGCTCATAGAGCTTGCCCAGGAAGTAGTGATATTTGGGATGGATAAGGAAAGGCTCCCTGCTTTTCGGGTAAAAAGTGGTCAACCGCTCATATTCGGCAATGGCTTTGTCGATCTCCCCGTTCTTCTCGTAAGCCCGGGCCAGGGCGTCTTTAAGAAAAGGAAAGTTGTAAGTTATGAGATTGAGACTATATCCAATCGATACCAAAATTTTAGGCGGTGCCTTTTCAAGTAGAAGGATGGCCTCTCTAGCCTTGCCTTCTGCGAGCAATATCTCGCCGCCCAGATAATTGAAGTTATAATTTATTTCAATTTCCGGTCCGGTTAAAAAACTCCTCATGTCCGCTAGTTTGAGCTTTGCGCTATCGACACGAGCCCATTTTAAATCCATGAGGCCGTTATATAAGCTGATATAAACTTTCACTGATTTTATATCGGGATATTTTTTTGCATAAAAAGCTTCGGCATTTTGGAAATTCTCGCGACTGAGTCCAAGCTCTTCTCGATCATAATAGGTCCAGGCTTCGATCTCGCTGACGTAAGCCTTCATTTCTTCATTCCCGATTCTGTCTGCTATTTCTGCAGTCTTAGCCAAGTCACCCGATGCCTTTTCCAGGCTTCCCAGCCAAGCCCAGTAAAATCCCCTGAGCAAATACGCGTCTAATGCAGCGCCAGGGGACTCGGTCACCGCAATCATTTGATCCAGACATCGGCGGGCTTCTGAATAATCCTGTCTGATCGCTGAAATATAATGAAGTCCAATGATCGATTCAAGAAAATCAGGTTTTACCCTCAAAGCTTCTTTGAGGTTCGCTAGCGCATCATCAATCCTTCCCATCCGAAAATAAAGATTGGCCATGGAATCGTAGGGATTGGCATCTCCGGGGGAAAGGGAAGCATACTTTTTATACAACTCAAGAGCTTTCTTAAAATCTCCTTTAGTGCGCCATGCCATAGCCAGCAAATTAATGGTCTCTCCGTAATTAGGATCAAGTTCCAATACCTTATTATATTCTACAATAGCTTTGTCGAGATTGTCATAATAAGCGGAATGAAAGCTTCCAAGGTATTGATGGGCTTCTTTTTCTTTGGGATATTTGTTGGTCAATTGTTCCAGGATACGGATGGACTTCAGTTGGTCGTTCTCGATATAGTCCGCATAATCGGATTCGATATAGAGCCTCTCTTTTTCCTTCGCCTTCTGGGCATAGGTCATCGCTTTTTTGATCGCCTCGTCTCTGGCGCTCGTCTCATTCAGCGTTTGGTATACATAGGCAAGCTGATAATGAGCCATGGCAAACGTCGGGTCAATTTTAAGGGCCTTTTCAAGAGAATTCCGTGCTTGATTCCAATAGAACTTTCCGGACTCTTCAGTCCCTCTCAAATAATAATTGTAAGCTTCGATGGAAGAGGTCGTCACTTTAGCGACGGGCACTTGACCTCCTGCGGCCTTTTCCACTGCCGCGCCAAGGCCCCGTGAAATTTCCCTGCTCAACTCATCAATCTGAGTTCTCAGGATGCTGTCAATGCCATCGCCCCTTGAGCTGGCGCTTTTGAGAAGCTTTTTTGTTTCTACGTCCAGGAGTTTGACATCCGTGGCGAACATGTTCCCGGCTTTGGTGAAAGTTCCGATGACAATGGCTTCTATCCCTTCCCGGCGGCACAGCTCGAAGCCCGAATCCTGGTTAATAATCTCTACATCTCCTTTGCCCAGTTGCTTGAGAATATCGTGCATCCTCTCCCAGGTCGCCACATAAAAATTTCCGGTCTGTTCGAGGCTGGTAATCAAGAGATTCGGAATAGCTTTTCGAAGGTCATCAAGAGATTTGTCTCCGGTCAGGTTCTCAAAGCCGACGACCGCAATTGAGTTCTCGATTTTTGGGGCCGGAACAGGTTTCTTTTTGGGAACAAAACGCCAGGCCACGACCGCAATTATGGCAAGAGCCGTCACAACAATAGCCGGCAGAATAAGCTTTCTCAGACTGAATTTGACAGTAATTTCCCGTGAAGTGAGGGTCATTCTCCTGGGAACTGCCCGCTCTGCGGTTGGGATGCCTTTCTCAATTTTTTCGAGTTCCGATCGCACCTCTTCAGCACTCTGATATCTTTTTTCCCTATCCTTATCCAGGCATTTGAGAATTAAGCGGCTGAGGTCATCGGGGATCTGAGCATTCAGCTCTTGGGGATCCTTCGGAATTTCGCTTTTCTGCTTAACGCCAACTGTAAATGGTGTATCGCCTTCAAAAGGCACCTGACCAGTCAGCATCTCGTAGAGGATAATACCCAGCGAATAGATATCCGAACGCTGGTCGACTTCTTTTCCCCCGACCTGCTCGGGGGACATGTATTCGGGAGTACCGATCATGACTCCGGCACCCGTGATCCCCTTGACCGAGATGGACCGGGCGATTCCAAAATCCATGATCTTGGCATTGCCCTCTTTGTCGATCATGATATTGCCCGGCTTCAAATCCCGATGAACAACTCCCACCCGGTGAGCCTCAGCCAGCCCGTCGCAGACCTGCTTGGCGATGAGAATGGCTGTTGCCACGACCAGTTGACGTGCTCTTCGGATAAAGCTCTTGAGGTCCTCTCCGGACACGTACTCCATGGTGATGAAATAATTGCCGGCTTCCCGGCCCAGATCGTACATCCGGCAGATATTCTTGTGCGAGATATCCCGGGCAATTTTGAGTTCATTCCGGAAGCGGTCGATCGTGTTCTTGTCAGCCGACACTTCGGGCTTGATGAGCTTCAGGGCCATTTTGGCCTGGACTTCCTGGTCGAAAACCTTATAGACCTTGCCCATTCCCCCCTTGCCCAGCTCCTCGATAATCTGATAGCGGCCGGCAAAGGTCGAGCCAGTGGTGAGCTCTTCTTTGGGTACTTCGAGAGTTTTTGTGAGAGTGGCCTTGGCGTCTGTCGGGGGAATCAACTGCGTCCCGCAATCTGCGCAGAACTGCTTGGTCTCGGGATTCTCAGAATGACATTTCGGGCACTTGACGGTCACTTATGGTCCCTTTTATAACGTGTGGCTAAAGGTTATCAAGGAACGGGAGGATTAGTCAACTGAAAATAGATTAGGCGAATAAGTCAAGACGGTGCCAAAATAGTGCCAACTTGTTTGCAATAATGATGCAAACTAATGAGTCTTTTCGAGAAATACTGGACAATAACAAGCACTAACGGGAAAAGGCAAATTTCACATAACAAAAGACTTGACAGGCTAAGCTATTGATTTTTATCGAGTTGGCCTCCCTCCCCTTTTCGTTCGCTGAGTTATGCCCGCTCAGCCATCTATGCTAATTTTTCAGCCAGAGGCCCCTAGTATACGGCTTGTCGCATGTCTTTTCAACTGAGCATTCGCTTCATGTTATCTGGAAGCACTCCTCGTCATATCTTATTTTTGAAGTCAGGCGACTTTCAACTTCTCGGCGAATTGACAATCTCCTCCGGAATTCACAATATCTGGTCAAGCCGAAAGGAAGGGAGAAAGGCCATGAAATGTCCCCAATGCCAGACTGATATCTCGGATGACTCCCGCTTCTGCGGCAGGTTGTGAGCCGCGCTTTTAAAAAAGAATCCGGCAGCACGATAGGACCTACGTGCAGAGCCCGGACTGGAGTGATCGTCTCAGAAGCCGTCTTTTCACGATGTCTCGGGGCAGTGCCTGGATTCCGGCTCCAATTCTCGGATATCGCTTTCGGTAAAAGTTGAAATAGAATTTCCCGCGATTTCCATCTTGACAAAAGGAATACCTCGGTATTATTCTAGTAATACCAAGAAAGGAAGGTTATCGCTGTGAGAAAATCCGCTAAATTCGCCGTCAGTATTCCGTGGGAGGAATATCAGGAATTGGAGGCCGTTCGCAAAAAAGCCGGCTTAAGCCGCAGTGGCTTTCTTTTAGCGACTTTTCGCGCCTGGAAGGAAGCGCGCCATAAGGAGCGGTTGGTGAGAGCCTACGAAAATGGGTATCGTCAAAAGCCCGAGGACTCTTCCTTCGCCGAGGCGCTGGCCGCTGCGGCCGCCGAAGTATTATCGGATGAGGACTGGACTTGAAGAAAGGCGAGATTTGGTGGGCCAGACTGAAACCGCCGGCCGGACGCCGGCCGGTCGTCCTCCTCAGCCGGGACGAGGCCTATCCCCTGAGGACGGCGGTTACCGTGGCGCCCGTGACGACGACAATCCGCAGAATCCCCGTCGAGGTTTCTCTCGGATTGGAGGACGGACTCCCCAAGCCATGCGCCGTGAACTGCGATTCTATGATGACGATCCCGATAGCTTATCTGGAATCGAGAATGACACGGCTGTCGGAGCGTAAAATAGAAGAAATTCACGGGGCGATCCGCTTCGCCCTGAATCTGCCGTGACGAAATGCACTGGCTAAGGCAGCAAGGATAGGAACCGATCATAGCCGGTGACAAAAACTCCCCTCTGATATTGCTTTAGAACCCCTGGCGTTCCACTGACTTGTATTGCCAGGGGCGCGTTGAGCCTCTCCTTAAAATACAGCGCTGATGGCGCGAGGCTCTTCTCGCCCCATTTGCACTCGACGAGGAGAAGCGGCCTGTTTTGGTCGACGACGACAAAATCCAATTCGCGACCGTCTTTGGTCCGGACAAACATCAGCCGGTAGTCCCCTTTTCCCCATTCGTTCCAGGCAGACACGGCCCGCTGGAGTTGGACCGCAAGGAAATTCTCAAACCGCTGGCCCGGGTCGTCATGAATGCCCCAATCCCAAAAATAATATTTTTTCTCTTTTATCACGGAGCGCTTTAATTTCCCCGCGAACGGGGACAGAGAAAACAAAAGAAACACTTTTTCCAGCGCCTCGAGCCAGCTCTGGACGGTCGCGTGCGCGCACTGCAGGGTGTCCTTAAGGCTGTTGAGGCTCAGCGGGGAACCCACCCTCTCGGGAAGCAGGAAAAGCAGCGTCTGAAGCTTCTGAATGCTAGCGATTTTTGTCAGGTCCCTGAGGTCTTCTCCGGTGATCAGGGAGATGTGGTTGTCTTTCCAGCGTCGGTAGAATTCCCGGGTGCCGACGGACAGGGGCTCCGGGTAGCCGCAGATTTCCAGGAGAACACGAGCGCCGGCGTTGAACGAAGAACCGACCGGATCGAATTCAGGAATTCCGCGCCGGGGATGCCAGGCTATTTCCGGATTGAAGACAACAGGGGTTAGATCGCGAGGATGAAGAGGGTTCATCCGGAACAGGAAGTAGCGTCCGACCAGGCTGTCCCCCGAACGCCGGAAGAAATCGAGCCTGGCGCTTCCAGTGACGACAATCCGGATGTCGCCCTTCCATTCGTCATAATATCCTTTGAGCAGGTTCTTCCACCGGGGGTACTTGTGGATTTCATCAAAGGCGACCCACGGCCGCTCGTCCCATGGAGCGGAGCTCTTGCCTCCCGACGGCAGGCGGAGATTCTCGATGAAGAAATATGGGTTCCGGGCGAATTCCCGCCTGACAGAGAGGCTGTCCCAGTTGAAATAATTCGCCTCCTGACGGGCATTCCGAAGATGACTCTGGATGAGGGTTGTCTTGCCGATCTGGCGGGGTCCGCAGATAAACGACATCCGGCCATGCAGGAACTTTTCAGATAACGCCCAGCTGCCGATGATGGGCTTGATGGTCATGTGACTATTTTCTATAATCATGGAAAAAAGTCAAGTCTAATTTTCAGCCTCATGGAAATCGGTCCAGACGGAGGCCTGCCGGACGGCGAGGTCAACCTATCCGGCGCCTGGCTTTTCAACTCATTTTCCGGGCTTCAGGAAGTTCTCCATAACCCAGACTTGGGCTTGTGAGGGCTTCTCTCCCGGGGACGTGAAAGCGATGCGCTGGCCGTCGGGATGAACGGTCAGGAACCGGATGAAATACATGCCCAGGTCGATCCTCTCCGCCTCGCCGCCGTCCCGGGAGACGCGGTAAAGGTCAGCGACGTGTGTTTGGGGATTCCGCGGCCAAGGGAAATAGATATAGCGTCCATCGGCGCTCCAGGCCGGAGTTATGAAGGTTCCGCTCTCATACTCGAACCTGTAGACCTCCCGAGGCTCCCCGCCCGAAGCCGGCATGATCTTGATGGTCCGCTTGCCCTCCGCGTTGATGACCGCCAGCCATTTCCCGTCCGGGGAAACGGCGATCCAACGCACATCGTCCGGAGATCCGGGAAGCCGCTCGTTCTTCCTCGTTTCTAGATCGTATGTATAAATATAGCGTTTCCCCTCGGATCTGAATTCGAATTCGGCCGTGTAAAAGACCCGTTTGCCGTCGGCGGCCCAGAAGCAAGCGCGCGAGCCTTGGCCTCGCTCGAAGTGGACGAGCAGAGCGGCCTCCCCGGTTTGAGCATCAACCCTGTAGAGCGCAATTCGGCCTTCCTTGTCATAGCTTCCGACACTGAGACCACGGCCGTCGGGATGGATCCAGTGGGGAAATTCAATATCCGGCAGTCCGAGGGTCAGTTCGCGGATCCGGCCGGTTTTCTCGTTGAGAACGCTGAGGACCTGACGCCTCCCCCCCATGTGGAAGGAAATGAACGCCATCCGTTGGCCGTCCGGCGAATATTCCGCAATTAAGTTTCGACCTTGGTAGGGCAAAGCGAGTTTTTGCGCCGGGGACCGGGCTTTCCATTTTCCCGGCTCCACGTCGATGACATAGACATCGCGCGCGTTGCCGGAGGAACCGAAGTAGAGCTCTCCGCGGGAGGTCATCCCGAGCAACCCCACATTTCCGAAGCCGGACTTGATCAGCCGGGGGCCGTCCTGAGGCTTTCCATCGGATATGGGCAGGAGCCACAGGTCCACAGATCCCGTCCGGTCGCTCGTGAAAAGGAGGCCTTGGCCATCGTGCACCCAGGCGATCACCGTATCGTTCTCCGGATGCTCGACCAGAGGTATTTCCGTTTGGTCATCCAGCGAGATCAGGAAGATATCATGGGTCCCCGTTTCCTCGCCGGCCGGCGTCGTGTCGTAGGCCACGAACCTCCCGTCCGGAGAGAGCGAGAATCTGGAGGCGTAGTCAATCGAGTCTATGAATCGTCCCTTGAGCGTTTTGACTGAACCATCTTCGATGGAGATCAGTCCGACCCGTGTCTCTCTTCGTTGGGCCGGGGTTGCCTCGACGAAAAGAGATGCCAGGACATACCTCCCATCGGTCGACCAATCGAAGGCCTGGACCCAGTCTTGCGAGGTCTTGTTCCGATGGATTGTCCGGATCGAGGAGTCCTTGGTGTCGTAGACGCGGAGTTCCAGGACGCCGTCCTTGTCGTACCATTGATAGACGATTCGCCGGCCGTCGCGGGACCATTTCGATTCCATGGCCATTTCTCCGGGAGATTGTTCCCACGTGCCCTTGTTCGTTAGCCGGCGGTTGGTCCCGGAGACGAGATCCCTTACGGCCAGGTCGCCGGTCTCCCAATCCACAAAAGAGAGGTATCGGCCGTCAGGCGAGATGCCCCCTGAGGTATCCGTTCCGGGCTCCGCCCAGACTTGGCGGATGCTGAATTCGGCGCGGCCCGTTTTCAAGAGCGCTTGGGTCCTTAAAAGAAGAGTTAGCTTTTCCGTGGCCAGCTTTACCGCTTCCGTTTGATCCGGATAGTCTGCGACGACCTTTTCGAAAGCTTTCTGGGCAAGGCCGGCCTGCTTCTCGCCCAATTTCTCGTAACAGCCGCCGAGGCGAACGAGCGCCTTGGCCGCGACCGCGCGCTGGCTGCCGTACTTGTCAACGATCTTCTTATACAAATCGATGGCGGCTTGGAGGTCGCCATCGACCTCTTCCTTTTCGATGGCCGCCCGGAGCAGTACGCCGGGGTCCTCGACCTGCCGGGCGATTCCATAAATGGATGCCACCGCTCCCAAAATTGCGATAAAAGAAATGACGCCTATGGATTTCATCTTATTGATCTTCATCGGACCTTACCTCCTGCTCTCATAATAACGGTCCGATATCCAAATCATATCCAGGTTGTGTCCAGAGTCTGTCAAGATGAGTCGCCCTCGAAGCGATAGCCCATGCCGCGGACGCTGAGGATGTAGCGTGGGTTCGCCGGCGCCGGCTCGACCTTTTTGCGCAGGTTGAGAATGTGGGTGTCCACCACCCTGTCGGTGACGATGGTTTGCGGCCCCCACGCGGCATCGATCAGCTGCTCGCGGCTCAGCACCCGGCCCCGCTGGCGGACAAAGGCCGCCAATAGACGAAATTCCAAAGCGCT
>Ga0315289_10015269_pt1 | contig 10665 bp, 13 predicted proteins | sample YL17G11_40_MG_FD_203452 | JGI IMG/M metagenome (GOLD analysis project Ga0315289, IMG submission 203452) | Sediment microbial communities from Yellowstone Lake, YNP, Wyoming, USA - YL17G11_40 | ecosystem: Environmental > Aquatic > Freshwater > Lake > Sediment | place: USA: Wyoming | collected...
CCGATGTACTTGGAGGGGCAGTAGCCTCCCGCGTCGAACTGGATCTCCAGCGGTTGCTTTGCCACAGGCGCTTGAGTGGGCGGAGGCGCTTCCGTGGGCTGCACTGCAGTAGCTTCAGGGACCGGAACGGCTGTGGCCGCTGCCGGCTTCTCGGCCGGCGGTGCAGGCAGCGCAGCGGGTGCGCAGGCAGCCAGGGCTGCGCCTGCTGCCCCGGTGCCCAGAATCGTAAGGAATTGCTTGCGAGAAATCTGCTTGCTCATGGTGTCTTCTTTCCTCCTTGATCGAAGCTAAAACGGAGAGCCTACCGAAACCGACGATCTAGTTGGTCCAGATTGCCTCCTTTCATGTCATGCAACAGTCAGCTTCTCGACCGGCTTTGACTTACCCCGGCGGGTCTGGTAGACTGACCCTGCGGCCTGAGAGGCTTCCGGAAAGTGCTCGAAGGCTGCACCCAGGGGTGCCTGCCGGCTCAGCAGGTATGCCGGGCTTTCGCGACGGCAGATGGCGCCTGTGAATCATGGCGGCCTCGAAGCATTGGCTCGTGCCGGAGCTGCTCACCTCCTTTCATTCGAGACGGTGCAGAGGATGCGCGGGATATGCTGATCCATACTAGGTGATGCGGACGGGTTTGTCAAGACAGAGAATTGGCCCTGTTCAAGGTAGCGAACTCCTTTCTTCTTTAAGAGTGGCCGTAGGCGCAGTCGTCGTAGTAGGGGCTGTGGGTGACTGGTAAACCGCCATCTTTTTGGTGGTTTTCCACTTATCCGTAGCCCAGGTTCGCATGACACGATCCGGTCTCGGCTGGCGCAAGCACATGAGTGGTGCACTCAACTGATCAAGGTGGATGTCTACTCCGCCTGCGAGCAGGCTGAGCTTCGTGACGGTCGAAGTGCTCGACGCGCAGGGGCGGGTCCATCCCAAGGCTGACGACCTGATCGTCTTCTCCCTGGAGGGTGAAGGCAGCCTCACAGCCGTGGGCAACAGCAATCCGGTCAGCACCGAAAGCTACACGGGCGACCGGCGCCGCGCGTTTCGAGGCCGCTGCCTGGCCGTAGTGAAGTCCAACGGCAAAGCGGGCGCCATCCGCTTGCGCGCCGAGGCCGAGGGTCTGGAACCGGCAGAGACGATCATCACCGCAGGATAGGGGCGAGGTATGGCTCAACTTCACTTCACCGAAGAGGACTGGCAGCGGACCGCGCGCGACACCATGGCGTGGTGGGAGGGAGAACTGGATCGCTCTCTGGTCTACCTGGCCGTCACGGAGTCCCTGCCGCAACCCAAGCCCTATGGCTACCTGACCAACTATCCCCTGGACATGCCCGCCGAAGCCGTCGTCGACCGGTACGAGCCCTTCCTCGACGCGACCCACTTCTACGGCGACGCGTTTCCCTGGTTGTGGGTCAACTTCGGCCCAGGCATAGCAGCCGGATTCCTGGGCGCCAGGGTCAACAGCGTAACAGAGCCGTCCGAGACCGTCTGGTTCATGCCCCCGGCGGAGACGCCAATCCAAGACCTGGAGCTGAACTATGACCCTGAGAACCGCTGGTGGCGCAGGGTCAAGGACGTAACCGCTGCCCTCGTCGAGCGGTACGGCGGAAAGCTTCAGGTCAGCCAGACCGACCTGGGCGGCAACCTGGACATCCTGGCCTCCTTTCGGGACACAGAAGGCCTGCTGTTCGACGTCATGGAGCAGCCGGACGAGGTCCTGAGGCTCGTGGGCCGCATCACCGAGCTCTGGTTGCGTTACTATGACGAGCTAGACGCCATCATCCGCCCTCTTTGTCGCGGCACCTCGAGCTGGGCGCCCATCTGGACGACCGGCAAGACCTATATGCTACAGTGCGATTTCTCATACATGATCAGCCCGCGCATGTTCGAGCGCTTCGTGATGCCCGACCTGGAAGCGATCTGCAATCACCTGGACCACGGCTTTTATCACCTGGACGGCAAGGGGGAGATCCCGCACCTGGATCAGTTGCTCTCGATTCCCCGCTTGCGGGGCATCCAATGGATCTCGGGCGATGGGCAGCCCACTCCCGACCAGTGGCTGACCTTGCTCAAGCGCATTCGCGAGGGCGGCAAGCTCTGCCAAATCTTCGTGAGTCCCGAGGGGGCGCTCCACGTCGTCCGCAATCTGGGCGGCAAGGGCTTCCTCTTCGTCATCCAGCACGACGACCGGGCCTTCCAGGATCCGGAGGTTGTCCGCGCGTACTTGAGAACCCTGGCTGAAGAAGACATCTCAATGCAATAGGGAGAGGGTACGAGATGAACCGACGAGAGATCGTGCTGGAAGCCATCCACCACCAGCAGCCCCCTGCCGTGCCGTACACCCTGGGCTTCGAGGACGGCACCGATCTGCAGCTCGACGCCTACCTCGGCACCACGGCCTGGCGCGACCGGCTGGTCCGCTACATGGTCCACATGGGCGCCGTGGACACCGACATGAAGGAGCCGGTGGACGAGGTGCGCTTTCGCGATGCCTACGGCGGCATCTGGCGCCATGATCGCCGCCCGTGGCACCTGGAGGCGCCGCCGCTGGACCGGCCTTCGTTTGAGGGCTACACCTTCCCGGCGCCGGAGAAGTTCTTCCGGCCCGAGTGGAAAGAGAAGGCGCGCCAGGCCATCGCGGAGCAGCCGGACCTGTTCCGGGTCGCGAACCTGGGCTGGGGGCTTTTCGAGCGCGCCTGGAACCTGCGCGGCTTCGAGAACCTGCTAACCGACCTCGTGACCGCGCCCGACTTCGTAGAAGAGGCGCTGGACCGGCTGGTGGAGCTCTACCTGGCGTTCGTCGAGTACACCGCCGATCTGCAGATGGACGCCATCCTGTTCGGCGACGACTGGGGAGACCAACGGGGCGTCATCATCGGCCCGAAGCGCTGGCGCCAGCTCATCAAGCCCCGCTGGGCGCGCGTCTACGAGGCGGTCCACCGCCACGGGGTGATCGTGATGCACCACTCCTGTGGCTCGGTGGCCGAGATCATGCCCGACATCATCGAGATCGGGGTCGATGTGCTGGAGAGTGTCCAGCCAGAAGCCGCCGGCATGAACCCCTACGAGCTGAAGCGCCAATGGGGTCAGAAGATCGCCTTCTGGGGCTGCCTGGGCAGCCAGAGCACCGTCCCCTTCGGCACCCCTGAAGAGATTGTGGCGGAGGTGCGCCGGCTGCGCGCCGAGATCGGCCGCGGCGGGGGCTACATCCTGGCGCCGGCCAAGTCGATCCAGCCCGGCACGCCCGTGGAGAACATGGCTGCCGTCGTCGAGGCGTTCGCGGAAGGGGGCTGAGCCCAATGATCCGCTTGCGTTGGCCCTTGCCGCCCCGGCCCTCCACCCGAGCGCTCATCCGCGAGGCTCGCCAGGCGCGTGCCTATTCGTTCTTCGACTTCGTGCATGGCTACGTCTACGCGCGCTGGACTTACACCTACATCGGTATCGGCACCGGCGAACACCGGCTGGCGCGCGCGTACAAGCGCGCCGCGGGCTGGCTGGGGCGCATCATGCCGCCACGGCCCGCGCCCGCCGCCGCCGGCGGATCGATCTCCTTCGCCGACACCTACCACGGCAAGGTCGTCACGCTCGAATCCGCCACCAGGCTGGTGACCGTGAATCAGGACATCAATCTGGGTGACCTGGAGCACGTCATCCCCTACAACCTGGCGCGAGACATCATCCTGAAACACCCCGACCATATCGTCGCGCTGGAGTGCCCCTGCCGGGCATCACGGCCCAACCCCTGTCTGCCCCTGGACGTCTGCCTGATCATCGGCGAGCCGTTTGCCAGCTTCATCAACGAGCATCATGCCGGGCGCTCGCGCCCCATCACCCAGGGCGAAGCCGTCGACATCCTGCGCGCCGAGCATGAGCGCGGGCACGTGCACCACGCGTTCTTCAAGGATGCCATGCTGGGGCGCTTCTACGCCATCTGCAACTGCTGCTCGTGTTGCTGCGGCGCCATGCAGGCCGCTCGCCAGGGCGTGCCGATGCTGGCATCTTCGGGCTACGTGAGCCAGGTGGACCCCGACCTCTGCGCCGGCTGCGCCGCCTGCGAAGCGGCATGTCAATTCGGCGCGATCTCGATGGCGGATGACCGATCCGTCGTCGACACCGGCCTCTGCATGGGCTGCGGCGTGTGCCCCGACAAATGCCCCAACGGAGCCATGCAACTGGTGCGAGATGAGGCCAAAGGCATACCGCTTGAGATCGACGTGCTCATGGCCCAGGCGGCAGGGTCGTCGGTCGGGGGAGCCTGAAGGCGTGGCGGATTTCACCATCCCAACGCTCCAGGTCGACCCGAGCACGCTGCCGGCGCTGTTGCTCACCTCGGACCCGAACTCCTTTGCCCGCAACACGCTGCGAGTTCGCATACCGGCCATCCTGCGCGAGACCATCGCCCTCAACGACTTCGTGCCGGGCATCCGGGATGCGCTTGAGGACTTTCAGGTTGAGCTGACAGATGGGCAGGTGCGCGCGTTGCAGGAAGAGGCGCCGGACGCCGGCTTCTGGCAGGCCGTGTCTGCACCCTACATCGGTCACAGTTGGCTGGACGTGCCCTGGTATTGGGCGGAGGCGTTCTTCTACCGCCGCTTGCTCGAGGCCACCCGCTACTTTCAGCCCGGGACCTGGGCAGGATTCGATCCCTTTGCCGCGAAAAAGCGCACCGAATGGGCGCCCGAGGCGGCGCCGGCCGCCGCCGAGACGCTGCTTTCGGGCCTGCCGTCTGATCCGGCCGGCCGCTTCCAACGCCTGCTTCATGCCTGCCTTTGGGGCAACCGGACGGATCTGAGCTACGCGGTGGCGGCGCACCTGGGCGGCACGGCCGCGCCCTACCAGGAGCGGAGCAATCTGCTCGTGGACGACACCGGCGCCATCTGGGAGCGGCTGCGAAGCCGGCCCGGCGGCCGGATCGCTATCATCAACGATAACGCCGGCACCGAGCTCGCCATGGACCTGGCGCTGGCCGAACACCTCCTGGCATCAGGCCTGGCCACGCGGGTGGACCTGCACTTGAAGCCGCAGCCTTACTTCGTGTCCGACGCCATGAAGGAGGACGTGATGGCCGGCCTGGCGGCGCTGCCCGCCGGGGGCGCGGCGGCCGGGCAACTGGCGCACCGGCTGGAGGAGCACCTGGCGGCAGGCCGCCTGCGGCTGACGGCTCACTGGGCCTACGCCTCCAGCCTTTTCTTCTTCCAGTTGCCCGAGGAGTTGCGTGCCGATCTGGCCGGCATGGACCTGGTGCTGGTGAAAGGGGACGCGAATTACCGCCGCCTTGTGGGGGATTGCCACTGGCCGCCGACCACGTCGTTCGCGTATGCCACGCGCTACTTCCCGGCGCCGCTGGCCGCCTTGCGCACCTTCAAGGCCGAGCTCGTGGTGGGCCTGGGCCCCGGAGAGGCGGAGCGCCTGGCGGCCGAAGACCCGAGCTGGCTGGTCAACGGGCGGCGGGGGGTGATCCAGGCGAACCTGGCTGCCGGAAAAGCGCGCTCATTCCGATAGCACGCTGCTGGTGGACACGATCGTCGGCTTCCTGCCGAAAGATCGTTCTTAGATAAACTCTCGTCCCTACGATTCCGGCATCTCGATCCGGTCGTTATCACAGGAGACTACTTCAATGGACCGTCCATCCCTTTCCGACTTTCTGACGAACATGAGCCAGCCGATGCCACTGCCCCAGAAACTCCATAAGCTCTCGCGGAATCTCTTTCGGAGGATTGTCTTGCGGCAGAATTGTTGCGGGCATGATGGCGAACCCGGCTGTTGAAAGGCCGCCCCTGCGTCCCGTGCGGACGAGCAAACCCACGACCATTCGCACTGAAACGGTGTTGTCGCTGCCTTGTTCGGCCGCGCTGGACAGCGCAACTTGCCCGATGCGTTCGGCCGAATGGGGTGTTATGGATAATGGCCTTTTCCCGCAAACTCATCTTGACGGATGAGTGCACGCGGCCTATAGGGAGGGGGACATGTGTTGTGTCATCACCACGCTGCTTATGCTGGGTCCCCGGCTGGCCATCCTCGTCTGGTGGTTCATGAATCCGGCGCGCTTCAATCTCGCCTTCCGCACGTGGACCCATCCGTTTGACCTTGCTTTCCCCGTGTGGGTCTGGCCGCTCGTGGGCGCCCTCATCCTGCCGTGGACGACCCTGGCCTATCTCGTGGTCGTCCCCGGGGGTGTGATGGGCCTGGATTGGGTTTGGCTGGTGCTCGGGTTGGCGCTGGACCTTGGCGCGCACGGCGGCGGCTACCGCCACCGGGACCGCATCCGGCGCTAGTAGCAGACAAGATGCTACGCGGGCGGGTCAGGGAAAGGGAACTCACCCCCCGAACTGCGGCAGGTATGCCGCATGGACCTTTAGCAACTCGTCCAGCGCCTTCTCCGCCGCTTCGGCACTGTGCACGACGGGGTCCGCCAGCATGGCCTGAAGCGCCAACTGCCGTGAGCCGCTCACGGCGGCTTCAACCACCAGGTCCTGCCAGTGCACTTGCATATTCACCAAGGCAGCGATCCCGGCCGGTAACGCCCCCATCTTCACAGCCCTGATCCCGTCCGTCCCGGCTACCGCGGGCACTTCCACCACCGCCCAATCCGGCACGTTGGTGATGCAGTCCTCGTTCCGGATGTTCACCGCCGGGATCAACTCGTGCCTGTTCTCGAGCGTGGAGGTAATGATGGGAAACGCGAACTCGTCGGAGAGGCGCAGAGGGCGTCGGCCCTCCCGCAGATGGACGTCCGCCGCGTCCGTCTTCTCGGGTGGACGCACCGCCTCGACGCCCTCCGCGACGCGCGAGACCCAGAGCCAGGCCTTCTCGTGCCGGGCCGAGGCCGCAGCGAAGTCATAGCCCGCCAGACCGCACACTTCCCAGGCCCATGAGACGTACTCGCCGATCTCCTGATCGTCCGGGTAGGGATACAGGCCGTAGAGGCGGAGTAGCTGCCTGGAGAGCGGGTAGTAGGTCGGGTCGTATGTAACGTCCGCCGCGCGCAGGAGTGGGTATAGATCCTCGTGGGTGCTCTTGCGCCGGATGTCCAGGAACCAGCCGAAGTGGTTGACTCCTGCGGCGATCCCCTCCACGTCATCGGCAGGAATACCGGTGATGCGGCCGATCGACTCATAGCCGATGGCGATGCCGTGGCAAAGACCCACAAACGGCACGCTGCTGTAGCGACTGAGGGCCAGCCCGATCTGCCCCTCCGGATTGGTGAAGTTCATCAAGAGGGCCTTCGGGCATAGCCTCTCCATGTCGTGCGCGATCCCCAGGATCAACGGAATGTGGCGCAGCGCGCGCGCCAGGCCTCCCGGCCCGCCGTTGCCGCCAAACACCTGCTTGATGCCGTACTTGATGGGGATCTGAAAGTCCAGCCGCCCGCGCTCGTCGTTGTCGAGCGCGGGCGCGGCGAGGACGAACTCCGCCTCCGGTAACGCCTGCAGCCGGTCGGTCGTGTACTCGATGCGCAAGCCAGCACCGAACTTCTCATTCAGCCTTCGGGTGAAGGCAGCCACGACTTCGAGCCTTTCGGCGTTCGTGTCGACCAATACCACGGTACTGCCCGCCAAGCCGGGAGTCAGCACCGCGTCGCCGGCCATGGCCGCACCGAAAGAGGCACTGCCGGCGCCGATGAAAACAATCCTCGTTGGGCGCACGTTACACTCCGTTCTCGAGCCAGGTCTGGGAGCTCCAGTCCGGCTGCGTTACCCCTACTTGTACCAGCTGAACTCCGCGGCGGGTTCAATGTTCTCGGCCAAGGTTTCCGTGATGTGGAGCTCACTGGGTCCGATCTGCATCATCGAAGCCGGCACCAACGGCGTAATCGGGCCGTGGGCTCCCAGGCGCACAGTAAATCGTTGCCACGACACCGCCGACCCTCCGACGGCGAAACCGCACCAGGAGCTCCTCAGCTTTGCCCCCAGGTACTCCGCCGGACCGATGGTCGCTGCCTTGGGAGGATACCAGGACCAATCCCCGCTCTGGCCGAACTCCGGACCGAGCACTCCCTGCAGCACTGAGAAGGGCGTGAGCTCGACAATGCGCGGACCCAGTTTCCGCCACTCTTCGAAGGGCATAGGCGGGTAGGCATCCGAACCCGGCTCGATGAAGGCCACGTGCCCAGACCAGCCGATGCCTCCGTAGCAAACGTCGGCCCCGCCAAGGTCGGCGATCATCTTGCCGTAGTCCTTGAAGTTATCGTTGGTGGGGCCTTGGATTTGATTCTCAGGCGGCCTCAATTTCGGGTCAAGCTTGGCGTAGAAGTTCTTCTTCATATTGTAGAGGAACGAGTTGGGCCACGTTTCGGGCGCGATGTTGCCGTCTTGGTCCGCATACTCATCCATGTCGAAAGTGTACAACTTTCTGCAATCGACACGGAGCTTGTTGATGAGATAGGCCAGCCATGCGTATAGCGGCTCGGGCTGGGGCACGATCAGGACCAGTCGCCGCCCTTCGTCCGCGGCCTGCTTGATACGGGCGAATTGCTCCACCACCAGTCGGAACGGGAATTCATCGTCCGGGATGACCTCGATCGCGAAGAGCGGGTTGGGGTGCTTAGTGATATCCTCCTTCTTGATCTCCCGAACCCGTTTGCAGGCTGCCCGGTCACGGAAGGGGATCCAGCGGGCTATGTCGTGTTCAAATCCCTCCAGCATCATGCCTCTCCTTTCTATGCGAAAAGCCTACGCGGCCCTAAGCGAAGTGCTCAGCGATTTGACGGTTGAAAGGCAGAGCCAAGACCTCATCCAAGAACCGCTCTGCATCGTCGACGGATCGCACCCAGCGGCTCGCCAGGACCGTTTCCAACAGCAGGTTCTTGTCTCCAGTTTCGTAGGCCGCCAGGTTGCGCTCGACGGCGTACAGCATCTCCAGCAGTGGATGGTCCCCTCCTGCCCTCTACCCTGGCGCGAACCTCATCTCCTGGAAGTCGCACACGGGCCGATAGCCTATCTGCTGGTAGATGGCGTTTGAGGTGGGGTTGCTCAGGTCGGTGAACAGGGTGCAATACTCGAAGCCCGTGTCGAGGAGGTGCTGGCTGAGTGCGGCGACGCACGAGGTGGCATAGCCGCGCCGGCGGCGCTCGGGCGGCGTATATACCCCGCCGACGGAAATACCGCGTTGGGTAGGGCGCGTGCTGAGGGCCATGGAGACGGGGCCCTCGTCATCCCACAGGAAGATGTTTCGCTCGGCGATCCGGCGGCGAAACATGTCAGAGGGGGTCCGCGGGGAATGAGGCACCGCCTCTGCCTGGAATGCGTCCATCCATGCCACCACCAGGTCTGCGTCGTCTTCGACGGCGGGGCGCAGGCTACCTGGGCTGTAGAAGGGATGGATCACCTGGCGCAGCTCGTAGATGCGCTGGCTCAGGCCGGGCTGGCTGGCGACCCCCGTCCGGCGCGTCCACAGGCCGGCGAACGCCTCGGCCAGGCGCACGGGTCCCAGCGTCCCGGCGACGGGCCAGCGGTGCTCGATCAGATCGCGCGCCACCAGCTCCAGCGCCTGCGAGATCTCCTCGCGCTCTGAGTAGAGGATGAGATTGTGAGGCGGCGTCATGAGCGCGGCCAGCAGCGGCCCCCGATCGTCCGAAACGGCCGCGAAGTACGGTGGGCTGCCCCAGGCCAGCGGCTCGCCGACCAGGCGCTCGGCGAGCCCGATCACCAGGCCCGTCACCACCTCTTGCCTTTCCAGGTAGGCCCGCGTGTCGCCCAGAAAGCCGGCTGCATCGGGGTACGTCCTGAGGTTCATTATCTTTGCCTCCGAGTCCTGGAGGTCGCCGCAATGCGAGGGTCCGCCCTGCAGAAAGTGCGTGGGCCGTCAACGGCGGGGGTCACCCCCACGTGGCCTTACTCAAGAAAGAGGTCAAGCCTGCATGGCTACGAATGGGCCAAAGGGGTCATCCTGATACGGCGATCTTCAACCACGGAGAAATGTCCAGCCCAGTCGTCTCGGCTCTCCAAAACGGAGAGCGCCACCCGGGCGACGTGATCTGATGAAGGCACCGAGATGCGAAACAACACCACGCCGCTCGACGCTGGCAAACCGGCTCGAAACGCGAGTTCACCGAAATCCTTATCGAACGTGACCAGCAACCGATCTTCGGCCTGCGCCCGGCGTAGCACGTCCGCGTCGACGATGCCCGGTGCATCAGTACGGATCCAGACGACATCGTGTCCCGCGCGACGCAATGCGACCACGGCATCTTCGGGGAAGTTCTCGTTTGCCAGGATGCGCATGGCTTACGCCGTCACCAGGGGATAGACCTTCTCAGCTCGTAGCATGGCACTTGCGTAGGCCAGACAGGCCTGTATGTCTTCATGGACCAGCCCAGGATAGTTTCGCAGTATCTCCGTCTCTGACCAGCCCTGGGCCAGTAGGTCGATGATGAATTCCACCGCCAGGCGCGTTCCTTTAACAACGGGTTTCCCGACGAGTATCTTCGGGTCAATCGCGATCCGGTCTTGCCACTCTAACACAGCGAGCCTCCATCCGACACGGTCAGTGTGGCGCATTATAGCCGGGTCTCCGTGGCGCCGCAAGGGTTAAGGTCTGACGGAACTCAGGTAGCCGCCCGACTCAGCGCGCGCGAGGACCGCGAGGATGGTCTCCACCAGGGTCCGCGCGGACGCCGCGCTGAGCTCCACCGCCACGCGCGCCCCGGGACCTTGCGCTTCATTCACAAAGTCGATG
>Ga0315289_10015270_pt1 | contig 10664 bp, 6 predicted proteins | sample YL17G11_40_MG_FD_203452 | JGI IMG/M metagenome (GOLD analysis project Ga0315289, IMG submission 203452) | Sediment microbial communities from Yellowstone Lake, YNP, Wyoming, USA - YL17G11_40 | ecosystem: Environmental > Aquatic > Freshwater > Lake > Sediment | place: USA: Wyoming | collected...
GAAAGCGATGCTGCAACAAGGACGTTGATGTCTTCTTCGCTCCACGCATCGCTCACATCAACTGGTGCACGCTTTGCATAATGATCTCGGAGAAACGCGAGATAGTCAAAAACCTCGGCGAGTTTATCGGCAGGCAGTGTTTGCAGTGTTTGCAGAAACTCTTTAGCTTGGGCTTTGGTCAACATGTGGATAATTTATCATGCCTGCTGTGGATTTCCAATCCCGCCTTCCTCCCCACATGTTTTCATCGCCTTTACTGTCCGGCAGGCTCGTCCAAGGCTCAATCCCCAGGGAAGACCCCCTGAAGGCACGGCATTTTTCGTATCTCCTGGCTCTACGGATCTATCCGGATGACACGCGGCGGTGCGTCCTCGTCCCCAACTTGAACACCTTCAGGAATTCTACCAAGTTCGCACCCCAACGACGCTCCCCGGGGGACATTTTCTGGGGTATTCCTTCCGCGCGCTGGAGCTGTTCTGAACATAGGGGGGCGCTTGATCCTCACCTTACCGCGCCGTTGTCGATTGCGTAGCCCCAGTGGCGGAGACTTCGAGCCTGAAGTTGCAATCTTCGGTGCAAGATAATTCTTGCACATGATTGCACTTACACGTCATAGCTTAATGGCGGAATGCTTTGGTATTGCAACCAGACCCTATCGTTGTTGCAATCCACGGTCTCCAGGCCAAGGTACCAGAGAACCGCACGGGTCGCACCATGATGGTGGATGACTCCAGCTTTCGTTAGCTCCCGCAGGAGGACCTGAATCTGGCTTCGCGAAAGGTTCGTCAACACCTGCCGGAGGGTCTCCATCTTGGCACTACTCAGGGCGTTCTCCTTAATGTGCTTGACGAGGAGTGCCTTGTTTGTGTCGCGATCCAGACCGTGCTTCCTCGTGTACACCCCGGCCTGCCCGATGAACTGGTAGAAGCGGCGCGACAGGACGTACCGCTGGCCTCGAGCGCTCGCTTGAAGCGGGTTTCTTGGTCGTCGACTCGTCTTCAATCAGGATTTTCGCTCAGGATTTTCGCTACCGAAGCATGGAGGTCTGGAATTTTGCTGATGACGACATCGGGGACAAGAGCATAGTCGACCGCTGACCGTTTCTCCGATGATCTCGAGGCTCCGAGCGAAGGTGCGCTTCCGCGACGATGTCCTCCAGAGAATCACGACTTGATTTCAAAGTACACGGCCTCCGACCGGATCCGTACTCTTCTCCGGTCATCGAAGGATTCCGGCGTCAGGACGTCGACGGGCACCGGAAAGATACCTTCGAGGATGTCGGCGGCATCCATAAATGCGTCGACGGTTTTGCGGCCCTTGTCGAATTCCAGAATGAGGTCTACATCCGAATCGGGGCGGGCATCGCCCCGCGCGGTTGATCCGAAGAGAGCGACACGCCGCACACCGAGATTCTGGAGCGGGGTTGTGACGCTCCTTATGAGGGCTGCCGCTTCTTCGGTCTGCATGACGGAGAGCGTAGCCTTTCCGGATCATCCACACAAGAGCGACAGCAGCTCTCGGTGATCCAACCCCGCTTGCCGCTTTCGGTGGGATGCCATCAAAAGCAGAGTTGCGGTGTAATCGGCGCCCGCACTGCTCCGCGGACTGGATCCTGACCTCCAAGGGGTGGGTGGGCTGGATACCAGTGAGCGGAGAGCTGACGCTGGAGCTCAAGCCGCGCGTGCGCCTCGCCAGTCTCTTTGCCATGCTGGAGGACGCCTACCGCCTCAAAGGCTTCCATGTCTTACCCGGTATCGTGGACAGTGATTCCATCCGGGAGCTGTACGAGAAGCTCGCATCGATTCTGGCGGGCCGCGTGCTCGATCGCAACCGTCGCGGTCTGTATCGATCCTACGTTTCGGAGCGTGATGCGCTCCCGTATCTTCGGGGCTGCCTCGACGTGGAGGAGGCGCTCGCGCGGCCGCCCCGCGTTCGATTGATACTCATGTCGGGCATCTGCACGGAGCGTACCCTGCCGCGCGTTCGAATGGCCTACCATACCCTGAGAGGTTCCGTCACGGTGCGCCCGTTCGCCCCCCTGGATTGCATGGGTCGGCGGTACAACCGGCTGAACGCCGACTACCTCCCGCTTCACGCACTGTGCCGCTTCTTCCTCGAATCGAGCGGTCCCACGCACGAGCCGGGAGGCAAGCTCATGCTGCCGTTCCTCGTGGACATGGCGCGCTTGTTCGAGCCCTTTGTCGCCGAGTGGCTGCAGCAGCACATCGTACAAGATCACTGACACTCCCACCCCGGACGATGTTGCCCGGATCGTCGCCTACGCAGTCGCGAGGGGAGCCCGGACAGGGGTGCTCATCTACCCGCGCCGGCTGTCTCATCCATTTCGCGCCGAGGTCGGAGGGATCTCCGTGCACGCGATGAGCTTCCCGACCGACGCCGACGTACCCGGGTAGCCGAAGTGTTCGCACGCGCCATGATCCTATGTCTTCTAATTCCTTGCAGTACAACCAATTCGTTTTCTAGACTGTCGAAGATGAGTTAGACGGGCATGGACAGCAGCAGAAAATATCCTTCCACTTCCGCCAAAGTTGTGCTACTATCGAGACAAAGTTGCATCGGGAAAAGTCGTGGAGCACTCGCACCGCATCCATCTTTGAAGTATCGCACCGCTCATCGGCTTTTTCCCTCCTCGTTGGGCAGACGGCCCATTGGGAGGGCTTCATGCGCAGGGTCACTGTCTTTATGGCGCTACTCTGCCTTGCTGCGGTCTGGGCTGCAGCCGCGCCGGCCCCCGGAGGCCGGGGAGGTGAGGCGGAAGCGCCGCAATTCTCCATCTCCATGGAGCCGGGCGTGACAATCCCGCTCGGCAATAGTGCTGCCTATTACACGCTCGGCGGCGGGGCAGCGATGCGGGGCGAGCTTTCGTTCCCTTCGCTGCCGTTCCTCTTCTTCTCTGCGGGAGTCAGCTACGGCTACAGCCCGCTGCAGTATCTCCGTTCCATCTCGACCGTCACGGGCACACTCGGTGCGGGATTGAAGCTGGATCTGACCTCCTGGCTCGCCGTTCGCGCCTTCATCGACGGCGGCGCGTACAACGGCTTCATGAACGACCCCGTCGAGCTCGAAGCCGGCATCTATCCCTTCCTTTCCACGGGCGCGGGCCTGAGCATCAACCTGGGCCCGTCGTTCTCCCTTGAGCTCACGGCAAGGTACGAGAACTGCTTCAGCCTCTACCAGGGCATCAGGGGTGGCCTCGCCGCCGCGATTCATCTGGGCGCCCGGAGGCCCCCTTCCGTGCACATCAAGGACATCCGGTTCGACGACGTCTTCTCTGTTTTCTATAAGTACTACGATGATCATACACTCGGCGACGCCATTCTCGAGAACCGGGAGAGCGCCCCTCTCACCAACGTCAAGGCCCGCTTCCTGATCAAGGAGTACATGGATTCGCCCAAGGAGTGCGAGGTAGCCTCCACCCTCAAGCCCGGCGAATCGCAGCGCATCGCTCTCTACGGACTCTTCAAGGATAAGGTTTTGGACATCACCGAAGCGACGAAAGTCCCCGCGGAGATCACGGTGGAATACGTGCTCAAGGATGAGAAGCACATCCTGACAACAATACAGACCCTCCGTATGCTGGATCGCAACGCGATGAGCTGGGACGATGATCGGAGGGCTGCCGCCTTCGTGACGGCCAAGGATCCGACCGTGCTGGGCTTTGCCAAGAACGTGCTCGCCACGGCGGGAAGCAGGTCGCCTGCAGGCATGGACCGCAACCTCCTCCTGGGCATGGCCATCCACGACGCCCTCGCCCTCCAAGGCATGAGCTATTCCCCCCCCCCCCCCCCCCCCCCCTACTCCGAGATGTCCAAGAACAAGCAGGCCGTCGACTTCCTCCAATTCCCCCGCCAGACCTTGGACTACCGCGCCGGGGACTGCGACGACCTTTCCATCCTCAACTGCGCGCTCCTCGAATCGCTCAATGTCGCTACCGCTTTCATCACCGTGCCGGGCCACATCTTCATGGCATTCGCGCTGGACATGGAGCCCGAGGAGGCGCGCAAGACCCTGCTCAATCCCGAGGACCTCATCTACAAGGCAGGGAAAGCCTGGGTCCCAGTGGAGATCACCCTGACCAAGGCCGACTTCCTTGATGCCTGGGTCCTCGGCACGAAGGAGTGGCGCGAGGAGAGCGAAAAAGGGCAGGCCGCCTTCTATCCCCTCAGCGAGGCATGGGCGGCCTACGAGCCGGTCGGCCTGCCCGGGTCGGCTGCCCCCGCGAAGCTGCCGACCGACGCCGCCCTCCTCGATCGATTCCAGAAAGACATCGGGCGTTTCGTGGATCGCGAGATCGCCGGACGCGTCACGGAGCTGCAGAACGAGATCAAGTCCGCGAAGGGCGGCTCCAAGAGCCTGAACAAGCTGGGAGTCCTTTATGCACGCTACGGCCAGGCAGGCAAGGCCGAGCAGCAGTTCGGCGCGATACTCCAGAAAGAGGAGTATCTGCCTGCCCTCGTCAACCTCGGGAATCTCGCCCTTCTCCAGGGCGACCAGGCCAAGGCAATCGGATACTTCGGGAGGGGTTACCGCAAGGATGCGGCCAATCCGTCGATTCTCCTCGGGCTTGCGATCGCCTACTACCAGAAGGGAGACTCGGTGCAGGCCGTATCCTACTACAATAAACTGCAGGGCCTGGCTCCTGATCTGGCGGAAAGGCACGCCTATTTGAATGGCGAGGGGGGATCGGCCTCGCGCGCCGCGCAGGCGGGCGCTCCGACAGGGAGGGTCGAATGGGCAGAAGACTAAACTTTCCTGTTTTGGCCGTTGCGACACTTGCGCTGATCGGATGCATCAACCCCCTCATGGACAAGGTCAAGGCGGTGGTGGCCCAGAAGGACATGCTCCCCAAGATCAATCTCAAGACCGCCGCTGGGAGCATCGCGACGGGCGGGAGCTTCGATTTCGGCAGCATCTCGATCGATACATCGAAGGATGTGACCTTCACGATCGAGAACCTCGGAACGGGGACTCTCTCCCTAACCGACACGCCCAAAGTCTCGATAAGCGGGACCGATGCCTCTCTCTTCGCAGTCGTCTCCGATCCTACGACCCCCATACCCGCCGGCTCAAGCTCGTCTTTCGTCCTCCGCTTCCTTCCCACGACGAACGGCGCCAAGAGCGCGACGCTGACCATACCGAACAGCGACGCCACGAACAGCAACTATGCCGTCTCCCTTTCGGGGACGGGCTCAATCCAAGCAGCCATCCGCGTGTGGCAGGACGGCACGGAAATCGCCCCCGGCACGGGCTCCTACTCATACCCCCAGACGGGCCTCACGTATGCAGCTCCGGACATCACCTTCACGATCAAAAACGACGGAACGGCGACCCTCAATCTGACGGGCACGCCAAAAGTGCAATCGAGCGGCGACTTCAGCGTTTTCAGCCAGCCTGCCTCTACGTCGATCGCGGCGTACGGAGGAACGACGACCTTCGTCCTGCGCTTCACGCCGAGCGCAGAGGGGACCCGCACGTCCACCATTACGATACCAAACGACGACCCCGACCGGAGTCCTTTCACCTTCACGGCCAGGGGCATCGCGTCGACTGTGATGCTTCCAAAGACAGGGCAGACGACCCCATATTCGACGGGGGTCGACGAGAACGTAACAACAGGAGCGGCTTGGCCTGCGACGAGGTTCTCCGCGAGCGGGCAGTCGATCATCGACAACCTTACAGGCCTCCAATGGGCGAAGAACGGGAATCTCATGGGAACGAGCTATATGGCTCAGGACACCGATGACACCGCAGGCGATGGGCTCGTGCTCTGGCAGACATCCCTCAATTTCATCGCCTACCTGAATGGAATCGGCTACGACGGCCACGCCGATTGGCGTCTGCCAAACCGCGATGAGATTCGGAGCTTGGTGAATTTCGGTCAGGCAGCCAATGAGACCTGGCTAAATAACGTATCTCAAGGATTTTCAAACGTTGTGGCCTTGTACTATTGGACATCGACGAGCTACGCGGGAAGCACCGGGAACGCCTGGCGCGTCAGTATGAACAACGGTACAACCGCCTTCGTGGCAATGACCACGAATTACCATTACGCGTGGCCCGTGAGGGGCGGAAGCGGTGGAATCGTAAGGCTCGCGAAGACAGGGCGGACGACCTTGTATGCGGCCGGTGATGATGGCGACTTGGAGAAAGGCGTCGCCGATCCCGTTTCGCGCTTCCTCGACAACGCGGACGGAACGATAACCGACCAGCTCACAGGTCTCATGTGGGAGAAGGCTCCGTCATCCAGCACATATACGTGGCAGCAGGCTGTCGATGCGGCAAGCGCGAGCGCGACCGGCGCACACCCCGATTGGCGCGTCCCGAACATCAGCGAGCTCGAGAGCCTCCTCAACGCGGAACAATCAGATTCAACGATCTATCTCGCATTAAAAGGATTCAGCAACCTGACGAACGTGATCTACTGGAGCTCCACCACGCGCGCCTCCGCAACGGCCGATGCATGGGCGATACAATTGGGCAGCGGATCGATCTCTTCGGGAACCAAGACCGGAGCTACCCGTCCAATCATCCTTGTCAGGTCCATTCAATGAGGGAGAAGAAACGGAGGACCCAATGAAAAAGGGAAAGATATCGGGGATCGTTTTCTTGACATGCGCGCTCGCGTTTTCCAGTCTGAGGGGATTCGCCCAAGCAGATCTCAGTGTCTCCTATCATACGAACATAATCCCGAACTCACCGACGATATCCTTCAATCTTGGAAGTTGGTACATAGGACAGGAGAATTACTACACATTTTCCTGCAAGAATACATCGGCAACGAACACCATCACTTTCAACGGCACATTCGCCCGTGTTGACGTCAGTGGGGATAGCGAATTCACTCTCGACACCGACCTGACCACCGATGACCTACTCCACGGGCAAAGCCGCACGTTCATTGCGAAGTTCACCGCGCCACCCAGCGTCCCCACCCCGCCAACAAAAACAGCACTGATCCAGGTTCACTCTGTAGGCGCTGATGCGATCGGCTACACCTATGAGTTCAGAGTCATCGTCACCGTCACAGAAGCCGCGGAACCCCAAATAAATCTCCGCGTGAAAGGCGGAGCTGTCATTGATGACCAAGCCACGAGTGTCATCGATTTCGGCGATCATACCATCAATAGTCAGACTACAAGCCCGACCGTGATCGAAATCGAGAACATTGGCTCAGCCGATCTGACGGGCATTGCTGTTGCGCCCCCCGCGTGCTTCACTGCCTCTCCCTCTCCGCTGTCAAGCACGTCAATAAGCATAGGTGGAGCCGCTATTCCATTTCAGCTCACCTTCAAGCCAACGGACCGGGCATCCTATAGCAGCCAGAAGGTGACTGTGACCAGCAACGATGCTGACTATGCTTTCTCTGTCGATGGCCGAGGCACCGGATCGGAAATCGACGTGCGGGATAACCCCAGCCCACCTCACTCGCTACCGAGCGGAACGGGGGCTGCTTCGACGTTCGACTTCGGGGCTGTGAAAGTCAATGACAGCCTGCCCCACGTTTTTTGGATAACAAACCTCTCTCCCGCCAACGCCTCGCTCAATCTATCAACAACTCTGTCGGACCGAGTGAAGGTCATGAATTCGGGATCGTGTTTCGCCGTCCCAGATGCAGATCAACCAGCTGATTCATCCATTCCCGTAGGCGGAAGCCGGTCTTTCACGATTCGGTTTCACCCTACGAGCGCGATCGGGTATAGTACCGAGATAGACATCGCCAACGATGATCCGGACGGGAGCGAAGCGCCATATAAGTTCATTGTGAAGGGTACGGGCTTCATCCCCCCGACCACGTCGATCACGCCTTCAGTAACGCCTCCGATCACTCTCACGAGCAAAGCCGGAGTCTACTATGGGCGCGCCCCGCTCAAGGTGCGGCTCGTTCCCGGCAGCTACAACGATGATAATCCGACCACGCCCGCGAAGTTCCTATGGGATCTGGACGGCAGTGGCGCGTATTCGACGCCTGTGGATATGCAGCCTACCGATCCTTTAGCCGTGGCAGCGGAATATGTGACTCTGTACGCACCCGGCACTCTCATGGTCCATCTGAAGGTCCTATCATCCGATGGCTACTGGAGCGATCCTGTCTCTATAACCCTCGCGGCTTATCCCAACGAGACTGCCTCTTTCCCGCCCGTATCCGGCTTGCCCTTCGATTACGAGCCGCCCTATATCGACGGGAAGCTTTCAGGGCCCGACAGCGGCGCGGACCCCTACGGCGAAAATGGCTGGCAGGGCGCCTTCAAAGCGCCCTATGCGGACGGAACAGCCGTCCACGCCAGCATCGAGCTGATCCGGGACGCGGGCTTCCTGTACTTCGGATTCGACCTGTATTTCGATGAAGACCTGACCGACCTCGATCAGATCTTCATCGGCATAGGCAAGAATGCCGAGGCGAGGATCACGGACAACGGGAAGGTCGGGCTCATCACGCTGTCTCCGAAGAATGAGACGGCCTCCATAAGCGCCAAGGACACGAACGGTGTCTGGCAATCAATAACCCCAGTCCCGACGGGGACGATGATCAAGACGAAGAATGAGACGGCTAGCTCGGGTAATCATTGGTCCGCGGAGCTCAGGCTTCCGTATGGCGCCGGAACGGGACAGGATTGGCTCAACCTCGGGACGAAGTTTCTCCTGTTCGTGGATGTTGTCAAGGCCGAGGATGAGAACGACCCTCTGCCCGCAGTGCCAACCTTCACGCGCTTTACCTGGCCAAGGACCATACCGAGCCTTCCCCCATCCTCCCTTGTCCAGCAGCTCCCCGAATGGTGGGGCGAGGCCAGCCGCGACGACTCAGTCCCCAGCAACGGGCTTGCGCTCAATGGCTTCGCGTCGGTGGGCGTCAAGGACTCCTCGCTTCCCGACGGGCCCCTCCTGACCGGTATCCGCTACAGAAACCCTGCGGTCAACCCGACGAACGACATCACCAACACCCTCGCGGCGAGGGTCACGAACGACGCCCGCAGCTACGTCCTCGATACGAGCGGGAACCCGCAGCCCAATCCCCTTCAGGCCGACGGCGTGCGGGTTCGCTTCAAGATCGCCAACTGGGGCATTCCCCCGGCCGATCCGGGCTATTGGACAGAAATAGCCGCGCCGCCGATCCCCTCGGACGCGAACACCGTCAACCCCACGGACTACACGAGCGTTCCCGCAGGCACGGTCGCAGGGAGCACCGTGACGCCATCGATGAAGGAGTTCATCCTCGACTGGCGGCTGAGCGCCGCGCAGATCGCCCAATATCCCCCGGGGGAGACTGCCCCCGATACCGGGATGAGCAGGGCTCACCAGTGCCTTCTCGCGGAGATCGAGACACGGGGGGGGAGCCCCGGCGCGCCGACCACGCCTTCCGAGGCGGTGAACGTCGTGATCAGGAGCGCGTGGAACAACATGGACTTCACGGCGGTGAACGATGGGCGGCAGTTCTCTGGTACGTCCGAGATCAGCGCGAAGGGCTATGAATCCTTCTTCAAGGATGACGAGGCCAAGCGCTCCGGAGATCGGAGAATATTGCTTCGCCTGTACGCCAAAGAATGGAAGGCCAGCGCGAACACCCTCGCTGGTATCGACAAGCAGAGGGCGCTGGCGGCACGCGCGAGCCTCGAGTCCGGCGGCGCCAAGCCGGGATCGCCGCAGGCCACGCGGATCAGCGAGCTTCCTTACCTGGAAGAGCTGCGCGGCTATATCCACGCAGCGCCCGGAACGATCTCCTTCACGGAATACGTGGTCAAAGCCTACCTGATGACCGGAAAATACGGGAAGGGAAAACTCGCGAAATTCGAGGAAGTTGTGCCAATCGGCTCCTACGGCTACGTGGTCAGGCACCTCGGCTCCACGGAATACTGGGACATCGGCATCGAGGGCGCCAACGTCAAGAAGATCGACGACAGGACCTATATCATCACCATCAAGAAGGACGAGACCGGAACGGTGACCGATCGCGTGAAGGCCATCGATCCCGCGACGTGGAGCTTCGGTCTTCTGGGCGGGGCCGGCTTCGCGGCGGGCAACCCGAGCCCGGCCGTGGGAACAGGTGGGGGCGGAGCCTTGAGCGCGAACCTCAGCATGGGCCGCGACGAGCTGAACCGAGAGTACTTCCTCCAGGCCGTGCTGGGCTTCGACTACCTACCCGGAACGGGAGGAACGGCAGCATGGAACGCCGGCACCGTGGCGCTCAACTTCAAGGCCTCCTTCCCCTTCTTCTCCTGGATGAGGCCGTACCTGAGTGTAGGCGGCGGCGTTTTCCTGAATACTTCCTCCTCGCTCGAGCTCGGCGCGGCACTGGGAGCGGGCCTGGACTTGGCGATCTCTCGCTCCTTGCATCTGCAACTGGGCGCCGACTTCCTCGGGAGCAAGACACAGGCCCTTTTCCACGTCAACGCGGGTCTGATTTATCGGCTTCTGAAATAGGGAGGAAGATCGCGCTGAGCACCGAGGGCCTTGCCACCTGGACTTGTGGGCCCCGGGATTCCCGGGGCTCTCAGGGTGCTGGAAATATTTAGTAGCGTAGAATCTAGTGGACCTGGAGGTTGAAATCCTGGGGATGACGGGAGAGCGAGGGTTATGCACATGAGCCGGCGGCGGGTTATAGGAAACCCGCCGACGAGCGATTGTGCATAACCCGTAGCGGCGGGGGG
>Ga0315289_10015271_pt1 | contig 10664 bp, 8 predicted proteins | sample YL17G11_40_MG_FD_203452 | JGI IMG/M metagenome (GOLD analysis project Ga0315289, IMG submission 203452) | Sediment microbial communities from Yellowstone Lake, YNP, Wyoming, USA - YL17G11_40 | ecosystem: Environmental > Aquatic > Freshwater > Lake > Sediment | place: USA: Wyoming | collected...
TGGCGTGATATACTTCCTGCCAGTCAGCTCTTATTCTGAACTTCAAGAGGCGACGTTGCTGTGACTTGTATAGATTTAAGTGATGTTTACGTCACCATCCTGGCAGGTGGCAGCGGAACCCGCCTATGGCCGCGCAGCCGCCAACGGCGCCCCAAGCAATTGCTCAACCTTGTCGGCGAGCGCTCGATGTTGCAGCAGACTGTCGGTCGCGTTCTTCCCCTCGCGCCCGCCGAGCGACTCTATATCCTCACTGGGCCTGACCACGCGGGGCTTACTCACGAGCAGTTGCCCCAGATACCCGTAGAGAATATCCTGATCGAGCCTGCCCCACGCGGCACTGCGCCCTGCCTGGGCCTGGCGGCGATGAGACTGAGCCGTGCCCACCCAGGGCAAAGCGTCATGATCTCGCTCCACGCCGACCACTGTGTCGCCCAAGAGGAGCGTTTCCGCGACGCCTTGTTGGCCGCTGTAGCCACAGCTCGCCGTGGCCATATGGTCACCATTGGCATCATCCCCAGCAGCCCCGAGACCGGCTTCGGCTACATCGAGCGTGGGGCAGCCTTGGGACGGGAGCAGGGGCTAGAGGTCTACCGCATCGTCCGCTTTACCGAGAAGCCGCCCTCAGAGCGCGCCAGGGAGTTCGTAGCCAGTGGACGTTTCTATTGGAATACGGGCTACTTCGCTTGGACCTTAGATCGCATCTTGAGCGAGTTCCGGCGATTGCAGCCGGAGCTGCACGCTCGATTAGAGGAGATCGTTGCTGCTGCGGATACCCCCGAAGCCGAACGAGTGCTACAGCGCATCTGGGATGGGATCGCGCCGTTGACGATTGATGTCGGCATCATGGAGCACGCCTCGGATGTAGCGGTCATCCCCTGTGACCTGGGATGGAACGACGTCGGCAGTTGGGCCAGTCTGTTCGACATCCTGCCTCATGATAGAGAGGATAACGTGGTCATGGGAGAAGGACAGCACGTCGGGCTGGATACATCCGGTTCGCTAATCTACAGCGAGGGCCGCCTGGTGGCCACGATTGGACTCAATGATGTAATCGTGGTGGATACGGGCGATGCCCTGTTAGTGCTGCCCAAAAGCCGCGCCCAGGATGTGAGCGTGCTGGTGAAAGAGCTGCGCGCCCGAGGGTTACAAAGATGCCTCTAGGAGATAGCTACTTTGCAAGCGGAAATTGTTGCCATTGGCACTGAGCTATTGTTGGGTGAGATCGTGGATACAAATTCGGCCTGGATCGCCCAACAACTGACCAAGATCGGCCTCAACCTCTACTACACCTCCACAGTAGGTGATAATCAGCAACGTATCGCTGAGGTGCTGCGCCACGGCCTACAGCGCTCCGATGTGCTCATCACTACCGGCGGGCTTGGCCCCACCGTGGATGACATGACCCGCGAGGCCGTGGCCGCCGCTACTGATCGTGAGCTGGTGCTGGACGAGGGTTTGATCGAAGAGATCGCCTGTTTCTTTGCTCAGCGCGGCTTCAAGATGACGGATAATAACCGCAAGCAGGCTTGCCTGCCAGCGGGGGCACAGGTCATTCACAACCCAGTGGGCACAGCGCCCGCCTTTGCCGTGGAGCACGACGGCCATGTGCTCATCAGCCTTCCGGGCGTGCCGCACGAGATGCAGTATCTGATGGAACATGAGGTTGTGCCCTATCTCCGCCGGCGCTTCAACCTGAAGGGGATCATCAAGAGCCGGGTCTTGCGCACCTGCGGCATCGGGGAAAGCGTCATTGGCTCCAAGATCGCTGACCTCATGCAGCTCTCCAATCCCACTGTGGGCACGGCCGCACACCCCGGCCAAACCGATTTGCGGATTACCGCCAAAGCGGACAGCGAGGAGGAGGCCGATGCGCTCATTGCCCCAGTGGAGCAGGAACTGCGCGAGCGCCTTGGGGAGTACGTTTTTGGCGTGGATCGGCAAACACTGAGCGATGTGGTCACAGAGCTGCTCGCCACCCGAGGGCTGCGCTTGGCGGCTGCCGAGACGGCTACGCAGGGTGAGCTGGCTCAGCGACTGATCGGCAGCACCCAGGGGGCAGCGGCCTTTGCCGGGGCCACCATCATTTCCGGTGCCCAATCACTACAAGACACGCTGGGCTTGAGTGTCGAGACGATAAGCCGACACGACTTCCTCAGCCAGGAGGTGGCCGACCTGACTGCGCAGGCGGTGCGGCGGGTCTACAAGGCGGATTTGGGACTGACCATCATTGGCCCCGCAGATCCGGGCGCGCCGGATGCGCCACCGGTTTACTTCAGCCTGGCGACGGAAGATGGCAGTCTCCTTCGCGGCCAGCCGGCCAAAGGGCGCTCAGGCCCGAGCGGGCGCGGCTGGCTGATCCACCTGGCATTGGATCTGGTGCGGCGGCATCTACTATTGTGTCGGATACTCTGAAAGAAGCGCGCCAGCTTTATTTGTTTGATGACACGAAAGTGATTGCCAAACTCGATGCCCGGTTGTGGCATGGCTCATTCAACAGCCGGGAGAGCTCTTTGCAAAGTGTCCCCCGCGATCTTTCTCGTTGCCCCTTTTCCCAAACTCCGAACAGGCAAATGATTCAAGTGACAGGGGCATTGCAAAAAACAACTACTTGCGCTATAATGCAATAGACATTGGCCAAGTGTTCTTTCTCTCCATATCCTTACCCTGGAACAGCAAAGATTGGAGTGAGACATGAACAAGCGCACAGTCATCCTGCTGTTGGTATGCTTGTTGGTGAGCATCATAGGCTGCAGAAAGCCCAAGCCAACGATAGGCCTCCTCACGCCGACCACGGCGGCCCCAGAGCAGAAGGCCAGCTCCACTCCTTTACCGCCCACTGCCGCGCCGACTGCTACGCCGACCAAGCCGACGCCCACGGTGACAAAGGAGATCAAGCCCTCTGAAACCCCAAAAGGTCCTAGCGTTCCTGTAATCCTTGGGCCACCCGATGGCGCAGAGGGGACCGCGTTGGACCTGGAGTGGCGTTGGGACGGCAAGCTAGACCCTGATGAGTGGTTTGAAGTTCAGTTGTGGCCCGACTCGCCGGATGGTCAGCCAAAGGTCATCTGGGTTCAGGAGCCCAAGTTGCGGCTCACTTCTGCCGGCCTCTTGCCAGGACCCTACAAGTGGCGGGTGGGGATCGTGCGGCGCGTGGATCATACGCGCGTTGAGGAGGTCGGCACTTTTAGTGGGCTGCAGACCATCGTTATCGTTCGTCCATCCACCAGAGGGGAGATAACGCTTACGCCAGCGAAGGTATCACCCACTCCTACGCCAACGGCTACCAGCACCAAGACGCGCGGGCCAACCACCCTTCCTACAAGGACGAAAACGCCCACTCGGACGGTTACGCCGACCGGCACGCTAACCTTGAGACCAACGTACACGCCGGGGACAAGCACGCCAACGGCAACGAGAACGAACACGCCAACAGCAACGAGGACGAACACGCTGCTGCCGCCCGTGCCGACGAACACGCCGACGAGCCCGTATCCGTATCCGGTAGCTACGGCTACCAACACGCCGATCGTGCCCACGCCGACTAACACGCCGGGCACATATCCGCAGGCCACGGCTACGAATACGCCAATCATTCCGACCCTGACCAACACGCCAGGTCAGTATCCGCAGGCCACGGTCACGAATACGCCCGCCGTTCCGACTCTGACCAACACGCCTGAGACATATCCCAGAGCGACCGATACGCCGGCCCCCAAGTATACCGACACCCCTATCCCCACCTTAACTTACACTCCACTAGGGAGATTTGAGCGGTCGTAACTGCCTTGGAGTGGTGCGCGCCTCATGGTACAATGTGGGCACAGGCCCACATACCATGAGGCGCTCTTCATGATCTCGCTCCACGATTTTCTGGCAGCCACCGGTGGTAAGATCTACGGAGAGCCATGCGCCCAGACTTTCGATGATTTCGCCTTTGATTCGCGCATCGTTGAGCCTGGGCAACTGTTCCTCGCCGTAGTCACCGAGACTGGCGACGGCCATGACTTTATCGCCGAGGCCCGCCGCGCCGGCGCGATGGGCGTGGTCTGCCAGCGCCCTCCTGCCCTGTTGCCCCCCGGGACCACCTGCATTGTCGTGGAGAACACCCAGCAGGCTCTCCTGGACTATGCCCGGTATATCCTCGCCAAAAGGGCTATTGATGTCGTGGGCATCACCGGCAGCCTGGGCAAGACGAGCACCAAGGAAGCTATCGCTGCCGTATTGGGAACCAGCCAGCCCGTGTTTCGAAACTATGGCAGCTACAATGGCCGCTTTGGGCTGCCGATCGCCCTGGGGAAATTGAGCGAGGGCCAGCGGATCGCTGTACTCGAGATGGCCTGCGACACCTTTGACGAGATTCGGGACCTGGCAGATGTCACCCATCCCAAAGTGGGGGTGGTCACTCTAATCAGCCATAGCCACCTGCAGTACCTGGGCTCGTTGGAGAATATCGCCCGTGAGAAAGGGCGCTTGGTCGAGGCGTTGCCCGCCGGAGGCACGGCGATCCTCAATGAGGATGACCCGCGCGTGAGGGCCATGGGCCAACGCATTGCCGCCCGGGTGATCACTTACGGCTTCAGTCCACATGCGGAACTCTATGCCGACCAGGTGAGTGTCTCGCTTGAGGGCACCACGATGCGTGCCCACTGGCATGGAGAGGTGCTGCCTTTGCGCATCCCGTTCATCGGCGCACACCATGCCTACACAGCGTTGGCAGCAGCCGCAGTCGGATTGACCTACGGCCTCTGCTGGGCAGACATCGCTCGCGGCCTTGAGAGCGTTGCCCCCCTACCAGGGCGAACCCGATTACTGGAGGGCATAAACGGCTGCCTGCTGCTGGATGATAGCTACAACGCCGACCCCACCTCCACCTTCGCTGCGCTCGATACTTTGCACGTCCTTCCCGCGTCACGGCGTCTGGTACTCCTGGGAGACATGACCCAGCTCGGGGATTATGCTGAAGAGGGCCATCGCCTCGTCGGGCGGCGTTGCGCCGAAGTGGCCAATTTGCTGGTGACAAGGGGCGAGCTGGCCCGAATTGCGGCCGATGAGGCCCTATCCAGGGGGATGCCAAGATCTAAGGTCCATATCACTTTTGCCGCGGAGGACGCTACGCGCGTTCTGAAGGAGGTCTTGCGGACGGGAGACCTGCTTTTGGTGAAGGGGGGCAGCGAAGCCCGGCTCGAGGCGATCACCCGCGAGCTCTTACAGGATCAGGAGACAGCGCCTGCCATATTGCCTCGACAGCACCGTGGCTGGGCTCAGGTGCGCCTGGAGCGCCCCGGCCGCCCCACCTGGGTTGAGATCGCCTTGGACGCTATCGCCGGGAACGTGCACCGTGTGGTGGAGTTGGTTGGCCCAAAGGTTGATGTCATGGCCGTGCTCAAGGCGGATGGCTACGGGCACGGCGCGCTCAAGGTGGCTCACACGGCCCTGAACAATGGCGCTACCTGGCTTGGAGTCGCTTGTCTTGGCGAGGCGGTTTCCCTCAGGCGTGCAGGGATCGCGGCGCCGATCCTCATCTTGGGTTACACGCCGGCCTGGCAAGCCCGAGAGGCGGTGTTAAACGATATCACGGCAACTGTCTTCTCGCGGGAGGTCGCGGTGGCGCTCTCGCGCGCTGCGCTAGATCTCGGCCGAGTGGCCCGCGCGCATGTCAAGGTGGACACCGGAATGGGTCGGCTGGGCCTGCTGCCCGAGGAGGTCTTGCCCTTTATGCGGAACGTGCGCGATCTCCCGAGCCTGGCGATTGAGGGCATCTTTACCCACATGGCCGCCGCGGATGATGCCGACCTGGCCTATACCTATTGGCAGCTTGAGCAGTTTGACCAGGTGTTGGCTGCGCTGCGCTCGGAGGGCCTGCTACCGTTACGTATCCACGCCGCCAACAGTGCGACCATGTTGCGTATTCCTGAAAGCCATTACAACATGGTGCGGCCGGGGATCGCCTTGTATGGGCTGACCCCCTCGTCTGTGGTGCCTTTGCCGGAGGGACTTCGGCCCGCGCTATCCTTCAAATGCCAGGTAGCCCAGGTGAAGGAGCTTCCAGAGGGCAGCTACGTCAGCTATGGGCGCACCTATCGCACCTCGCGACGAGAGCGCATCGCGGTGATCCCCGTGGGCTATGCCGATGGCTTCCGCCGTGCGCCGGCCCACTGGGGCGAGGTGTTGGTCAGGGGGCGGCGGGCGCCGGTCGTGGGGCGGGTGTGTATGGATCAAACGATGATTGAGGTCACGGATATCCCCGGCGTCCGCCAGGGCGACGAGGTGGTGCTCATCGGCTCGCAGGGCGAGGAGCGTATCACCGTGGATGAGGTGGCCCAGCGTCTGGGCACGATCAATTATGAGGTGATCTCGGAAATCCTGGCCCGGGTGCCGCGCATCGTCTAGAAGCTGCTCCCGGCTACTCTAGCTCACTCACCTGCCGCTCCGCCTTGGCCAGCCACTCGGGATTCACCTCCACGCCCCAGCCAGGCCCCTCGGGGACCATCACTTGGCCATCGCGCACCTTCAAGGCCGGCGTGTAAAGCCCCTGGGTCCAGGGGGTATCCTCGATGGAGAACTCGAAGTGAGGCCCGGCGTTGGGGATAGCCCCCATAAGGTGCATGGTGAAAACGGTCACCAAAGAGAGGTTGGCGCTGTGGGGCACGCAGGGCATCCCCGCCTTCGCAGCCATCCTGGCCGCATGCAACGCCCGCGTCAGCCCACCGATGTAGCAAACATCAGGCTGGATGATGTCCATAGCGTGCATCCAAATGATGCGCTGCCACTGTTGCAGGTCATAATCCTGCTCGCCGCCAGCCACGGGGATGTCGAGGAAGCGTGTCACCTCGGCGGTCCACTCCAGCTCCCAATAGGGGCAAGGCTCCTCAAAGTGCGAGACGCCATAGTCCTCGAGCATGTGCCCCACCTCGATGGCTCGCTTCGGGGTGTAGCAACTGTTGGCATCCACCTTGAGGTCAACATCATCACCAAGGGCCTTGCGCACTGCGGGAACCAGGGCCTCCGTGCGGCTACTCGTCCTCGTCGTGCCCGACCACCTTGCCGATGCGAATCTTGAAGGCGCGATAGCCGTAGGTATCTCGCAGGCGCGCCAGGCGCTTGGCCTCATCCTGGGGAGTGATGTCGCGACGCATGGAGGAGCCGTAGGGCGTCAGGGGGCGGGGCTTCCCGCCTAATAGCTCGCAGACGCTCTTGCCCTCCAGCTTGCCGCGCAAATCCCAAAGGGCAGTATCCAGGCCGGTCAGGGCGCGGCAGACGTAGGTGCCAGGGAACTTGTAGGTGCCCTCGATCACCCGGATGGCTAGGCTCTCTGTATCCAGCGCATCGGCGCCCAGGGCGAGCGAAGCAACCTGACGATGAAACACCGTGGCGGAGATGTCGGCGTTGAAGGGGGACATCTGCCCGATCCCTTCCGCGCCGCTATCGGTGCGCACGCGCACCATGCTCAAGTGTCCGCGCGTAAAGGTCTCCAGGCTTTTGATGATCATGTTCTATCTCCTCCTTTGTCGGCTGGGCAACACCAAGCCCTGTGCGACAACGCCGACTATGGGCGGGGCCTTCAGTCAGCGTCTGATACCCGCGCGAGGATCCAATGGCGCACCTGCGCAGCGCTTTGCTCCTCAGTCAGGTGGGTGTTGCCCAAAAGCGTCATGGGAGGCTCGGTCTTGTCGGCATTATCCTTGAGCCACTGGTTGAACCGCAGCATCTCCTGAATGAAACGCGGCTCGGACGACTTGCGCCAGCCAGGGCGACTCAGTAACCTTTCCACTAATACATTGTCGTCGCAGACCATCGCCAGATAGTGAATCGTGCTGAAGTACCGACGCTCTGGGCAGCCTTCAAACTGCTCGGGAATGGCGCTCCCGCATAGCACCACCGGGCGGCCGGCCTGGTTGATGTTCTTGGTCACGCGCAGCCACAGGTTGTGGTGCGCCCGATACCCATCGTCCGGGGTGGCGAACTCGGTTCGCCAGAGGATATCGCTCTCCATAAAGACGCACTCGCTCATCTTGGCTGCAAGCGCCAGGCAAACAGCCGTCTTGCCCGCGCCGCTAGCTCCGGTCAGCACAAAGAGGGGCAGGCGCACGAAATGATGCCGATGCCCGCAATAGGGGCATATGGCAAAAGGCCCATCTGGATCTATAAGCTTCTCCTCCGAATAACGCCCACACGCGGGGCATACGTTGAACATGCGGCTGCCTATCGCTATGCACGAGACTGAGGGGCCTCTGACGGAAGCCTGGCTCAGCTCGGCTTGCTCACGGCACGCGAGGCATAGTAGAGGCCGCGCAGGCGATCAACCTCGGCCAGGACCTCGGTGGTCACGCGCTCGGTGCGCTGGAACTGCTCGCGCACTACGTCATCAATGAAGAAGGCCAACTGGAAGGTGAGGGCCGCGTCGCTGGCATCCACGAGGTTTGCCGAGGGAAGCTGCCAATAGCTGACGCGCAGCAGGAGGGTATCGGAGAAGTGGCGCTCGATGGTGTGGATGCGGTCATCCAGGCGCTGCTCTTCCTCGCTATGCAGTCGCTCAACATGATAGGCCTTGTCCAGGCCGCGATAGACATGAGTGATGTTGCGATGCCAGATGCTGTAGAGGCGCCTGTAATCTACATAGTGGGCACGGTCGCGGAACTGCGTGCGGTCAACGGCCTTATCGGCCTCTATATCGGAGGAGACGATCTGCTTCAGCCCACTGCGCTTGACCATGAGTTCGGTTGGCGCCCCGGGCGCATTGCATTGAGCCAATTCCTGCAAGGTCAGCCGGCCGTCACGCAATAGGTCGCGCTGGACGAAGGAGGAGATCGAGGCACTGTAATCTGCGTCGGTCAGCTCACATCCGATGATCTTGACCAGGTACAACCACACGGTGATCTGCTCGATCAGGTTGTCAAAGTGGTCCATCGCCTCAAATACGCGCTGTTTGATCTGCTGGCGTTCATCGGCGCTGAATCCGCCATCCTCCGCATAGCTACAGTATTTGATCAAACTGATCAGCTCCTTGCTAAACTCCTCACTGCGCGCGCGCAGGTCGTGCTCTACCTGCAGGCGGATCAGCTCACCTTCGAGGCGCGTGAGGTGCTCCTGTAACCATACTATCTGCGCCTCGTCGCTGGTAGAGGGAGCCTCAAGCTGGAGGAGGCCCTGATACTCGCTACGATAAAATCCCAAGCGGCGGCGGATCGCGGCGTCCTTCTGAGGCCATTCGCCGAGGACGTTCTCGTGGCTGTTACAGGCCTCTGTGAGCAGAGCGATGGCAGTCTTGGGGTCACAGGGCTTGTTGATGCTCACGTTAAGCACCGTCCGCAGCTCCACACTGGGTTTGGTCAGGTTGACGATCTTGCTGGCGGCTAATCTCGCGTTGGGCATGAACAGCAGGACATGGCGCTTGACGTCGTACAGTTGGGTGACGCGCACGCCGATATTGCGCACCTGACAGGTTGTGCCGTCCTCCAGGATCAACAGGTCATCCTGGCGGAAGGGATTATCCAAGGCCATATAGGTGCCGCTGAAGAGGCCCTGCAGAGGTTCCTGGAAAAGATAGCCCAAGACCAGGCCGAGGAGGCCCAGGCCGGCCAACAGGGTGCCCAGGTTGCCCCCTAAGGTAGACACTACAGCATTGGCCACAGCTACGACGATGATCACCGGGCCGATGCGGCTGAGGATGGGGATGATAATATAAGCAGCCTGGCTATCTGACTCTTGAACCTTCGGCTTGAGATAGGCGATGATGACCTCAAAGAGGATACGCCAGGCCACATAGGCTCCTGAAACGATCAGCAAGCCGTTGTACACACGGTGTAGTGCTAGACTGAACTTTGATTCACCCCAGGCCAGCTCCCAGGAGCCCAGGATACCATAGGCGACAAGCAGGAGGAGCAGAGGCTTGCGAATGAGGCCGATGATCAGGTCATCAACGCGCGTGCGCGTGTAGCGGGTAACATACCTTACCAAGAGGCAAGTGGCGCAGTAGACCAGCAAGGCGATGATCACCCAGCCGAGCAGGTTGACCAGAAACGTTCCCAAGGGGGTGGCAGCGAAGCTGAGCCAGGTGGGCAGGTTGATCTCCAGGCCGAGAATATCCATTGAATCTCCTCCTTGCCGTCGGCCCCACAAGCTGAATGCCCTTGGGGCAAGTCAAAATGATGGGTGAGCGCTGCATGGTCATCGCGTACAAAACTCGCCGCAGTGAAACGGCACTATGCAAAGCACGCGAGGTAAGCATCTCCCCAGAAGCCCTCTGGCGACGGCGGGCTACAGTATAGTCCACTGCAGTCGGAAGTTCCACTCTCCCGTTACCTCAAGATCCCTAGCGAATTGCCTCAGCTATTAGGGTTCGCCGAAGATGAGCCTCAGCGCGAGCGCGCCGATCACCAGCAGAACGATCACGATGTATTGAGAGTACAGCACCAGGGTTTCCCCGAAGGACAGCCGTTCGGGCTTCTCGGGAGCAAGGCTGGCAGTGACCTCCTTCTGCTGTACGTTCATGCTATCCATCATGTCCCTCCCCGTATAGCATTAGGCCAGGACGGCGAGTGATGCCTCGGCTGGCGCTTCTGCTTTGTCTAGAGCCACTGCTTGAACTTTTTCATATAAAAGACCTTGACGGCCTGCGTTTGCAGCAGGTAGGCCACAATCATGCCGGCAAGCCAGATCCAGTA
>Ga0315289_10015275_pt1 | contig 10661 bp, 5 predicted proteins | sample YL17G11_40_MG_FD_203452 | JGI IMG/M metagenome (GOLD analysis project Ga0315289, IMG submission 203452) | Sediment microbial communities from Yellowstone Lake, YNP, Wyoming, USA - YL17G11_40 | ecosystem: Environmental > Aquatic > Freshwater > Lake > Sediment | place: USA: Wyoming | collected...
TTTCCGACATCGCTCATTACATTGACGGCGGGCTGCCGACGGTAAAATCGCTCGGGCTGCAGGGCTTCCAGCTCCCGGGCGAGAACGAAAAGGACTGGATCCCGCCGATGCCGCGCATCGTCTTCAGCGGCAACGACGCCTTCACGCCCATCAAGTACGGCGAGACCTCGGATTACGGCGAAGCGGCGCTGTCGATGATCAATAACGTCTTCACTTACTCCGACACCTTCAGCCACCAGCGCGGCGCGCATTCCATGCGCGCCGGGGCGGAGTTCCGCCGCACGCTGCTGAACGTCTTGCAGCAAACCAACGCGCGCGGCCAGCTCACGTTCCAGGGGGACACCAACGCGGCCTCCAGCGGCTATTCCTTCGCCGACTTTCTGATGGGGATCCCCAGGAGCAGCCAGCAGGTGGCGCTGAAGCCCAAGGGCTTGCTCAAGCAGCTCGATTTCGCCGGTTACTACCAGGACGACTGGAAGGCCACCTCACGGCTGACGTTCAACCTGGGCCTGCGCTACGAGCTGTTCCTGAACCCGTACGAAATCCGCAACCGCTTCTCGAACTTCGACCCCAAAACCGGGGCCATCGTGGTGGCCTCGAACGGCGGGCAGGCGCCCACCAGTGAGTACAACAAGCCGCTGATGGCCAGCCTGACGAATCCCGATGGAACGCCGCGCTTCCCCTTGCTGACCGACCAGCAGGCGGGCTTCACCCCGCGCCGCCTGGTGGACACCCAGAAGAAGAACTTCGCGCCACGCTTCGGCTTCACGTACCTGGTGGGAAAAAAGGGCAACACGGTGGTGCGCGGCGGCTACGGCATCTTCTACACCCGCTACCCGCGGCAGTACCTGCTGCAGACCATGCTGGTGAACCCGCCGTTCGCCGGCCTGCTGACCCACAGCCAGGCGATCACCAACGGCGTGCCGCGGCTCACGCTGGATGCACCGTACTCGACCAGCAGCACCGCCAGCGTCGCGCCGTTGGGCTTGCAGCGCAATTTCCTGCTGCCCAACAACCAGCAGTGGAACCTGACCATCCAGCGCGAGATCGGCTGGAAGACGGTCTTCACGCTGGGCTACATCGGCAACAAGGGGACGCACCTGTTCCGCACCATCAACTTGAACGGCCCCATCCCGGATCCCAACAAGCCGGGCGCCGTCATGCGGCTCTACCAGGCCACCTACGGCACTTCGTCGGTCAACTACCGCATTACCGACGCCACTTCGTACTACAACTCGATGCGGGTGGAGGCGCGGAAGACGCTCAGCTCGGGGCTGACCTTCCAGTCGAACTGGACCTGGGCCAAGGGGCTGGACACGACGGGCACCAACGTCAACTCGGCGATCCTGGACATGGAAAACCGCGGGCGCGACCGCGCCAACAGCGATTACGTGCGGCGGCATGTCATTACCGCCAACACGCAATACCGGCTGCCCTTCGGCCGCAACGGCCGGTTCCTGAAGAGCACCGGCGGATGGCAGCAGGCAGTGGTCGGCGGCTGGCAGGTGGGCGGCATCTGGCGGTATCAGACCGGGCAGTATCTGACGCCGAGCTTCAGTCAGTCCAACGCGCTCTCCAACAACCGGCCCGACCGCGTGCTGGGCGTGCCGGCCGACCTGCCGCGCGGCGAGCGCACTCCGCAGCGCTGGTTCAACCCCGCCGCCTTTGCCATCCCGCCAACGCTGGACCCGGCGACCGGCGAGGCGCGCTTCGGCAACTGCGGCCGCAACGTGGTTCTGGGGCCGGGGCTGAACGTCATGGACCTGGCCATGTACAAGATGTTCCCGCTGGGCAAGAGCGAGCGGCGCAGCATCACCTTTCGCTTCGAGTTGTTTAACGCCCTGAACCACCCCAACTGGGGCAACCCGGACATGGCCATCACCAACACCGCCACGGTGGCCACCATCACCCGGGTGACGGTCCCGGCGCGGCAAACCCAGTTCGCGCTGCGCTTCGACTTTTGAGGGTATACTCTAGCCATGGGAATCTTCAGCGCCTCGGTAGTCCTGAAGAATCCGGCGCACCTGGAGCGCCAGCGGGAGGTGTCGCTGCTGGTAGATACCGGTTCTCTCTTCAGTTGGGTGTCCGCCCCCGTACTCGAAGGAATAGGCGTTCAGCCCGTTGAAACCGAGCAGTTCAGAACCATTACCGGTGCATTGGTGGAGCGGAGGATCGGTTACTTGATCGTGGCCTATGATGGCCGCTCCGGCGCAGTGAACGTGGTCTTTGCGGAGCCGGGAGACATCGAGGTTCTGGGACTAACGGCTCTCGAAACGCTGAGGGTGGCGCCAGATCCCGTCAACCAGGTGCTGACTCCCGTCGTGGCGCTCGCCGTGTAAAGACTCTCTGTTTTCCGGCTTGAAGTTGGAGAGCAGGACGACGTCGCTGACGATGCGGCCGCGGGCCAGCGCCAGGCGCTTCCCGTCGCGCGACCAGCGGTGGTTGAAGATCCGGTCGGAATCGAAATGCGTGAGCTGTGCCGGCTTGCCGCCGTCCAGCGGCTGGCTCCAGATGTTGCCCACGCCCTTGGTTGTTTCCACGTAGCTAAGCGCCTTGCCGTCAGGCGGCCATTCCACCGGCACTGAAATGGGCAGCATCTTGATGGGCGGCCCGCCTTCGATCGAGACGATGGCGGTCTGCGGCGGCTTCTGCATATCGGGGATAGCCTGGAAGGCAACCAGCTTGCCGTCGGGCGATACTGCTGGCCTCATGGAGTGGTTGAGTGTGGCCGCCGCCCGCGCCTCGCGCAGGAACCGCTCCTTGGCCACCGCGTTGCTGCTCACCTGTGCCGGGAGAAACTTCAGCGCCACCTGCCGGCCGAGCACCGTGTCCTCGGCTTTGTACACGACGCCCATCCCGCCGCCACCCCAGGCGCTCGAGAACCCGATAGTGCGCGACGTTCGTTCCCGTCATGTGAGGGATTTCAGATAGGCCGAGAATAGACCCGAGCGCCCCCCAAGTCAACCGCCGTCCTTGGTGTCTTGGTGTCTTGGTGGTAAAAAAGACGGATGCTAACCAGACGCCAGTTCCTGGGCACAGCAACCGTGGTCGTCGGTGCGGGAAATCCGCAATCCGCAATCCGCAATCCGAAATCGGCAAGTCTGCTGATCCTGACCACCGACCAGCACCGGGCCGATTGCGTGGGCTGTTACGGCAACGGCATCGTGAAGACACCGGCCATCGACCGGCTGGCGGGCGAGGGCGTGCGCTTTACCCGCCATTACGTGCAGGCGCCGCAATGCGTGCCGTCGCGCGGCAGCATGCTGACCGGGCGCTACCCGCACGTCCACCGCGCCTTCACCAACCGCTACCGCCTGTCCGACCGTGAGCAGACCATTGCCCGGGTGCTGAACGAGCGCGGCTACCTGACCGCGTCGATCGGCGCCCGCCCCTTCGCCCCCAACAACGCCACCGGCGGCTTCGAGCGTATCTTTGGCGACCCGGAGCACGAGGCGGCATTGAAAAAGGCCGGCTGGACCGGCGCGAAAGTTGCCGAATACGAAGCGAAGCTGAAGGAGACATTTCAGGCCCATCCCGTGCCCTGGGGCGAGGAACTGGACAGCAGCAGCGTGACGGCCGACCTGGCGGTCGAGTTTTTGCGGCAGAACCGCGGGCGGCCATTCTTCGCACAGGTCAACTTCCACCGGCCGCACCATCCCTTCGACCCGCCGCGCCCCTACGCCGGAATGTACGACAGCGCCGAGTTCCCCAAACCGCACCGGCGCGCCAACGAGTTCGCCAACAAGCCGCCCGAGCACCAGCGGGCGCTGGAGGGGACCGCGGGCTTCGATCTCCGCAAGATGACCGACGCCGATCTGCACCGCATCACTTCCTATTACTACGGGTCGATTACTCTGACCGATAAGTGCATAGGTCGCATCCTCGATGAACTGGAGAAGCTGGGGCTGGCCGGCAATACGCTGGTGGTGTTCAACAGCGACCATGGCGAAATGCTGGGCGACCACGGGTTGCTATTCAAGGGCGGCTACATGTACGACCAGGTGCTGCACGTGCCACTGGTCGTGCGTTTCCCCGGCACGCTACCGGCAGGCAAATTAGTCGAGCCATTCACGCAGGAAATCGACCAGATGCCGACGCTACTGGCGCTGCTCGGCGCTCCGGCGCCCGAGGGCGTGCAGGGCCGCTCGCTGCTGCCGCTGATGGCTGGGGAAAAAGCCAAATGGGATGAAACCGTCTACGCCGAGTTTCCGGCCACCAAGATGGTTCGCACCCGCGATTGGAAGCTGGTGTATTACGCCGGCCGGCCCTACGGCGAACTGTACGACCTGCGCAGCGACCCGCACGAGCTCGATAACCTGTGGAGCGACGCCGGCCGGGCGGCGCCAAAGCAGGAAATGATGGCGCGCCTGGCCAACTGGCTGATCGCGTCGCACGACCCGCTGCCGCCCCCCGTTGACGCTCCCGAAGTGCGGTAACAGGCTGTAGACTGTAGGCTGTAGGCTGTAGACTGTAAGCTGTAGGAGCGATTTCGGATTGCGGATTTCGAACGGGCCACATGCTCGAAATTCGCAGCCCGCGATCTGAAATCCGCAATTCAGCCCACAGCCTACAGCCCACAGCCAGCGAATTCACTCCATTGCCCGAGCCCGCCATCCGCACCGGCGTCAAGACCATGACCGCCGCCGCCGTCGATTTGCTGAACAAATAACTGGCCTTCGGTATCACGTCAGGCGCTTGAGTTGTCCGTGCAATTCGGGATCGACGTGGCGAACAATGTCCAGGACCAGTTCCCGTACCTCAGGAAAGAGCTTTTCGAGGATGGTCAGATCTTTCGATTGCAGAAGGTCATTCGCCTTTAGGAACGGATCCAATAGCCTGAGCACTCCTTCGTTCCTCACTCGCTCCGCCAGCAACCGGGCGAAACTCTGAAACATGCCCGGCTTGACGTCCAACACACGCCGCAGGAAATTGCCGACTTGCTTGCCGAACCACTCCGTGGCCTGCCAGGACCCCATTCCCAGGCTTGCGGCAAACAGCCCCCGGCTGATCTGGTCTTCAGCCCGGCGCAGGCAGTTCAACCCGATTTCATGCATGAAGTCATGGACCGTTGAAGCAGACTCAGGTGGAATTTGCACCTGAGCGAGGGCCACAGGCAGTGCTTCCATCGATGGTCCTTGTTGCCCGAGGCATCCAAGAGCGATAAGGCGATCCGCCTGCAGATCCCAGTCGTCACGCTGTAACTCCAATCCGGCCTCAAGATCGCCCAACGCGTCCTGGAACTGCCCAGACAGCAGCAGGAGGTCTCCCCGGTCGTGATGATAGTCTCTGTCGTTGGCGCCGTGTTGGCGTGCGCCCTCTACGCACTCCAGGGAATCTTCGAACCGTTCGAGGGCGGACAAGACCCAAGCCTTTCGCCGCCATGCGTCTGCGGAACCGGGCTCCAAGGCCAAGGCTGCGTCCATCGCCTCGAGAGCTTCCTGATGACGCCCGAGGTGCCGAAGCGTTTCCGCTTGCAAGGTTAGCAGTGCCGGGCGAGGCGCGCCCAACTCGGCTGCCTTGCGGAGCGCCCCTAGCGCCCGTTCGTACTGGCCGAGACTGCTTGCCGCAACTCCAAGCTGTTCCCAACCGCGGGCCATACTCGGATCGAGCGCCACCGCTTGCTCGGCGCACCGCAGGGCTTCCGCCGGTCGTTCGAGGTTCTTGAGGACGATCGCTTGAGCCATCCACAACGTCGCCTTTGGCGTGCTCAACTCGGCCGCCTTGCGAAACGCCTGCAGGGCCCGCTCGTGCTGGCCAAGATTGTTGGCCACAGCGCCAAGCGCCTCCCAGGCGAAGGCCATAGTCGGATCGAGGGCCACCGCTTGCTCGGCGCACCGCAGGGCTTCCTGACGCCGACCAAGGCCGTCCAGCGCGAGCGCTTGGTTGGTCCACGATGCAGCCGTCGGCCCGCTCACGTCGGCCACCTTGCGAAACGCTTCCAACGCCCGGTCGTGCTGCCCAAGATTCCCGGCCGCGACGCCCAGTTCTTGGTGCGCCCGGGCACTCTTCTCATCGAGGGCTATTGCTTGCTCGGCGCACCGCAGCGCCTCCTGACGACGACCAAGGCCGTTCAGCGCGATCGCCTGGTTGGTCCACAACGGAGCCGTCGGCCCGCTCACGTCGGCCGCCTTGCGATACGCTTCCAACGCCCGCTCGTGCTGCCCAAGATTCGCGGCCGCGACGCCGAGTTCTTGGTACGCCCGGGCACTCTTCTGATCGAGGCCTACTGCTTGCTCGGCGCACCGCAGCGCCTCTTCTCGTCGGCCCAGGCTGTTCAGTGTGATCGCTTGGTTGGTCCACAACGCAGCCGTCGGCTGGCTCACCTCCGCCGCCTTGCGAAACGCCTGCAGGGCCCGTTCGTACTGCCCAAGATTGCCGACCGCGACGCCCAGTTCTTCGTGCGCCCGGGCACTCTTCTCATCGAGGGCCATTGCTTGCTCGGCGCACCGCAGCGCCTCGCCGTGTCGGCCCAGATCGTTCAGTGCGATCGCCTGGTAGGTGTACAACGCGGCCGTAGGCTCGCTCAACTCGACCGCCTTGCGAAACGCCTCCAGAGCCCGCTCGTGCTGCCTAAGATTGGCGACCGCGACGCCCAGTTCTTGGTGCGCCCGGGCACTCTTCTGATCGAGGCCTACTGCTTGCTCCGCGCACCGCAGCGCCTCTTCTGGCCTGTCCAGTCTGTTGAGCGCGATGGCCTGGCACGTCCATAACGCGGCCGTAGGCTCGCTCAACTCGGCCGCCTTGCGAAACGCTTCCAGCGCTCGCGCGTGGTCACCTATGTTGCCCACTGCAACCCCGAACAGTCTCCGCGCGTCCGCGGAACGTTGATCCAGATCCAGGACTTTCTCCGCCGCGGACTTCGCCTCCTCGTTGGCCCCAATCCCAATCAGCTTCTCGATGTCTTCTAACGCTTCCGCGCGTCGCCCCGCTTGCAGGTGAACCAGTGCTCCTGCTCTGTAGGCTACTGCCAGCCCCTCTCTGTCGTGTTCCTTGAGAGATTCGGCGGCGAAGTACTGGGCTTCTTCTTCCGCCCAGCCCCACTCGCCGATCTTGATAAGACTGTCCATGCGACTCGAGAATGCGTCATAGCGGAGCGCTCCCTCGCCGGCCGCCTGAAAGTAAAACGACTCCTCGACGTGACGCATGATTTCTGCTCGTGGAATTTCCACGGCGGCTCGAAGGTATGCCCGGTGATGTGAGTACATCTCCCGGATTTCTTCTGGCGTGAAGTAAAGCTTAAGAAAATCCGCGAGGAACCGGAAGCGCTGGCGGCCCGCGACGGTCGCCGTCTGCCGCCAGATTCGGAAAAGGCGCTCGGTAATGTCGTAACGGGTCGCTCTCCGGCGTTGGAACTTCGCGGGACGGACGTAATGGCCCTCCTTCAACCGCTTCAACTGGGCATTCACCAGCGCCAGCTTCAATCGGGCCGCTTCGGCGATTTCCGTCGGGGTGGCAGGTCCGGACATCTGCGCGATGGTGTCCAGGACTTTGCGAGCCTGGTCGGGCAGCTCATCGAACCGGCGCACAAAATACTCGCGCAACTCTTCGAGCAGATTGCGCAGGGCCAGCTCGATGTCCAGGAAAGCGGATCGGGTGGCTATCTGGTAGAGGAAAAGGACGAGGCGGGGATTGCCCCCGGTCAGGATTTCGATTGCCGGGATTTTCTTTGACAGTTCTGCGCGCCTGGCTTCGAACTCGCCCAGCCGACCATCTTCCTCAAAGCGGCGCGCCAGCAGCTCCAGGACTTGCTCATTGCTCAATTCAGGCAGGATGCGGATCTCGAAGAAGTCGTGAAAGGCAGCCTTTTGGTCCATCACCTCCTTGAATACACTGGGCGCCGAACCAAGAATCACCAGGAGGCTGTTGCGTGACAGAAAGCTTCGCAATCTCAGGTGCTCTTCCTCAGGCCATTGCTGGAGCACCTTCTGAAGATTGTCGATGACCAGCAAGATGCGCCCGCCTCGTTCTCGATCAAAGCGCTCCATGCGCTCGAAGCAGCAGTCGATCACCGCCTGGTCCATTTGCTGGTGCAGCTTCGGCGGCAGATTCCACAACTGCTCTGCCGGGAGCGCCTCCCGCAGCTTGTCCAGCAGGTTCAAGAGGAAATTGGCCAGGGAATTCTGGCCCGCGTATTCTTCTTCGGCGAAGAATACCGAGGTCCATGCCTTCGACGGGCCGCTCCAATCCTGCGGAACGTGCAGGCGACCAGAGACGCATCGGTCCACCAGGCATAGCAGGTGGGTCTTGCCGATGCCGCGCGGGCCAACGAGCAGCAGGTGGTTCGCCGTAGCGCCCTTTTCGGTCGCTTGGAGCCTGGCGAGAGATTCGCGGAGCAGGTCATGGTGGCCGACGAGCGTGCGCCAAAGTTGCTCCGGGGCGGCCAGCCACGGCGCGAAGTGGGGATGAAAGGCCGCCGTATTAGGGCTTGCATGCATGGTAGGTCCTCCACCAGTCCCGCATCCAGCGGCTCTTGAACTCCACGCGCCCTTGGCCAATTTCCCCGAGGTAAAAATCGTCCGAAAGCCAGGTGAGCAGAAGCTCAAATTTCGATTCCTCAGCCGTCGGCCCCAGGTCCTTTTGATAGACGGCCAGCAGAGAGGATTTCAGCAGGGGTTCTTTGGCAACGGCCAATTCGCGCAGGAGACTCCGGGCCACTCGCGCTTCTTCCGGCGAGTAGTAGCGCGCCAGCCTCTCGTAGTAGTCTTCGAAATAAAGCCGAAATTCCGGACCCAGCGCCCGCTGTTCATAACACTCTCGTATCAGTTCGGCGGTCGCCGGTCCCTCCCGCCGGACGACTTCTGAGGCGACAACGGACGCCATGATCTGGATGAAGATCGGGTACAAGGCGCCGATCTGATCCAGGAACGCTTCCATCACGTCCGGCTGCAACTCGACTCCGCGCGACCGAAGCAGGCCGGTCGCGAGCTCCCTGGCTTTGGAACGCTCGAACGGACCGACCTCGATGCAGCGCAGGTCGTTGATCTTGGCCGAGGCTCCGATGATCGAAGCGATTCTCGGCAGTCCAATCGATCCGCCGAGGACCTGTCGGAGTTGTTGGAAAAACTCAGGGGCCTGCCGGAGATGCCGAAGCCAGTCGAGCAGATCCTGCGCCGCCCTCCTGCCTTGGTCACTGTCGGCCCTAATCAGTTTGTGGAGCAGAATCGGTAACTCGTCGATCACGATTACCAGCTTGGTGTCGGCCTTGAGCGCATCGCGAAGAACCGTTTCCCCCTGCTCGCGCCAGGAACCGGCAAGCTGCTTGCGTAGTTTGATCTTCAGTTCCCAGACCTCCAATTGCTCCAAGCTCGCCGCGATCCTCGACAGAAATTTGCCCAGCTTGCCGGCCTCCTGCAGCTTCGCCGCTTTGACAGCGAGGTCCGCCACGAGGTCTTCCGGCCCGTCGTAGTCTTGGCCGTCCAACCACAGGACTTCGAAGCCAGGGCGCGGCTCCAACATGAGCTTCAGCATGACGCTTGATTTCCCCACCCGCCGCGGAGCGGCGAGCAGCACGCTTTGGCTTTGCAGCGTCTCCCAGAGCGCCTCGATCATGTCTTCTCTGTCGAAGAAATCCTTCGGAACCACGGGAGATCCGATCGTGATATTCATAACGTCCTCGTTACATAACAAATATGTTACATAACACTTGTTTGTCAACAGAAAAGTTTTTGTTCAATAATCTCTTGCGAATCAACATGTTAGGCGGCTGGAGGCCTGTCTTCGCTGGAGCCGGTGAGCAGACTGGCATTCCTAACAAGGGAGACCAAGTCAAAACGAAGCAACGCTCCCTCTGCCAGGAGCAAGCAGGTGCGGGAGTCGATAAGGCGGCGGTCGATGCCCCCGAAGGCCGTTAATCACCCCAAGACGCGGCGACACCAGGGTCGAAAGTAGTAAAATCGTGGTGTCTTTGTGCTGTGGTGGTGAAATGCCTGCGAATCTCATTCCGTTTCTTCCGTTCGTCATTATCGGCGTCGGCGTGATCGCCGTGCTTGTGATCCTTCTGAGCCGGCGCCGGTCCAAGGCTGTCCCGGTGGACCGTGAGCGGCTGCTCGACCTGCAGAACCAGTGGCGGGCCCCGGCGGAGTTGCTATCGCTGCCGGTACCGCGGCCCGTGCGGCTGACCGTCCAGGCCAAGCTGGTGGTCGGGTTTATGGTGCTTTTCCTGGCCGGCGCCGCGGCCTTTGCCGTTTTCGGCGTCACGGCCATGGAGCGCGAGCGGCAGCGCGCGGAGCTGCTGGGACGCGAAGGCGTGAGCAGCGCGGCCACGGTGGTGCGGAAGTGGTCCACCAGCGGGAAAAACACCAGCTACTACGTGCAGTACAGCTACGAGGCGGGCGACAAGCTCTACCATCGGCGGGCGCGCATCTCCTCGAACGCTTGGCGCCGCCTCAGCCCGGGCTCGCAAGTTGCTGTGCGCTACGCCCCTTCCGACCCGGAGGTCAGCCGGCTGGATCTGGAAAGCAGCGCGCCCTCCTGGCTGATCCTTTTCCCGCCCGTGATCTTTGTCGTGGTGATTGTGTTGCTTCCGCTGCCGGTCCTGACGCAAAGGAGATTGCTGCAGTCCGGCAATCCGACCGGCGCCATCGTCACCCGCGTCGTGCCCGTCAAGAACGGCCAGAGCGTCCGCTACCAATTCCTGGACATGGCCGGCAACGAAGTGGCGG
>Ga0315289_10015277_pt1 | contig 10660 bp, 7 predicted proteins | sample YL17G11_40_MG_FD_203452 | JGI IMG/M metagenome (GOLD analysis project Ga0315289, IMG submission 203452) | Sediment microbial communities from Yellowstone Lake, YNP, Wyoming, USA - YL17G11_40 | ecosystem: Environmental > Aquatic > Freshwater > Lake > Sediment | place: USA: Wyoming | collected...
TGTTGAAGGGAGAGGGCTGGCCAAGGATTTCCCACATCTGATGGAGCTGCCGGGCGATGAGGTGGCCAAAGATGGGGTGGACATTGGGGCTGGTGTAAAAATCGCCCTGCGGCCCGATCTTTTCCCCGGGCGAATTGTAATACCCCAGTTGGGGGTGGTAAAGGACCAGATCCATGAACTCGGCAAAAGGGATCCGGCCGCGGTCGCGGATGAGGCCGCGAATGACGTCCGCTAATTCTGTGTTTTCTGGCCCCGTCATGTGTGCTATTATAGCGCAACTCTTGGCCAGCGATGAAAGGAAAGGGTTCAAAGGGTCCAGGGGTCGAGTGAAAAAATGAAAAACCCTTAACACCCTTGGACCCTCGAATCCTTGAACCCTTTAAGTTCTTGGGAGGAACGATGCGCAGGAAGGAATTCGAGATTCGGGATGGGCAGCTGATCGAAGAGGTACTGAGATCGGCTCAAATCGGGTACCTAACTTTCAACGGACCCGATGGATGGCCGAGGGTCACCCCTTTGAACTTCATCTTCGATGGCCGAATCCTCTGGCATGGAGCGATCGCCGGGGAGCGGTCTGAGTGTCTGAAGAAAGACCCCAGAGCAACCTTTGTGGCGGTCTCCGTGGAGCTTTACCTTCCTTCGCACCTCATCTCGGAAGAGAACGCGACGGGCGCTTCGGTGGCCTTCAAGTCCGTTCAGGTGCGCGGGCGGTGCACCACCCTGGAGAACCCGGACGAGAAATGCGCCATTCTCAACCGGCTCATGGAAAAATATCAGCCCGAAGGGAGGTACAAAAAGGTCACTCCCCAGGACCCGCTCTATAAGAAAGTTCTGCTGGCGACCGGGGTTTATGCTTTGGCCGCTGAAGAGGTTGTGGGCAAATTCAAATTGGCCCAGAATAAATCCGAGGCAGACCGGAGGAACATCGCCGCCAAGCTGAAGGAAAGAGGATCACCCGCAGATCTGCTCGTCGCCGCGGAGATCCTGAAAACCCTCTGAAAATCAAGCAATCGAAATTTGAAACAGTTTAGCCAAAAAAAGGAGAAAATATTAGAAACTTATTTATCACGCGCTGCGCGTGATCACCGAGGCCGCAGAGGGATTTACGTTCAAAAACCAAAAGCAAAAGGCGAACGCTTGCGGAACCTGTTTTGAGGGTGCAGGGTCAAATTCTCTTCCATCTTCTGCTTCCATATCTCTGTGCTCTCTGTGTCCTCTGTGGCTAAACAATTTTCGAAATTTAATGAGTCATTGAAAATCCCGCAGGTCAACTTGACGTCAGTTTCCCCAAGGAGGCGGGTATGGCCAAGGACGAAGAGAAAAAGCCCGATGAAAAATTAAAGGAAAAGCTCAGCTCTCTCTTCGGTTCACAGGACCCCCAGAAGAAGCAGGGCGGTTTACCTCCGAAGACTAATTTTAGCATCTGGTATTTTCTGATCGCCTTCCTTTTGTTGACCTTACTGCAGCAGTACTATCTTTCCCCGAAAGTAGAGACGATCCCCTACAGCAAGTTTAAACAATCCCTGGCTGGGGGACAGATCAATAAAGTGACCGTCGGCCCCGAGAGTATCAGCGGAACGCTCAAAGGAAAAGAGGGGAAGCCCGAACAGGAATTCATGACCGTCCGCGTGGATGACCCCAACCTCGTGAAAGAACTGGACGAACACAAAGTCAACTACTCCGGCCTCTACCAGAGCAAATTCCTAAACAACCTGCTTTCCTGGATCATTCCCATCGGCATCTTCTTCCTGATCTGGCGGTTCGCCATGAAGAAGATGGGCCCGGGCTATGGGGTCATGTCCTTTAGCAAGAGCAAAGCCAAGCTCTTTGCCGAGGATGGGACCCGGGTCACTTTCGAAGACGTAGCCGGAATCGATGAGGCCAAAGAAGAGCTCCAGGAGGTGGTGGAGTTTTTGAGGAGTCCGGGGAAATTCCAGAGATTGGGTGGAAGGCTTCCCAAGGGCGTGCTCCTGGTGGGTCCGCCGGGTACCGGGAAAACACTTCTGGCCAAGGCGGTAGCCGGAGAAGCCAAGGTCCCCTTTTTCAGCATCAGCGGGTCCGAGTTTGTAGAAATGTTTGCCGGCGTGGGGGCGGCGCGCGTCCGGGACCTTTTCTCTCAGGCCACAAGCCATGCCCCCTGCATCATCTTCATCGATGAGCTGGACGCGCTGGGCAAGGCCCGGGGGATCAACGTCATGGGGGGACATGACGAGCGCGAGCAGACCCTCAACCAGCTCCTGGTGGAGATGGACGGGTTCGAATCCAACAAAGGGGTCATCATCATGGCCGCCACCAACCGTCCGGAGATCCTGGACCCCGCTCTGTTACGCCCGGGCCGGTTCGACCGGCAGGTCCTGGTGGACCGGCCAGACATCAACGGCCGCGAAGCCATCCTAAAAATCCACAGCCGGGACGTTCTTCTCTCGCCCGAGGTGGACCTGCGCAAGATCGCGGCCCGGACGCCTGGGTTTGTGGGAGCCGACTTGGCCAACCTGGTCAACGAGGCCGCGCTGTTGGCCGCCCGGAAGAATAAGGAAAAGGTCGGGCCGGAGGAGTTTGACGAGTCCATCGACCGGGTGGTGGCCGGCCTGGAAAAAAAGAAGCGGGTGATGAGCCCGAAAGAGAAAGGAATCGTCGCGTACCATGAATCCGGGCATGCCATCGTGGCCGAATCCGTCCGGTATGCCGACCCGGTGCACAAGATCTCCATCATTCCCCGGGGAATTGCGGCCCTGGGGTATACCCAGCAGCAACCCACAGAAGACCGCTACCTGATGACTCGCTCGGAGCTGCTGGACCGGCTGGCCGTGCTACTGGGGGGCAGGGTCGCCGAGGAGCTGATCTTCGGAGAGATCTCCACCGGGGCCCAGAATGACCTACAGCGAGCCACAGATATCGCCCGGTCCATGGTTACAGAATACGGCATGAGCAAACGCCTGGGGCTGGTGACCTATGAGCGGGAGCGCCGGCCGATGTTCCTCCCGGAGAGTTTTTCCCCCAACAAGGCCTATAGTGAAGAGAAAGCCGCGGAGATCGATGAAGAAGTTTCCCGAGTCATGGAAGAGGCCCACCAACGGGTGCGGGGAATCCTGGGCAAGCACCGCGATGTCCTGGATCAATTGGCGCACCTCCTTCTGGAGAAAGAATTGGTACAGGGGGAAGAGCTTAGAAAGATGCTGGGGAAACCGGTAGCGGAAACTCCGCCCCCTCCCCAACGGGCACCCCCGCCAATCCAATCCCTTCCGGCTTAACCTTTTTGTCCGGGCTTTATCCGATTTGATGAAGTCGTAAAAAGTCAGCAGAACGATGGTTTTGATGTAGGGGCGTCCTGCGGACGCCCATGTCCGGGCGAGCGCAGCTCGCCCCTACAATGCAAGGCGCGCATAATCTAACGAGTAGGGGCGGTTCGCGAACCGCCCCTACAGGTACGCTGCAACGACGAAGTTGAAGTGCAATCCCGCTCAGAGCGGGACAGATGGACTTTTTACGAAACCACCAGATTTAACGGCCCTTGCCAAAGTCCCGCCGCCAAACGAGCGCCATTCTCGGGGCTGCGTATGAGCAGCCCCAGGTAGGAGAAAGTGATTCCTGGACGCATGTAGAATTCGCGGATGATCCGGGCGTACTCTTTCTCCACCGCCCCGGCAGAAGAAAGCGCCGGGGGTAGGAGAAGGCAGTTCATCGCATTCATCCGGCTCCAGTCTTCCACAAACTCATTTGAGCTCTTGGCATGCCGATAGATTTCTGTCCCCGGATAGGGGGTGAGGATCGAAAGGTTCATTTCGTCGAGAGGCAGACGAAGGAGAAGGGAGAGGGTTTGATGTAAGGTCTCTTCCGTCTCCCCGGGGTAGCCGATCATGAAAAGACCTTTGGCCCGGAGGCCGGCTTCTTTTGTCCAGCGCACGGCTCGTTCGGCCTGCTCGAGGTCAAATCCTTTATGAAGGTCCTCCAGCATTTTCTGGGATCCGCTTTCGATCCCAAAGCTGATCATCCAGCATCCCGCCTTTTTCATCAATTTAAGCAACTCTGGATCGACCGAATCGACCCGGGCGTCGCAGTTCCAGCGGATCTTCAGGTTTCCCGCGGCCATCTTTTCGCACAGGCGGATCAGCCGAGCCTTGGAGGCGGCGAACTGGTCATCGGCAAAGACGAGGTGCTGGATGCTGTATTTCCGGCAAAGATGCGAGATGAGCTCGAAGATGTAGTCTTCGGAGAAATATCGATAACGAGCGCCGAAGACGGAGCGATCACAAAAAGTACAAGCCTGGGGACAGCCCCGGGAAGAACTCAAGGAGGCCGAGGGGCCCTTCAAGTAATTCAAGAATGGCGGCCGATAGCGGGCGGGGAACAAAGGAAGGAGGTCATAGGCCGGGAAAGGGAGCCGGTCCAACGGATCGATGAAGCTTCTTCGAGGGTTCACCAGAACTTTTTCCCCTTCTCGGAAGACGGCACTCTCCACGCTCTTGATTTTCCCGTTTTCACCGACGACTTCCAGGAGGTCCAAAAAAGCCATCTCCCCCTCTCCCACCACCCCGTAATCAAAGTCCGGGTAGCGGCAAAAAGTCTCTTCAGGCAGGGCGGTGATGTGCGGCCCGCCGACAAAGGTCAAGATCTCGGGGTTTTTTTCTTTTACGGCCCGGGCGATTGTGGCGGCGTTTTCCACGGATGCGGTAGTGCAGCTAAGACCCAGATAACACGGGTTTTCCCGCAAGATATTTTCCAGAGTCTGGGCTAGAGACAAACCTAAGGAAGCACTCTCGACGATGATTACTTCATATCCTCGCTCCCGGAGGACGGCAGCCAGACTCAATAGCCCAAGAGAGGGCAGATTCCCGATGAAGGGTCGAAGGTAATTTTTTTCCGCCGACCAGAAAGAGTACGGCGGGTCGACCAGTACGATTTTTTTCACTCTGCCTACCCTAACAGGGTCTTTGTTCCAGATCAAGAGGATTTCCGAATATTCACGGGTCAATCCGCCGCAATCCTCAAGCGTAGCGCTCATTAAGATTGCGGGCCGGTTCTTGCCTACCTTTTCTATTGCCAGACGGTGGCCAGTTTTGATAAGGTGAACGGAAAAGAAGCCATCAGCCTTCAGCGGTCAGCGAATAAATGGAAAAGGGGGCCTTTTCTCTGGCTGATCGCTGAAAGCGGATAGCTGAATGCCGCTTTTTCTTAGACTACTTCCAAGGACTCCACTCGGAACTCCCGGCCGGATATGAGATGGGTTTCTTTGCTCTGGCAGGAGGGGCACTGGGTATTCCAGGTGGATTTATCCAGGGGAAAAATAAAGGAACACCGGTCGCACTGCATCCGGGCGGGAACGCGGGAGATGCGCAGCCTCGCTCCCTCGGCGATCGTTCCCTTGCTCACGAAATCAAAGTACCGCTGAATCCATTCGTCGTCGAAGTCGCTGACCTGTCCGATTTGCAAGTGGATTTCGACGATCTGGGTCGCCTGACCCCGGGCGGCATAATCGACGGCAATTTCCAGGATACTCTGGGTTACGGAAAGCTCATGCATGGAAAATTCTCTGGCAAATCCCTCATTTCATGAATTCCTGCCAGCTCTGGTAAATGATTCATTAAATCAGGAAAGTCCCTTTAATTCAAGAGCAGCCATGAAGGGGCCGATCCAAAAGCTGGCATGAACCCTTAATAAGTATTATAATAATCATGATGTTCTCGTAAAAAGTCGTCACTCCGGTGGAAACCGGAGTCCAGAGAATTTTTAAGTATTTGAAATAACTGGATTCCGGCGCCTGCCCCGGACCCGATCCGGGGTTCGCCGGAATGACGGAAATACGTCTTTTCAGACTTTTTACGAGATCATCAAATGTAAAAATTTGGGAGGTTTAACCACGCCATGGAAAAAGATGTAGATATTAAGGAGATCCAGAAGGATCTGAGCGATTATCTGGCCAAGAAGTACGGTCAACGGGTTCAATTTGCCGGATTCGGCGCGATCCAGGAACCGGAAGGGGAAAAAGTAGGGGAAGGAGAAAAGGAAAAGAAGAGCGAGCCATTGTCCATCCAATTCGACATGAAACCTCAGGAGCTGAAGTCTTACCTGGATGAATACCTGGTCAGGCAGGACGAGGCCAAAGAGGTTTTAGCGACCAAGGTTTGCACCCATTTCAACCGGATCAAGGCGTTCGAGCTGCAAAATAAGAATAAGCGGCATGAGAGCGTGGGAGAGATCAAGAACAACATTATCATGATTGGACCCACGGGCGTGGGCAAGACTTTCCTGGTGAAGCTCATTGCCAAAAAGATTGGCGTCCCCTTTGTGAAAGGCGACGCCACCAAATTCAGCGAAACGGGCTACGTGGGTGGGGATGTGGAGGACCTGGTCCGCGACCTGGTCTATGAGGCCAACGGAAATATCGAGCTCGCCCAGTACGGGATCATTTATCTGGATGAAGTAGACAAGATTGCCGCCGCATCCAACCTGATTGGACCGGATGTCTCTCGCTCGGGTGTGCAGCGGGCCCTGCTTAAGCCCATGGAAGAGACCGAGGTGGACTTGAAGGTTCCCCACGATCCGGTTTCCCAGATGGAAGCCATCATGGAATTCCAGAAGACCGGGAAGCGGGAGAAAAAGAAGATCAACACCAAGTACATCCTGTTCATCATGAGCGGGGCCTTCAATGGGCTGGAAGAGATCATCAAGAAGCGGCTAAACCGGCAGGAAATAGGATTTGGCGCAGAGATCAAGTCCAAGGACGAACAGGCCCAATATCTGAAGCAGGTGAAAGCTGAAGACTTGATCCAGTACGGGTTCGAGTCGGAGTTCATCGGCAGACTGCCGGTGGCCACCGTATTCGAGTATCTGGAGGTCGAGGACCTATACAACATTCTGCGCAGCCCGAAATCCCCGATTATCATCGGCAAGAAGCGAGACTTCAAGGCCTACGGGATCGACCTGCAGTTCGAAGACGAGGCGCTCCGGCGGATCGCCGAGAATGCTTTCCTGGAGCGCACTGGGGCCCGGGGTCTGGTGAGCGCAGTGGAGCGAGTCTTGTTAAAGTTTGAGCATATTCTCCCTTCGACAGATATCCACCATCTTGCGGTCACGCGGGCGATGGTGGGGGACCCAGCGGGGGATCTGCATGAGCTCCTCCAAAACCCGGATGACCCGGAGCGGGAAGCGTCCTTCCGCCGCTTGCTGGCCGAAGAGGAGAGGGCCTTAGAAAATTCCCTCCGCAAGAAGGAGGCCGAGTTCCGGGAGCGGTACGGGATCGCTTTTTCCGACCGGCGGATCAAACTCATCACCCAGCGGGCCGTGGAAGAAAGAATGGATGTGGATTCTGCGGTGGAGGGGATGCTGTCCGTTCACCAGGCGGCCCAGGATTTTGCCCGAAGGTTTTCCAGCCGAAGCGAAGTGCGTATTGACTTTACGGAAGAGGCCGTTGACCGGCTCGTCGTAAAAGTTTGGGAAGAAGGGGTGGAGCCCGGGGAATTCTTGAAGCGGTCTTTTCCAAACTATGAGCATGGGTTAAAGCTCATCAATGAAAAAACGGGGAAGCGAGATTTTTCCATTCCCGCCGAGGGAATAGAAAATCCGGAGAATTACTTGAACCTATTAATCCGCGAGACCTACAAAGGCGAGTGAGGACATGGCCAAGAGAGATTACTACGAAGTCCTGGGTGTGAAGAAGACCGCTACGGAAGAAGAAATCAAAAAGGCCTATCGCAAGCTGGCCATGAAACACCATCCCGACCGCAATCCCGGGAACAAGCAGGCGGAGGAGCGTTTCAAGGAGATCAACGAGGCCTACGCGGTGTTGAGCGACAAGGGAAAGCGTCAGCAATATGACCAATTCGGGCCTTCCGGGTTCAGCCAGCGTTACTCCCAGGAGGACATTTTCCGCGGTTTCGACATCAACGATCTTTTCAAGGACCTGGGGTTTTCCACCAACGATGTTTTTAGCCGCATCTTCGGAGGGGGCGGTCGGGGGGCCAAAGTCCGCTACGGGAATTTCGATGACTTTTCCGGCCAGAGGGGAGGACCGGCTTATGATTATGGCGATATGTTTTCAGGAGGCGCCTCCCAGACCGAAGGTCCGAGGACAGAGAAAGGCCAGGACGTTCATTCCGAGTTGAACCTCACTTTTATGGAGGCCGCTCTGGGCGGTGAGAAGAAAGTAAGGTTCTCGAAGGGGGGGAAGGTGGAGGAGGTAATGGTAAAAGTCCCCCCGGGGATCGAAAGCGGGAAGAGACTCCGCCTGGCCGGCAAAGGAAGGGATGGCGCCGGCGGCAGGCCTCCGGGCGACCTCTATCTCAAAGTGAATGTTGCCGAACACCCGCTTTTCAAAAGGGAAGGGAATGATATCACCGTGGAGAAGGAAATCAAAATCTCCGAGGCTCTCCTGGGAACGACCATCGAAGTTCCTACCCTCGACGGCTCAAAGCATATTAAAGTCCCACCCGGCACTCCAAGCAACAGCCGGATCCGCCTGAAAAGTTTTGGTTTACCCCGCCTGCAGGGGGGAGGCAAAGGCGATGAGTATGTACGTATTCTCATCCGCTACCCAAAAGCCCTGAATGAAAAACAAAGGAAGCTCGCCGAGGACTTGGAGAAAGAGGGACTTTAAGAAAAAAAAGCCGTAAGGCGCAAGTCGTAAGTCGTTTTCCTCTTCTTTTGCCTATTGCCCATAATAATTATTGACAAATAATCTGAATTTTCTTATTATTCCAACCGTTGATGGATTCGTAAAAAGTCGTCATTCCCGCGTAGGCGGGAATCCAGGCCCCACGAAACCTATTGAAAAGACTGGATTCCCGTTTCCACGGGAATGACAGAAAAACGAATTTGCGGATTTTTTACGATTTCATCAACCGTTGGGGAGTTTAACAGGCTTTCTGAAAAGGGCGTGTTTCTTTTGTTTCGTGACAGAATACTTTTCTTAACCTTAACCATCCAATAGAAATTAATCAAAGAATCTTGTAAGTCGTGTAAGCTCCTGGTCGATTTTTCTGTCAAACCCTAATCCAGAAAGGAGGCAAAAAAATGGCAGAAAAAGAGAAAGCGCAAGTCGTTCGTACGGTGAAAGGAGGGGACATCAAACCTCCATGGGAAGTCCGGGAAATGCCCGAACCCCCTCCACTGACATTTAAAGGGCTCATGAAATGGGCTGGACCGGCGATTGTCTTGGGAGCCCTCTCGGTCGGCGGTTTCGAGGCCTACCAAGCTGGCTACGTCGCCGCCCAAAAGTGGACGGGCATCTACTGGTTGTACGTCGTTTCCTGCTTCTTCCAGCTCCTCATGAACAACGAAATCTCGCGCTACACCATGGCCACCGGTGAAACGGTCCTCCAGGGTTTCACGCGGTTGAAGCCTGCAAAGTTCTGGGGGTGGGTCACCACTATCTTCTGCATCCTGCAGCAGGGCTGGCCGGCCTGGATCGGCGGCGCCGCCGCCGGCGTCGCCGCGCTGCTGGGCATCGCGACGTGGCAGATCGTGGGCATGGTTGCCATTGGGCTGGTGTTCGTCGTTTTCGCGGCTAGCAAGCGTGTGTACAACACGCTGGAATTGATCATGTACGCCGCCTTCGTGGTGGCTAACGTGGGCCTCGCCTTCCTCGCGATCTTCATGACCAATTGGGCGGCCGTCAAAGAGGTGAGCTGGGGCTGGGTAGCCGTCGGGACCATCCCGGCCGGGATTACCCTCACGGCCATCGGCCCGTTCCTGAACCAGCCGGCAGGCGGCTTCTGGAATTTCTGGCACACCTACTGGGTGCGCGAGAAGGGCATGGGGATGGCCAAGTATTTCGGCCATGTCACGGGCCTGGCTGCCCCGGCCGAGGAGATTCGCCGCACCGGGTTCATGTTCGACACCGATAACGCGGTCGAGCTGAAGAGGTTCCGCAGTTGGTTGAAAATGAACATGGTCACCCTGGCCGTCTTCTTTGTTATCTTGGGTGGGATCTGGTTCACGTACTTCGCCTCCATTGCCGGGTATTCTGCGGCGGTTATTTACAAGATGACGGTCCCGGGCGGGATCAAGATCGCCACCATCCTCGCGGAGATTTTCAAGTCGGCCTACGGACAGTTCGGTTATATTCTGTTCATCATCATCCTGGTCTTTGCCCTGTTCGATAGCCAGTTCTCGGTCTATGACGGCATTGCCCGCATGTTCGCGGACACGGTGGCGGTGGAGACACGTGCTACCGAGAAGCGTTCGTATCGCTTCTTTTATTTCCTCATGATGGGGTTCCTGTGCGCTGTAGGGTTGATCACCGTCTGGATGAAGACCCCCTACCTCCTCTGGCTCATCATCAACTGGGCCGGGGTTGCGGTCCATGCGTCCCTCACCGTCGGGATCATCTGCCTGAACGCGAAGCTCCTACCCGGACCGATCAAGCCGAAGAGGTGGATCATCATCCTGAACGTGATCTGGGCGGTGGTTCTGTTCATCTACTTCTTGGCCTGGACGATCTACGACAACCCCCTGGGGATCAAGCTCTAGACCGCGCCGCACCCCAAATGGGGGTTAATTATATCTGGGCAACGATCCTTCTGGTTTACTTCTTCGCCTGGACCATCCTGGATGGACCCTTCTAACCAGTGTCCATCCGGAAACCCCCTCTCCCCTTGGGGGAGAGGGTTGGGGTGAGGGGGAGCAAAACAGAACATTTCAATATTCTGAACCATGATCACCC
>Ga0315289_10015279_pt1 | contig 10660 bp, 14 predicted proteins | sample YL17G11_40_MG_FD_203452 | JGI IMG/M metagenome (GOLD analysis project Ga0315289, IMG submission 203452) | Sediment microbial communities from Yellowstone Lake, YNP, Wyoming, USA - YL17G11_40 | ecosystem: Environmental > Aquatic > Freshwater > Lake > Sediment | place: USA: Wyoming | collected...
AAGATCGTGCTCAGCGGTACAGCAGAGTATGTCCGGGAGAACGCCACCGCGTTCGCGGCCGATCCGGCGCCCGTCTTTATCCCCGGCCCCCCCGCAGGCGTTTCTCTCGAGAAGAAAGACCAATGGGAAAGCGAAGATAAAACCGATTATTACGCCGAAACCTACATTTTCCGCCGGCTTGCGTTCGCCGCGCCCGTCGGCGTAAACGATCGTCTTGGCGGTAACGCGTTCGCATTCGTGGAAACGGTCGAGTTCGGGAGTAAACGATATTTTGTGTACGTCGAGTTTTGGGAGAATAAGACGCCGTCGCCGCCAGGGGCTGAACTATTGTTCCGGGGCGTTGCGGAAGTGACGATGCCCGCGCCGGTGTTGATGTCTAACGGCGACGAACAAGAGGGCGCTACCGTACGTTGGTTCTTCCAATCGGACTCGGCGAAACTCGCGATGGTCGCAGTTTCCGCGTTACCCACGCCGGCGCCCGGCCCATAACGAAGGAGCCGATGCTAGTAACTTCGGACATGAAAAACGTCGTTTCCTTCTTACGCGCTTTCCCCCACGGCGTAAGGTTTAACGGCATTCCTCCAAGGTTTTTCGTCATCCCGGTTTCCGCAACCTCCTCCGCAAAGCTAAATGCCGGAGGAAGCCGACCAGGTATTTATCGCCAGGGCGAAATGGGCCGGTGGTTTAACGAACTGCTTTTAACGATAGCGCGTCGCAGGGGTTTACCCCGTCGGCGCGAGGGGGTTCGGTCGGATGATTAAGCTCACGAAGCGCACTACCGCGTTCGTAACGTTCGCGATTTTAATATTATGCGCGTGCTCGTTAAATGATGTCGATAACAAACCACCAGTTACGCCGTATGCCCCCGCCCCGCCGAACGGCGCGACGAACGTCTCCCGCAATGCGGATCTAGGTTGGCGGTGCGAAGACCCGGACGGAGAACCGCTAACGTACGACGTCTACTGGGGGACGTCTAGTAATCCGATACTCGAAGCGGGGGGGATGACCGAAACGTATTACCTTTTACCTATAATGGAACCCAATACTAAGTTTTATTGGAGAATCGTAGCAAAAGACCCTAACGGGGGCGAAACCGCGAGTCCGATTTGGAACTTCACTACCGGAACGGGGACCAACGTTCCGCCGACCCCACCCGCGAACCCGAACCCGGCCGACGGGGCTTCGGGAGTAGACGTAAACGCGGACCTATCTTGGACGTGCTTAGACCCCGAAAACGACCCGTTAGTATACGATATATATTTTGGGAACAGCAGCAATCCGCCGTTAGTAAAAAGTAACCACGGTTCCCCCAACTACGACCCGGGAACTATGAACGCTAATGGGGTGTATTACTGGAAGATCGTAGCGAAAGATAATCAGGGCGGTCAGACGCCGGGGCCGTTATGGCATTTTACCACCGGCGGATGGCCTGCACCTACGTATCAAGGGCAATGGGGGTCTTACGGTTCGGGCAATGGCCAATTCAACATAGCGGCCGGCGTTGCCGTTGCACCTAACGGCAACGTTTACGTCGCCGATTACAATAACAACCGGGTCCAGTATTTTACGTCTACCGGCGGTTATTTGGGTAAATGGGGCACTTACGGTACCGGCGCGGGACTATTCAAGAGTACGGCCGGCGTAGCGGTCGCGTCAAACGGCGACGTATACGTAACCGACCAATATAACAACCAGGTCCAACGTTTCAACTCCTCCGGTACGTATATAACGGGTTGGACAGTTCCGACAAGCCCCCGCGGCGTCGCCATAGGACCTAATGGTTATATTTATGTATCTTTCCCCGATATGCACGAGATTTGCTATTATACCTCCGGAGGTGGTTTCGTCGGTTCATGGGGTACGTACGGCTCCGGTAACGGCCAATTCAATAAACCGTGGGGCGTCGCCGTCGCGTCGAACGGTGACGTTTACGTTGCCGACTCCGAGAATAATCGCGTCCAATATTTCACTCCGGCGGGCTCCTTCCTCGGGAAATGGGGTTCGTACGGCACGGGCGGCGGTCAATTCAATAAGCCTCGCGGTATCGGCGTCGGGCCGGACGGCGACGTTTACGTCGCCGAATACGGTAACCATAGGTGCCAGCGGTTCTCCGTGAACGGGGGTTATAAGTGTATGTGGGGTTCTTGTGGTAGCGGTAACGGTCAGTTCGATTACCCCGAAGGTATCGCCGTTGCCGCGGGCGGCAACATCTATGTCGCCGATACTTGGAACCACCGCATCCAATATTTTCATTAATAATCCTGGATCCTCGTCGGATGCATAAATAACACGCGAGCGGTTTTCCCTAACCCCGAAAGGACGACTACGTTCATGAATCCGAGGGTTGTTTATATATGCGTCGCCCTCGCCGTTCTGGCCGCCGCGGCTTTCGCTACGAGAACGTGCCGTACCTGCGGCGCGGCGTGGCCCGACGATTACAACTTCTGTATGACAGATGGCACGCCGTTAGTCCCGTTGGTGAACTGCCCGCAGTGTGGCGCGGTATACCCCGAGGGGACGGTCGCGTGTAGCGAATGCGGTTATACTTTCCTAAAACCCAAAGCGATTACGATCGTCGTCGCGCCGGCGAAAGCGGCCATATATTGCGCGGGGGTCCGCAAAGATAAGAAAGGTAAAGCCGGGGTGACGATCAATCCGGGAGAAGCTGTAGATGTGGAAATACAGCTTAAAGGTTACGATACCATTACGCGAAGATTATCGTATGACACGGCATCCCCCGGCGAACTTAACTTAACGCTGACGAAATCTATACCGCCGCGCGAACCGGTAAAACCAAAACCGCCGAAACCCTCTCGGGTGAGCGGTTTTTGGGAAGGCGATATTCCGATATGGGGTTCTTTGGGGGCGGCGACGGCGTGCTTCGGGTTCGGCTACTACGAGGATAAACAAGCTAATTCGGACGCGGAGAAAGGGAACGCGTCATCCGACCCTTGGGAACGCGCTTTCTTTGAAGCTAACGTAGATAAACACGAACGCACCCGTAATTATTCTTATATCGCCGGCGGCATTTTCGCCGGCAGTGGGGCTTATTTCCTCGGTAAAAGGTTTTTCTTCTCGGTAACCCGCGGCCGCGAAGGGTGGATGACCACAGTGGGAATAGGGTTCTAAAACGGTCCCCGCGCGTACGGCCTTGCTCGTTTTAGGATAACTACGGCGGTATATGGGTAACGACGACCGAACGAAATTGGTGACCCCCACTCCGTTTAAAACCGGGGAGAGAGGGAAAATCCCCGGGTTGGTTGTCCTTTCGGGGAAAGCCGCGGGTACCATCATCGGGATAAATGCGGCCGAAGTAGTTATCGGCCGCGCCAACGACGCGGATATAATAATCAACGGCGAGGGCGTTTCGCGCCGTCATCTGAAGCTCGTCGGGTTAAGCGACGGCCGGATTGAAGCGTGTGACTTGGGTAGTACGAACGGTACGTACGTCAACGGCGAAAGAATAACCCGCCGGTTTTTAGTTGAGGGCGACAAGATCCAAATCGGCGCGGTTGCGGTTTTAAAGTTCGGATTCTACGACGGCGCCGACGAAATATATCAAAAACGTTTTTTCGAATCGGCGACGAAGGACCCTCTTACGGGTATCTACAACCGGCGGTATTTCGACGAACATGTGACCGAGGAATTCGGCACGGGCGGACGCCGCGAACGCCGGTGTTCACTCATTATGTGGGATATAGATTATTTTAAAAAGGTAAACGATACCTACGGCCACGCAGCCGGTGATTACGTACTTCGCGAAATCGCTACCCTGGTGAACGGCCACCTTCGAGACGACGATCTTTTCGCCCGATACGGCGGCGAGGAGTTCGTAATTTTCCTCCCCGGCACGGAAGCTTCCGGCGCCGTACGCGTAGCGGCGAAGATCCGAGAGGCAGTTGAACAAAACCGGTTTATGTATAATAACCGGTTAATAACCGTAACCGTTAGCCTAGGCGTTGTGTCGTTCACCACCGGCGAATACGTTTCCCTCAAGGAGGTTTTGACCGCTGCGGACGGCTTACTTTACAAAGCCAAAAAAAACGGGCGCAACCGTATCGAAAACTCCGTCATCACGAGATAAAATCCGGCTCATCCTCCTTCCATTACCGAATAAGACCCTCGGCGTTTACCCTCATCCCGTTCCGCTTCCCGCAAAACGTTCTCCGCGTCTTTATCTAAGATAATTATGCCGCCGTCCTCCGTGCGGAGTACGACGATACCGCCCGCGGGTTTTCCGATAGTATCCCCGACCGCTACCGCCACGCCGACCCGTAAATCCTCCGTACCGCCCCCCGCGTGCGTTATGTACCCCGGGACGTCCGTTACCGGTTGACCGCGCTCGTCCACGATCCCTTTGACAGTTATACCGTACTCCCCTCTTGCGGCCGCAGCGTGAAAACAAACGCTTGCCGAAAGGGCGGCGAAAAACAATACCCTTTTTCGGATGGGGACTAACATGACCTACCCCTTTTTATACGAGCGCCGTCTTCCGGAGTTCAACCCGACGCGACCATCCGAAAGCCGTTATAGAAACCAACACCGTTCCGATATAACTCAACGACCTCCGGACGCATGGAGAAAGCCGATGCCGGATTACCGCGAGACGAGTAGGCCGCCGCACAGATATTATAAAAACGCTTAGGCGTCAAATACTTTAGCGGCGGGGGGCGGGTTATTTATCGCGCGGCCCAAATACCGCGTATAATGTGTCGGCCACGGACGTTAATAACTCCGCGTTCTCGACGGCCGCCCGCCAACGCGCGGGGATAGCTTCTACGCCGGCCGCGGCCCCGAGGATCGCACCTACGATACACCCCGTAGAATCGGTATCGCCGTTGTGATTGACGGCAGCAATGACGCCCCCTTCAAAATCCCCTCCCGACGCTAAAGCACAATATAGGGCTATAGCTAAAGCTTCCTCCCCGACCCACCCTTGGCCCAGCGATAAGCAGGCCTCGCTCGCTGGAGTCCCGGCGGCCGCGAGATCGAGAGCGGCTCGAACCTTGTCGAGCGTTTCTTCCGACCCCGCGTAACCCATTAAAAACGGTATCGTACTCTCGATAGCCGTTCGCACCGTTCGCCCTTCGACGATAAACGCTACGATAGCCGCGAGGGCACCTGCGGGTAAATACCCGGATGGATGGCCGTGCGTAATAGCCGCGGCTTCGGTTCCGAAACGGAACGCGTCCACCGGGGGGTATGCGAGGCCTACGGGGGCGACGCGCATCACGCCGCCGCAACCTTTACTCGTATTTATCGGGGAAAGTAACGTCCCGGCTCTTCCGTCGGCGAGCGCGGCTAAACACGTATTCCCCGGGGCCCGTCGTTGGGCAGGGTCGTTTTGCGTAGCGTACCAACCTACATAAGCTTTATATACGTATAGCGCGGGTAAGGTTTTATTATTTTGGCGGGCCGATTCGATTAACCCTGAAGCGGTTGCGAGGGACATTTGCGTGTCGTCGGTATATGAACCAGCCGGGAAACGGTCCCACGGGTGAAAGTCGCGGATACCGTCATCCCCGTATTTCGCCCGGACATCGGTAACTGATAAAAACTCGGCCGGCGCGCCTAACGCATCGCCTACGGCCAAGCCTAAGATACAACCTAAGAATTTATTCCGAAGCATTTCTCGCTACGAATCGAACCGTCATATCCGTGGGCGAAGTAGGCCTATCCCATACGAGACGTAGCTGGCGCCGCCCGACCTGGGCGTTCGGATCCCCCGTTCCGGCCTTCCGCGATACGCCTTAAGACGAGGTAAGTTACGTTCGGAGCGGGGATTAAACAAACCCACCCCTCCTCCCCCGCGTCGGGCTCCGGGGCGCGGAGAGAGAGGTGGCGGGCAGGGCGGTCGCGTTTGACCTTTGGGGTCGGGGCCACGCCCCTCCTCCCGAGGGTAAGGGCGTAAAAACGGATACGTATGACATATTACTCGATAAGGGTCGTATTTACAAGGGTAGTTATTCCCTAGTGCCCGTTCCGCCCGCCGGCGGGTACTCAAAGAAGGGCACCTGCTACTTGTCCTGAAGTCCGACGTACACCTCTAACGCCCAGTCGTAATGCGAGCGCTTCTTGAGGTCGACACACTCCGCGGCCTTCGGGTCCTTCGACACGACGTAGTCGAAGTTGTAAGGCGAATTAAACATGTCGGAATTACGGCTTACCCTCCGCTCCCGTCCCGAAAAACTAATCCCCGCGAGGGCGCGGGGGGGCGTCAAAACACCTTATATTATGGTCGACGAAGAAAGCCGGAGGCTGAGGGGTATTATTACGTGGGAGGCGTAAGGGGGAGGTTTGGGAATGAAGGAGTTATGGCGTTAGGGGAAGGGAGAACGCGTAATGTTGAAGGAAAGCCCGAAAGGCCGGACGGGAGACACGGAATAAACACGCGGGCGGGCGCGGGTCGGCGAAGAGGTCGAAGAGGTCCTCCTGCCGGTCGCGGCGGTGGCCCTTCAGCGTCGCGATGATGGCCTGGGTCGCGAGGCGCTCGTGGATGAAGAGGGGCAGCGTCGGGACGGTGAAGGCGCCGCGCTCGGCCTTCCCCGCCCAGTTGAGGAACGGCCGCCCCAACGCCGCGAGCTTGGCGGCGGCTTGCCCGGCCTCCTCAACCGTCTTGGCCTCCTGAACCGCGCGGATGAGGGCCTCGCCCTCCTCGCGCGCCCGGGCGTTCCCCTCGTCCCACGCCAACTCGGGCGCGAGGGACGAGTCGTAGCGGTAACTCGCCGGCGGCTTCTTCTTCTTGAACTGCGGCTGCGTCCCGACGTCGGGGCGCATGGGCGACGTCGCGTCCTCATGGCGATACTCGTTGACGTCGACTTTCTTCCTGGCGGCTTTGCGGGGGGGCATAGGGGGACCTCGTGATTAAATCGTTACCGCTAAGAATCCACGTTCGGCCAACCCGCCGGCCGGGACGAGGGGGACCGGTTTTAACTTGGGAAAGGTTTCACGCCTATTTTCCATCCGTACAGGAGTATGGATATATCTCTTTGTTTTCCAAATTCTTCTTCGAAAGCCGGCATAACTCCCGAACAAACCAACACGCCTTTTACGTTCTTTTCGGTTTTCGAACGGAAATCTTTTATGTAACGCTTAACTTGGTTGAGGGCGTCCCTACCCGCCTTGCCGAGTTTGATTTCTATAACAACCACCAAATTACCCTCGTATTCAATAACAAGATCCGGGCGCCCGGCTTCGATCCGCCGTTGCCGTTTTAGTATTTTGGTTCCAGGTTTTATTTTCAAAGCTTCGGCGATGACGATAGGGTTAGACGCTAAAAAATTCTCGACGTCCTTCTCGATTATTTCCGAAACCTCTTCAGTCGAGGTTAATTTACTTTGGTCGAAGCTATCTTCGTTCTTGTCTATCCGCCTCCGTAATAATCTGACGTCCTCCGCCGTTAATTTTCTAAAAGCGCGCGTCGCCGACCCGACCGCTTGCGTTTCCGTCCGGCCTTGAGGGAATTTGATATTCAACGATAACTTGCCGGCAAGTTCGCGATCCAAGAACACCGGTTTCTTAAAAACCCGCGATTTAATAGGGTCGCCGAATACAATATAATCGCTTTCTTCAAGGTTGCCTTCTTTTAAATACCGTATGAGGTGCGGGTTTTTGAATTTCGATACGAGGTCTTTATCCTCGGCAACGTCTTCCACTTTCAAAATCCGATCTACGACGTAATAAGACGTTATAGCTTTCTTATCGGCGATATTGGTTAGGAAGAATATATAATCGCCTTTAGAAACGTTCTTATATAACTGCCGCCCGCGCTTCCGCCAATCGCCGTACGTGAATTCTTCAAACTTGGGGTCGTCCGGTTCTATGTTCCTGTTATAAGTTATCAATAGGTTCATCGGGCTGACCTCCCTGTTTAGACGGCTCAATGGCGGGGCCGCCGCCTTTAATAAAAAACGGTTACCGCGGCGACGTCGTTTAGCACCTTGCCCCCGGGGGTTGACCAATCAAAGCAAAAGGTAACGGCGTACGCGGCGACGTTCCCGTCGGGCGTAGCGTAGTACTTGTTTATTCGGTCCGAGCTATCCGGGACGTACCGGCGGGATTTCCCCGCAATTATTCCTAAACGAGCGAGCGCTTCCGCTTCAGTTTTCGGGTAAGGTTCCGCAAATTCAAACCACGCGCTCGTGATGGTTTTAGCTACGGTGTCGTAATCAACGAGGATAGGCGTAAAACCCGGCCGCGGGTACGTTTCGTAATTGGCCGGGACCGCTACAAATACGCCGTTACGCCAACAATTCGGGGTCGTAACGTAATCGTCGCGACCCGTCTCGTCGGCGGGTCCAAGGAGTTTACGAACGTCGTTGGGGTTTTTTCCCGCGAGGGTTGGAGCGTCGAATAGTGGTTTCGCGGCCGGGGGTTCCGCGGACGGTTTTACTTCGGGCCGGCTCGGCGCGCCTTTATCGACTTGTGGCTTAACTCCCGTATTATCAGCGGTCGGTTTCCCTTCCGAAACCCCGGGCGTTTGACCGGTTCCCCGGCAACAGCCGGCGCTATAAAAGGCTACCGACATTAGCGATAACCCGACGGCCAGAATAACCTTCATATCGTTATCCTTCCGTGTTGATAAACGAGCGAAGGTGTAGCTCTCGTACTGGTTTAACTCGGCGGCAGGATTACGGTTTATTAAAAGCTTTCCTAATGCTCCGGCTTCACGTTGAAGAGGGTTAGCAATTCGCCGATGAGCTTCTACTCGAGCTATTCCCACAACCCGCGGCTAGCCGCGCGCGCTTCCTCTTGCGCCGCCCTAAACCGTTCGACGTACTTCACGTTCGGCGGGACCGTCAGAAGCCGGGCGTATCCGGCCCGCAGCATCTCCTCGTTAGCCATGCGGCCGTCGGGTAAATAGACGTACGCTAACGTCCGGCCGTATTTATCGGTTTTCTCGACGTCATATTCCAACAAGACATGTTTCCCCGCGAGGAGCCCGTCAAGGTAATCCCGACACGGTACCGCATCTATCGACGCCCGCGCGCGCGGTATATCCGTCATCTCGGGGGCGTCGATCCCGATCAGCCGGACCTTCGCCCTCTTCCCTGAGTCGTATCGGACCGTTATCGAATCGCCGTCGTAAACGTTGACGACGTCGGCGGGGACGCGGCCGGTAACGCCTCCGGCGCAGGCCGCTACGATAAGTACACTTAAAAGGGCAAGTACGCCCGCAGCGACGACGCAACCACGGCAACCGCCGCTGCCCGCGCCCTGCACCATTATATAACCGCGTTGTTTTTATTCCACATCGCAGGTCGCGCCGAAGCGCCCGCGCGTTACGAGGTAAGGTGGTAGATTAGTTAATGCTCCGGCTTCACGTTGAAAAGGGGCAGCAATTCGCCGATGAGTTTCTGTTCGATGAAGAACCGCTCGGCGGCGTTGGCGTTGGCGACGTACCGCACCCTCACGTATTTTTCAAACTCGCTTTTCGCGTGCGCGCCGAAGAGTTTCTGGAGTACCTTGCGGACCTGCGAGGTCGTGGACTCCTGCCGAATAACGGCGACGCTGGCGGCGCGGTGTTGACTCAACCGTTTATGCAAATCGTTCGTCGTCCCGACGTAGAGGGCGACGCCGGATTTAGGGTGAACCGCGGCCGGATGTCTTACCCACGCGCGGTTGAACTCAACGTCGATAGGGGGTTTATGCGCGGGGCCGGGAACGCCCAGGGTCCTGTTGAGGAACGTGTCGGAAGGCCCGTGCCAGAAGAGGCCGTAGACGCCGCCCACTTTTTTTATCGTGTCGGGGATTTCCGTGACGGGGAAGTTGTTATGCACCGACAGTAGGAAGGTATGCGCGGCGGCGGCGATGACCTCGGGGTCGACGGCGTAGGTCCGTACGGCGACGGCGGATTTAACCTTAGCGCGCGGGGGCATACCCTTCCTCCCGGGGGTGGGGTTGTAAAAGGTTTATACTATAGTATTACTCGATAATACCACCAACGTCAAGGAACTTGTTTCCGATAAGCGGCCGTCTTCCACGGGCTACCAGGCTCGACCTACGACGTCCCTCCCCTTAACACTTAACCCGGTTTCGCCGTTAAATAGGTTTCCGGCCGACGGGATACCTTTTTTCTACGGGAAGCTTGGGAAATTTAGTAGAATATGGGCCCCGTCGGCTAACGGCCGGCCGAAAGGTAGAAACGTTATGCGAGGCGATATCTTCCTATTCCACTGGAACGACGACGAAGCGCGCGCGTACGCCCACCCGTTACAGGCGGCCGGGTGGAAAGTCGTATGGGAAGCCGCTGACGGCGGCCGCGGCGCGGCTTTGGTCGCGGCGAAACCGCCCGACCTCGTCGTAATCTATTTAAGCCGCTTGCCTTCCCATAGCCGCGAGGTCGCCCGGACCTTACGGGAGCAAAAGGCAACCAAGCACATCCCGGTCGTCTTCGTCGACGGCGACGCCGAGGCGATCGCGAAGGTCCGGGCGGTGGCGCCCGACGCGGCCTTCATTACCAACGACCAACTCGTATCCTACGCCGAAAAGTTCACGCATAAAAAGACGACGTGAAAGCGGCGCCGCAACCCTGGCGCGTGCCGGCGGCCCGCCGCCCATCCTAACTTGTCGCCGGCCGCGAGTAAAGCATTTTTGCCGGCGGCGCGGGGGGAGGCGCGCGAAACGAAAACTCCCCGGGGGGCCGGGGGCCGGGGCGGGG
>Ga0315289_10015280_pt1 | contig 10659 bp, 6 predicted proteins | sample YL17G11_40_MG_FD_203452 | JGI IMG/M metagenome (GOLD analysis project Ga0315289, IMG submission 203452) | Sediment microbial communities from Yellowstone Lake, YNP, Wyoming, USA - YL17G11_40 | ecosystem: Environmental > Aquatic > Freshwater > Lake > Sediment | place: USA: Wyoming | collected...
GGAGAGCGTCCCTTTCAGGATGGCCGCGGCGGTGGACTCGGGGTCCGAGAGCGGCGGGGAGAGGGCGTTGGAGAGGCGCTGGGCGGCGGGGGACTGTTGGGGTTTTTGTTTTTGTTTTTACGACTTCCTCGGGGGTGAGCGAAAGAGCGAAAGAGCGAAAGAGGCTGTGGAAGAACAAGGCAAAAAGGAAACCGAGAAAACGAAGAAACCCCAATCAATGGTCGCACCGCCGCGGCCTGCGAGGCCCGGAGCATCGGCGTGTCGACAAACCCCGGGGTCGCGAGGTGGATCGAGACGCCCGTGGGGATCAGCTGAAGGTTTTGTTTTATTTCGTGGATTTTCAAGGGTTTTTTTGTTTTCAACCCTGAAATGTGAGCCCAAGGTTGATAAAGAAATCAAAGCATAGAACTCTGATCGAAAATCTCGAGAGCTACAACACTTTTCTCCCACCTCAAGCCTCAGGCAGTCGCAGAGCCCGCGCAGCGCGTGCTTGGAGGCAGAGTAGGCCGAGAGGCCCGCGGCGCCCATGAAGCCGCCTGAGTTTTTTTTTGAGGGATGAAAGTTTTTTTTTTTTTTTGAGCTGGTTTTGTTTTTCCCTCTCGGGCGGCGAGCGAGTTTTTTTTGTCTTCCTTTCCGTCGTCGTCGCTAAAAGAAGCACCACCACCCTTCCTCTCTCCTGTCTCCTCTCTCCTGTCCTCTCACCCACGGACCCCGTCACGACGACGCGCCCTCTTCCCTGGGAGACCATCCCCGGCAGAGCGGCCTGGAGGACGCTGACGACGCCCCCGTAGTTGACTGCCATGGTCCTCTGCCAGGGGCACGAAGGCGGGGCGGCGGCGGCGGCGGCAGCGGCGCCCGCCGCCGCCGAAGCAGAGCGCGTGAGCGGCGGCGCCGCCTTTTTCTTCGAGCTGCCCGCCGCTGCCGCCTCCGCCGCAACAGAAGCGCTTGCGGCGCTCTCGCACCCCTCCAGGAACAGCCCGCAGGGGCCGATCCCGGCGTTCGCGAACAGGAGGGAGATAGGTCCGTGGGCCTCGGTCGCGGCCCGGACGGCGGCGCGAACCTTTTTTTCTTCCCCAGAGTTTTTTTTTTTGGGGGGGGGAGGTGGTGAGCGAAAGGAAAAAAAAAAAGGCGGGCGCGCCCTCGGTCCCCACGAACAGTCATCCTTCCCCTCTCTCTCCCCCCCCCATTCTCTTCCCTCCCCTCTCCCTTCCCTCTCTCCGCTATCCAACGAGATCGTTTCTACCTGTTCGGGGCTCGTCACGTCGCACGCGAAGGCGGCGGCGAAGAGCCCGGGGTTCCCCTCCCTCAGCAGCGCCGCGGCGGCCGCCGCGCCCCTCGCGTCGGCGTCGAGGATCGAGACGGCGCCCGCGCCCCCCGCGGCGCAGGCGTCGGCCAGCGCCGCTCCGATGCCGGAGGCCCCTCCCGTGATGAGCACGTGGGCTCCCGAGAGGGAGGAGAGGTTTCTCTCGGAGGTGGAGAGGGGGGGCATCGCCTTGGTTCGCTTGGTGGCAGGAGGGCGGGCAGAGAGAGAGAGAGAGAGAGAGAGAGAAAAGGAAAAGAAAAAAAAAGTGTGTTTCGAAAGGAGGTCAAGTTCTTCATATTTTTTTTTGAAGGAGGAAAAAATAAACTTCTCAGCCTCCCCAGCCTCCTGCTTGCTGCTGCTGCTGTTGCCTGTTCCCGACTCCAAAGCGCGTCGCGAGATCTTCACAAGACGGCATCTGGGGAGGCTCCCACCGGGGCTCTTCTCGCTCCTCCGCCTCCGCCCCTTCCTCCGTTGACTGCGGCGGCGGCGCCACTCCGCTGCCCCCCCCGCTGCCGCCGCCAAACCACCCCCCGCCGCCGCCGCCTCCCCCCGCCCTCTTCCTCCGCTTCGCCTCGGCCTTCTCCCTCTTCCTCCTCTCCTTCTCCCTCCCCCGCGCCTGGTCCGCGTGGTCGCGCTCGAGCCGCGCGGCGGACACCCTCTCGGCGTAGCAGTCCCGCTGCAGCCTCTCCTTAAAAGCGGCCTCGACGGCGCCGTCGACCCTGCTGCGCTCGCGAGTCCCGGGAGGGAATGCCCGCGCGAAGGCCTCGGCCGGGGGGCGGACGAAGAAGGGGACGCCCCGGGAGGCCGTGGAGACGCGCTCAGTGAAGGGAGGGGAGCGCTCCAGGGAGGCCGGGGGGCCCGAGTCGGCGTAGGAGTAGTAAGAGGAGGAGCCGCCGCCGCCGCCGCCGCCGCCGCCGCCGTCGGAAGAGGACGGCATGAGGGTGAAGAACAGCAGGAGGACGAGGGGCGCGAGCTGCGCGAGGAGGGCGAGCCAGGGCGGCGTCGGGGGCTCCTCTGCCGCAGCCGCTCCTCCTCCTCCCTGCCGCTGATGCTGCCTCTGCCTCGGCCGCCGGGGCGGCGCGCCGCCTCCTCCCATGCCCCCCCCGCCGCCGGCAAAGCCGCCGAAGGGCCCGGCGCCAAAGGGCCCGCCAAAGGGCCCCGCGCTCCCGAAGGGGCCCCCCATCCCCGCCCCGCCCCGCCTGCCGACGCCGAAAAAGGCGTTGAAGATGTCCTCGGCGTCGAAAAAGTCTCCGCCGCCGCCGCCAAAGGGGTTCCCCCCCGCCATCCCGCCGCCCCGCCTCGTCCCGCCGCCGCCGCCGCCCATCCTTGCGGCGGCGTCGTCCGGGTCCCTCCCCCACCTGTCGTAGTGCGTCCTCTTGCTCGCGTCGGAGAGGCACGCGAACGCCCTCGACAGCGCGCCGAACGCCTCGGCGGAGCGCGGGGCCGAGCACTTGTCAGGGTGCAGCCGCAGCGCCGCCCGCCGGTACGCCTTCTTCACCTCGATTTCTGAAGCTGAGGAGCTTACCTCGAGGATCGAGTAGTAGTCGGAGCCGGCGGAGAGGACGCGGGAGATGAGGGCTGCCTGCTCGGGGGTGTGCGGGGGAGGGGGCGGGGAAGCGGCGGCGCCGGCGGAGGGGGCGTTGCGGCGGCGGGCGCCCGCCGCTGCCGACCCGTTTGGGGCGGAGGGGCCGTTTGCCGTCGCCGTTCCTCCTTGCTTCGACCTGATGACGCGGAGCACTTTGCGGACCTGTTATTTCAAATTCGGATGTGCGTTTTGATTGGAGGGGGAGAGGAGGCGAGGGGGGAAGAAGAAAGTGCGCGGTCTGAGGAGGAAGAAGAAGGACGAGGAGGAGGAGGCTGTCGTTCGAGATCGATCGCTGTTTCTGTTTTTTTTCCTTCTCCCCCCCCTTCATCTCTCTTCTCACCTCGTCGCTCGGCGCCAGCCGCATCGCCTTCTCGGCGAGCCTCTGTGCCTTGTCTGCGTCCCCGCGCTCCAGCGCGGCCAGCGCGGCCTCGCAGCAGCGCTCGGCTGTCTCCTTGGCCGTGGCCTCGCTCATTGGAGAAGGAGAAGAGGAAAAGAAAGAGCAAGCGGATGGCGTCGATGCCCCTCTTCGATGCTACCGCTCAGCAGCAGCTCCTTTCTTTCTCTCGTGAGAGAGAGGGGCTCTTTCTCTCTTCTCTCCTCTTCCCTCGCGGAGACAGCAGAGGGCTCTTGAGACGAACAACTCTTTTTATAAAGCGGAACGGTCACGCATAAGGCGGCTTTTGTTGTTGTTGTATTGACAAAGCAGAAGTTCGAAAAAGGAAAAGCAACGAACTACTGATCGTCGGGGCGGAAGAACGAAAAAAAAAAAACACGGAAGACGGTTCTCTCTCTTCTCTCTCTCTCTCCCCCCCCCTCAAATTTTTCTTGAAAAAAAAGATTTGAACTGAAACTTTTCTGTCTCTCTCCGAAAGTCAAACGAAAGAAAGCGATCGCGCGAGCTCGCTCATGTTGTCTTAGGCGAGAACATCATTCGGCGATACCGATACTGGAAACGAATGGAAAGGAAAGGAACAGCGTTTTCTTCTGCCTCGAACCTTTTGCTCCGTTCTTCTCCGCGGAGAGAGAAGAGCGAGAGCGCGGGGTCGAAAGCGCCAAGAAAACCGATGGATGAAATGACGGCGGAAAATAGACTAGGGGGCGCGTTTGGATTCGCGTGCCTCTCGTGCCTCGCCAGTACGACGAAAGCAGGGGAGGGTGGCGCGAATCCGAGCTGCGGGTGGTCTCATATGGAACAAGGGGGGCATGAATAGTTTTTGTTATTCTGTCAACCCCCTTAATGAAAATAATACGTTCTTTTCAGTTTTTTCTTCTTTGCTTTTTCCCCCCCCTCAAACGGCGGCGACCGCCTGAAAGACGAGAGCGGTCGCGCCGCTGCTGCCCCCGGGCGAAGGGAAGGCCGCAGCAGCACCGGCGCTTCCTCCGCGGCGCGGCTGCTTCGGGGGTCTCGCTGCGGAGGAAGCTGCGGTCGAGGGGCGCTTGCGCGGAGCAGCAGGGGAAGAAGCGGGAGCCGCGGCGAGAGCGGCCGCGGCGGCGGGCACGGGCGCGTTTGCGGTGATGTTGTTGCGCTTCCTCGGCGACGCCGGCGAGCGAGCGCTCGCAGGACGGCGGCGGGCAGGGGAGGCGGCGGGCGAAGCGGGGGGAGCAGCAGCAGAGGCGACGACCCTCCTCCCCCTCGTCGCCGCGGCCGTCAGAGCCGCCGCGGTGGCTGCGGCGGCGGCGGCCTTTCTCTTCGCCGCCGCCGCTCCCGCCGTAGTCGCCGCCGCCCTCTTTGCAGCCGCCGGAGCGGCTCTCTGCGAGGGCCGGCCGCCCTTCTTCCCCTGCGCCTGCGCCTGCGCCTGCGCCTGCGCCTGCGCCTGCGCCTGCGCCTGCGCCTGCGCCTGCGCCTGCGCCTCCTGCTTCCGGGCGTGCCTCTGCAGGAGCAGCGAGAGCGGCGGGGCCTCCTTGCGCGGGGGGGTGGTCGTGGAGATCCTGCGGGCCGCGGCCTTGGCGGCGGCGAGGGGGGTGCCGGTCTCGGTTTCGTCGCCGTCGTCGTCGGCGGTTCCGTCGCCGACTTCGATTTCGATTTCGACGTCGTCGTCGACGTCGATGTCGGTCCTCTCTTCTTCCTCTTCCTCCTTGTCTTCCTCGTCTTCTTCTTCTTCGTCGACTTTGGCTTCCTCGACCTCGACTTCGAGTTCCTTCAACGGCTGCTGCTGCAGCTCTCCTCTCCCACCGGCAGCAGCAGCGTCCTCCCTCAGCGACTCGGCCGCGGCCGCCTCCCTCGCGGCCGCGGCCACCTCGGCGTCGCCGGAGCTGCCACCCAGCGCGCCGCGTGCCAGCAGCCGGCGCAGCAGGTCGGGCGGCGGCGCGAGCTGCTCGGAGAGTGCGCGCTCCTGCGCGCGCGCGCGCTCGGCCGCGGCGGCAGCGCCGCGGCCGGCGGCGTTGCCCGACGCCGCCGCCGCTGCCGCTGCCGTGGAGGCCGCCTGGGCGAGGTGGAGGTCTGCGGCGCCGCGCTGGGGGAGCGGAGTGGAGAGGGGGGGAGGGGCCGCCGCCGCGACCCTCCCGTCGCTCCCGTCGCTCCCGGTCCCCCTCGCCGCGGCAGCTTCCGCAGCAGCCCTCGCAGCGGCCGCGGCACCGGCGGCGGCGGCGGCGGCGGCGGCAGCCGCGTTGGCGGCGTTCGTCCTCCTCCCGCTGCCGGCGGGCGGCCCGATCCGCACGCCGAGCCCGGCGCCGACGCGGAACCCCTCGAGCGCCGCCTCGGCGAAGAGCTCGGCCGCCGCGTAGGCGATGGCGTTCTCCGCGGAGGAGATGGCGGGCTCCTCCGCGGCGTGCGAAGAAGGCTGCAGCTGCTGCTGCTGCTGGAGAGGGAGCGCGGGAGGGAAGCTGAGGAAGGAGGGAGGCGAGGCCGCGGCCGCGGCGGCGGTGCCGCCCCGGCCCTCCCCGCCTCCTCCGCCGGCGACGGCGACCCCGGCGGCGGCGAGGTGCGGCGTCAGCATCTTCAGCGCGGCGCGAGCGAGCGCCGCGCCCACGGCGGCGACGGCAGCCTCGACGGCGGGCTTGCCCGAGCAGGCCGCGAGGATGTCGGTCGTCGGGGGCTGGGGCTTCTGCGGCGGGTTCGTTGCCGTCGCCGCCGCCGTCGCCGGCGCCGGCGGCAGAGGGGCGTCGGCGTCGGCGTCGGCGTCGGCCGTCGGATCGGCGACCTGCTCGCTCGCGCTCCCGGCTCCGGGCTCCTTCTGCTGCTGCAGCCGCTGCTCTTGCTGCTTGTGCTGCACTCGCTGCTTCTGCTCCTGCTGCTGCCCGGCACCGCCCCGAGGCGAGAGGGCCGCGCTGTCGTTGTCGGTGCCGTTTCCGCCTGCGGCAGCGTCCCGAGCGTTGGCAGCGTCGGCGTCGGCGGCGTCGGCGTCTGTGAGCGCGGCGGCGGCGTCCGAGGCCAGAGTCGGCAGATGCCCCGGCGTCGCGGCCGAAGCGACGGCCGCCGCCGCCGTCGCAGCAGCAGTCGCGGAGCGAGGGCGTGAGGAGACTCCTCCGCAGGCAGGGGAAGGGGCGGCGGCGGCGGCTGTGGCGCTCTCGCGGAGCTTGCTGTTGTTGTCCTCTGCCGCCGCCGCCTCTGCCGCCGCCGCCGTCGCAGCAGCGGGAAGGGCGAGGAGGGAGCTGCCGGGCGCGTCGCTCCCCCTGCTGCCCTCGGTCTTGCTGCTCGTCGTCGGAGGCGGGAGGCGCAGCCTGATGCCCGTGGCGGCCCTGCCGGCGGCCGCTGCCGCGGCGGCGGAAGCGGAAGCGGAAGCGGAGGCGGAGGCGGGGCGCGGGCGAGGGAGCGACAGCCGGGGCTGGATCGGAAGCAGCGGCGCCTCCTCCGCGGCCTCGGTCGCCGCCGCCGCCGCCGCCGGCGGCGGAGGAGGCTGCTGCTGCTGAGACGCGCAGCCCTTGCTCCCGTTGTTCACGCTCCCCCCTCCGACGTAGGTCTCCAGCGTCCTCACGAAGGTAAGGCTGGGGTCCTTTTTGGAGGAAGGGGCCGCCGCCTGCGCGTGCTGCAGCAGCTCGGGGGGGGCGACGCCGCCGAGAGGAGCAGTAGCGAGGAAGTCGGCGTCGGAGAGAGGCTGCTGCTGCTGCTGCTGCTGCTGCTCTTGCTGCTCTGGCTGCTGCTGCTCTTGCTGCTCTTGCTGCTGCTGCTGCTGGAAGTGGCGCCCTAGCTCGTCGGCGAAGGCAGCAGCAGAGGGAGGAGGCGAGAGCATCGACGCGCTGCTGCCGCTCTTCCTCGCCGCCCCGCCCCTGACGCCCCCGCGCGCGGGCTTCGCTGCTCCCGCTCCTGCGGTCGCGCTCGCGGAGACCGAGGCCGAGGCCGAGGCCGAGACGGCGGCGACGGCGGCCCTCGCCGCCCTCCTGTTCCTCGCGGCGGCCCTCTTCTCCTCCTTGCGGGCCTCGGCCTCGACGTCGGCCATCGAGATGGCTTCGAGCTGCCGCTGCTGCTGCTGCGTGAGCGGCGGAGGAGAAGGAGCAGCGACGGGAGGGGGAGGGGAAGGGGGAGGGGAGATGGGAACGGAGGCGGGTTGGGCTCGCTGCTGCTGCTGCTGCTGCTGCTGCTGGTGCCCTTGGGCCGCCGCCGCGGCCGCCGCCGCCGCCGACGAGAGGAGCGCCGCCTCCTCGAGGAGCGAGGGGCCGCACCAAATGTCATGCCATCCGCCCACTCCTCCTCCGCCTCCGCCTCCTCCGTTGCCCGCGCTGCTGCAGTGCGTGAGAGTGCTGCTGCCGCCGTGGTGGCGGTGGCGGTGGTGGTGGTGGTGGTGAGTGCCGCTGGTGTTGGCGACGGCGCCCGGGGAGTCGAGCGGGGTCGAGTCTGCATTTTTTTTTTGTCAAGTTCGTCGATGGTGTTGAAAAGAAGAAAAAAGGCAAGCAAGAAGAAGGAGAAAAGAGTTTCAGGTGATTGTTCAGAGCCCGGGAGGAAGAAAAGCTAAAGCGAAGGAGAAAGAGAGAAGAGAAGAGGTACGGAAGCGATAGAAGCGAAAGAAAAAAAAGCTTTCGGCGCTTCTCTCTCGCCTTTTCTCTGAAAGGAAAAGGGCCCCGATGATCGATCTAAGCGAGAATAAAAAAGGGCGCCCTCCTTTCAAACTCACCCCTTCCATCGATGTTGAAGGCCTCCGAGACGATGTACCCATAGCAAAGATCGAGATCGACCTCCCCAAGCGGGAGCGGAGGCAAAGAAGCGAGCGACGACGGAGGCGCGGGCTGGTGCTGGTGCTGCAGATGATGCTGAACTTGAGATGCGATGATGGCCGATGACGGAGAAACGGCGATCGCCGTCGGTGCTGCCGCCGCCTCTCCGCTCTCGGCGGCGCCGCGGACGGCCGGGGGGGTCTGCATCCCCCGCGACGATTCGACCGCAGGTGTCGACATCGTCTTCGATCAGGAAAGAGGAGTGTGAGTGGAGGCGCGAGGCTTAACGGTAGCGCGGAAAAAGATTCAAAAAATTTAGCCAAAAGAAAGTGAAAAAAAGAAAAGAAAAGGTCGTGTGCCCTCGTTTTTTTTCGCTTATTTTTTTCTTTTTCGACTTTCATTTCTTTCCATCAAGGACCACTTTCCTCTCGCTCGCGAGAGGAGAGACCCTTCCCCCGCCCAGTATCGGGATCCCCGCTGCGCTCCTCTTCGAGAGGAAAAAGAAGAAGAAAAAAATGAGCCTCGAGCTCGACTGCTCCCTCTCTCTCGTTTTTTTTCTTCCAGAGGCCGCGTCGAGGCGTTTCCCAGTTTTTTTTTCTTGCTAACAAAAAAAAAACACAACGCGACGAATGAAAAAACTGAGGAAGCGCGCGCGGTTGAAATAGAAAGTCGCGGCGGTTTTTTTGGTTATTGTGTGGTTATTTTAAAAAGCGAGGAAGGGGCGCAGAGGCCTCACTCAACTTTTGCCTAATTTGAATATGAAGAGCTCTCCCTAAAAACTCTCTTTATTTGTCTCTCCCTCTCTCCTCTCCCCCAAACAAAACAAGCAGTATTTTTTGAGGTCCCCGCAGAGTTTGAATAAAGAATCAAGCCAAAAAATGGGCGAAGAAGAGGAAGAAAACGAAGTCCTTCGGCTTTCTCGAGAACCTTTGCCGCGTCCTTAGGAAAACGCGGGAAACTTTTAAGTTTTCCACGTTCGTTCTTCTTCCTCTGTCTAAGCTAGGTCCCCGTGTCAGTTTTTCAACCCCTCTCGCCCAGAGATAGAAAAACCGGTCTAGTTTGTTGGCGTTCGGCTGTGCGTGTGAAAAGGGCCCCCCACACGCACAGCCCCCCCCGAGGTTGAGCGAGCTTTCCCCCCCCCGCTCCTCTCAACCTCATTTCGATAAAAGACGAAGAAAATGGGTTGCTTCCTTTTTTTTCAGTAGTATCCTCTTCCGCCTCCGTGCTGCTGCTGGTGTTGCTGCTGCTGGTAAGGAAACTGCTGAGGCTGCATTTGCATTTGCTGCTGCTGCTGCTGAGGCAAGTAGCCGCCATGGCTCCTGTTGGGCGACAGCGGGAGCGGCACCTGCGGCGACGGCGGCGACGGTAGGAGGCCCGCCGCGGCTGCGGCCTCCATGGTGAGGCCGAGGTTTTGGAGCATCTGCGCCGCCGCCGCCGCCGCAGCGGCAGCCGCGGCCGCGCTGCTGTGGTAGCTGCCGCTTTTCCCTGCGTCGTAGTGGTGCTGATGCTGCCGTTGCTGCTGGTTGTAGCCTGTTGTTGTTTCGTTTTTTTTTTTGGAAAAGAGAAAAAAGAAAGAGAGTTGGCAAAAGAGCGAGAGCGAAAAAAAAACTGGAAAAAAAAAGAGCCGAAAAAAAGAAAGAAACAACTTACCCTGTTGCTGCTGCTGCTGGTAGAGCTGCTGGAGCTGCGCCTGCTGAAAGTGGTGCTGGCTTTGCTGCTGCGGGATGAAAGGGAAGGGATGCGCCCCTCCGCCGCTGCCGCTGCCCGTCAGGCCCGCGGCGAGGAGCGGAGCGCCTCCTCCGTACCCAGCCGCGACGGCAGCCGCCATCGACCGAGCGGCCGCGGCCGCGGCGGCTGCGGCCGCCGCGGCGCTCCCGCCGCCGAGGTTAGAGAGGCCGCCGCCGCCGGCGCCGCCGCCAAAGCTGCCGCCGTTTCCGTAACTGCTCCCGCCGTCGCCGCCGCCCAAGCCGCCGCCGCCGCCGAAGCCGCCGCCGCTCCCGGCCGCGGCGCTCCCGAGCTTCGCCCACGAGCTCCGCAGCTGCCTGCCCGCCAGCGTCCGCCCCTGCAGGTTGCCGATGGCGCGCACGGCGAGCTCCCTGGTGGCGTAGTCGACGAAGGAGTACCCGCCCTTCCTGTAGACGCGGAGCTCGCGGATCGGCGAGCCCTCGCCCTCGCCGCCCTCGCCGCCGCGGCACGCCTCGGCGGCGACGGCGCGCACCTCGGCCTCCGACGCCTCCGGGGCGACGTTCCCCAGGTAGATCGTCGTCGAGTCGGGGCCGGGAGCGGCCGCCTCGACGGCGGCCTCGGTCGTGGGGGCCGAGGCCGCCGGGAACCCCGTCCGAGGCGCGAGATGGGGGGGGGAGGGAGAGGAGGCCTGGACCGAGGCCGCCGCCGCCGCCGACGGCATAAACATCGGCGAGAAATGCCGCTGCTGCTGGTGCTGGTGCTGCTGCTGCTGCTGGAAGAGATGGTGGTGAGGGTGACCGCCGCCGCGCTGCTGCTGCAGCCGCCGCTGGACCCCCCCCTGGAACCCTCCCCCGGGGGCGCTGCTGCTCCCCCCTTCCACCGCCCCGCCCCTCTGGCCCGCGGCCGCCCACCCGCACCGCACGCGCCGGCTCCCGACGCTCTCGCCCTGCATCTGCAGGATTGCGCGCTCGGCGTCGCGCCGGGTGCGGAAGGAGAC
>Ga0315289_10015281_pt1 | contig 10659 bp, 6 predicted proteins | sample YL17G11_40_MG_FD_203452 | JGI IMG/M metagenome (GOLD analysis project Ga0315289, IMG submission 203452) | Sediment microbial communities from Yellowstone Lake, YNP, Wyoming, USA - YL17G11_40 | ecosystem: Environmental > Aquatic > Freshwater > Lake > Sediment | place: USA: Wyoming | collected...
AAGAAAAAGACTAATTTTTGCACTATCAGGCTAGACAATCCCGATTGAATAAGAAAAGAGGGAAGGACTTGAGCATAAGTATCGATCCAAAGGGTCGAGCCATAGTTCCCCCCAAGGTCAATTCCTTTATGGCTGTTCCAGACAAAAGGAAAGGAGGGGAGATTTCTAAGCGCCTCGGCGAATGGCGGAAAGGTAAAGTCTCCGCCAAAAATGAGTCTTGGTAAAAACCAAGTCCTAAAAACAAACAAAAACAAAAAAACAGAGAGAAGCCAGGGAAGATATTTAAATAATTTTCCTTCTCTCATTGCGGCTTTCTACTAAAACTTGGAAAAAGACAACCATATTTAAATAATAAGCCAAATTAGCTAATTCTTCAGCAATCTCTTTCATCTGAATGGTAACAGTGAAAGCCGTAATAATAAGGGCGAAAACGGTGGCCACCACTGAAAAAAGGCTTCTTAACTTAAAAAGAAAAAAAGAAACCGACCAGAAAAAAACACAGATAAGAGAAAGGGTTAGGGTGAAATTAAAATAAGGCAATTGCTTTAAGAAATAAATCAAAGTTACCAGGACCAATAAAAATAGGGTTTTGGGTTGATTCTTAACCCAAGAGCCAACAAGACGATTTTTAATCTCACTTAGGTCTAGTAACATGGAATCCTCTGCCCTTGATAAAGAGAGCTAGTAGGCTGGCAAGAAGGAGCAGTAAACAGGCGAAGGAAAGCCATAATCCCAAAAAGTAAATCCTTTGCGGAATAAACTCCAAAATAATCTCGTAACTCCCCGATTGATCAATATACCAGGCGTTGGCAAAGGCGTTCACGAGGAAATGTCTTTCTTCGGGAATTGGCTTTTTAAGAATATTGGCGAGGGCTTCTCTGCCAAGGAAAAGATCTTTATGCTCCCTCTCTTGAATCTGGCCGTCAAAATGGCTGGCGATTATTTCTGATTGCTGTTCTTTTTCGTTTTGCCTCTCTCTGATATAAGCCTTCCAGGTGGCGTTAAAGGTCTCAGAGAAAACCAGAAAATAAGGAGCACTGGCCTCTTCGACTACGACTTTATATCGAGCGGGGTTAATTTTAGTAAAGGTAATTTTAGGCAACTGCCCATTATTTATCTCTCTTTCCTTTTTAAACAAAAGGGTGGGCTTGAGGATTTTCCTAATTTCAATATCCTCAACATAATAAGTTTCGCCTTGGGTTCTGACGGCAGGAATATAAAACTTGAGGGTCGCTTCGCGACTACCAAAGTTGGGAGAAAAAGAGGTTTTAATCCTCCGCCATCTGTTTTCTGCCGGAAGCGGTTCATCAGTTTTATGAAGAACAGATTCCTTAAAGATTTCATCATTTACCTGCTCAATCGTAAAGCGGGCCAGGCTACCATCATTTTTATATCTAAAAGAAACTTCATATTCTGACCGATCGTCAAGCCCGACTAATTGAGCGTTAATGACTAAATCTCCTTTTTGGGCAAGGAATCGATAAGAGAGGCCTGACCCGTTTGATGGAGGAAGCTTTTGGACGGCTGAGGACGTGGCTAAGCCCGAGAATAAATTAGGCTGTTCTGGGAGGGTTAATTTTAGACGATGGCCGCCTTCCTCTAGGGGAAGCCCGCCATAAGAGAGCCATTGCTCATTGATTGATTCCCCGCTTAACGAAAACGCCTTTCCGTCTATCTCGAAATTAAATTCGTCCTTGATTTCCGGTGAGGTGAAAAGAAGATAATCACCGGTCTCGGGAATAGTAAGGAGATATTTTTTCTCTTCTTCCTCTTCAGTTATCCAGACATCTTCTTTAATTCTGGCCAAAACCTGATCTAACTTATTAGAGATTTTTCTAATCTCTTGGCTTAATTCGCTATTGCTAACCTCCTGGGTTATTTGATTGAGGACCCCTTGGTGATTGGTAAGAAAAACCAAGGATTTGATTAATAGCTCATTCTCAAATCCTTGTTTCCCTATAAGGCTGTCGAGCTGAACCGAGAAGTTATCTAAAAGCTCATCATAGCGCCTGGCCGTTTTTGGCCATTCCTCTCTGCCATTTCCTGATCTAACCATCTCTTTAACCTCGGCGACTCGCTTTGACATCAGGAGTAAGTTTGCATCAGCAAGTTCATGTGGATTATTTCCCGCCGCCTTTCTCATCCGCTCCTCTTTAAATTTAATGAAACCATAGAGAGGAGAATTAGGGAGCAAACGAACAGCAGGATGAAGTTCATCCTGAACCGACTGAGGCAGAATGATTTCCCCAATATAGTCTGGTTTGATGTAAACATCATCAGCCTTACTAAGAACGAAACTGGTCTTAGCTTCTTCTTTCAGGGAAGAGAAAATCGCATTTCTGAGACGATAATCAGGAAAGGAGACGACATCCACTAATGAAGACTTGTCTCCGCCGGTAAAGGTTATTTTTTCAGGAACAAAAATGTGAGGAACAAAATTCTCATTTTCGTAAAAATCAACCGTGGTGAAGTCTGTCGTCTTTCTTTTAATGTCTTTTTGTTCACTCCAATTGCGATCAACAATCGGTTTATAATCTACAGTGTTTTTAATAAAAAACTGATAAGATTCGGGAAATCCCTGGTAATGGGGATAGATAATGGTTTTGACGGCACCTAAACCAAGAAGCTTACTTAAGTCTTTCGATGTTTTTTGGGAATAGAGACTCTTGATGGTCTCCCCTGATAAAGGCGGCTCTCTATATTCTAAAAAGAGTGGCTTAGGAAAAACAAGGGTGTTCCAGACATAACTTAGATCGGTTTCTCCTGGCCAAGAAGTTAAGGGCGGCGGCAAATGGGCAATTCTAAAATCTTCTTTAGATTCTCCTAAATAGTCAAAAACCTTTCTATCTTCAGAGTTAATCTTGGTTACTTTCAGCGACATGGGTTGTGACTGATCTTTGAAAATCGGGGTGGTGAGATTGTGAAAAAACCAGGGGGAAAGGAAAGCCAAAACAACAAAAGCGATAAGGATCCTTAGGGCAATTTTGACCTTGTTAAAATGTCTTAGTCTCTCTTCAATTACTGCCAGAGAAATAAAGGGAAGGATCGAAAACGGCAAAATTACTAAGGGCAAAAGGCGGATAGGGTTAGAGAAGACAGAAAAGATAAGAGGGATAAATCGAATAATCACAGAGAAAATAAGGCTACCAATAATCGTTTTGTTCCCCGTGACCATGGTGAGGCCGATGATTTCGACAATCGTCAGCATTATTACCACCGGTAGGTATTTTTTTCGTTTTTTAAACACTAAATAAAAAGCGGCCATTCCGGTGGCGAACAAAATTACACTGGTAAGGGTAAAGAAAGGTTTAAAAGAGTCGGCGACGGGATAAGCAAACTCCGTATGGAGCCCAAATGGAAAAGAAAAGGTAAATAGTTCGGATAAGGGCCGACTGACACTGTTAAAATAAGGCAAACGAAAAGTCATTTCTTGGGCCACCGTCTCCCAGGGTCTGACTGCCAACTCGCCCAAGAGCCCAAATGATTGAGAGAGAATTATCAAGAGCCAGTAAGAATTGAGTAAAATCCAAAAAGCTAAAATAAGAAGAAACTTAACAAGAATTTCCTTTCTTCTGCCTTGCCTAAGGATAAAAAAGACAAAGGCGGTTAGAAAAATTAATCCCCAGGCAATCAATAAAACTAAAGGGTGCAGTATCCCTAAGCTAAGAACAAGGAGTAAAAGAATCAGCGTCCCCCAGGTGACCAGAGGCGTTTTTTCTTTAACCGGCAAATCAAAAAGAGAGACAGAAAAATATAAAATAAGAGGAAGGAAAGCATAGCCTAATAAAATCGGCAAGTGACCCGCAATGAGACGACAATAAGAGAAGGGTGATAACATATATAACGTTGCCGACATTAAAGCCCAAAAATAATCCAAAGCGAAAATTTTTCTAATGGCCAAAAAGGCAGAAACTCCGGCAATGATAAAAATCAAAAGGGGAATTATCTTTGAAATGATATCGCCGCCTAAGGGAGACAAAATCAAAACGAAAAGCCAGTAGGGTAACTCCAATCTTGTCGGAAAAAAGAAACCTCCATAAAGCCGGTCATCCCAGATGGAAAAACTCGCTTTTGCTTGAGTTCTAAGCTGTTCCGGAAAATTGGGAATTCCCCAATCCCAAGTATGACCAATAATTCCCGGAACAAAAAGGACTGTCCTTAAGGCAAAAACGGCAATAACAACAATGGCTATAAAAAAGATAATCCTCTTCATGACGAAAGAACCGAGCGAAATTTTTTAAATAACTCCACCTCAAAAGGCAGACTGTAGAAATCCAGCTTATATCTTAGTTTACCCATGGAGGAAATTACCACAATTCCTACCATGCCGATTATTGAAAAGGCTAGGTTCTTTTTATATATTTTACAATATTCCCAAAATAACTCAATTAGCTTCTTTGCCGAGAGGACGAGTAGAAGAGAGTAAAACCAGACGATGTTAACAAATTTCGGCTGTTTGATCCAGGGAGCCTTAAAAGGATTCGTTTCCATGAATTCTTTAGAAATAACCCCTCCCCAATCAGCCAAACTTTTGGGTTCTTGCCAGCCAGATTCAAGGCATTGCCGATAAAGAATCGAACCAGGATAAGGTCGAAAAAGCTGGGGGCCAAGAATCCTGGCTCGGGGACAGAGGTCAAAGAGTTTTTTGATCACTCCCATCGTTTTTTTCATATCCGTTTTTGTCTCGCCGGGGGCGCCAATCATGAAAGAATAGGTGGGGGTAATTCTTGCTTGATAACAAAGCTTGGCTGATTTAAGCATCTGGGCCGGTGTCGTTCCTTTGTTGTAAATATCAAGCATGTGCTGGGAACCAGATTCTGCCCCGATGCCAAATTTAGTGCAACCATTGAACCTCAGTCTTTCAAGAAAAGGTAGATCAAGAAAGCCTTGACGGAAGTAATCAATCCGGGCATTGGCAAACCATTCGATCTTAATCTTTTCCTTTTCCAGCCCGCTAAGAATCTTCTCTACCCTCTGCCTGTTAACAAAGAAATTTTCGTCCCAAAAAAATATTTTATCGGCACCGTAATTATCACGGAGGTTTTTGATTTCTCCGATTACTCTCTTAGGGGGCCAAGCTCGCCAGACCATATTTTCTTTTACCACCGTATTAATGCAAAAAGTGCACTGATGAGGGCAACCACGGCTAGTAATCACGGCAATAAAATAGTCGGAGAATTGGGATAAAATCTTAGGGTGTAAAAGTTTGTAATTAATCAGCGGCATTTCTTCTAAATCAAATCGATGGGTGCGTGGTTTAAAGGAAAATTTACCTTTTGGATCAAAAAAAGCCACTCCCTCCAAACGACTAAATTTTCTTTTTCCTTCAATTGCCTCAAGTAGATGCCAAAAAGATAATTCCCCTTCGCCAAAAACGGCAAAATCAACCAAGGGGTCAGCCACGGTCTGTTCTGGGAAAAGGGTCGCGTGAACACCACCAAAGACAAGAGGTATTTTTATCCTTGCCTTCTTTCTTAAGGTATGCGCCAGTCGCCGCGCTTCGGCAATCTGATCAGTCATGGCGGAAACGCCCACACAAAGGGCGTCTTTTGCTTCCGAGGCCAGTTTCCGCTCATAATTTCTTTCAACATTACCATCGATAATTTTTACTCGATAGCCTTTACTTTCGATAAAAGTGCCCAAATGTAAAACCGAAAGGGGGACGTTAAAAGCCGGGCCCTCTTGAATTAGAAACCGGGGATAAACTAGAACAACTTTTTTCACTTAATCTCTTTAAAATTAACTTCCTTAAAAATTTTATAGCTCAGGCCGCGGGGACCAAAAATCTCCTGAACAAATTCCTCCACCTCTTGTTGGCTTTCTGCCTTAAGCCTGACACTCAGGTTAATATGAAAAGAGTGAAGGGGTCGATAAAGTCCTAGAAAGCGAGGATGCGTCGTCATTGCGCCAAAAGTCTCTACATAAACATTATCATTCGCGTAGGTCAAACCCACTAAATAAACGTCAGGTTTTACCTTCAAGGGAATCACCAAAGTCTCCGTGGGAAGCCTTTTCTCTAGCTCATCTAGCACTGTCCTCATCTTGCCAATATTAATCATCATCGCTGAATCCTCTTTTATTGGTTCATAAATCTCGTAAAAGAAGGCTTTAGTGTCAATCGCTTTTGTCAACTCATAATGTTCAAAGATTTTGAACATAATCTCGGCGTCGGTCCAGCCTTGAGATTTGATGAAAAACCTGAATTTTTGCTTACCAATGTCCTCATAAAAAAGAGATTTTTTAAAATCCCAATAACCTGCCAGTTGCCTCAGTTTAAGGGCCATGGGAATGTATTCAAAATCCCGACCGTTTTTGATCGCCAGATAGCTCTCACTGTCAATCAAAACTCTTCCTGGATTATCCCTGATTAGGTGATCGATTTTCTCCTGGTAAGGGGATAAATTAGAAGGAGGCTGCGGTGAAAAATAAAAGGCAGATAAAGAAAAAGAAGGAAAGGCCATCCCGAGGAACTTCTGCCAAACGAAGAATAAAAACATTAACGCCAGGAGAATTCCTAATATCCGATTAAGACTCTTTTCATTAATAGTGTACCGCTGCTTTTTCTCTTTCACCCGTCGCACTATTGGATAAAGCACGAAAGCGAACCAATAAAGGATGAAAGCAAGAAGCAAAAATCCGTAACTGCTTTGGGGAAGACGAGGTGTTTGGCGTGAAAGCGCTAAAAGAGCTAAGACAAGCAATGCCTGAACCGAAAGGACAGGCCAATATTCATTTTTTCTGACTCTCTTAGATGAAGAAGGGAACGAAAGGAGTTGATGAAGAAATAATGCCGTTAAAATCCCTGCGAGAGCTATAGTTTCCATGAAATAATTGTCGCTACTGCCCACAATACCAATATCGTAGCGAGCCAATACCGAGAAAAGGAAATACCAAGAAATCAAGGAGGTTCTTCGATAAAGGAGCCTCTCTGAAATAAGAAAGGCAAAGGCAGGAAAAAAGAGAAAGCCATAATTCATGAGGGTGCCACCCCAATATTGGGCAAAAATGGAGAAATTCCAAGCAATACTCTTTGGCACCAAAATAATGTCAATAAAAAACTGACCGCGGGTGACAACCATTAGAAAAAGAAAAATCAACCCGCTTGTCCCTAGAAACCAAAGGCTAAACTGTTTAAGCTCTCTGCGTCTTTTCTTTCCCTGGAAGAACAAATAAGCCATAATTGCCAAGGAGGCTATCACCGCCGTCTGTTTGGTGAAAACAGCCAGGAGAAGGAAAGGAAGAGAAAAAAGCTGTTTTCTTGTCTTTTCGAATCTTAAAAAGAGAAGAATCCCCGCTAGGCCAAAAAAGACCGCCAGAATATCATTCTTAACCATCAACCCCCACCACTGGATGTATCCCGAAGTAAAAAAAAGTAAACCCGCCACTAACCCCCAGAGAAAATTCTTAGTTAAGCGCCAGGTAATTAGGAAGCATAAAAGGCAAACAAGGAGCGAGCTGATGAAAGACAGAAGCCTGCCAGCATAAAGAGTCGGCCCTAAAAACTTCACAAAGAGGGCAGCCAAATAAAAGAAAACAGGAGGATAAAGGGTTACCACAAAGGGATAGTCAGTTAAAGGAGGATAGAGGCTCTTTCCTTGAAGAACCATTAGGGCTTTAGCGAGATTTTCATCCTCCAGACCGGCAAGAATGGCATAAGGATAGGAGAGATTTTCGATTGCCGCCTTAAGATAAACATAGGCAGTATTAAAGAGGGGAAAAATTACCAAAATAGCGAAGATGAGGCTTAGAATAAGAGGCCAGTTACTGGTAAAATATTTTCTCAGTCTCACCATTTTGTTTTCAAGGCTGTTTTAATATCCGTTAAAAGCGTCCTATTTTTAATGGCGCCAACAAAGCGCCTGATTAAATAGCGAGGATTAAAATAGAATTGCCGATAAAAGAGGGAGAAGTATCTGTCAACTGTCTCCCAGTCTAAGGTAGGATGGTCATAAACGGTAGAGACAGGCACATAGAGGTTAAACTCCGACCAATCTTTCGCTTTAATCCTTCCCTGCTTCTCCAGCTCATCATAGAGCGGGGTCGCCGGGAGAGGAATGGTCACTGACATTTTGGCAATATCTAAACCAAGGCTAGTAGCGAACTTGATTGTCTTTTTAATGTCACTCACTTTTTCTCCTGGAAGAGCAATCATAAAAAATCCAAAAGTTTCCAAGCCGGCTTTCTTGGCCCACTTAACTGCCTGGCGGATCTGCTTCAGATTAATCCCTTTTTTGATATTATTCAACACCCTCTGACTGCCTGACTCGATACCGAAATAGACTCGGTAACAACCTGCCTTTCTCATTTTCCTTAGCAGTTTAAGACTAACCTTATCAACCCTAATCCCAGTTACCGTTGCCCAAGGAAACCTCAACTCCCTCTCTAGGATTCTATCACAGATTACCTCAGCCCTCTTTATGTCGCTGGTAAAGTTATCATCAGCAATATGAATCTCTTTAAAGCCTACCTCAAGCATATAGGTTATCTCATCGACCACCCGCTGGGCACTTTTAACCCTAAAGGTCCTCCCAAAAACACTTTTATTACAATAAACACAACCGTAGATACAACCCCGACTAGTTTCAATCCAACCGGCTGGATTGGCCCGAGTCAAAAGAGCCGAAGTCTGGTACTGGGAGAGATTATACAGCTGCCAGGCCGGAAGGGGAAGGGAATCAAGATCGCCGATAAAATCTCGCCGTCTGGTTTTTTTGATTTGCTTCTGCCTCTTAAAGCAAATACCAGCGATGTTTTCCCAACGTTTACCAGACAAAATCTCTGGCAAGGTAAAATCTCCCTCGCCAATGACAACTAAGTCGAGGGGCGAATCTTGAAGCGTTTCTTCTGGGAAAGATGAAGCATGGGGACCACCACCCAAAAGGAGGCAATGGGGGAACCCTTTTTTAATGAGACTGGCAATTCTAACCATTTCCGGGAAAAGGGGGGTAGTGAAGGTAATCCCGGCATAATCGGGGTGAAACTTCTTAAGGAGCACAAGCAGTTTTTTCTCATTGTTCTGGGGTAAATTCATATCAAAAATCTTGACTTGATGGCCATCCTTAAGGCAAGTCGCCCCGAGGACGGCTAAACTCAAAACCGGAGAATAGATGGCGCCCTCTTTAATCTTAACCGACTCATAGAGAGGGCGTTGACAGGGGTTAATTAAAATAATCCTCTTACTTCTTGTCTTCATTTTTCTTGGCAAAAACAGTCATGCTACCAGATTGTTTTAAGAGAGACAATAACCAAGAAAGGCAGAGGGCGGGCAAGAAAACGACCAAACCACCGAAAAGAGTAATCAAGGCAGAGGTAAAATATTCTCTCTTAGAGAGGTTAGCCGTTGGCTGTCTCTTTAGCAAATGGTAAAAAAAATTAGGTCGGCTCCCTAAGCGGTTCACTATCGTCTGCCAGAGAGCAGGAAAATTGTATTCTATTGAAAAATGGTCAATCTTCACCACCTTAAAACCTGCTTTTTTGAGTAAAAAACCAAGGCTTTTGGGGTCATAATGAAAACAATGACGGGGCGGATCAAGGTGAAACCATTTACTTCTTCCAATCCGTGCTTCAAGGCTAGCAATATTGGGAACAGAGATAACCAAGAAGCCTTCATCAGTTAGGAAATAACGTAAAGTCTTCAGAAGAGGCAGGGGATCAGGAATATGTTCGAGGGTGTGCCAAAGAGTGATCACTTCAAAATTCTCAGCAGGAAAGGATTTCCTGGTCAAAGGAGGCGCGGCAATTTCTAGCTGCTTTTGGCGGGCAAATGAAATCGCCTGAGTCGAAGCGTCAAACCCCGCCACCTGCCAGCCGTCTTTCTTCATTAAGCTCATGAAAACACCCTCACCACAGCCAAAATCGAGAAGCCTACCCTCTCTCTTCAGTCCCCTTATCTTCAGTCTTCTCTCTTGCTGAAACCACTCTAAAAAGCGACTGCCGCTAAAATAATCCTTCTGATAAAAGTGAGAAATTTCTTTCTCTCCAGGAAGCGGAAAAAGAAAGACCAGCCCACAATGACCACATCGATAATATCGATACTCTCGGGGACTAATGCCCTCGGTGTCACGAGCCTTAAGAAAAGGTTCAAATTTTTCTGACAGACAGAGGGGACAGAAACGTTTTACCTTGACCATCATCTTCTCCGCTTTCGCCTTCTGGAAATATGCCTTCCTAGTTTTTCTCTGGAGAAAAGGCTTTTTAGCCGATAATTAAAAGCCAAAATAATCATCCTCGTGGCCAAAATAACCGTCTTCTGCCAGTTACCGGTTACCGAAGACTCCCCGACGCGAGGCAAGTAATTAATAGGAATTTCAATGAAGTCAACATCATTAAGAAGGGTCAAAATAATCATTTCGGGCCCAAAGTGAGACCCCCTAATACTAAAATGGGGTTGGATTTTTCTTAATGCTTTTCGACTGAATAATTTCATCGTGCAACCAGCGTCGGTCAACTGGGCGGGGCTTAAAAAAAGAAACTCAATCATTTTCGCGACTAAAACATTTCCCCATTTTAAAAGAAAACCCATATTGGCTCCTTCCCAGATCAGTGACTTAACCGTTCTACTACCAAAAACGGCCTCAAAACCATCAGCATGATAAATAAGCATTTTCTCAATATCTTTCCCAACAAATGTCCCGTCTGGTTCAGAGACAACAATAATGT
>Ga0315289_10015282_pt1 | contig 10659 bp, 2 predicted proteins | sample YL17G11_40_MG_FD_203452 | JGI IMG/M metagenome (GOLD analysis project Ga0315289, IMG submission 203452) | Sediment microbial communities from Yellowstone Lake, YNP, Wyoming, USA - YL17G11_40 | ecosystem: Environmental > Aquatic > Freshwater > Lake > Sediment | place: USA: Wyoming | collected...
GCCGCGTACCCGGTCGCCGGCACCATGTCCAACGAGCCGGCTATCGAGGTCACCCGGAACGCCGCTGCCTCCTCATAGGTGAACTCGAGTGGGTCCTGCATCCCCGGCGTACCGTTCTCCTCGGTTGAGGAGCCGGGGTCCCCGCGGCCGGTGTGCGTCGTGTGCTGCGCGGTCAGCACTCCCACCCTGACTTTGCCGGAGCCGGCCGGCACCTGGCACTGGATGGTCGTCGGCGACCAGGCGGTTATGGTGGCCTCGGTCCCCGTATGCGCATCAAGATCGTAGTCGAACAGCACGCGACCCCCCGCGTCCCCAAAATCTATACCGCGGATCGTCAGCACGTCCCCTGCCCGTCCGTAGGTGCGGGACAGGCTATAGATGTGCGGGTGGGAGCCCGCCGGGTCCGCCACTGCCGGTCTCGCGTCAATCCCCAGCAGCCACCAGCCGAGCCCGCACAGAGCGACGGCCCATGGTACGGTGAGTACTCGCGCGCTGCCTCGTGTCATACCGCCTGTTCACCTTCTTGTCGATGGCATCCGCCTGCACGGTTTCAGTGAAGGATGGTAGCCGCTCCTCCCATGCCGGAAAGTCTCATCTCGTAGCTCTCTCGCACGCTCAGGCTGAGAATGAAGGAGCGGTACGCCTCCTCGTATAGCCAGCCGAAGGGATCGGGGCTCAGCGCTTCAGCATACTGCAGATTCCAGAACCCCAGAAGCGATTCCTCTGCGTTGGCCACGTCCACGGTGCTCAGGTCCACCAGCGGGCCGATGTTCCCCAGGTCCGCGGTGAGCGCCCCGGTCGCCTCATCCCGGCTGCCGTCCGAGTTGACAAACGCCTTCGCTAGGTAGCGATCGTACAGCCGCGCCTCGTCCAGCGTATAGTCGCCGGGTACGCCTAGCGAAGGCTGCGGGTCCACCGGCGCGCCCGTCCAGGTATTGCAGGTGGCCGTGGTGGCGTAGGACGCCGGTTGCGATCCCCCGTTCGACAGGGGCACCGCCGCCAGGCTCGGCTGATTCACAGGCACCGTCAGCGACATGTCCCTGACCTCCGCGATGCCTACACGGTTGCCCGGGGGGGGCGAAGGCGGCACCGGCGGCAGGTTAAGTGCATGCGTGGTCGCGTCGCAGCGGGCGTTGCCTCCCGCATAGGTGACCTCCATCTCCGCGGCCACGGAGCCCGCTGGAATGCTGGGGAAATCCGAGTTGGGGTAACCCGCGTAGAAGTCGGGGTCGGCCGGAAACGCGAACGGCGCCAGCCCGAACTCAGGAACCTCCACCGCCGGCCCCCCCGTCTCCGCGGGGAAGGAGCCCGGCCCAAGCCTGACATGGGACTGGTTCACCACCAACATCCCATAGGCCGACCAAAGCGAGGCCTCCTGACCCGGCAGCGCACCCTCCCCGGGATCGGGCTGTGCCTGGACCTCCGGTATAGGAGTCGAGAACCACAGGCGCGGCACCGTTCCCGCCGGCGCCACCGGTGGCGCCGGAATCAGGCGTCGGTTGCCGTTGCTCGTGGTGTCCGAGGGCCCGAAAGAGTCCCAGTTGGCGCCGCCGTCCGCCGAGACCCTCAGGTCCAGCGGGTGCAGTATAGTCACTACGTAGGGATCTTCCGTCGCGTCTCCCCAGGTGTTGTCAAGGGCTATGCGGCGGCCGGTGAAGGTGGTCACCGTGCTGGCGTGGGTGTCCACGGCTACTACCGCTCCGCTCGTGTTTTGGTAGTACAACGTCTCCGGGATAAGGAGGCCGACCAGGCGCCATTCCCCCGGTGTCCAGGGCATGTCATCGCGCACGCGGTCGTTCCAGCCCCAGCGGCCGTCGTTGCCGCGGTACGGTCCGATGCAGAGCGCCTTGGCGACACTCGAGACGGGCGCCGAGAAGTTCGAGATCCAGATGCGGTGGTTGTCGCCCGTTCCAATCCGCTCGACACGGTCAATCGCCGCTGGGAACTTAGCCACGTAGGACTGCAAACGCCCCTCCCAGCGCGCCTCGTAGCCGGGAGCACGCGGGTCAACGTCCGGCCCCATCAAGTACAGGTACACCGGCTTGTTGTTGTTGTACGTCCCCCACGAACTCCAGGCGTAGGTGGCCGGCGCCAGGGTAAACCGGAGTTCCACGGTCAGCCGGAGCGTATCCCCCCAGCGCGCCTGTCCTGCGGGGTCAGCGCCGTAGCCGGTGGGCCGCACCAGAGTCACCGTGGGAAGCACCCGCGCCGTTATCTGATAGGGCGCTCGCGCGATCACGACCTGCACCCGGTCGCCCATCCCCGGCGTGCCGACCGTCTCCGTAGTTGCGCCGGGGTCGGGCGACGGCGGCGCTCCCGCGTGGGCCACGTGGCGGTCGGTCACCACGCCAACCTCGCTCACGCGCACAGTGCCACCGACGCCGGGCACGGTGCAGACGATGGTGGTGTTCGACCAACTGACGACCGTCGCGCGCATCCCGGTGTGCCTGGTGCGGTTGTAGTTGAACAGCACCCCGGTGCCCGCCTTGACCGGCGCCGTCGGGCCGAAGTCTATTCCACGCAGAGTGATCTGCTGCCCAACCCTGACGTAGGTCTTGGACAGGCTGTAGATGTGCGGGTGCGACCCCGCCGGCTCAGGCGCAGCCCACGCGACACCGTTCCCCACCTGCCACGCCAGCGCCCCGCCAAGTAACAGCAGCCCGATACGGCCAGGCCTTTTCCCCCGTACTTGGCGCATTCCCTCTCTCCCTCCTTCCACACGTTCCGGCGTCCTCAACACAACCCGCCTGCTGCACGATGAAAGAGCCGGCACGGTGGAAGGAGTGGGAGTGATGGCCGAAGGCACCTGGCGGGGGAGCGACATACTCCCGGAGGCGGCCCCAACGAAACACGCGCGCAGGCGCGAAGCAATCATGCTCCGCCTCCCGCCCCAGTCTCGCTAGCCGCCCCTCTCAACGTCAGTTCACCCTCTCGACGTAGGTGGGTTGCTTCACTCCGAACGTGGTGCTCAACGACGGCGTGGTAGCGTAGGTATAGGGCGCCGGGCAGATGAACATGAGCACGTCCCGCACGTTGAGCACTTGCACCGGAGGCCCTTCGGTCTTGGGCTCGGCCGGATCAGCCGGCAGCATTGGCGTGGGCTCGATCTCCAGCAACTCTCCCTTGGTCGCGCTGCCGTTCGCCACAAGGTAACGGCTCTGGCGCACGCGGCTGCCGTCGGGCGCCACGACGTCCTCCGGCATACGCTTTGCCCAGGTCGGCTCAAAGAAGCCGATGAAGAACTGAGCCGGATTGGGATTGCTCTCCGGAGCCGTCGGGTTCGTGTAGCCGCGCGGGAATTCGCCCTTGTTCACATTGGCCGGCGCAGACGGCATGTAGGGCAGGATCTCCTGATAAGCCTCAATGGCTCCCAACGACTGCATGGCGGCGATGTAGTCGTACTGCTGGAAGTACCATTCCTGGCCGTACGGGTAAGGCGCTCCCGCGATCGGCCCCGGCAACGACACCACTGCCGTCTCGTTCCAGGGGCTCGCCGGATCCGAGAACATCACCGGGTAGACCAAGGGATAGACGCCGGAGAACTCAAGCCAGACCTCTTGCCCAATCGCTGGGTCCTGTCGGATTCGATACCGGCCGGGCGCGGCCGGGTCATCCTCTATCCAAGGTACAGCCAGCGTGGCCGTTACGGTCAGATAATAGGTGCGGTCGCCATTGGCAGGGTAATCATCCGCCCATTCGACCTCCACACTGTTTACCCGCTGGAAGATGCCGAAGGGGATGCGCGTGCCGGCGGCGTCTCGGTAGAAGTCGGGCACCCGACGATCATAGAGGTAGATCCTGTCAATCGCCCAGGCGATCTCGCCGATAGTGGTGGGCCGGCCCACACGCCCCTCCGCGAACAGGATCGAGGCCGTCGGAATATGCCGCTCTCCCGCAGTCTGCTCTGGGTACTCGACCAGCAGATCGCTGTCAAGATCGGTGTTAGGATCGGCGGGCAGCGGAGCGCTTCTCCGCGTCTCCTTCCAATGAAGGCCGAAGTTGGTGACGGCGGCAACGACACCGGCAAAGGCGCCCGTCGCGTCGGTCACCGGCGTGATCGAGGCGAAGCGATAGCGGCTTTGCTGGCGTTGGACACCGGTGGCCGCGCCTACGCGCACGGTCTGGTTGGTGCTGCTGGCCCACACGATCTCGCGCAGCGGCTGGCCCGCGTGTGTCAGCCACTCACCCGTGGCCTTGTCCATCCGCTCCAGCACGGAGAGCAAGCGATGGTTCCCCGAGTCCGCGACGAACGTTCGGTAGTAGACGTAATCCGCATCCTCCGACTCCCAGCGCGCGGCGTCTGTGGGGCCGACGATTCTCAGCGAAGCGCCCTGAGGTAACCAGGTGCCTTGGCGTGCCGAGCCTGCGTACAGGAGTTCCGCCGGGTCCTGGTCCCAACCGTCGTCGTTGGTCGGCGGCACGTCAGCCGCCGCCGACGGGATGTCGTCAACGGCGGTCCCATCCGCACGGTCGCCCAGCGCCCACTGCACGGTGCCGTCCCGGTCCACCTCGACCACGCGGTCGCTGCCGGTGTCCGAGACCAGGTAGTCGGCGCCGCGGTTCAAGTAGAGCAGGTTGCGGGCGGTGGTCGGCCGGCTCAGCGGCCACCGGTACCAATCGAAGACGCCCGACGGGAGAGGCGGAACCTCGACGGGCTGGAAGGTGGCGTCGTTGCTCCACTCGCCCTTGGCGTCGCCGCGCGCGGTGACGATGCGCGACTCGTCCGTCGCAACCGTTACCGGCGGCCGCACCGCGATGGTGCTCCAGCCCTCCTTCCCCGTCCACACATTGCACAGGATGGAGGAATCCACCTGCGCCAGTGCGCTCTGCATCTTCCCGGAGTTGGGGAGGGTGCTCGGGAGGGGGGCAGCCCACTGCTCGCTGGCGCCCGCCATCAGATCGCTCACGCTCAGCAGGTCATAGACGGGCAGCGCGCCGCTCGCGTCCCGGAGGTCCGGGTCGGGCATGCCGTGGTCCTCGGCCGAGTAAACCGGGAACGGGCCCCCCTGAAGGACCTCGTCCCGCGGGTCGAGTTCGAACGCGAGTATCTTGGGCCGGCGAATGTCGTTCGCCGACCCCATCACCCCGTCGAGGTCGGAGTCCGTCTCCTCGTTCGCGAGCACGACAGCCTGCCCACCCGACACAATCGGAGAGGACACCACCGCGAGCATCTGCCGTCCGTTCTCAGTGAGGCGCCCGCTGGCGGCGACACTCGGGTTTGCCCCACCGGACCAGTACTTAATCGTCAGGTCCCGGCCCAGGACGTGGTACGGCAGGTAGACGATCCCATGGCCATAGTCCACGCTCAGGGGCACGACCTCAGCCCCGGTGTCAGTGTCGGTGACGCGAACCGAGTATGCCGACACCCCCGGCTGATCGATGGCAACGCCCGGAACCGGCAGCCAGCGACCCGAGGGCGCGTCGAAAACCTGGGGCGTAACCGCCGGGTACTGCCAGATGATGGCCGGACCGATCACCGCATCGAGGGGGGACGCCTGCAGGCCGCCGCCGTAAGTGTACTGGAGGTTCACCTGCCTCCCGGCGTCCCCATAATCGAAGCCGATAACACCCTGCGTGTAGTCCGACCCGCTGCCGTCGGCCAGAGGTGTCACAGCGGTGCCGGAAATCCTGTCCGTCACCGTGACCGACAGAATGCTCTGGTTGGGCAGCGTCACCTTCAGCCTGGGCTCGGCGGCCAGGCCCAGGACGACGCCCACATTGGGGGGATCGGCAGGATCGGGATCGCCCAGAACCGCCGGGTCCGCACTAGCCAAGTTCGCCTGGGGATAGCCCATCCCGACCACGAAGATGCCCCCGCTCTGATTCTGTAGACGCGAGCCCGGCGGCCCCGGCGAGAACGCCGGGCGCGACAGCCCCTGCCAGCCCGTTGCGGGCGGGCCACCGCCGTAAAGACTCTCCCCGACGACCCACTCGCCGGCGCTAGGATTATCCCCCACGGCTTGGGTCTCGTTCCAGAAGCCCGGGTCGCGGATACCCCAGATGCACCCATCCGTGGTGCTGAAGCAGACGACCCCATCGTCGCTCGCGGTGACGCCGCCCACGATCTCCGCCAGGTAGGGATGGCCGCCAAGCCCGGCACCCGGGAGTCTGAGTCCCGGCACTCCGGGCGCAGCGCCATAGATCCACTTGGCCGCGCCGTTGGGCAAGTCGTACTCCGCGGTGACCAGGTCCGTGGGGGTGAGGGCGGCATTGAACTTGATCTGGCGCGAGCCGGCCGGAATGGTGTAGGCCACCGTGGGCGCGCCGTTAACTCGCACCACTAGGTTTGTCACCGCGGTCGCCGCGTCGAACGCCGGGAAGCCGTAAGGAGCGGACAGCCCCCGCAAGGAGGTGTACAGGTCGGGCGTATCCGGCTGGTCCTCCGTCGGGTCTATGTCCAGTTCCTCTTTGGTGTGAAAGACCACCGCGTAAAGCGTGCCGTCCGTGGAGCCGGCGTAGAGCGTCAAGTCCCAGGCGCGCTTCTGGCCAGGCTGGCTCGCGCCGTTGATGTCCTCATCCACCACCCGGGCGACCGCCATGGGGCCCACGATACCGTCCACCGTACCGGCAACGGTGCTAGCGTCGAACACGCCCACCGTGCTCCCGTTCGAGAGCCGGATCGCGTAGATCCTGTTGCCGTTGGCGCCAGCGCCCCGCTCCGCCACGAAGGCAAGCCCCAGTTCCTCGCTCACCGCTATCGGGCCTTCGATACTCCCGCCCGAGGGCAAGGGCCAAGTCCAGACGACGGCCGTGGCACTGAGCAGTGCCGGGGTTCCAGCCGTGCGAGCCGCCGCGAGCGCGTAAAGCCTGCCGTTCCCGCAAGGGACAAGCACGACAGAGGTAGTGTCAGATATGCGCGCGACCGCCGGCGTGCCGACGATCGCCGCGGGCGCCTGCCAGCGCCAGATGAGGTCGCGGCTGAGCGGCGCCAGCCACTCATCCTCCAGAGCCGAGTCTTGCAGGCCATCATTGCTGTCCCCGTCGCCGTCCAGGTCCTCCGTCGGGTTCACGTCGTAGGCCACGACGTACCAGTTGGCGCCGTCATACTGGGCCGCGTACGCTATCCCGCGGTCGGAGACGGGCGCGCTCAGGGCTGAGGTGAGTTTCCCCGTTGCGGGCACTCCGCCCCCGACCGCCCAGTGCCACTTTCTGCTCAGCAGCGACAACTCGGTCCCAATCCGCGAGGCATGCCCTCCCACCACCGCGTTGTGCTCGCGCCAGGCGCGGCAGAGAGTCACTAGATTGTAGGTCAGCCTAAGGTCAGCCCTTTGCTCGGGAACCATCTGGGGCCAGTCCTCGGACGGGAACGCGCGAGCCGCTTGGTCGTCCCAAAGCACCATGTCGTGGAGTTCCTGGGACACGGCGCCGGCGGTCACGACGATCATGCCCGACCCATAGGCGCAGGCGGCCACGTAGGGTGCAGCATCGCCCAACACGTTGAAGAGAGGTGTGTTCACCGGCAGCACAAGCCGCTGCGCCCGGTAGGCCGCCGTGCCCAGGAGATCGTAATCAACGACCATCTCCGGATAGGTCAGCAGCGGATGGGCCCAGTCCTGAGGCGTCAGAGACACCCCGCCCCCGGCGAACGACAGCGGAGTGAAAAAGTTCTGCACGGCGGCGTTGCCGCCCACACTGTCTATCCAGAGAACGCCCCCGGCATCCACGAAGGCCTCGAGCAGATCGCGATCCGAGTCGGTGAAGGTGACATTCCCGTTGATCGGCAACAGCACCGCGTCGAACTGCTCTAGTTCCGGCAGGACCTCCGCGCTGAGCTCGACCTCCCAGTAGGGGTGCATGTCCGGCTCTAGCACACGTCCCTCTGGGTAAGCCGGGGCACCAAGGGAGTCCTTCAAGAAGAACCAGCGCACTGCCATCTGCGCCGTCACCCGGCGCGGCGCCAGCGGGTTGTAGAAGGCCCAGGCCCCCGGCCGGACGGCCGCCTGGTCAGCGGCATAGAAGGCGAAGGGCGTCGGAGTCGGCTGCCCGGATCCCCCTGTCGAATCAGTAATGAGCACCGCCGTGGCTATGTGGCGGGACTCGTCCAGGTGAGTGAAGGCGCCCGCGTAGCCGACGACAGGGGCCATCACCCCCCCGGCAATAAAAGAAAGCAGGATGCAAACCCTTACTCTCTTCATAGATGCTCCTCGCAATCCGCCGGGCCCCCGAGGGGGGACTAGCGGCGGTAGATCAGCGTCCGACTCGCAGGCAACGCCGGGCAGCGCGCCAGATTCCGCCCCCGCGACGAGCCCCAAGAACCGTCGTAACGGTAGAGGATGCTGCGCCACCGCGGCAGCCTATAGTCCGCGCCCCCCGCCGGCGGAGTGCATGTCACCGCCGGCTCCTCGAAGCCCATCACATAGGCCCGATAGTCAATCCAGCGCCGCACCGCCGCCGCCGGTGCGCTGTGCGCCTCCGCGATCGCGCCGTAGAAGGCTATCTGCTGTCCGAAGCGGCGCGTGAGCGCATCCTGCGCCAGTGGGTCGCGCGGCTCGGGGGTAAGCCCCCGCGCGCTCGGATTCTGCAAGTTGCCCGCCACCACGAACCAGGGCCCGCGTTGCGAGTACGCCAAAGCCGCAACGATTTCCAGGGGCGGCGGAGTCACGTGCAGTCCTCCCAACCAGTACGGCTTCTGCGAGCCCTCCCCGAGGCGCAGTTCGATGCTCACGGTGGTGGGCCCCGGCCCCACATAGTCCGCAAGCGACCACGTTCGAGTCTCGTAGTTCTTGCCCACCGCGTTTGACTCGTTCTCGTTGGCAGCGCTCGCCATGGGGTGCGGGAAGAACAGGTAGGGCTCGGTGGTACTCGGTGTGCTCGGCTGGAAATCGAACTTCTTGCCGTTCACGAACATCTGCAACTCGGTGCGCTCGCCGGGCTCCAGGCTTACGTCGCCGCTGTGGGTCAGCGTGACGGTTGGGGGCGTGGTGGAATCCCACTCCCCTATCGTAGTCGCATACCAATAGTACTGTCCCGGCATCAGCAACTGGTGGTAGGGGTAGGAGCCGTCGCGCGCATCCGACTCCCGCGAGGTGTCCGTCTTCACGGAGTAGGCGTCAGGCAACAGCGCCAGCACCTTGTCCTCCACGGGCGGCGCCGAGGTGCCCGGGTTGAGCGCGACCACGTCGCGCGCGATCAAAGCCAGATGCGTGTTGTCCTCGCTGTAGGCCCCGGTCTCTTCGCGATCACTCGGCCGCCGAATGGCCCCCTCGATATAGATCGCGCCGCCCGAAACCACCGTGAGCCCGTAGTGCGCCAGGAGCGGCAGGTCGCCGCGAATGCGCACATCCCCCTCGCAGTAGATGACCCCGTTGCGCGGATAATCCAGTTCCACGTACTGGCCCTGAGTGAAGGCAGTGTTGGTAGCGTCTTGCACGTTACGCCAGTAGTTGTCCCAGCCAGGCGAGGTGTCTCCAGCACCCCCGGCATCGGTCCTGGTCACCAGGATGTCCGGGCGGCCCGTGTCAGGTATCTGGCTGCGGTCCTGACTCGTCAGGTCCACGTTCTTGCTCAGCAGGATGATGCGAACCGCGGGCGGCTGGTACACTTTGCCGGTCGCGTCCCAGGCGCCGTTCTGGGCATCGTTTGCCCGCGCCGTGGACCCGCCGGGGATACCCGGGTCCGGCAGGCCCAATTGCTGAATAAGGGTTGGGATGTCGTGCTGGTGGAGCAAGTCTGAGAAGTTGTCTATGTAGATGCCCTCGCCATAGCCGTACCAGCCGGTATTGAAGGTGAAGGTGTCCAGCCCGCGTGGCACCGTCAGCCACCGCCCCGAGTTCCTGGTCAACTCCAGGTAGCGCCGGCGATTGGTCAGCGGGGCTACGCTGAAGGGGTCCGGAGGCCCCACGCGCGCAACCTCTCGCGATTGGTCGAGCGGCACCATCTGGCCGCTAGTCGGGTCAATAACCGGCCCCAGGCTGACCCGATCATCACGGTAGAAGACTTCGCCGGTGCTCGGATCGGTCAACGTCTGCCGCACGTAGCGGGAGTTCCAGGCGACATCCCTGCTATCCAATCCCAGATGCGGGTTGTCAAGGTCGAAACCGGGCGGGTCGAGGTCATAGTCGTACAGGTACATCGTGAGCGCCGTGGCGTAGTTGGGGTCGAAAGTGAACGCCCCGGACGCTTCGACTTTGTCGCGCCGGTAACCGGCCCCGTCTAGGAACGGGTGCAGGAAGAACTTGTTCAGGCCGAAGACGAAGAGGTCGCTCTGCGAGTGCAACGGCCCATAGAACTCGCTCACGAACGCCGGCTCGGCGAGATCTTTGCCGTTGTCCTCGCGCACGAGCGTCTTAGCGGGATCGGTGGCCGGCGCGTAGTTGTAGGTTCCGTCTCCGTCCCAGTCGAAGTTCGGCGGCACGCCCAACTGGTCCTGCGCCGACGACCGATCCGGGTTGGTGACCAAACGCAGATAGTCCGTTATCAGAATCGGCTTGTAGGCGGTCACCATGGCATAGACCGAGGGCCTCTCCGGCGAGCGGCCGATGGCGGTGATCTTCAAGCACTTGCCCAAGGGGTCGTCCCTCAGCGCCCCCGGGTCGTACTCTACCTTGAGCAGGAACTGGCCCTTGCCCATGAGGGTGTTGGGGCCCGGATACTTGGTGAACCGCACCCCGGTCTTAGGGTCCGGCTGGTCCCATCCGCGCGCCTTCTCGAACGTGTCGT
>Ga0315289_10015283_pt1 | contig 10658 bp, 9 predicted proteins | sample YL17G11_40_MG_FD_203452 | JGI IMG/M metagenome (GOLD analysis project Ga0315289, IMG submission 203452) | Sediment microbial communities from Yellowstone Lake, YNP, Wyoming, USA - YL17G11_40 | ecosystem: Environmental > Aquatic > Freshwater > Lake > Sediment | place: USA: Wyoming | collected...
TCTCGCTTTTCTTGCTGTTCGCCTCCTGGGCTCATGCTGCGACCTTTGAAGGTAAGAAAACACGGCAGAAAGCGATAGAAACTTCGTTCGAATGGCGCGTCAGTCGAATCGATGTGACACCATTTTTTTGACCTCAACCTCGACCCGGGGAGGAAAAAAAACACATCATCATCCGCAGCAGGACCGCGACACCGCAACCGCAAGCTCCTCATCTGGGGAGGTGGCAACTACGGCTGGGGCCTCGGCCTCGGAGGAGGGGGAGGCGCGCAGTGGTGTGGCCCGATGATGCAGTGGATCAACCGCGCCTGCGTCCCCGGCGGCGGCCTCGTGCAGCCCGCAGGCGGCGGTGGGTACTATCCTGGCGGGAACAACGGCAACAACGGCGGGAGCGGCACGGCTTGCTCTACCTCGACGGCACGGGCCGCCAATGGCGCCACAAGCACGAGCACAAGCTGCGCCGGACAGGACTCGGCGACGAGCTCGAGCGCCGGGAGGAGCGGGAGGAGGTGATGAGAGAGAAGAGACGAGAGGAAAGAGAAGAGAGGAGAGAAGAGAGAGAGGAGGAAGGCTGCCGCCGTCGGCTCTCCTCCACCTCCAACAAACAAAAACCTTATAAGCAGTCAGCCCTCTCTGCACCTTGTCATTCCACCAATTCCGCTTTCAGAATTTCAGAAGGGGGGGAGAGAGAGAGGGCGAGTCAGCGTGCGGGGGGGCCTTGTTTCACTAAAACGAAAGGGCCTATGTCCGCTGTCTCCCACGAAAGGCAAGCACCTGGCACGGATTTTTTTTGCTTTTATGCTCTTCTTCTTCTGCTCACTCCTTCACTCCTTCACTTTTCTCTTCTCCTCCCAAACCTGCACCGCCGCCTCCCTCCTCCTCCTCTCTCTTCCGCCGCATTCCGTCTTCTTCATCTCTCTCTGCGCTTTTGCATTCGAAGAAAGGTGTCCTTTTGCGACTCCTTTCGAACGCGCTCAAGCTTTTGCCTGTTTCTTTCGAGAAAACGAAACTCCCACACAAAACAAAAAATGTCGAGACAACTGACTTCGCTCCTCTTCCTCGCGCTGGTGCTCTTCGCCGGCTTCCTCTCCTCGTCGGCGCAGGCCGCTGACTCGATGCCCTCGCAGGCCGCGATCTCTGCCAAGCCCAAGCTCGCCTGTGCGTGCGAGAAAGTTTTTTTTTCTTTCTAATTGATGGAGTCCCTAATCGCGACTTTTTTCTTTCTTTCCTCTCTCACGACCTCTTCTCCTCCTCCTCCTCCTCCTCCTCCTCCGAAAAAAACCACTCAGCCAACCGCAAGATGCTCTGGTGGGGAGGCGGCTATAACAACGGCTGGAACAACGGCTGGAACAACGGCTGGGGCGGGAACAACTGGTGGTAAGAGGAGGAAGAGAGAGCGAGAGAAGGAGAGAGAGAAAGAACGGACCTTCGCCGAGCTTCCTTCAAAGCCTTTTTTTTCTCTTTGGCTCACGCACCCTCTTTTTTTTTCCCCTTTAAACTCCACTCCAGGAACAACAATGGCGGCTCCTCTTCCTCTTCCTCCTCTGCCGCGGCCTCGAACAACAACAACGGCGGCTGGTACGGAAACGGTGGCAACTCCGCGGCGGCCTCCTCCGCGGCCAGCTCCTCCGGCGGCGGCGGAGGTTACAACCCGAGCTCTTCTTCCGCCGCTGCTGCGGCCGCCTCGGCAGGCGGGGCCTCCGCGGCTGCCTCGGCGGCCGCTGCGAGCGGAGGGGGCGGTTCTTCGTCTGCTGCTTCTTCTGCCGCGGCTGCTGGCAAGTAAAAGGGAGTGGATTCGAGGAGATGCTCTTCTCGAGTTCTTTCCTCCATCGCGGCCCCCCCCCCCCCAACGCCCCGAAACGAGGACAAGAGATGGGGATTCTTCACCCCTCTCTGCTTCTCTCTTCCCAGCCTCCTCTTCCCTTCCCCTTCTGTGTGCGCCGCTGCTTTCCCCTCTGACGAGAAACTACTTAAATGCTGAAAAAACAATTACTCCAAACGAAAAAACGATGCCTTGTTACTCTTACCCCGCCTCTGTACTTTTTTGCCTCGAACTAGAGGGAGAACGAGTTTTTTCCTTTTTTGCCGACCTTTCGTTGCCTCTCTCTCCCTCTCTTGTCTCTCTTGCCTCTCCGCGTAGAATTCAATGCCCGCAAGAGAGCCGCTTCAAATTATCTTCTCGTGCAAAGAAATAAGGGATCCTTTCGTGCCCTCCTGCCGGTCGAGCAAAAGCCCCCCTCGGCAGCAAGAAGAAAACAGCGGGCCGCCGTGAAAATTAGGTCGCCGGTTTTTCTGGCCAGCCCTTTTCTCGGTCCTAGTCGACAAACTTTACTTTTTCTTTCCCCCGGTTTTTCTGAACTTCTTCCGTTTCTGCTCCGCCAGTTTCCAGTTTCCCGCTTTCCCCTCTTTCCCTCGGATATTAGGCCCCGCTCGACAAGCTTCGAGCTCCGTGCATTGTCGAAAGAGCATTTGAGGCGCCAAGAACAACCGCTTATCGCGCGTCGAATTCATGAATGCCTCTTGCCAAACCGCGGCGGCGGCGGCAAGGAGCAGGAGCTGTCCTTCGTCGCCGCTTCAGCAACGGCAGAAGAGCAGCAGGCTCTGCACGCCTCCCACGAGCGGGAGATCCACGCCCGTAACGCCTTTGCTGCTCCCGCCGCTGGCTCTGCCCCGCGCCGCGGCGGCGCTGGCGGCGCTCTCGATCGAGATGCCGACGACGACAGCCGAGGCAGCGCGAGAATCGGCTGCAGCTCCAATTTCTAGTAATCACGTCGCTGCGCCGCCCAGAGACCCCATCGAGGCCGAGAACGAGGCTCTGGCCGAGTTTGTGAGCTGGCTCATTGCCAACGGTGAGGAGTTTGCGAAGAGAGCGCGTGCGAGAGATATAGAGAAAGAAAGAACGGGACGGACAGATTCAGTTTCTGCCTCCTGACTCAGCTCGCTTTTCTTTTCAACCTCAGGCTCACCTCCCCCCCCTCTCACCGCCTCTCTCGCGCCTCACCTCACAGGTGTCTCCGGCCTCAGCGAGCCCGACGCCCGCATCGGCATCTACGCCGAGCCCGTCGAGACCAGCAGCGGAAGCAACGGAAGCGGAAGCAGCAACGGAAGCGGAAGCAGCAACGGAAGCGGCAGTGCCACCCCTCCCTCGACGTCCGAGCCCGCGCCGCCGCCGCCGCAGCTTACAAGGGGCGTGCTCGCGCTCCGCGACTTCGCCCCCGGGGAGGAGCTTTTCCGCGTGCCCCTGCGCCTCGCGATCACGGACCACATCTTCAACGGCAGTGCTGCAGCGGCAGCAGCAACAGCAGCAGGAGAGGACAGCAGCAAGGCGGCAGGAAGTTGTACGAATCCCTCTTCCTCCTCGTTCGACGACGAACGAGACGGCAGCGAGGCCGCCGCGGGGCGCAGCCACCGCGCGGAGCCCTCGGCCTGGGGCGCGCGCCTCGCCTGCCGGCTGCTGCGGGAGAAGGCGAGAGGCAGGGCGTCTCCCTGGGCGCCCTGGCTGTCCGTGCTCCCGACGACGACGACGACGACGATCGCGAGAGCGGCAAAGCCGACGGCGGCAGCGGCGAGCAGCGCCGCTGCTTCGGGCGAGGGAGAGGCCGGCAGCAGCGCACCGGCCGTCGTCGTGCGGCCCGGCTCCCTGCGCTCTGCCTGGGCCGGAGCCCTGCCGCGGGAGGTGGCGGCCCTGCTCCCCTGCCCCGCCGCGTCGAGGGCGCTGCTGGCCGCGACGACGGCGGCGGACGCGGAGTTTGCCAGGCTGCCAAAGGCGGCGCTTGCGTTGGTCTTCGGCGCCGCTGCTGCCGCTGCCGCTTCGAGCAGCCCCCCTTCTCCTTTTGGTTCCGAATCCCCTCCCGACGACGACGACGAGACGAAAACTTCGGCAGCGATGGCGGCCTACCGCTGGGCGCGGGCCATAGTCCAGTCGCGCACTTTCGGCTCGACGGCCAAGGAGGAGGAGAAGAGCGGCGGCGGCGGCGGCGGAGGAGGAGGCAGCGACGCCGAAGTCGGCGGCGGCTCCGCGACCGACGCCCCTCCCGCCGTTTCCCCTTCTCCTCCCCCGATCAGCCTCGTCCGCATGCTCGTCCCGCTCGCCGACTTCGTCAACCACGCCGGAGACGAGACCGAGGGCCTCCTGTCGGGAGGCAGGGCGGCCCCGACCGCGAACGCGGAGTGGAAAATCGTCGCAGACTACAGCAGCAGCGACGAGGAGGACGCCGCCGACGAGTGCGACCTCGAGACGGGGGAGAGGAGCGGAGCCGCGGCCCGAGCCCGCGGCCGAGGGGCGAGGCCCGGGCGCGGCGGCGGCTTCGGCGGCGTCGCGGAGGGCAGGCCTCCCAGGGCGTCGCCGTCACCCTCGTCGGCCGCGTGCGCCCCGCCCGCCGCCTCGTCGTGGTCGCTCGTCGTCTCGGCCTCCCGCGCCCTCGTCGCCGGCGAGGAGCTCTCCTTCTCCTACGGCAACCGGGTCAACGCCGACTTCCTCGTGAGCTACGGCTTCGTCCCGGCGAGGAACCCGCACGACGCGGTGTGCCTGTTCGAGAGCGCCGAGGAGGCGGCCGGCTGGGCGGCGCGGAGGCTCTTTGGAGGGGCGGCCGCGCGCGGCGGTGGCCCGCCCGACGCCGCTGCTGCCGTCTCGGCCGCGGTCGCCGCGGCGGAAAGGGAGACCCCGCCCTCGCTCGCTAGGGCCATTTCGTCGTCGCGGGACCCGGAGATCGTCGCGGAGGCGAGGAGGCTGTGGCTGTGGGCGGGCGGGAGGGTTGACGAGAGGCTCGCCGCGGCGCTCGAGTCGGTCTGCTCGTCCTGGCCGTCGCCGGCCACTGCGGGCGAGCTCGTCGCGGCGAGGGCCGCCGAGCTCCTCTCCCGCTCCGGCGCCCCGCCGCTCTCCGACGCCCTGGGTGAGCTCGAGCGCGCCGGGGAGCATGAACACGAGGAGCAGCACTACTTCCGGGCGCTCAAGAGGCGGTACGAAGCCAAAGAGCCCGCCGTGCGCAGGAGCGCGGCCAGGGCGAGCGAAGGAGCGGCCTCACTCGCAGACGCCATCACCCCGCCCGTCGCCGTCGCCCCCGCGGCGCCGCTGCCCCCGCCGCCCCCGCGAGGGCGTTCGCGCTCGGCCTGGCGCGGCGTGAGGCTAATGGCTCTCAGGGCCGGGGTGTACTCGACGATGATCCTCTGGGACGCGCTCGAGGCCGCGGACAAGGCTTTGGCGGCGGCGAAAAAGGTCGAGACGTCGGGCTGAAGAAGAAGAAGGAAAAAAAAAACGACGGGCTGAAGAAGCAAAAACCTTCATGGTTTTCCTTCGAGAGACTGCTCAAAAACCCAAAAAATCAAAACTGTTTATACCCATCATTTGAGATCATTATTATCATCCGGCAGCAGCAGCAGCAGCAGCAGCTTTTTTCACGCGCGCGCGCGGGGGGGAATAATAGAGAGACAGCCAACAACCAGCAGCAGCAAGCGCCAATTTTTGAAAAACTTTCACACTTTTTTCACTTTGAACCACAAAACGAGCCAGCGACAGCGACAGCGAGAAAAGATAGCGAGCGACAACAACGAGACACCGAGAGAGAGAGGGGAAGAGAGAGACACCAGCCAGCAGCCTATAAATAAAAAAAACACAAATATCAAGATCCCTCGTTTTTACTACGTGCAATCGAAAATTTGGAAAAAAACACGAGTTAAAAAAAAAACTTTTCGTCTTTCTCTCTCTCTCCCACATAAAAAAAACACCAAAACCCCCGTTTTCTTCACGCCACCACCCCGAGCACGCCAGCCCCGCTCGTCGGCAGCTCGAACGGCGCGAACGCGTGCCCGTCGCCTCTGAAGAACTTGTTCTGGAACTCGACCCAGTGAAGGCGCAGCGCGTGCAAAAAGGCCGACAGCGTCTCCATCACCATGAGCACCCCGAGCGTCGCGGCGGCAAACACGAAAAACGCCACAAACAGCGCCGCCGGGGACTGGGCCCTGACGCCCGCCATCAGCACCCGGTCGTAGAACACCGCCGACAGCTGCGAGTGCGCGAGGCTCAGGGCCCAGAGCCTGAGGTACGAGGCCGTGTTGGAGACGGCGCCGAGGACGAACTCGATCGTGTGGATCATCTGGTGCACCGCGACCTCGCCGTAGTCAAACTCGCCGTCGTCCCCGTGCCCGCCTCCGTGCCCTCCGCCGCCTCCGCCGCTGCTGTCGGGAGCAGAGCCGCGGCCGAGGAGGCCGCCGCGCTCCCCGCCGTCGTCCTCGTCGTGGGCGCCGTTTCCCGCCGCCGAGGAAGAAGCCCCGCCGGTGCGCCTATACTGCGCGCTCGCGCCGCGCCGCTCCTCCCACCTCTTCTTCAGGATCATCGGCTTCGGGATGAGCATCCAAGGGACGCTGACGAGCGCGACGAGCAGGAGCAAGACCTGCAGGAAGCCCTGGCCGTGGAACATGCGGTTCTCGAGGCAGCCGCCCTTGCAGGTGAGGCCGGCGTCGCCTTTGTTTTGTTTTTGTTGCGGAAAGAAGAAGTAAAAAGGGAAAAAAGAAGAAGAGTGAGCCATTTTTTTCCCTTCCTTTTTCTTTTCTCTTTCCCTGTTCTTCTTTTGCCGCTGCTCCAAAAAAAGGGCAAAAAAAATCACCTGGGCTCAGAAACATGTAGATAAGCGTGTGGTAGAGGTCCGCGGTCGACCCCGTCGCCCATTTCAGCAAGATCAGAAAACAGAGGTACCCAAAGAGCGCGTTCAGAAACAGCACCTGGGGGATGAACTCGGTCAGCGTCGACAGCCGGTCTCGCTCGGACCTCTGGTTCAGCAGGCTCATCGCGATACCGGCGTTCATCTGCGCGACCCCCAGCACGATGCTCATCTTCATCTTGACCGAGTTGAGGAACTGGAGCTCGGTGCGCGCGCCGTGCCAGGCCGGGTCGATGCCCGCCGCGTAGGTCAGAGACCGCTGGCGTCTCCCGGCGGCGCCCTTGGTCATCCGGGCGAGGCCCTCGGAGAACGCGGAGGGGCAGAGGGAGCGGTCGAAGCGCATGTGCGAGGGGCTCGTCAGGGCGGGGTCGGTAGGGCAGGCCCACTTGCCGGAGCCGAAGAGGCTCATCGGGATCGAGAAGAACTCGTTGTAGTAGAGGCCTGTTTTTTTTGGTTGAGTTTTTTTTTTCCGGAGGAGTTTCAAAAACCTTTTTTCCTTCGACCTCGAAATCCCCCCCCAAAAGAGAAAGAACAGAAACTTCAAAGAACAGAAACTCTTCTTACCGGTCACGAGCGAGAACAGGCTCATAAGCAGTAGCACGTAGCGCCCCCCGAAAGCCATCTCCCCGATGTCCCCCAGCGGACTGCTCGCCAGCTTCTTTTCCTTCAACACCAGAAACGCGGAGAACAGCAGCATCAGCAGCGCGTGGCCGACGTCGCCAAACATCACCGCGAACAGAAAGGGGAAGGTGACGATGGTGAGCAGCGCCGGGTTGGCCTCGCGGTAGCGGGCGATGCCGTAGGCGTCGACGATGGCCTGTGAACGAGTTGACAAGAAAAAGAAGAAGAGTTTGAAAGAAGTATTTGTTTGAGTTTTTTTCCCGTGGGGTCGAGGAGAAAAAAAAAGACAACGGAAGAAACGCGAAAAAAAAAACCCTCTCTACTTACCTGGAACGCCCCCGAGACCTTGTCCGTCGCGAAGTGCGTCGGCGGCTGCTCGTAGGTCAGCATCGGCTGGAAGACGACGGTCGAGCCGCCGCCCAGGCCCGGAGCCGCTGCCGCTGCCATCGAGGGAGCAGCTGCCGCTCCAGCAGCAGCAGCACCACCGTCGCCGCCGCTCGCCAGCGCCGCGTTGGCCGCGGCCCGCAGCGCCGCCGCCACGGCCGGCCTCGCGCGCACAGGGCACCACGCCTCCCCGACCAGCACCTTGCGTGTCACGTCGACCGAGAACTTGTTGAGCGTGTGGTAGATGGCTTTTTCTTTCGCGACGCGGGCCGACCAGCCCGCGATCCCGGCGGCGACCGTGGAGAGAAGCGCGTCGCGGTCGGCGTCGCCGGCATCGACGGCGGCCCTGAGCTCGCGGAGCCTCGCGTCGACCTCCGCCGCCATCGCCGCGGCGCGCTGCGGCGGCTCGTCCCCCCCCGGGTACGGGTACCTGTTGGCGCCGTACGCCTCGCAGATCTTGAGCGCCTTCGCCCTCGCGCGCTCGCCGGCGAAGAAGACGACGAAAACATGCTTGTCCGCCTCCTCGCCCGTCGCCGGGTCGGCCAGCTGGCCGACGGGCGCGTCGCGGTACAGAAGGTTTCCCCGTGTCGCGCGGAAGAGCAGGCGCTCGAAGCCGGCGCGACGGGCGTCGGCGACGGTGCCGGCGATGAAGCCGAGGCGGCGCGAGGAGGCGGCGGCGGCGGCCGCGGAGGCGGAGGACGGCGCGAAGCCTCCGCCGCCGCCCTCGGCGGCGTCGGCCGGCGGCGGCGCCGGCGTGAGCAGCGGGGCGTCGACGCCTCCGGCAGCGTACGAGCCTCCTCCCATGGCGCCTCCTCCTCCCCCTCCGCGCGCGCGCCCCGCGTCGTCCAGCGACGCCGCGGAGGCCGCCGACCGCGCCGCCGAGAAGAACAGCCCGCCGACGTCGAGCACCGCCCGCAGCTCGACCAGCTCGGCGACGGCCCGCGCGACGCGCTCCCTGCCCGCGCTGGCCTCGAGCGCGCGGCGCTCGAGGTCCGCCAGCCTGGCCTCGAGGGCGTCCAGCGGCTCCGCGGCCGCCGCGGCGGCAGCGGGAGAGGAGGAGGCGGCGGAAGCCGAGGCGGGGAACGCGGCCCCAGAGGAGAGCAGCTGCGCGTCGAGAAACCTGAGAGCGCGGGCCATCTCGTCACAGCGGCGCACGTGCGACGCAAACGCGCGCTGCGAGGCCGGCCTCCCCACGTTGAGGTCCTTGAACTGGAGGGCTCCGAGGGAGCCCGCCGCGGCCGCCGCGGCGTGCGCTGCCTCGGCGGGGACGAGGAGCTGTTCGTTGTTGTTGTTGTTGTTGTCGTCGTCGTTGTTGTCGTTGGGGGGGGGGGGCGGTGAGTTGTAGTTGTTGAGAGGGAGGAGCAAGGGTTTCTCGAGGTCGCGTTCTTCTTTTTCCGCCCTCGCTGCTCTCGCTCGCTCGCATCATCGCCCAAAACGATTTCGCGCCCCTCCCTTTTCCCTCCAGTCGAAGACCTTCTCATCTCTTCCCTTCTCCGCAGATATCGAGACCCGAATGCCTTTCATCTACCTCCAGACTCAGAAAACGAAAAAAATGACACCAAACGCACCTGCATCAGCGACATGGCCTCACTGCGGAACATTTCGATGCCGCCGCCCATGATCGTCTCCCACGCGTCTGCAAACCCTTCGAGGACTGTCGCGGCGGGGCCCTGGTTGCTGCTGCCGCGGAGCCGCCGGTTGGTGCGGCGCTGCTGCGACAGGGAACGGTGTCGCGAAGAAGTGTCGGCCGTCGTGGGGAGCCTGCCTCGGCTCCTGCTCCTGTCGCGAGAGAGGGACGAACGGCGGAGGAACTCGTCGTCGGCCGAGAGTGACGCCGACGCCGAAGTCTGCTGCTGCGCCCGGGCTCGGAGGTCGCCCGACGAGGTCGAGGCCGATGAGGCAGCAGCAGCAGCTCCCGTCTCTTGCTGCTGGGAGACCTGGAACGGCTCCACGTTGATGAAGCTGCTCGTCGCTGCTCCAGCGGCTGCTGCTGCTGCTGCTGCTGCGGCGGCCGGCCGCCGCCTCGGGGGAGGCGCGTGGGTTGCCAAAGCGGAGAGGGAGCGCGCCCCCCAAAAAGCGGGAAAAGAGGGCGATGGAGACAATCGCGAGAGCGAAGAAGCGCGATTTTCAATCGAAAAAAAAATGAAGCATCACTTGAAAACCACCCTGTCATCCTCTCTCTCGTGGCAGCAGCGAAAACACTAGCTTTCCCCCCTCTCATCTCTCCTCAGCGTGACAAAAAGCTCCTGTCTTTCCTAGCCCCCCCTTTCTCCACATAAACCAAACACCATGCGCCGCGCAGCCACGCTCCTGGCCCCGCGCCTCCTCGGCGGAGCGAAGACGACGAGCAGCGCCGTCGTCTCGTCGTCCTCCGCGGTGTCGTCGACGGGCATCAACGCCGCGGCCGCGCTCGCCACGGCCGCGCGTTCATTCGCCGCCGACGCCGCGAGCCTGCTCAAGACGCCGCTGTACGACCTGCACGTCGAGGCCGGAGGTGAGAAGAGAACGATGCGCTCGAGAGAGGAGAGCGATCGGGGGAGGGCCAAACCTCGACTACTACGAAAATCGATGAGGATCGGTCGAAGAACAGAAAGAGTTCTCTCTGTTTCTCTCCCTCCCTCGTCTGCTTCGTTTCTTCTGTTTCTCTCAATGCCCGGAGAGAGGAAGAGAGCGAGAGCGAGAGGGAGAGCAGAGCGAGCTAAAATGCACAAGCCACGCTGAGTGCGCTTTCAAGGGAGAAGGGGAGGGAGAACTTGCGATGAGCGCACAGCGAACAAGACAGAGCGAAATTCAGCGAACGTCGTCGGTGGCTTTCGTCTCGCTCTCCACCTCGACCTCGACCTCACCCTCCCTCCCTCTCTCTCCCCCCTCAAACGCCCCCCCCCCCCCTCCCTCGACCTCGACACCAGGCAAGATGGTCCCCTTCGCCGGGTGGTCGATGCCGATCCAGTACGGCGACTCCATCATGGACGCCACTAAGCACTGCCGGTCGCAGGCCTC
>Ga0315289_10015285_pt1 | contig 10658 bp, 10 predicted proteins | sample YL17G11_40_MG_FD_203452 | JGI IMG/M metagenome (GOLD analysis project Ga0315289, IMG submission 203452) | Sediment microbial communities from Yellowstone Lake, YNP, Wyoming, USA - YL17G11_40 | ecosystem: Environmental > Aquatic > Freshwater > Lake > Sediment | place: USA: Wyoming | collected...
CTGCTCGGCCGGGCTTGACCGGATGGCGAACCCGAGGAGCTCGATGAAGGGGGTGCAGGTGCCGGGCACACCGTAGTATACGATCTGGTCCCCGCTCCCGAGCTTCAGCCCATCGATGTAGGCTTTGAAGGGGCGCAGGATGCCGGGGACGGACTCAAAGACCTCGTGCTGCTTCATGCGGGAGAATGGGGAGGAAGGGATGATAAAGTCCCTCCATCCGGACTGACTGTGCGGTATGGGGGCCTCTCAAACGATCTCCCGGGATCCATCCATGGCCCCGGCTATCGCACGGGACGGTGAGTCAAAAAAAAGGGATCAGTTGGTATAGGCTGATTTCCCGAGCTTGGGCTCGAAGATTGCGTCCCCCTCGACCCGGATGGCGTGGGAGAAGAGGGCGAGCGGGATGTCCATCGGGCAGAGCTCCTCGCACTGGCCGCAGTTGACGCAGGTATCGGAGATATGGGCGAAGCGGCGCAGGTGGAACATCGGGTTGGGTGGCACCTCGCCAGGGGACACCATGAAGGACTTCCCCTTCAGGTAATCCGCGGAGGTGAAGCAGACCGGGCAGTTCTCGATGCACGAGTAGCACTTGATGCACCGGGCCGTCTCCCGGCCGATGGTCCCCCAGAGGTCGCCCTTCAGGGCACCGAAGTCCTTCCTCCGCCACTTCTCGCCGAGCTTGAGCATGGCCCCCTCGACCTTCTGCCTCATCTCGATCCCCTTCGGGTTCGCTGCTTCGGTGGCGAGAGCCCCTGCTTTTACCGCCCGGCTCAGGAGGTCGGCACCCTTGTCGCTGCATACCTCAACAAAGGTCGCCTTCCCGGCCTTGTCCCCGATGACCCCCCAGTTCCCGCAGGCGAGATCCGCCTGGCGGGGGACCTTGTACTCGCAGCGGCGGCAGTTGGTCCTCCGGCCGAAGCCCTTCTCCTCCAGCTCGTCGATGGAGATGCCCTTGTGGCCGCCCTCGAACTCGATGATGAACTGGCCCTTGTCGATCTCCTCCTTTGTGACCTTCATGGGATCGACCTGGTACACCTCCTGGATCATCTTCATCGCCTTGATCGGGCTGACCGTGCCCCCGCAGTTCACCCCGATCAGGTAGAGGTTGTCCCGGTTGACGCTGTTCCTCTTGGCAAGCTCCAGGATGCCCATCACATCGCAGCCCTTGACAGTCATGGCGATCTTCCGGTCCTTGACCCCCTTCAGCTGCTTTGCCAGGATCTTGGAGAGCAGGAGCGTGCCGCAGTGGAGCGACCCTGCCGTGTTTGTGAGCTCCTTCGGGTCGGTGATCAGCGTCGGGACGGCATCATAGATGTCCTGGCCCCGCTTAACCGCGAGCACCGCGTCCACCATCTTCTGTTCCAGCGCGTACTTGAGGAGGGTGGTCACTGCACCGCCGCACTCCGCACGCTTCGCAATCTCAGAGTCGGTGGTCCAGGCGTAGACCATCTCCCCCTTCTTCACACCGGGTTTTCCTCCAAAGAGTGCCATGTTACTTCGCCTCCGGAATCTTCTCGACCCTGATAGCACATGCCTTGAACTCCGGGATCTTGGCGACCGGGTCCAGCGCATTGTTGGTGAGCAGGTTGGCCGCACACTCCTTGTAGTGGAATGGCATGAAGGTCACGCCCTTCTTGATGTCCTTTGTCACCCGTGCCGGCACCTCTATCTTCCCGCGCCGGGTCACGGCCCGCACCTTCTCCTTGTCCTTGATCCCGAGGGCCTTCGCATCCTCGGGGTTGATCTCAATCCAGCCGGTCGGCTCCTCCGACTCCAGGTGCTCGGACCGCCGGGTCATGGTGCCCGTGTGCCACTGCCAGATGCAGCGGCCCGTGGTCAGGATCAGGGGATACTCCTTGTCGGGTACCTCCGCGGGCGGTTTAAACTCCAGCGGCGTGAAGACGCCCAGCCCATCGGGGTGTGCGAACTTCTCCTTGTGCAGGATCGGCGTCCCCGGGTGCTCCGCGGTCGGGCAGGGCCAGTGGAGGGCCTCGGGCTTCTCCAGCCGGGCATAGCTCATGCCGCCGTATGACGGAGTGACCTTCGATACCTCGACAAAGATCTCCTCTGGGCTCTTGAACGGGAACTGCTTGGCAAAGCCCATCTTCGCCGCGAGTTCACAGAAGATCTGCCAGTCAGCCTTGGCCTGGCCCGGCGGGTTCACGGCCTTCCGCCATTTCTGGACACGCCGCTCCGTGGAGGTCTGGGTTCCGTCCTTCTCTGCATAGCATGCCGCCGGCAGGACCACGTTGGCCAGCTCCGCGGTCTCGGTCATGAAGATGTCCTGGACCACCATGAACTCCAGGTTCTTGAGGCCCTTCTCCACGTGGTGGAGATCCGGATCCGAGAGCATGGGGTTCTCGCCCATGATGTACAGGCACTTGAGAGTGCCGGGTTTGTCGGCGAGGACATTGATCATGTCGGTGACGGTGTACCCGACCTTGCCCTCCGCGAGCTCGCAACCCCAGGCATCCGTCATCTTCTTCCGGTTCTCGGGGACAATGACCGCCTGGTAACCGGAGTACACGTTCGGGAGCGCCCCCATGTCACATGCGCCCTGCACGTTGTTCTGGCCACGGAGTGCACAGACACCGGTCCCGGGCCTGCCAAGGTTCCCGGTGAGCATCTGGAGGTTCGCAACAGACTTCACGTTGTCCACGCCGGTGGTGTGCTGGGTGATACCCATCGAGTACAGGATCGCGGTGGCCCCGGACTTGGCAACCCACTCCGCCGTGGTCGCAAGATCCTTGGCCGGGATGCCCGAGATCTTTGAGACGTTGTCCAGGCTGTACTCGGGTTTCATGACGGCAGCCTTCAGCTTGTCGTAGTCCTTGGTCCGCTTCTCGATGAACTCCTTGTTCTCCCAGCCATTCGTGATGATGTGCTGCATCAGGCCGTTGAAGATGGCAACATCGGTGCCCGAGTAGAAGGGCAGGTACAGGTCGGCCTGCTTCCCCGTGGGGGTCAGGCGCGGGTCGGCGTAGATCATCTTCGCCCCCTTCATCCTGGCCTGGATCACCCGGCGCCCGATGAGCGGATGCTGCTCGAAGGTGTTGCTGCCAATGATGAAGATACATTTGGCATCCGCGATATCCGCGATTGACTGGGTCATCGCACCGGAGCCGAATGCTCCCGCAAGCCCCACGACCGTGGAGGCATGGCAGAGCCGTGCGCAGTGGTCCACGTTCGGGGTCTTCAGCACCGAACGGGCGAACTTCTGCATCAGGTAGTTCTCCTCGTTGGAGACCCGTGCAGAGGAGAGGCACGCCATCTCCTCGGGCTTGTACGATTTGAACTTCTTTACGATCAGGTCGTAGGCCTCGTCCCAGGAGGCGGCTACGAACTTCCCGTCCTTCTTGACGAGCGGCGTCTTCAGCCGGTCCGGGCTGTGAATGAACTCATGGGCGTACGTCCCTTTGGGACATACCTTGCCCTCGTTCACCGGGGAACGGTGGTACGGGGCGGTGCCCGTCACTTTTCCGTCTGCAACGACAAGGTTGAAACTGCACCCTGTCCCGCAGTACGGGCAGGTTGTCTGGACATAATGCATTAAATCACCCTCCTCAAGTGGTGTGTAGGATAATCCCCAATCGTGAATATTAAAGTTTCCTTTTCCTGATTGCTGGCTTATATCGCGTTTCTTTACTACCCTTTCTCTTCAATTCCTGCGGAAAGTTAATGTAGTTTAGTTTACTTCCTGGAAAGTGCATTGAACCTTCGCACAGCAATAGCTATGGTGGATGGCAGGGGGACGGGAGATGGAAGCCCGTTCGGCTGTGAAAAGGAGACGGTAACCGTGGGATATCAGCGTTCTCCAGCCGCGTCGGGAACGGGTGAGATGTCCGTCCCTTCAGCACCGCTGCCTTCGGGAACCGTCTTCCCAGATTCTTATGCCCACCACATCATCACAGCTGGAAAGATACTTTCATCTGTTATTGCGTCTGGTGAATTCCCATGAACCGCCATCCTGTGATGCAGGGTCCCTGGCCCATGTCCCGATATTCCTTCCTCATCCTAATCCTCGCAGTCATCCCTCTCTGCTGCGCTGCAGCTCCCATCTATGCCGTCTTTAGTGAGGACATACCCCTCGGTGGCGCCGCTCCCGGGAGCGATGTTATCTACCTCTTCCTGACGGGCCCGAACCTCCCCGAAGAAGGGATCAGCTTTACAGGCGGGACTCCCGTGACGACCGGGGTTCCCGCGAGCTTCACCCGGGTCGAGGTGCTGACCGACGGAACCTGGGCATACACATGGAGCACCGGCTCCATGGGCCGTATCCTGGACCAGGGGACATACACCATCTACGCCGTGAACGAGCCCCTGTCCTGGCCTGACCCCGACGGCGCCGCCTTCACCACCCAGGCCGTCACCTTCGGATCCCCTGTTGAGACGGGTTTCGTGACCATTGCAGAGAACAGCGGATCCCTCGCCATCGATTCGTCTCCGGGAATGTCGATCGTCACGCTGGACAGCCGCACCGCCGGCTTCACCCCGCTGGTGATTTCCGGAGTTCCTGCCGGGTCCCACACCCTCGTCATCACGCACGAAGGGTATTCGGCGTAAAACCCAAGATTTATAGTGAACTTACAAATAATAAAGGTGTACGGTATGCTCTCCCGGGTAAGATACGCTGCTCTCCTCCTCCTGTTCCTTCTACTCTTCTCCCTGCACACGGGCTGCATATCCATCGGCCCGCCCCCTCCCAAAGGGGACGAGGGAGATCTTAAGAGTGTCCCGACCAGCCCGATCGGTGAAGGTCCCATCCAGGATATCACATCCCGGAACGCACCCAAAGTCTCCCTTGACGATGCCATCAGTTCCCTTCCGGCCGCTGTGCAAGAGGGGGGATTCGACATCAAAGGGATGACCATCACCAAGGTCTGGGGGTATGGTGTTGATTCCGCCGGCCTCGGGAAGACATGGGTCCTCGGCATGCAGAGGAGTGGAAAGACTACCCTCCTTACCTTCAGCGAGGGGGAATATAGGGTACTGGATCTCCCGACCACCCTCCCTGAGGAGGAGGTCAAGATCAAAGAGCTGATCTCGCCCCAGGATCTCTTCCGACGGAACCTCATCTCAATCGTGAGAGAGATGAACCGCCTGAAGGTTGGGGAGTGCGACCTCACCCTGGACCAGAATACCTATCAGGTTACCATTCACTCGGCATCTGAGAGCTCGACCCTCTCCTTCAACGCGAAGACTGGGGAGTTGATACTGATCTCGGCGGGGGAGAGGCGGGAGATCTCTGCTGTGCTCCCGCTCCTCACCGCAACCCCCCCGAACCTGGCGACCCTTCCCCCTACGACTGCATCACCGGGCCGGCTCGCGACTCCCTCCATCGGTGCAATCGGGGCGGTCATCATCGGTATCCTGGCATTCCATGACAAGAGGGAGTCGCAGGGAACGGAATAATTATGGCTCCACCGGGACAACCCACCCGTATGGCACGGAAGATCGCTCCCATCCTGATCCTCATCCTCTTCGCCCTTGCCATCAGCCCGGGGTGCACCTCACCCGTCATACCGCCAAGGGGCGGGGGGCCTTCGGGAGGGACCCAGGTAACGCCGGGGACCCAACCCCCGGGGTCAGGGTCGGGGGTGACAACCCCTCCGGGCCCAGTCGTGACCGTACCCCCGGACTTTGATGTAGAGATCCAGGTCAACAAGAACATGATCTTTACGAATCCTGGCATCGACGTCTTCTACCGGGGAGGCAAGGGGCAGATCTTCCTCCAGAAGATGTCCGTGGAGGTATACAAATCCGATGGAACCTACGTGTCCGGGCAGCTTGTGCGCCCTGAAGGGGAGCAGATCTCGGTGGGCGACAAGGTCACCATCCGGGGGACGACAGGCACCGATCGTGTGGTAGTCACGGTCACCATCCTCGGTGTTGACTACAAGATTTACGACCAGTACTTGGAGTTCAAGACACGGCCATGAAGACACTCGTTGCATACTACACCTGGCAGGGGCACACCGGAAAGGTGGCGCAGCACCTTGCAGGCCAGATCGGGGCGGATCTCGTGCAGATCGAACCCGCGAAGGAATCCGGCATGTTCACAAAGGCAATCTCGGCGGTCTTCGGCCTCGCCTCCCCCATCAAGCCATGCAAGACCGATCTCACGGGGGTGGACTTCCTCGTGATCGCGAGCCCCGTATGGGCCCACAAGGTTCCTCCCTACGTGAACCGGTACATCTCCCTCCTTGCAAGCACCAGCGGGAAGCCCTTCTCGCTCCTCGCGGAGATGAAGGGATCGGGGGCAGATGCGGCCATCGCCCACATGAGGAAGCGCCTGGAGGCGAAGGGGATGCGGTTCGTCTCCTCGGCCTTCACTCTCGAGGCCGAGGTGGACAGCGGTTCCTTCGTGCCGAAGATCGGGGAGTTCGCAAAGACGATAATGGTCCAGGTGTAAAGGACCTTTCAAAAAATGAGATGTGAGTGGCCTACACCCGGTCGATGTAGTCCGTGGGCCGGGGCATCTCGAGCTTGAGCCCCTTCCGCTTCCGGATGGCCATGACCACGTCCTTCAGGATGTTTGCGGGGACCACGTCGAAACCCGCAAACTCGGTGGACCACATGGCGCGCCCCTCGGTGGCAGAGCGGAGGTCGCCGGCAAAGCCGAAGAGTTCGGCGACCGGTGCCCGCCCGACCACCACGAACTGGTCACCCTCGTGCTGCATGTCAAAGACCTGCCCGCGCCTCCCCTGGATCTGGGAGGTGGCCGACCCCATCTGCGCCTGGGGGACGTTGATCTGGATCTTCTGGTAGGGCTCCATGAGCATGTCGCCCGCTATGAGCATCCCTGCCTTCACAGCAGCCCGCACCGCCGGGATCACCTGCGCCGGGCCCCGGTGGATGGCATCCTCGTGGAGCTTCACGTCAACGAGCTTCACCTTGAGGTTCATGACCGGCTCGTCAGCGAGGGGCCCGCCTGCGACCGCCTCGTGGAAGGCTTCGAGGATCAGCTCCATGGTCTCGTTTAAGTACTGGACCCCCTTCGTCATGTCGATGAAGACGTTCGTGCCCTCGATGTCCTTGATCTTCTTGGCCTCGTCCTTCTCGAACCCTGCCTTCTGGAGGACGGCCCTTCTCTCCACCTCCATCATGTTCATGGAGACCTCGCCGTTCCGGATCGCGGCCACCACCGCTGGCTCGAGGGGTGAGAGGTCCAGGTAGAAGCGGTTGTGCCGGTTGGGGGACTTCCCTTCCACAGAGCTCACTGTTCCCGTCACGGTTTCCCGGTACACCACGATAGGCTCGGAGGTGACAATCTCCACCCCCTTGTCCCGCTTGATCCGGTGGGTGATGATCTCCAGGTGGAGTTCCCCCATGCCGCTGATAAGGTGCTCCCCCGTCTCCTCGTTGATGGAGACCTTCACCGTCGGGTCCTCCTTGGCAACCTGCCGGAGCACATCCACGAGCTTGGGGAGGTCCTTCATGTTCTTGGCCTCCACCGCGACCGTCATGACGGGCTCGCTGTAATGTTTGAGGGACTCAAACGGGGTCATATCCATCAGGTTTGTCACCGTGGAGCCCACACTGGCATCCCGGAGGCCGGTCACGGCGATGATGTTACCCGCCGGTATCCCCCCCTCCACCTCGTTCCGTTCGGGCCCCATGAAGATCCCCACGGACTGGAGCCGGTTGCCCTTCTTGGCCGTGCCCATGACAAAGAGCTCCATGCCCCGCTGGACCTTGCCGGAGAAGAGCCTCCCCGTCGCCACCTCGCCGGCGTGGGGGTCGAATGAGATGTCGGTCACCATGAGGCTGACCGGCCCGTTCGGGTCGCAGCCGAGCATGGCCTTCCCCTCGGTCGTTGTCTTGTCTCCGTGCCAGATAACGTTGATCCGCCGCTTCTGGGCGTCGAGGGGGTTCGGGAGGTGGTGCACTACCATGTCGAGGATCACGGAGCAGAGGGGGCTCTGCTTGGCGAGCCACTTCTGGTCATTGTCCCGGCACTTGTTGTATACGTCCTTGAAGGAGACATTGGACTTCTTCATGAAGGGGACCGAGACCGCCCACTTGTAGAGGGCTGACCCGAAGGCCACGGAGCCGTTCGCTGCGTCGATCTTCCAGCCCTTCTGGTACAACTCCTCGTTCATGCCGCGGATGAGCTTGTTGATCTTGTCGATGACCTTCCCCAGGCGTATCTGCATCTCGGTCTCGTCCACCTTGAGCTCGTTCACGAGCCTGTCCACCTTGTTGATGAAGAGGATCGGGCGCACCTGCTCTTTCAACGCCTGCCTGAGCACCGTCTCGGTCTGTGGCATGGGCCCCTCGACTGCGTCCACGAGGACGACGGCGCCGTCCACCGCCCTCATGGCCCGGGTCACGTCACCCCCGAAGTCCACGTGGCCGGGAGTATCGATCATGTTGATCAGGTACTCCTGGCCTTCGAACTCGTGGACCATGGAGACGTTCGACGCATCGATGGTGATCCCCCGCGCCTGCTCCATCTCGTCCGAGTCCATGAAGAGCTGCTTTCCCGCAAGTTCCTCGCTGATCATCCCAGCACCCGCGAGAAGGCTGTCGGAGAGGGTGGTCTTCCCATGGTCGATGTGGGCAACGATCCCGATATTCCGGATGCGCTCGGGCTTGTCCATCAGGGTGGTTACCCGTTCCACAATCTTTGCTGCTCGAGTCATGATCTCACCTGAAAAAAGATAGTTCCTTATCGGGAGGCCTTCGCGATCCGCTCGCGTTCCTCCCTCTTGGTCACGGAATAGCACTTCGAGTCGCCCCGGGCGGCCCCGATGAGCTCGTCGGCCAGGCAGTCGGAGACATCCTTCTTGTTCTTGTGGGAAGCCGCTAGGACCCCGCCGGAAATGAACATGAGGGCCGAGTTCACCCGCCGAAGGGGCGCGGTGTCCACGGACTTGGGGACATTGATCCCCCCGTACTTGAGCCGGACCGTCTCCTCGCGGGGGCCCGCCTGGGAGATGGCATCCACGAGGACCTGGACAGGGTTCTTCTTGGTCTTCTTGTGGATGATCTCAAAGGCATCCTTCGTGATCCGGATGGCACGGTGCTTCTGTCCCGTGTTCATCTCAGTCTGCATGAGCCGGTTGATGAGCCGCTCCACGATGAGCATCTCGCCCTTCGCGAACTGCTGCTTGGTAAACTTGCCGCTCGAGTGCGGGACGATCATGGAATGGAGGTTGATGTAGCGCTTGAGGCCCGGGTCGGTCACCTCCACCTCGTTCAGGTCCCAGCGGTTGAAGAGGAGCCGGGGCTCCTTCGCTTCCTTCTCCTTCTCCGGGGCCCCGGGCACCGCCTCGACACCGGGCTCCCTCTCTTTTGCCTTCTGGAGGATGGCCCGCGCCGCGTCCTCCTTCTCCCTCTTCTGCTCCTTCGGCTCCTTCGCCGCGGGCTTTGCTCCCTCCTCCTTCTTGGGGGCCTTCTCCTTCTTCGGCGGCTTCGCAGCCTGCTCGCGCTTCGGCTCCTTCTCCTTCGGGGCAGCCTTTACCGCCTGCTCCACCGGGGCATCCTTCTCGTCTGCCATGGACCTCACCTGCGCGGCTTCTCCTTCCTGCCGATGACGAGCTCGCGGAGGGAGACGTTGTTCACCTTGGTCACCACATAGCGGACGCCCGGGATGTCCCCCATGGAACGCCCCAGCCTTCCGCCGATCCCCTCGATCTCCACCTCATCGTGCTCGTCGATGTAGTTGATGGCGCCGTCGCCCGTGCAAAAGGCGGTGACCTGCCGCCCGTTCTTGATCAGCTGCACCCGCACCGCCTTCCGGATGGCGGAGTTGGGCTGCTTGGCCTCGATCCCGATCTTCTCGAGCACGATCCCCCGCGCCTGGGGAGAACCCTCCAGGGGATCGGCCTTCTCGTCGAGGTGGAGGAGCCGGCGCGCATAGCGCTTGTCGCTCCACCGGAACTTTCTCGAGTCACGCGCGAGTTTTCTTGCTGCGAATTTACCCAGTCCCATCAGATGTCCCCGTACATTCGTTTCTTCAGGATTCGGATCCTGATCAATTGAGGTCTAAATTTTTGCGCGGGGAGAATTTATATATTGTGGCAGGCCCGGGACGACGGGATGGCGGGCGGGGTGGAGGGGTCTTGGGGCGGACGGGGTACAGGGGCCTTATATCTCCCGCCGGCCAATTACCTCCTGCATGGAGACCTCGAAGGGCGAAAGTCCGAGAGAGAAACAGCAGGGCGAAGCCCTGATGGAGACCAGGATCTACAAGGAGGTCTGCTTCGATGCATCCCACCGGCTCCTCCACTACGAGGGGAAATGCAAAAACCTCCATGGCCACCGCTGGAAGGTGGAGGTCTGGCTCGCGGGGGAGATCGACCCCAGGACCGGCATCCTGGTGGACTTCAACGCCATCAGGGAGGTCGTCGAGCGGTTCGACCACCAGGTGATCCTGAACCGCGAGGATCCCATGGTCGCCTGCCTGGAGAAGTTCCAGCCCGTCGTGACCACAGACGGGGATCCCTCGAGCGAGGTGCTGGCCGGGGAGATCCGGAGGCTCCTGGACAGGGAGAGCAAGCTCGGCGGCAGCGGGGCGCGGGTGGTGCGGATCCGGGTCTGGGAGTCCGATACATGCTGCGCAGAGCAGGTCTATGAGGATCAGTGAGATCTTCCGCTCCATCCAGGGCGAAGGGCGGAGCCAGGGGCTGATCACCACCTTCGTCCGGCTCTCG
>Ga0315289_10015286_pt1 | contig 10658 bp, 16 predicted proteins | sample YL17G11_40_MG_FD_203452 | JGI IMG/M metagenome (GOLD analysis project Ga0315289, IMG submission 203452) | Sediment microbial communities from Yellowstone Lake, YNP, Wyoming, USA - YL17G11_40 | ecosystem: Environmental > Aquatic > Freshwater > Lake > Sediment | place: USA: Wyoming | collected...
GTCTCTGATTTCCTTATTCCAACATACCCATTGATTAAGTTTTTTTAGTTCGTCTGGTATTCCGTCAACATTGATTGTCACGCTCTGTCACCTTGCCTTTTGATTAAGATTCAATATGATTGTCTGCTTTTGCTCTGGTTCAATCTGTATCTTATCATCTAATTTTTGCTCAATCCGTTCCAGCTTCAACAAAATTATATCTGTCATAATGTTTATATCCCTGTTGATTTGCCTGTATCGCTCTTTTCGTCACTACCTAAGCCTAAAGCCCGCTCAGTATTAAACGCTTTAGCTATGGTGCGCTCTTCTTGCTTCCACGCTTTGTATTTTGTCATACTTGAAACCCCTTGACGTTTGTGTTATAATTATAACGAGCAAATAAAAAAGCCCCTGCTTGTAAAAGCATATTAAGCCCTTGCTCATTGGAGTCATACATTGACCCCAACGCTTGAAAAAAAGACGCTTTGGCAGTGAAAAACTGCGTTCCAAAAAGATTTTAGCCACACACCACCGACCAAAGTTTTGTGTGGCTATTTTTATTTTATAAATTTTTGCTTAGGTTCGTTAGCTTCCAGTTTGAGATCACCATCCAAAAGAGCCTTAATCTTTTTAACTGTTTTCATTGGTTCAGGAAAAAATCTCCACCCTCGAAAATCACGCTTGCTTTCAATAATACCACGATCCGCATATCGTCTGATGGTGTTTGAATGAAGTCCTGTCATATCTGATATTTCGCTTACACTTGCTCTCTCCATGTCTTTAAGTCTCCTATGTTTAACTATCACTACTAAAGATTATACATTATGTAACATTGAAAGTCAAGTCAAACATTACACCGTTAATAATTCTTTTTTTATTTCTCTAAAAGCCTTAACTCTATGAGTATTTGAACAGTATTTTTGTGTTTTTCCACTAGGTCTTATTATAAATATATTTGCACAACCTTCTAATTGACAATAACCGATTATTCCTCTTTCTTTTGATAGATTAATTAACCATTCATAAATAAAACGAAAAGGAAATGTATTTACATCAACAAATGATTCTAAAATCCAATTATCATCAACTTTTCGTTGTGTTAATGTAGAATTTATACGATTTTGTATGTGATTGATTTCTTCATCTGATAAAACTTTATTTTTTAGTATTTTATCAACAATTCTGTGGTACATGGGATGATCATCTCTTAAAAATTCTTTACTTTTTTCAAGAAGATTGCCTGCATATTTACCCCAAAAAGAAATTAAAGAGTTATGTCGAATTAAAAAACTATCTAAAGCGCTCTCATTTGATAGATCAAGATTGTAATAATCAACTGCTAATTTAGCTTTTCTATAATAATCATCTATTAATTCATCAGCAGTTATTAAATGTACCTCTTTCATACTTTTCAGAGTTCCAACAAACTCAATCATTAAAGGAATGTTGATGTTATCCTTTTTGAGTTCCAGCTCCATTGTATTTATTATATCCTTTGCTTTGCTCATACCTTATTCCCCTTGTTAATTAACTCGTATAAGCCCCCGTACAGCCCTTTATATATATCCTATGGTTTTGATACCATTCGTCAATCAAGATTCGTCTGAAGTTCGTTTCCACAATCTTGATAGCCATGATCTATGCTTCTGTCCAACTTCCAACATTCGTTGGCTATTCTCAAGTTGTCTCGTTAGATTCAATATTAATGTATCTGACCGTTCCCGGCTTTCACTCATTTCTTTTTGTAGAGATTCAACTTGTGTCCTTAGATACTCGTTTTCGCTTCTTAACTGTTGTACCAGTTCGCTTTGTTCAACGTTGACATGATCATCTATGTCATTGACATGATCTTGATCATGATCTACTATGTCATCATTGCCTATTAATACATATCGTCTTTTATCTGTAACCTTAGATTTTATCTTACCTTGTTGTATATGCCTTCTTAGTGTCCGCTCTGACATGCCAAGTATGCCACACGCTTCTTTTACTGTTACCCATTGATCCATATCATCACCTTTCTGGAATTATAACACGCCAGCGATTAAAGATCATTGTTTTCTACTCCATTGCTTTTGTTTATTTGCTTGCAACTGCTATTACGATCAGAACAAGCCAAGTAACTAGCCAACCACCAACTGCATATCCACCATTTTTACTTTTACATTCTGAACGATAACTTTCTGTAAATCCAAAAACATATTCAGGTGTTTGATTTGTTATATATGTAATCGGAGGTTCTTGTGGATAAGTATAAGCCGCTAATACTCCCAAAGGTCCAAAAAAACCAGCTAAAGCCCAATTCTGATCACCCTTAGCAATCCGTGAACCATCCATTTTACCTTTGATATATTCATTATTTGTTGTGCTTGGAGCTAATGATAGTGGTATATTTTCAACAGGAGTTTTAGGGTTAGGTACTGAAGGATAAAAAGATTTTCCTGCGACTGATTCATTTTTTAGCTGAAGCATCCAGCCAGCAGTGTTGCTTATGATTTTCAATACAGTCGGATTACATTTCGTTTCGTCTTTGTCGCCGGGAGAAAAATAAAAAGCTTTTCCTTTGCCATAATCATACGTCCAACCTGCACAATATTTTCGCTGAACGCCGCTTGTTGTCGTGTAGGTTTCATCAAACAGACGATGTACTTGCGGTTTATAAACTGTACCTAAACTATGCTCTTTGTCTAAAGCAAAGCTATCTGGAATATCTTGCATAATATAGGTATATCCTCTGTCACGAATAGTAATAGTTATCTCTGGTTTTAGTTGTTGATAACCAACTACTCCGGCACTCCCGCCAAAGATTTCGCTGAAAAGTGGTTGTAAAAAAAGCACCTCATGAATTCCGATAATACTTCCACCTTTATAGACGTAATTCTTTAAACCTAAAAGTATATTGTCAGGGAATTTTGGACCGCCAAGAGACATTAAAATAACTAACTGGACATTTTTTAGATATTCATAACCCAACATCTGAGGATCATTAATCGGCATTGCGTTAAGCCCTTGATCCTGAAGGTAAGTTGCGACCTTATCTGCGACTTCAGCTTTGTCTGCATAAACGAATATATCGGCGACATAATCCTGTTCATTTGCCTTTGCAGATGGTGATAGCTCTGCATGAGTAAGAGTTGCCGCATTAACAAAACTTGATAATAACGCTAATAGAAATGATATTAATATTATAATCCTCATAGATGCACCTCACTTTTTTTTATCCTCTAAATGACTTTACCAATGATATGATAGACTATGGATCAAGAATAGCTTACCCAAACGACCCCATGCGCATGTACTCCGACTTTCAACAGCGATTGCACACTAAGCCTCAACGTCTCATTCGTGACTGTCACATCATCAAAAATATAAACGACCTTCCCGGTGTATTCCTTGACTGAATCGTTAAGCTCAATCTCTGGATGTTCAGCCATTCGACCCCGGCGTTTTTTATCCCATGCCTTGAATAAATCCACGAAAGGCACGCCAAGCGCTTCAGATACCGACTTGCAAACAATATCTAGCGGATGTACCCGATCTAAATGCCTGATTGACTTTGGAGATTGAGTAATCAAGTCTATATGCCCATAGTCATACTTTTGGAAAAACTCTAAGAAATCAGGTATCATAACGTTAGCACACTTTGACGGATCATTGTCTTTGGCATTGATAAAATCAGCCCATTGGATAGTATCAATATATCTCCATAGTTTCAACGCATAACTGCCAAGTGATACCCGCTTGATCTGAAAGGGACCGGCGCCCTTAACTCTGACCCGCTTTTCTGGATTCTCTTTTTCCTCAGCTTCTTTGGCTTCCTCTAATTTTGGCAAAGGACGGATCACCTTAACAGGTTTTCCCGCTTGCCTAGCTCTCTTGATAGTATCCCACGTCCCGCCATTATCCTTTTCAGTAAATGCGATTACAATATCGGAGTCATCAGCTATCCTTTGATTCCTGCCATAAAACGCCTTTGTGTATTCGTGACGCTCTTTAAGACCTTTGGTATCAGGTAAGTATTCAATAACGTCAAGCCCTGCGATCTTTGCAGTTTCAACCGCTTTTGAATCCACACCCACCGCACCGCCGGAGATAATCGTTATTCCTGATGGGAATTCCTTAACGAGAAATTCAACCATGTCCAACTGTGGAAACGTTCTACTACCTACGATCCCAACTTTCAATTTTATCACTCCTTTATATCCTGAAAACGTCTTTTTTGACTAGCCAAATATAAAAAATGTGCTATTTCGGTATAGCTTTTTAGTCTGCATATTCTCAATTATGCCATAAAGATAATGTTTATCAGTGTTTACAGAATTTTTATCTATATTAATAATGTCTCATTTGCTCTGCATAATTATCATTATGTGGCATTAGAGATATTTTGTCATTCTGAATACTGCTCAATTATGGCATAATACCGATATACTGTTGATCTTGGTAATCCCGAATGATTAGCCACGCTGTCAATGGTTAGCTTCTTAGATCGCTCTTTGAGTTCAATACATGCTTGCTCAATCTGCCCTTTAGTATTACCCCGGCGCTTCATGTGCGTTATCTGCGCACCCTCAGACATACGCTGTTTAATCCATGCTTGACGTTGTGCTTGCTTTTCAGCTTCAATGCCACTGATAACCCTATCAACTATCTGGATAAGTTCCGAGTCTGTTATATCGCTATTCAAGCCTATTGCCTTTAGTTCAGACATAAACCCTTTAAGAAAAGGTAATAGCTCTTGATAGTCTTTACTTTCTATACTCTTAACGATCTCCGATATGCGATCCAATATCATCACCGCCTTATCATAAGCCTTTTACAACACCATTTCAATAACACGATTCTTAACTTGCTCAAGTTCTGATTTCTCACTCTGAAATAAATTAATCTCTGCATTAAACGCTTTAACGTTCTTTATTTCATTCTCAATAGCGTCCTGTATCTTCTTTTCAAGCACGTCTGGACGTAAAGCGTCAAGTTCAACTGCTATCGCTCCATACGCTTCTAAATGCTTTTTAGCTCTGGTATCTGTCTTTTTAAGAGCATCCGGGTTATGTGGTAAGTTGTAAGTGAATATATCGTCTTTTTGCAATGCGATCCGCTTGAATTGAATACCATTTATATTAAACTCAGTTTTCAACGTTGTTTTCATAGCCTCCAACATTTCGTTTCCAGATGGATCAAAATCACCAAAATAGAGCATAACAGCTTCTTTTGTCTTTTGTGTGTCAAGTCTAACTTTGAAATCATGTAGAAAACTCACACTAGAAAAGCCCCTGCATACTACCACTGAAACCCCGTACCCTTCACACACTTTTGAGAATATGCTTGAAAGCGCATCCTTTTCAATCCAAACTTCGATATACTTGTTTTGCGATTGCCATAAATTACGACTGTATGAATTAAACCACCAATTTATATTGGAATTCAAAAAGTGTGACTTGTCATACCATCCTGATAAATCATTATAAACCCGTACACGATCTTCAATATCATTCCACGAAATGCGATTGTCAAGCCTTGACCATTTCAATAATTTTGAAAGTCCATTGTATTCGCTTTTCGTGTTATTTATAAATCCCTTGCCAACTAACTGATAATACACTTGTCTTAACGTCAACGGTTTATACTCTTTGAGTTCGTCAAGGATCACCTTCACCTTGTCTAACTTATCTAACTGAAATTTAGTCCATGACCATTTACACCTTGCCATATTCCACCGCCTTATAAATGCTTACTGTAAGCCTTCCAGTTGCACCCGACCCGCCCTTGTGAGTTCATACCCATACAACAGCTAACAGCTTCTTGACATGCTCAGAATCGTTATACCTTATCATTAGCTCATTGCTATTGATATGTTGTAAAATATTCAAACTACCCGACCACGCTATTGAATTATCAATTATAGCGACCTTCTGATGTATTCGATTCTTAAAGACGACCTCGACCCCGGCGCTCTTTAATTTCTCAATGGCTTCAAGCTCAATCTCTTTTTTTGATTCCCTTATGTATGCCTTGACCCCGATCCCCCGACTTGTAAGCCCTTCTAAGCATGGTATCAGCATGTTGACCCTATACTCTGATACAAATGCAGACATTATAACCACGCTTGACCTTGCCTTGTCTAAGTCCATTATAAACAGCTTCCAGAAGTCCGTTTCATTGCATACATGGAGATCATCAAGTTCTATCTTTGGATTCTCAATTTCAATCTGTGGAGCTTCCGTCCGGACCGTGGCATTGTTAAGCATACGATCCAGTCTTTTCTTGCCGGTATCTGTTATCTGAATCATAGGAAATAACAGCGTCCCTATCTGGAGACATCCACGCTCAATCAGATAATCGGTATGATTGAGAATCTCAGACTTGCTTATATGTGATAATGCTCCGAATTCGTCAATATGATCAAGCCCATATCTCATAAACTTTTTGGAGTTCTCACCCTGCAAGAGTTTATAAAGTCCGCTTCGACCAATAAGACCATCTGCATTATTCACACATAATAGAATTTTAACGAGTATCAAATCATTCATATAAAGCCCTGTAAGTCTTCGTTTTGATTTGCCTGTTCATGAAACCCTAACAATATTTCAACACCACATTTCTTATCATTAATTCTGAGAAAAAGAGCATATTCGTTGAATTCAGGTGGAGATTCTAATTCTTGAAGTTCAACCGGATAATCTGCAATACTTAAAAGTATATCCTTCACTGACGCCATACAATGAATTTCACGAGTTGACCCATCTGGTAACAATGCCAGACCGTTATTATCTTTTGTTGGCATTTTCTTAATGATAGCGTCAACTTTATTCCCTTGACCGTCATATAACGAAAAATACCTTTTGACTCTTTTTCTAGCTTCCAACTTGCTTAATCTACTATGTAATTGCATAATGCAACCCCCTTCTAATATGGAAATTTGCTCAAATCAACACCTTCAAATATAATTGCAATATCTTTTCTTTGCTTATGCTTAGGATCATCAAGTAGAATTTGCTCACTATGCAAAGTCTTTACACCATCCAGAATTTGATATATCATCAGCTTACAAGGCGCTTGCTTACCCATACCAGCGAGTAATTCCAACTTGCTTATACGTCTTATCAGATTCATAGTTGATTATCCTTTTCTCTTGATTCGATTGCTTTTGACGCCGGGATCACCATTATTATTTCACAAGTGTTATTCCGTATAATTAGCTTTCCAGTCAAGTCAATATCCTTTTCATTGCCGACTGGTTCGTTATCCATAAGCATTATTTTATCACCGTCTGGATTTACTATGAAAATATCTATTCCGTGTTTCCAGTTGTGTTCATACAAAATTGCTTGCTCTGTACCATCTGCAAGCCTTGCCACGCCTTCAGAGTTTGACGTTGGCATTTTAACCACAACACCATCAACACGCTTGCCATACTCATTATATAAGACAATAAAGCCCTTTTCGACTTGCTTTGACTTAATAAGAGTTTCAAGCTTCTGTAATTTCTTCTCTATCATATTCATGATGTAAATCCTTATCTAAGTAGTCATTATCTAAACCCTCGTTATATGCACGTTCTAAAGCTTCTATACGACTTTCCAGACTACTTTCATTGATTACTGTGATAAGTACACTTGATACGCTTGCAATAGCTCTTGCTCTGCTTACGAGTTCAGACTTTGAATGTCTTAATTCACCAAGTGTTGACCATAATACACTTTTCAAATTCTCTAAAGTGCAATCACCAATTTCTGCATAAGCACCCCGACCCCGGCGCCCACCATTAGCTTGACCTTCTTTTCGCTTCTCTGCTATCTTTGGATCATGGAAATAGCAGTATTCCGATCCCCTTATTGTATTAGCTTTGCAACCTTCTTTTATACATTTCATATTTATCACCTTCAGCTATTCGATATTTTCGATAAGCTCAATTCAGCTTCCATTTACAATCCCATCTCTTTTAACTCAGCTTTGGTGTATGGCTTCACAATGTACCCGGTATCTGTAAATGGTGTATGCTCTGCGCAATGTGCAACCCGATGCCCTGACCACTCACCACCATCACACGAGCCATGAAAATGCCACACTTTACAAAATGGACACCAAAACTTAACTGACTTACCATCTATGAAACATTTTACAACTGGATATTCTATCTTATCTTTTTTCATTTTATCACCTTCTAACATTCCCGGCATATCCAATAATAACCTTTTACATTCAATACAAACAATACATTCAATACAAACAATACAAACAATACATTCAATACAAACAAAAACATTATATTTATATATCTTTATTTGTAGTATATATTCACTAGAGTTTCAGCTAATAAACCTTGTATCAACACACAGTCTATATTATGTTTTGTATGCCCGATCACCATCATAATTGAGTAGAATTAATTCACTTTTTGTATTGAATGTATTGAATGTATTGAATCATACTTAAACCCTTATGAATACTGTATTTTATATATAAGACTTTGTATTGAATGCTTGTATTGAATTGTATTGAATCAAATTAAAATTAATACATTTTATTTCATTTTGTACCTACCTCTTTCTGTTTTTACTATGAGTCCATCATCCATTAATCTACCTAAATAAGTTTGTATTATGTATGTTTTTTTCCCTAAAGTCTCAGCTATTTCTTTTGGTGATAATGGTTCGTCTTTTGATTTACTTATAATATCAATAATTGTTTTTTTCTCTTTGCTTATGAGATATTCCCCGGCGTTCCCAAGTGATACCCAGCTTGCAATTGAAGTATCAAATTTCAGAGCAATATCAATATCTTCATCTAAATCACGCCCGGTCCCCATCAGCACTGCGTCAGCTTCCCCTCTGGTTCTTTTCAATATCAAGTTAGTATCTGCTTTCCCGGTAAGTCCTAAAGTTCCCGAAATGGTATCAAAATCATCTTCTGCTATTGCTTTTCTAACATGGTGTACAATTATAATTCCTATTCCAAAGTCACCAGCTAAACGCTGTATTAGTTCCATATCGTTGGAATCCCGATCATATTCATTTGTCATCTTACTGCTTGCTTTTCCTCTGAATGATACAAAGGTATCTATAACCACAAGCCTAGCGTCCTCTTTGTTTTTTTCAAGCCATACCCTTATACTTTTTACCCCTTCAGTACCCCGCTTTATTTCTGTGGTATATATAAGTTTTTTAGGGAATTTCTCACCCATACAGAGTTTACTTAAACGCTGTTTCATTCGTCTGTCATTATCTTCTAAAGCTAAGTATAAGACCGATCCCTGATGTTCAAATAAATCAATACTACCAAAGGCACGTCCACCGCTTGCAATAGCAACCGATAACCCTAAAGCCAGCCAGCTTTTACCGGTTTTGGGTTTACCACATAGCAAAGTTAAACCTTCTGGAATGATACCCGGTACGATCCAGCTTATTTCTGGTAAGTCCATTTTTTCTAAATCTTCAGCACACTTAAACGTTAGCTCAATATCTCTCTCTATGTCTGTGAGATTCAATTCTTTATTGACTATATTCCATAAGGCGCCTGCTATGTTTGGATTCGTTATTAACTTGATATAAGATTCCGATTCATGCAATGCCGTTTTTTTGCCTTTGTCTATATCCAGATCATGCTTGCTTAGGATAGAGTTAAGCTTCGTTTTATGCTTATCTAACTCAGATGTTTTTTGATTCTTGCTTTTGTCTTTTGGTCCGGACGGTTCAGATTTTGATTGCTCTGTTTTCTCTGTCACTGGATCACCCGCCTTGTTTGACTTGTCATTACTGCCATGATTCCCACCCGGCTTATAATGCTCTGTTGTATTTTCCAAAGCCTTATTGATAGTATCATTCCGATAATCAGCACGATCCCATTTATCCCTATAAAGCCCCGATTGTCTGAATAGTCTATCAATTTGATCTGTGTCTGGAGTCCAGAACGCCAGCATATAACACAAAGCGAGATCCGCTTCTGATTGACTTGGATATTCAGCTTGCCACTGTCCAGACATAAGCCTGTTAAATTTATCGCTATTCTTTGCCTTGTTTGCTTTCTCTATTATCTCTTGATCGAATAGTGTAATTGTGGATGGTTCTCTTGTGGATGGTTTTTGCTCAGGTTCAGTTTTTTTGAATATTTCAGAGCATATCTGATTGACTTGCTCTTGACGCTCCATGATACCGGGATTGCCATAAAGGACGTTTCCAGTCATTGCACAGTAACGCCCTTGTGTATATATCTCAAAGTTCCCTTTGCGATTGCCTGCGCCGTCTGGACGCTCTGCTTTAACGATTATATGAATACCAAGCCCCGATTGACTAATCTCTGTGTATGAGTTCAATATATCAATTATCCGTTGGCTTTCTGGTTCTATGATTCCGTTTTCGTCAACACAATGATCAAGGTCAATAAAGCAATATGGATCATCTTTTGTAAACACAAATCCGATCCCCTTGTGTAATTTTGCGCTCACTAAAGTAATTCCATAAGACGACCATGTCTCTGGATTGTCAACACTTGCCTTTGTGGTTTCCGATGGTTTTTTGTTGGCTATGTATGGGATTTTGGTTTCTTTTCCGTCTCTGATTTCCTTATTCCAACATACCCATTGATTAAGTTTTTTTAGTTCGTCTGGTATTCCGTCAACATTGATTGTCACGCTCTGTCACCTTGCCTTTTGATTAAGATTCAATATGATTGTCTGC
>Ga0315289_10015287_pt1 | contig 10658 bp, 9 predicted proteins | sample YL17G11_40_MG_FD_203452 | JGI IMG/M metagenome (GOLD analysis project Ga0315289, IMG submission 203452) | Sediment microbial communities from Yellowstone Lake, YNP, Wyoming, USA - YL17G11_40 | ecosystem: Environmental > Aquatic > Freshwater > Lake > Sediment | place: USA: Wyoming | collected...
GCGGGCGCTCGACGGGCGGTCTGCATCGCCGACCGTCCTTTCTTGTGGAAGCGCCGTCCCCGGCGCAGTGGATCCCGTTGCACAAGGGGTCGCTGAATGCTCGCTCTGGCGTGAACTCCCGGCTCCATCAGCGTACGTAAACGGCCAATCCCGGCGCCCCGCCGCCAACCCGTTCCTGCGGACGACCACGGGCGATAGCCCACTTCGACATGCCCGCACCGAGCACAGCAGCCCAGCCACGCGGCCTGCCGGCACTCATGCAAGGCGGCCCGGTGGTGCCACCGCGCCGTCCGCGAAGCGGCCAGCGGAAGAGGCTCGCGACAGCTGGATGGCTTCATTATTGAGCAGATCCAGCGCTCTGTCCACTTGCTGCCAGAACGGAGTGGGCGCTTGTCACTGAGTCTGGAGGCAGCATGTCTGCTTTGCCCATCCCTCCGCAGAGTGCGGGCCCCATTGCTTGGCGGCTTCCAGGTTCCCGGCGATAATCAGCGATGGCGGCGCTGTCCGGGGCAACGCAACAGATCGGATACGACGCGCCGTTCGATCCCTGGCACGATTGCTGCCGCAAGATCCAACGGAGGCCTCGTCATGAAGAAACGCCTGCTCGCACTGGTGTTCCTGGCGCTCGGCATGTCGGCGTGTGCTTCGCCTGGCGCGGCGACCGAGATCGCGCCGCCCACAGCGACACCCGCACCCGAGCCGACGCAGACGGAAGTACCCAAGCCGCCTGAGGAAGTGCAGGCAGAGCTGATGGGGGAGTGGCGACCCGCGTACGACCAGGCAAGCGTGCTGCTTCCAGTATGCCATCACGTCTGGAAGACGAATGTCGCCTATGGCGATGGTGCGATCGACCTTGAGCGGGCGCGAGTCGAACTGGCGGCGGAGGCAGGACTCCTCAGCTACGCGCGGGAGATCCCCTCCTCCGCGGCCGCCCCCACCGAATCGGTCGCTCCCTTTCTGGCGAGATCGGAGCAACTGATCTCGGCGCTGATTGATGTGGCGGAGTCCGGCGACGCCGCGCTTGGGCCCTCGGTGTTTGACACCGTCGCGCCGATGTGTAACTCGGCGAGTAGCCTCATGGACGAGATCACCGCCACCGCCAAGGCTGCCGGGTTGACCACCTTCAGCATCAATCAGCTCGCCTCCGACATCCGCCCGGTAGTCGGCAAGTTGTATGATGAAGAGGAGTGGGTGACACTGATCCCGGAGCCGACGGCACCTCCAGTCGGGCAGCAGGTGCTCAAGGACGAATGGCGCCCCGCATACAACCAGGGAGCGGTGCTGTTTGAGACCTGCACCATGACGTACAACACGCACGCAGATTTCGGCCAGGGAATGATCGGCCTGGAGCGGGCTCGGGCTGAGCTGGAGGTAGAGGCCGAATTCGTGGAGTACGTCCTGCGAGGCATCGCCTCCGTTGTGCCCCAGGGCGAGGCGGTGGCGTCTCACGTGCTCAGGATCGAAGCGAAGGCCTCGGCCCTGACCGAGTGGTTGGAGCCGGAGGACGATGACATCGGCACCCCCGAGGCACTGGCCGCCGTTGAGGCGGCATGCAGCTCGCTTCAGGGCCGAATGGACGCCATCGTCGCAGACGCCAAGTCCGCTGGGATGAACACAGCGTCTTTCGGAGAGCTCGACTCCGAGATCTCCCCGATGATTGAGGATCTGTACAACCGAACGTGGTGGGGCCGGTAAGTCCAAGATCTGAGTCGGGCAGCGACGAGGTGGATCGCAAGGGCTGCTCTGACCGCCGAGCGCGGCCGGAGGGGCACCAGGGGATCATGCACGGCTGGGCTGATTCAAGGCAACCGCATCCCGGGCTGACCATGAAGGAGGCACGATGAAGCCATGCATGTTTGCCCTTGTAGTCCTGGCGCTCGGACTTGTGGGCTGTGGTTCGTCCGGCGGAACCCCCGAAGTCTCACCGGCCACGCAAGGCCCCAAGACGCCTGCTGAAGTACAGGAGGCACTGATGGCTGAGTGGCAGCCTGTGCACGACCAGGCGGCCGTGCTGGTAGAAACCTGCTTCATGGTGAGCGAGACTCAATATGCATACAGCCACGGCGAGATCAGCCTCGAACGCGCGCTGACCGAGCAGGAGGCGGAGTCCGGGTTCATACGCTCCGCCCAGCAGACAACCTCGGCGGCGGAGCCCCCGAGCGAAGTGGTCGCCTCTTACACGGAGAGACTGGAGGAGCCAACCTCCGTGCTGCTCAATGTCCTGGAGTCCGGCGAAGAGGCCCTCGTGGACAACGATTTGAACTTGTGGATCGGTATCGTCGACACTTGCAGCTCGCTACTGAGCATCACGGAAGGCATCGCCGCTGACGCCCAGGCTGCGGGGATTGACCTCGAGAGCCTCACTCAGCTCGGTCTGGAGATCTATCCGGTGATTGAGGATGTGCAGGCGGTGCAGAGCGGCCGCACAGCCGCCGATCGCCCCCCGCAGGCGACGAAAGCCGCCGTGCCCGTGGCGACGCAGGGGATCGAGGCCTCGGCAGGGCAAGAGGAGTTGAAGGACGAATGGGGGCGGGTGTTCAGTGCCACGGAGGTCATGACCGAAGTCTGCATCGTGGTCTTCGAGACGAACATGGACTTCTCCCTGGGTGAGATCAGCCTGGACCGGGCGCGCACCGAGGTGGCGGCGGAGGACGATTTCATCGCCTTCGTGCGCGGCGTCCTGGCGCCGCCGAGCGATCGGGTCGCGCCGCACCAAGAACAGCTGGAAGCGGCGATGGCGGAGCTGACCGAGATTCTGGAATACGAGCCTGGATCCATCGGCACACCCGAGGTGTTTGACGCCACGGGACGACCTGCCTTCCGATCCAGGAACTCCTGGACAGGATCGTCGGCGAGGCCGAGCAGGCGGGATTGAGCAGCGAGACTCTCAGCGAGCTGTCGGCAAGTGACACCATCGTCGTCGACGATCTCTGGTACCAGACCAAGTGGGGCCGGTGAGGCCTGCGTAAGAACAAGGAAGCGACGAGGTGGATCACAAGGCCCCTCTGACCGCCGAACGCGGTGCCGGAGGGGCTCCTTCTTGTCGAACGCCGGCGCCAGGGCGGAACCCCGCCGGGGGCGGAAGCGAGCCATGCCGGACCGCCCGCGTCTATCACGGAGACGGATCGCTGTTCCAAGTCGGAAGGGGATCCGTCTTGTTGTTGAGCTCTCCTGCGCTGCCTAGCCGCCGGTCAGCCGAGGGGCCTGCACTCGAGCAGGCGGAGCCGAGTCAGCACGCCTAGTACGGGCAAAGGTACTCAGGGGCCGCGTACAGCTCTGAGTAGTAGCCGTACGAGTCGGCCAGCGGCGCCAACTGCTCTGCCTCAGCATGGAGGATCGCCTCGCCACAGCCGGCTGAGAGATCCAGGCTCATCAGGTACTCGTCCCATACCACGGTCGCAAGCTCCGCATAGACATCGCCCGCGCTCCCTGGGGGGAAGTCCTTCGTGAGCGTGCCGTAGACCACGCTGGCAGCGTCGCCCGTGCCCTTCACGACATGGATCAACATGATTCGATAGCGGGAGTAGGCGCTGAGCAGTGCCCGTTCGTCCTCCGGCGCAGGCACCAGCCCCAGCTCATCCCCCACCCACGTCTTCAAGCTCTCATCGAAGATCGCCGCCTGGTAGGATGCGAGCGCCTTGTCCAGATCCTGGCAGAGCATCGCCGCATCCGCGTCTTCCACCGCCTGGAAGCGATACGTTGGCGTCCCGAACGTGGCACAGCGGAACGCGAACCCGGACCGCTCCCAACCCCACGTCTCCGTCTTCACCCGGACGAAGGGGTGCCCGGATCCGGGCCTCAGCGCGCCGCCTCGCAGGACCAGCTCCTTCAGGCCGTCACCGTCGGTGTCGGTGAGCGTCGCGTCGCCATTGATCACGGTGACTCCTGGACGGCCAGGGACCTCCTCAGGGAGTAGTTCGGCGAAGTCTGCACCGTCCCACCCGACGACCCCAAAGAACCGGACGTAGTCGGACTGGTCGTCGACGGGAAGCATCTCCGGCGTCTCCACAAACGAGAAGACAAGCTCCGGCACGCCGTCTCCGGTCAGGTCCTCTGCTGCTCGCAACCCAAGGCTCTGGTTCTTGGATGTGTCCGCGAAGGACGCGGTCATACCGAAATCCACCGACGTCTGCACCACATAGCGCCCGTCCTCGCAGGTAAGGACGTACGCGTAGCCCTGCACGGCCTCATCAGGGGGGAACCAGAGGCTTTCCACCACGACGTCGGGCTGTCCGTCACCGGTGACGTCAATGTCGGACACGCCAACCTTCTCCTCCCAACTCAAGTCCCCCAGGAGCTCCAGCTCGTCCTTGAGCTCCTCCAGCGAACCCCCCACACTCAGGTATTCGGCGATCTCGGCGGAGTAGTTCGCCCACTCTGGATGCATCTCGATCGGCGGCGCACCGCCTGTCACAGGCGGGCAAGTGTGGTCCGACACGCGGGGAACAGCCGGAGTTGGTGTATCCGCCACAGGAAGCGGGGATGTGGATGACGCCGCCACTGTCGACGTCGGAGCAGACACAGCGATCGTCGGTTCTGCGACCTCCGGCGTGCTGCCACAGGCAAGCGCCAGGGCACCGAGACCAAGGGACAGCAATCCGAGCAGGACCCTGCGGTTCGTCATCTGCGTACCCCTTTCGTGAAGACCTGATCCGGGCAACGATCAGGGCATCACCCAGTCATGGGCCGCCGGATCACTCATCGTCTCCGCCGCCAGCACTGGCGAGAAGTCGGGGCTGGCAGCATACACGAGGGCACCCTCGGTGAAAAACAGCAACCCGGACCCATCCGGCGCCCAGGTGGCGAACGACGTCGGCCGGGAGAGGATCTGACGGGGAGGATCATCCAGCGACGAGAGCAACGTCCCCACCCACAGCCCATCCCCGACCCATGCCAGGTCTCCACCTTGCGAAGGCTGCGGCGGGCCGACCGCTCCTTCCGGGATGAGAAGGTCGATGAACTCGCCGGTGGTCGGCTGGATGGCAAGGATTCCGGTTTCGGTCGCCGCAATGAAAAGGTCAAGCTCAGGCGACCAGAGCGCGTCGAGCGCCTCATCCTCGGTGACGATTGTCTCCGCACCAGTCTGGGCATCGATCAGCCGAAGGCCGGTCGGAGTCTCAGGCGGGAAGTAGGAGAACTCGTCGGGCGCAAAGCCGACCAGGGCCATCTTGCGGCCCGGATCCCAGGCGACCTGAGTGAAATGCGCTTCGTGCAGAAGGTGCGACCCGCCGGTCAGCAGGTCGACGGCCCGCAGCCTGTAAGGAGGCCAGGAGGGTGCCCCGGCGTAGTCCAGCGAATACGTAACGTACGTTTGAGGATCAAGCCAACCTAGCACGGGATCGACCCAACTCCCCTCGAGCTGGTAGAGGCTCTTCACCTGCGAACCATCGGCCCTGGCGGCCCATTCCTCCTGCACCTCATAGGGCATCCCTGAGCCCTGATAGATCCCGACCGCCCCACCGTGGACAATCCATTCGCCATCCGGAGACCACTCGATCCCGATGACCTGCGTTGGCCCGCTGGTCAGTCGGGTAGTCTGGCTCGTCGCCATGTCGTAGATGTACAAGTCCGTCGAGGCGCCGTCCATTCCTCCGGCGAAGGCCAGCCACCGGCCATTCGGCGACCACGCGGGAGAGGACCACTCCGTGAGCGCTTTGAGGGCGAAATACGACTCATCACCCAAGGAGGCGTATCCCTCCGGCAAGAGGTCGGCGACGGTTCGGATGTCAACATCCGGCAGACTCACAAGGCTGAGGTGGGGTCTGGGGAAAGGGGGAGCATCCTCGACAACAATGACGGTCAGGACCCCACCCATTGGCGCTGGCGAAATGGCGAACAGGCCCGGCTCCAGTTCGGAGGATTCGGGAGCCAGGATCCGCGTGAGCCCTGTGCCGTCGGCGTTGACCGCCCACAGCCCCTGTGTGTTCTCGAAGACCAGCCACGGCCCATCCGCGCTCAGCGGCAGGTCCGGGGGGATTCGGGCCCGTGCCGGCGTGGCAGTCGGGTGCGGAGGAGTGGCAGTTGGTGCGGGAGGCCGGGTCTGGTCGGGAGTGGGCGCGGCCGGCGTCTGGTGGGCGGGGGCGAGTGAGCCACAGGCCGTGGCGGCGAGAAGAACCGCGGCACTGAGCATGCTCGAGCGAATGCTCAAGTCAGCATCCTCGGGTTCATGGGGGCTGGCCCTAGCCAAGTTGTGCGATCTCAATACCAGCGGCCTGACAGCCCCGAGCTAGACCGCTCGGCGGCCCGGGCGTCTCTCGTCATTGTATGAGATGCCAGCGGGCCAGGCAAGCCGCCCCGAACGCGGCGCCCGCCTGGGCAGCTGCAGACCCTTCGTCCCGGATGCTCTTATCGGGATCCTGCCGCAGGCCGTTCGTTCCGGATGTTCTTACCGGGACCCCGCCGTAGGCACCGCGTTGTTGGCGGGGCGCCCTGTGCGGGAAGCAGCCCGGTGGGAGCGGGCAACCGGCCTATGCCTCTAGGCCATGCCAGCGGGTGAGGCAAGCAACCCCAAAGGCGGCGACCAACCGATCGGCGGCCAGCGGCGCCTGCACTTCGCGCCACAAGAAAGTGCTGGCCCCGAAACCGTGCAGCAGCACAAGCGTCAGTCCACCGCTTCCGGCCTGCAGGATGTGGACGTCGAGGCCATTGACCTCGACGGACTGGCTGTCGGGGCAAGCCAGGTCGCGCGCTGGGCGCGTGCCGCCCGCCGGCGGGATCCGGACGACCAGCGGCAGGATGAAGGCTGCCGCCAGTAGCACCCCCAGCGCGAGCAGCAAGATCCGCAGCCAGCGCTTCATGGCACCGAGCCGATCATCGTTGTAAGCACGTCGATGGTCGCCCCGGCCGCCTGCCCTTGCTGCTCGGCAGACGTGATGGTCGCCTGTCCGTCGCCGGCCTGCAGGCCATAGTTGCCGAACTGGGCGTGATTGCCGCCCTCGATCGCCACCCAGCGCGTGCTGGCCGGGAGCAGCGGCCGGGAGGCATCGATCTTGTCTCCGGTGGATAGCCCGTCCAGCGTGCCGTAGATCGAGGCGGTCATGAGGTCAAAGCCTGACAGATCGTCGGTCGATGCCGGGTACGCGGCCCACAGCACAAGCCCGTCGACGGCGTCGGGATGAGTATAGGCAAAGCGGGCCGCCATGGCGCCGCCCAGCGAGTGCCCGCCGATGGCCCATGCCTCGACGATCCGATCCTGTGCCATGACCTCCAGCGCGCGATCCGGCGCCACCACCGCCAGCGCCAGCGGCATTGGCACGATGACGACCCGGTACCCGTGGGAGGCGATCTCCCGCGCCAGTGGGGCGTAGGCGCGCGGATCGACATGCCCGCCCGGATAGACGATCAACCCGGCCTGCGGCGTCTCACCCACCGGCGAGAACGTCAACCACGGGTCCGTGTCGACCACGACAGCTGAGTCGCTGACCAGCGCCTGGAGCGCCACGTCGGTCGCCGCCTGCGGGGTGCTGCCCCAGATCACAAATCCGATCACGGCAGCCACGAGCAGCAGGCCAACAGCCGCCAGTAGGCGGAGCAGGATGCGCTTCATTGGGCGCCATCCGCTGGCAAGTCGACACGGATCGTTGCCCAGTCCCGCCCCTGCAGCCGGTTCATCACGTCGAAGCCGACCTTCATCGCGCCGTACTTGCGCGTGACCATCTGGTTCGCGCGCTCTGCCTCTTCAGCCTCCACCAGCCGTGCCGGGGCGTCGACCCACTCGCCCAGCGGGTTGCCCTGTGCGTCGGAAGGCACGACCCGGGCCCGTCCGTTGTTGCGCACGCGCTTTACCTTGCCCGATTCGGCGCCGGTACGCACGTACAGCGTCGGCCCATCCTGCGCAAACCACACCGGCGTCTTCACGCCCAAGCCGGACCGCTTGAAGGTCTCCAGGTTTAGGAAGCTCCGCCGTTCGAACTGCACCACCCGGTCACTCATCGAAGTCACTCTCCCTCGAGGGTTGGTCCATATCCGGCGTCACGGCTCATGCTCTTGCTGGACGGGCGGCGGCTTCACCCATGCGTGGCGGAAGCGGCGCATCCGGCCGGGCGATCAGCCGACGCCATGCGAACGACACTACCCAGGCCATGATCAGAGCGCTGAACACACCTGGCGCCCATGCCCCCACCTGCTGCAGGAGCAGCCCGCCCGCCGAAGGCGAGACGACGCGCGTCAGGCTCTCGAGGGAAGCCGAGAGCCCCAGCGTGCCGCCGACTTCTTCCGGGTAGACCACCTTGGTCAGCGCGCTGTTGATCACCGTGTTGAGGGTACCAGTCGCGGCAGACAGCGGGGCGAGCACGACCAGTAGCACGCCGACGGACGGGACGAAGGCCCAAGCCAGGAGCGAAGCCGACATGACGGCCGTGGAGACGAAGATGATCCAGCGCTCGGGGTAGCGGGCGGTAAGCCAGCCGACGCCGAAGCCCTGCACCACCACCGCCAGGACACCGACATACGTAAGGACGTATCCGGTCGACTGGGCCGTCAGTCCCAGCCGGCTCTGCGCGTACAGGGCGAAGATGGTCTGGAACATCGACGACGCCAATCCGAAGAAGACGCGGATGTGCAGCAGCGGGCCGACCCTCGGCCGCCGCAGCGCGCCGAGCATGGCACCCAGCGTGAACGGAGGGCGTGCCTGTACCTCGAGCGCCTGGCGCCGCTCGGCGGTCAGCGACTCCGGCAGCCAGGCGAAGACAAGGATCAGGTTGATGAACGACAAGCCTGCCGCGGCGAAGGCGGGAACCGCGAAGCCGAGAACGCTTAGCGTCCCGCCGAGCGCCGGCCCGATGATGAAACCGAGGCCGAAGGCGGCGCCGATCAGCCCCAGGCCGCGCGCCCGGTTGGAGGCATCGGTCACATCGGTGATGTAGGCCTGCGCGACGGAGATATTCCCACCCGTCAGTCCATCGAGGATGCGGCTGGCGAACAAGATAGCCAGCGTGAGGGTTGAAGCCAGGCCCGCATCGGCGGGGCGCAGGCTGGCGGCCAGCATCGTGCCCAGCGAGGGCGCGAACCCGAGCATCAGGAAGCCGACGAAGGTCCCGGCCAGGCTGACGAGCAAGATGGGTCGGCGGCCGAAGCGGTCCGACAGGCGGCCGAGGATCGGTGCGCCGACGAGCTGAGCGGCCGCATACGAGGCGACCAGAAGACCGATCACCGTGGCCGAGGCGCCGAATTGCTCGGCATAGAACGGCAGCAGGGGCAGGATCAGTCCGAAGCCTAGCAGATCGACGAAGACGATGATGAAAATGGTCAGGAGCGAACGTTTCTGCATCAGAGGGAATCCTCGTTGTCTCAGGGGTTGAGGCGCACGCGCACGGGCTGCGGCGCCAACTTGCGGCCGCCTAGAAGGGCGAGCAGCGATTCGAGAAGCTTGCGGAGTTTGTCTGCCATCGGTTGCACCTCGGCGGTACGCTGCGGCCTCAGGTCGCGGGCACCGCGTCATTCTCACTTTGCGCCGCCAGCCGGCGGATCAGGCCGGAGAAGATCAGCGCATGGATCGGATACAGCCCATACCAGTACAGCAGCCCCACCAGGCCCCGTGGGGCGAAGAACGCCGTCTGGATCAAGCGCGAGCCGGTTGGCTCCTGCGGCAACGCTTCAAACTGCAGCCAGGCGCGGCCGGGGACTTTCATCTCGGCCCGCAGCCGGAGCAGGCGTCCCGGCTCGACGGCCTCGACGCGCCAGAAATCGAGTGCGTCGCCAACGCGCACCTCGACCGCATCGCGCCGGCCACGGCGCAATCCGACGCCGCCCACCAGCCGGTCGATGGCGCCGCGCAGCCGCCACAGCCAGTCGGCGTACATCCAGCCGGTCTCACCGCCCAACCGGCTGAAGGCGGCGTAGGCAGCCTCGGCCGGGACGCTCAGAGTTTGCTGCCGCCGCTCGAGGATCATCCCCTCGCGCAGCGTCAGCACCACCGCCGCCCGGTCGCCCTCGGTCGTCACCAGCGCATCCGACCAGGTGGTCTCGATCGGGCCGGTCTCCAGTTGAGCCAGCGCCTTCTCGACCGCGCTGCGGAAGTCCAGCGGCCGGATGCCGGGGAACAACTGCTGTGCGGCGTCGTCGCGCACGACGACCTCATTGCGCAGCCCCTCGATCAGGGGCCGGGCGATCCCGGCCGGGATCGGCGTCATCCAGTGCACCCAGTAGGACGAAAGGCGCGGCGTGAGCACCGGCACAGCGATCAACAGCCGGCGCAGGCCCCGAGCCGCGGCGTAGCCGCGCATCATGTCGCCATAGGTGATCACATCGGTCCCGCCGATCTCGACGATGCGACCGCGCGCGGCAGGGGTTCCGAGCGATGCCGTCAGGTACTCGAGCACATCGCCAATGGCGATCGGCTGGATGCGGGTGAAGACCCAGCGCGGGCAGATCATCACCGGCAGGCGCTCGGTCAGGTTGCGGATCATCTCGAACGACAGGCTGCCCGAACCGACGATGACCGCCGCGCGCAGCTCGGTCACCGGCACGCCCGCCTCTCGCAGCGCCTCGCCGGTCTGCTGGCGCGAGCGCAGGTGTTCGGAGAGGTCCGCCTGCGGATCGCCGAGCCCGCCCAGGTAGACGATGTGCTGAACGCCTGCCTGGCGCGCCGCCTGGCCGAAGGCCTGCGCCGCGCCGATGTCCTGCGCTGCGAAGTCGCCGTGCCCGAGCATGCTGTGCAC
>Ga0315289_10015288_pt1 | contig 10658 bp, 7 predicted proteins | sample YL17G11_40_MG_FD_203452 | JGI IMG/M metagenome (GOLD analysis project Ga0315289, IMG submission 203452) | Sediment microbial communities from Yellowstone Lake, YNP, Wyoming, USA - YL17G11_40 | ecosystem: Environmental > Aquatic > Freshwater > Lake > Sediment | place: USA: Wyoming | collected...
GCCATCACATGTCTTCCGATCGACGGCATAGCGCCATCACCACCATCGTAGCACGATTATACCACATCGTCGGAAACGCCGCCGGCAGCCTCCGAACCCTCAGTGGTTTTGCTACTGCGGTTCGTAAGGGGTAAGATGTGCCCGCTCGGATCAACAGGGGCGACCGGCCGGCTGCCCGTGCGCTTGCCCCACAACGCCGAAACCCTGCTCAGGAGAAACGCATCTTGGCATCTATCGATCTCTCCCCGGTGCGCTCGCAGTTCCCGGCCCTCGCGCTCCAAGACGGCGGCCGCCCGGCGGTCTTTTTCGACGGTCCCGGCGGCACGCAGGTCCCGCAACGCGTGATTGATGCCATGGGCCGCTACCTGGTCCAGAGCAACGCCAACCATCATGGCGCCTTCCGCACCAGCCGCGAAAGCGACGCCATCCTAACCGCTGCTCACCAGGCGATGGCGGATTTTCTAAACGCCCCCTCGGCAGACGAGATCATCTTTGGCCCGAACATGACCACGCTGGCCTTCCAATTCAGCCGGGCCATCGGCCGCGCGTTAGCGCCGGGTGACGAGGTCATCATCACCCGACTGGACCACGACGCAAACCGCGCGCCATGGCTCGCGCTGCAGGAACGCGGGGTGATCATCAGGGAGGTGGACTTCGACCCGCGCGACGCCACCCTGTTGGTGGATACCAGTAGACATTCGCGCGAAGCCGGGAGTCCGCTGGCCGACCTGCTGGGCCCGCGCACACGCCTGGTCGCGATAGGGTATGCGTCTAACGCCGTGGGCTCGATCAACCCCATCAAGCGGATCGCGGAGATAGTGCACGCTGCCGGCCGAAGGTGGTTGTGGGTCGACGCCGTTCACTACGCGCCGCACGGTCCAATTGACGTGCAGGACCTGGGCTGCGATTTCCTGGTCTGCTCGCCGTATAAGTTCTTTGGCCCGCACGCAGGCGTAGCATGGGGCCGTTATGAACTTCTGGACGAGCTTCAAGCGTACAAGGTGCGGCCTGCTGGAGACCGGCCGCCGGACAAGTTCGAAACCGGCACTCAGAGCCACGAGGCGCAGGCCGGTGTGCTTGCCGCGATCGAGTACCTGGCCGAACTCGGGGGTACCTATGGCAAGGCTTTTTCAGGGCTGTTCCCAGGCCTGCAGGGGCGCCGACTGGCGCTGAAACAGGCCATGACCGCTATCCAGGCCTACGAGCGACCGCTCTTCCAACACCTCCTGGACGGACTGCTGGCGATCCCCGGCCTGACGTTCTATGGCATCACCGACCCGGCCCGCTTCGAATGGCGTACGCCAACCGCCGCATTCCGGCTCGCGAACCGACCTCCGGCGGAAGTTGCTGCGCAGCTCGCCCAGCGCGGCATCTACGTGTGGGATGGCAACTTCTACGCGATCGCCGTGACCGAACGGTTGGGGCTTGAGACAAGCGGCGGTGTCGTGCGCGCCGGGTTAGCCCACTACAACACGCGGGAAGAGGTGGACTATTGCCTGGCGTGCCTGCGCGAGATCGCAGCATGAGCGGACGAGGTACGGTCGCGCCCCAGCGCCGTCTGCCGCAAGCGGTCACATGGCCCCGCTTGGCCCCTCCGGGGCCTGCGGGGTGGCTGGCGGTGCTGCTCCCTGTTTTCGCCTGGGCGCAACTGATTTACCCCGGCTACTTCGAGTTTCACAGCGGATTCCTGCCGATCTTCAACCTCAACGACCGCGTCCAACATCTGAGTGAGCTGGGCTGGATGCCGTTGATCGGCCAACCCTATGATGTGCTGCGCGGCGAGGGGACCCTTCCGTACGTACTGGCGGCGGTGCCGCGGCTCGCTGGCGTGCCCGCGGTGACCGCGGTCAAGCTGGTCTTCGGCGCGAGCATCTTGGGCGGGGCGCTGGGTATGTATGCCTGGACGCGCCGCCGGTTGGGACCCGTGCCTGGTCTGCTCGCAACGATGGTTTACGCACTCTGGCCGCTAGGGCTGGCGACCGTCTACGTTCGCGGCGCTTTCGCCGAAGCCGCGCTGCTGGGCCTGGCGCCGTGGCTATTGTGGGCGGCCGAGTGCGCCGCGCTGCCCGGCAGAAGGCGCTCGGCGCTGGCCCCGCTTAGCGTCCTCGCCTGCGGGGTGGCCCTGCCCTTGCTCCTGGCGGCCGCGATCTGGACTCAGGCCGGGCTCGCGCTGTGGCTGGCAGCCGGAGTGCTGATCTTCATGCTCTTAAACACAGTGTGCTTTCCTGCGCAGGCGTGGCGCAAGCCAGCAGCGACCGCCCTTTCCACTAAACACAGTGCACTTTCCTGCGGGCAGGACGCAGAGAGAGCAGGAGGTCCCGGCGTGTGGCCCGGGGTGATCGGCTGGGTGGGCGGCCTCGCACTGGGCCTGACCGGCCTGCTGCCCGTGCTTGCGCGCCGCGGGCTGGGCAATGCCACGTACGTCGCGTTCACCGACCATTTCGTGTATCCGCACCAGCTTATGCTGGCAGACTGGGGGTTGGGACCGAGCATCCCAGGGCCCGGCGACACGTTGACGTTTCAGCTCGGGCTCGTTGCTTGCGGCCTGGCGCTGTTTGGCCTCATTGCTGGGAAAAGGCACCTTTATGCACAGCCCGCCCCGGCTTCGCCGTGCGGGCCGGGGTGTACTTTCCTGCCCAGCAATGTTCCCTACGTGGCAGCCGCCTTTGTAGTTGTGCTGGCTTTCCTTAGCACAACCCTCTCAGCGCCGATCTGGTCGATGCTGGCCTGGGTGCCCCGCTCCCTCACCTACCCCTGGCAACTCCTGCTATTGGCGGGCCCCTGGCTGGCCTGGCTCGCGGCCTTCGGAGGAGGGAGCCTGTTGCGCCTGCTTCCCGGGTCTGGCGCCTCGGCCCGCACCCCGGCCCCCACGTCCGCCCCGGCAATACCGGCCCCAGGTCCCGCACCCCGGTCCCTGGGGTCTGGGATCGGGCCGGGGGCAAAGCCGGAGCGGGCGAACATCGGCGTCGTGTCGTTCATAGGCGCCCTCCTTGTCCTGCTCGTGCTGAGCTCCTACGGGTATCTGAACGCTCCCACCACCCCGCAGGGCGAACGCCCAAGCGGGGCCACCAACGTGCCTCTGCCGGACGAACAACCCGTGGCGATCTTCGGGGAGAACGAGATCGCCCTGCTGAGCGCACGGGTCACCGGCAGGCCAGGCTCTGGGGCGCCGATGACCTTGGCCGTAAGATGGCAGGCGTTGCGACCGCTGGCACACGACTACACCATCTTCTTCCACGTCCTCGGACCTGATGGAACGCTTTGGGGCCAGAAGGATACGATGCCCCAGGACAACACGTTTCCGACCAGCCAGTGGCGGCCGGGCCAGGTCGTGGCCGACCGGTATCAACTCATCCTCAAGCCGGATGCCCCGGCGTCAAATGGCTACACCGAAGCCGTGGGCTTGTATCTGTTGGAGACAGGCCAGAGGCTGTCCACCGGGACAAACGACAAAGTGGTGGTGACCCCATGAACCGCGCGGAACTGCCGGCAGCAACCGATATACACAGTGTACTTTCCTGTGCGAGCCCCGCGTCCCGCGCGCCCCGCAGGGGGGGGAGCCCGTGGCACGGCATATATGCACAGTGTACTTTCCTGCTCGTGCTCCTTTTCGGCCTGATTGTGGTGGCGCCCCTGCTGCAGCCCGGCTACTTCTGGGGTGCTCATGATGCCCGCCACGATGTGTACTTCATCTTCCAGTATGATAAGTCGGTGCAGGATGGCATCTGGTTTCCTCGCTGGTCGCCAGACTGGACCTTCGGCTACGGCTACCCCTTCTTCATTGTCTACGGTCCGCTGGCTACTTTCGTAGGGGAGCTTTTCCACCATTTCCTGGGGCTGGGCTACGAAAACAGCGTAAAGGCAGTGTTGGGTCTTTCGATCCTGCTCTCGGGCCTGGCCATGTACGGCTTCGCGCGCTCGTGGCTTGGTCGGAATGCCGCGCTGGTCGCAGCGGTCGCCTACATGGCGATTCCATATCATCTGGTGGATGTGTTCGTCAGGGCAGCCATGGCCGAATCGGTTGCGCTGGTTTTTCTGCCGCTCGTGCTCTGGGGTTTTCGCGAGGCCGTGACCCGAGAGGGGCCGCGCCCGCCCTTCGGGGCCGTGCTCGGGGCAGCGGTCGCCTACGCCGCTATCATGTGGACCAGCAACCTGGTGGCAGTGGTCTTCACCCCAGCGCTTGCACTCTATGTGCTAGCCCTGATCCTTTGGCGCGCGCGCGATGAAGGCCAATCTCTTAGCAGCCGCCCCGGCCCGCACGCCCGCCCCGGCAATACCGGTCGGGCCGGGGGCGAAGCCGGGGCGGGCACTCCGGTGGTCCGACGCATTGCACGCGCCGCGCTCGCGCCTGCTATTGCCTTCGGCCTCGGCCTTGGCCTCAGCGCCGCCTTTTTCGTGCCGGCTATGGTGGAACAGGGGTACATCAACAAAACCCAGTGGTTCGGCCAGTACTACGACCCCACCCGGCACTTCGTCTACTTCCATCAGCTTTTCAACCCCACATGGGGGTTTGGCATCAGCCAACCCGGCCCAAATGACATCGCTCAGGGAGCCATGAGCTACCAATTGGGCGCCGCCGTCGTCGTTCTCTCGTTGATCGCTGTGGCCTTCGCTCGCCGGGGGGAGCGCGGGTTGCGACGTGAACTCGGATTCTGGGCCGTGTGGGCCGTCGCGAGTATTTCGTTGACGCTCAGCATCTCCGCCCCCCTGTGGCGCCACGCGCCGCTGATCCCATACGCGCAGTTCCCGTGGCGCTACCTCATGCTTGCCATCCTTCCCCTGAGCATTCTCCCGGGCGCAGTAGTAGCTCTTGGGTCATCGCGGGCGCCTGACGACGCGCAGCCGCAAGAAGAGGGGAGCGGGGCCGGCAGGGGTCGGAGCGTGTCTGGGTCTTCCACCTGGCCCGCCATCATGTTGGCCGGGCTGATCCTGCTGAGCAGCTATCCCTACTTCAAGGTCCAGAACGTCGAGCCAACGCCCGACCAGGGGCCCGTGTCTTACGAGGCGCTGATGCGCTTTCAGCGAACCAGCGACGAGATGACCGGGGTCACCGCCTGGGTCGATCCAAGGCTTCGTCCCAACTGGTCGCCTATGGCAGAGCTGTGGGTACAGGGCCAAAAGGTCACGACCCGCGTCGACTATAGCCAGGTGCCGCAAAACGAGACCCTCGCCATCAACTCCGAGGATTTGGGCAGCGCTCACGAGCAGGTGTACTTCTATGCGAAGGACCCGGGCCAGTCGATCACCTTCAACTGGTTCTGGTACCCTGGCTGGACGGCTTACCTCCTGGATCACAAAGATGGACGCCCGGTGGAGAAGCTGCCAGTGGAGCGTGAGGCGGGGCCCCTGGCCCGGATTGTGGCCCCCGTGCCGGCCGGCGAGGGGTATATCCTGTTGCGCATGGAGGATACTCCGCTCCGGGCGGCGGCCAAGTGGATTACCTATGCGACGGTTGCGGTCATCCTGGTTGGCCTGTTGGTCGTCTATGTCGTGGCCCGTGGGAAGCGCCGTCTGGTCTAGCGCGGTGCGGAGCATCATCGAAGCCGGCGCGGTGGGCTGCTTGCCAAAGGCCGATCACGCTTCGTGGGGCCCGGAGTGTGACTACTGCGAGGGCGTGCGGCTGGCATTCGACTGCGAGAAGTTCCTGGATGCGGAGATCCTGCGCGCCAAAGGTCGCCCTCGCGAGAGGGCAACTCCTGTGGTGTAGCCCCACGGTGGGCATTCGTCGGGCGAGTACGCACGCCACAAGTCGTCTTTGGAGGTATAGCCTGCTCGTGTCCAAACCACTTATCCTGGTCACCAACGATGATGGAGTCCGTTCTCCTGGCCTGTCTGCGGCCGCCGAAGCCGTTTGCGATCTGGGAGAGCTCCTAATCGTTGCGCCCGCCACCCAGCAAACAGGCATGGGGCGGGGCATCCCACGCGTGGATGAAGGCAGCGTCACTGAAGAGCACTTGTCGGTCGACTGCAAAGACGTGGTCGCCTACGGCCTGACCGGGTCGCCCGCGCTGGCCGTGCTCTACGGTGTGCTGGTGCTGGCCCCCCGCAAGCCCGACATCGTGGTTTCCGGGATCAACTACGGTGAGAACCTTGGGACGTCCGTGACCTCGTCTGGCACCGTTGGCGCGGCGTTGCAGGCCGCTGAACTCGGCATCGTCGGGCTTGCCGTGTCGCTCGAAACCGACAAGGCCTACCATTTTCACCACGGGCACGATGTGGACTGGCACGCAGCCGCCTATTTCACGCGCTACTTTGCTCAGGCACTGCTTTGCAAGCAGTTACCTTTCGACGTGGACGTGCTGAAGGTAGATATCCCGACCGGCGCCACGCCGGAAACGGGATGGCGCGTGACGCGCCAGTCCAGGCAGTCGTACTATCGTGTGCTGCCCCCGCGCCAACAGCCGCCTGCCGGCGAGATGGTGCGGCTGGACTACAAGGTCGACGTGAGCTGGGATAGCCTGGAGTCCGATTCCGACATTCAGGCCTTTGCGCGCGATCGGCTGGTCTCCGTGACGCCCTTGAGCCACGAGCTGACGTCTCGGACCAGCCTTGAGGCGTTGCGGCGCCTGCTACAAGAAAGCCACGACAGGTGACAGATACTCAGACCCCAAGCCAGACTGCCGCAGAACGCCGCGCGAGCGCCGGCGCCGTCCCCGTTCGCACGCTGGCAACCTGGCTCATCCTTTTCGGATGCTTCCTGGTGCTAACTGGGTGCAGCCGGCCCCCAGCGCAGCCGGTCAGCTTCAATCCCGCGCCGTGGGCCGACGGTGAGACGACCAGCTACGAGCTGCAAGATCAGAGCGGCGCGCCCATCGGCACAGCACTGTGGACGTGGCGCAAGGACGCCGCGGGGTGGAGCCAATCCTACCAGCTTGATATGCCAGGAAGATCAGATCGGGGCGAAGTGACGGTGGATGCGGGCCTACGCCCAGTGAGTTCCTGGCGCGAGCTCGCAGGGACGCGCTTCGAAACCACCTATGGGCCGGCCGAGATCACGATCACCACGACCGCTTCCGATGGCCAGGTTGCCACGAAGACGCTCAAGCCGCCCGCCGATGGGCTGGACAACGACCAGACACTACAGGTGCAGCGCGCCTTGCCACTGGCCGGCGGCTACACCACCCGCTACACGGATGTTATCCCCACGAGCGGGCTAACCGTGCCGGTCATCCTGCGTGTCACCGGCGTCGAGACCGTCACCGTGCCCGCGGGAACCTTCCCGACATGGCGCGTCGTCATGGATTTCGGAAGCGGGCAGCATGACGCGTGGTATGGGCAGGAGCCTCCATACCCGATGGTGAAGTATCGCAACCGGGCCTCGGGTGCGGTATTTCTGCTGCGCGACATCTCGAGCTCCGGAGCGACCGCTGCACCACCTGTCAGGCAAACACCCGGCCCGGCGCCAGCACGCGCTGGCGGCGCGACCCAGCCGGTCACACCGCTGAGCGCAGGTCTGCTGCTGAGCAGCATGCTCGTGCAGCTTCCGCTCATGTTGCTGTTCCCTCTGGCTGTGGGATGGTGGATCCGGCGGCGCTACAGCGTGGGCTGGGCCGTCTTCGGTGCAGGCGCCCTCACGTTCATCGCATCGCAGGCGGTGCATCTGCCGCTGAACTGGGCACTCGGCCTGCTGGGGGGCGGCCGCGGGGTGGGCACCTGGCCGCTGCTGCCGATGGCGATCGCGGCAGGCTTGAGCGCCGGGATATGCGAAGAGGGAGCTCGCTGGCTGGGCCTCACATTCGCCTTCAAGCGTGTGCGCTCATGGAGCCAGGGGCTTCAATATGGGGCCGGCCATGGCGGGGTCGAAGCGATCATCTTCGGGCTGATTGTCCTGGTCAACGTCGTGGCGATGATCGCCCTGCGGTCGCTGCCTCCCAGCGTGTTGGGTGTCTCCAGGGCGGCGGCCGATCAATTGCGGTCCGCCGCCGAGGCCTACTGGAAGACGCCCTGGCATTTGCCCGTGCTGGCAGGTCTGGAGCGGGTCTTTGCGATCACGATCCAGATCGCCCTGGCGTCGCTGGTGGTGAGGTCCGTCGCCCGCCGGCAGCCGGGCTACTTGGCAGCCGCCATCGCGGCGCACACTGCCGTTGATGCTCTAGCCCTGTGGGGCGCGCGCACCTTGAGCCCGATCTGGGTAGAAGTGATAGTGGCCGGGTTCGCCGTCGCCGCACTCTGGCTAATCGTACGATTACGCGAAGAGCAGGCCAGTCCGGCGGCAGATGTGGCAAGCGAGCCGGCACTAACATCCGCAGACCTGGCCCCGCGAACGCTCTCAGACGAAGAACTGGCGCGCAGGGCGGAAGCATCTCGGTATGAATGAGAGCCGGGTCCTGCCCCGGTGGAATAGGATAGGGGGATGATACGCACCGAAGCGCTTGGCAAGACCTTCCATAGCGACGGCAAAGAGATCAAGGCCGTGGAAGGGCTCACCCTTCGAGTGAACGAGGGTGAGGTGTTCGGTTTTCTCGGCCCAAACGGGGCCGGCAAGACCACCACCATCCGCATGTTGACGTGCCTGATCGCGCCGACCTCCGGCCACGCCTGGGTGAATGGACTGGAGGTCGGCCAGGCGGACCCGAAGATCCGCGCCCAACTGGGGATCCTCACCGAGTCGCCCGGCCTCTACGAGCGCCTGAGCGTACAGCGCAACCTGGAGGTTTTCGGCCGCCTCTATGGGGTGAAGGATATCAAGGGGCCGGTGGAGAGGTACTTGCGGCTGCTGGACTTGTGGGATCGGCGCGACGTGGAAGCGGGCACGCTGAGCAAGGGAATGAAGCAGAAGCTCGCTATCGCCAGGGCATTACTCCATGAACCTGCCGTCGTATTCCTGGATGAGCCGACCAGCGCGCTGGATCCGGAGGCGGCGAAAACCGTGCGTGACTTCATCGAAACCCTTTGCCGGCAGGGGCGCACGATCTTCCTGTGCACCCACAACCTTGACGAGGCCGAGCGTCTGTGCGATCGCATCGCGGTCTTTCGGCAAAAGCTGATCGCCGTAGACACCCCGGACGCGCTACGCCGGCAGCTCTTCGGGCGTCAGTCGGTGGTGCACCTGGCTCGCCTGGAGGAACGCTTCGCCGACGCCGTTCGCAAGCTGTCCTTCGTGACGGGCGTCTCCACACTGCCTGGGGAAGGAGGCGCCGGCAAGCTGGTGATCAACCTGAACGACCCGGCAGGCCAGAACCCGGCGATCGTGCAGGCTCTCGCCTCCGAGGGAGCGCAGATCCAATTCGTCAACGAGCTCAGGCACTCGTTGGAAGACGTCTACCTGAGCCTGCTCCACCCCGCAGGCGGGTACGCCAAGCGGGGCCACAACGGCCAAGCGAACCACGGAGGCGTCTGATGGACCACATCCGCACCATCATAGGCAAGGAATGGGCCGATATGCGGCGTAACAAGTTGGTCCTTTACGTGATCTTGCTGGTTCCCCTGGTGATGACGGCCATACCGGTCGCGATGCTGGCGGTGATGCGCCAGATACCCCCCAATCAGAGCGACTTACAGGAAATGGGGCCGATGCTGAGAAATCCGATCTTCGCCGGCATGACGCCGAGCGAGGCGCTGCAGTCGGTCATGGCCAGCAATCTGCTCGTCCTCTTTCTGATGATGCCCCTCATGGTGCCTGTGACCATCGCAGCCTACAGCATCGTCGGTGAGAAGATCACGCGCTCGTTGGAGCCACTGCTCGCAACCCCCATCAGCACCACCGAACTGCTGCTCGGCAAGGGCATCGCCGCCGCCTTGCCGGGGATCATCGTGACCTGGCTGGCGTATGGCGTCTTTCTGATCTTCGCGCGTCTTTTCGCTGTCACAGATCGGGTATTCTCGGTCTTTGTCGACCCTATGTGGCTGATCGCCATGTTCGTCCTGGCTCCGCTGCTCACCATCCTGGCTGTCAATTTCGCCATCATCATCAGCAGTCGCACGAGCGACCCGCGTGCCGCCGAGCAGTTGGGCGCGCTGATCGTCCTCCCGCTGATGATCCTCTTCATCGGGGCGATTGCCGGCTTCATCGCGCTCAGCAGCCTCACCTTCTGGCTGACGTCGGCTATCGTGCTTCTGCTTAACGTGGTGGTCGCGTTCCTCGCAGTCAGACTGTTCCAGCGCGAGACCATCCTGACTCGCTGGAAATGAGCAGGAGATTACCCTCGTGTCCTCGACAACACGCAAGGCGTTCCTCTACACCGGGCAGGCTGCCGCGCTGGCGGCATGTGTGGCCGAGGCGGCCTCATTGGTGCACAACCTCCTGGCCGGCTTCGTGGGCATATCGTCGGATGGTGCGACTGCCTCTCCCGATCGCTTGTTGCCAGGGGCAGCTGGCGCGCTCGCGGCCCTCGCCATCTGGGCTTTCTTGCGCTGGCTGACCGTGCGCGACAGTGACTTCGGGAGAGAGGATGGCAGGGCTGCCAACTGGCGCCGCGCCTACTTCTGCGCGGCGATCCTGGCGGGTTCCCTCATGGGCATCATCGGCAGTGTGCAACTGATCCGTGCGATACTGGCGTTGGCTGGCCAGATCCTGCTCACCGGCCTGCAGCAGGAAAGTACACTGTATGTAGTAGCAGCACCTTTACACGATTCTGCGAATCGAGTGTACTTTCCTGGGCGCGACTCCGTGGCCAGTTCGCTCACGTCGGTGATCATCGGAGTGCCGCTGTCGGGTG
>Ga0315289_10015289_pt1 | contig 10657 bp, 8 predicted proteins | sample YL17G11_40_MG_FD_203452 | JGI IMG/M metagenome (GOLD analysis project Ga0315289, IMG submission 203452) | Sediment microbial communities from Yellowstone Lake, YNP, Wyoming, USA - YL17G11_40 | ecosystem: Environmental > Aquatic > Freshwater > Lake > Sediment | place: USA: Wyoming | collected...
CTGCACCAGTTCGCTGTCATTGCCGGGCGAGCCCTCAGTAATCCTCAGGGGGCTGTTCGCTCACTATGCCCGCGAGACTCTTGCGTACGCTCTACCGTACACGATATGCCCCGTATTGTTCGCCAATGAGGGATCGTTATCCTGTTTGGCAAGGGATGTGCTTCAGGCCATGGGCAGCTGACCGTCTGCCGAAATCTGTTCCTCCGCCGTTCGGTGCCGCGGAGCGCGAAGTGTAATGTTTCAGCCTGAAATGGAATGAAGGCCGTTGGGTCCGACTTGCTGGGTTGCTGTAGTGAACCACCGATCTTCGTTGGGTAGCTGTTAGTAGTTTTCTCGGCTGAATAGGACCGAAGAAGGTGTTCGTTTGGCAAGTTCAGACGCCGCAGTTTTCCCTGTATGCCAGGCAAACCGCCCTTGGCACCTGGATACCGGAGAAATCGGTGCAGCCACGTGAGGTGAGGCGGCGTGAAACCGACTATCTTGTGATTGATCCTAGTGGCAATAAGAAGGTAACCGAGGCGGAGTTCTTCGGGGGAAAAGGCAGACCCCCTGATCCGCCGGGGGTGCAGGACATGTTCCGGCCGAGGGTGAGCGCGAGCTACTTCGGCCTTTCAGGTGTCAGTCCTGTAGGGTGTTTTATCGTTTCATTGTTGTACAAGCTGGCCTGGGACAACCGGCAGCTTAGAAGCATCGTTTGGGACATGCTCAAAAGCGGGCTTATCCGGGCTGGAGGTGGAAAACCGCATGATTGGCCTATAGACATCCTTCCTCCGGGTATCACTGCAAAGATACCTTTGCCTATAAGAAGCGAGCACTGGGACGAATGGGCTTGCGACTTCTGCTCGATGGGCTAGCGGCTGTACGGACTACACGCCGGTCGTTCGCGTGCACACTCGATTCTCCCCGTACGCTAGGCTAACGCTCCTTCGGCGTGGCGCGCATCAGGACACCGTCAGCACGATTTTGCCCATCTGCCGGCCAATTGACGCGAACGCGATGCGGCGCATGGTTAAGATACATATTGGCATTCTGCAAGGTCGCCAATGAATCTCTTCGCGCCCAACATCGAAGAAGGCCTGGCCCTCGCACGGCGAGTGGGGTCGAAGTACTCGCCCGTCTGGCAGGGGCTGTCGCCGGCGGAACAGGCCGCCCTGGCAATGTACTTTCTGCCGCACCGCTCCGCCAAGCCGGTCCTGGGCCCAACCCGTCCGCGCGTCATCAAGTGGTACTGTCCCTTTGCCGACCAGGCGATCTTCCCCTCCGGCCATCGCTACTGTGTCAACGTCTACACCGGTTGTTCCCACAAGTGCGAGTATTGTTACGCGGCAGCCTATGAGCCAAGCCAACCGGGCTGCAAGAAGGACTTCGAGCGTCAACTGCGGCGCGACTTGGACGATCTGGATGCCTTCGACGTGCCGCCCGCACCGGTGCATCTATCCAACAGCACCGATGCCTTTCAGCCTTTGGAGGCCAAGGTCGGCCAGACGGGAGTGGTGCTGGAGAATCTCGCCCGCCACAGGCATCGCTTCACAACCGTCACGCTCCTGACGAAGAACCCGCTGCTGGCCGCCCAGCCGGAGTATATCAAGCGGCTGCGGGCCTTGGCGACGCTGCCGGACGATCATCCTCGACGGAGGCAGTTCGTAGACGCCAAGCTGCCCGGCCTGCGCGTGGAGGTCAGTCTGGCGTTTTGGCGAGATCAGGCCCGGGCCGTCTTCGACCCCGGCGCTCCAACGGTTGGCGAGCGCCTTGAGGGGATTCGGCAATTGCGAGGTGCGGGCCTCCCGGTCGTCCTGCGTATCGATCCGCTTCTGCCCCGCGGTCCGCTGGGCTCAAAGGCGATGGCCGACTTCGGGCTGCCCGAGCCCCAGACGCCTGAAGACCTTGACGGCCTGTTGGGGTTCGCAGCGGATGCCGGCGTGATGCACGTCGTGTACTCGGTGGCCAAGATCGCGCGGCCGCGGGCTGGCGCCCTATCGCACGTTATGGGAAAGATGCTTGCCGCGTATCGTCATCTGGCCGGCGCATCCGGCCTGGAATTTCGGGGCGGAAGTTGGCGGCTGCCGAGGGCCATCGCCCAGGCTTGCGTGGTGGAGCCCTTCCTGAATGTGTGCCAACGGCGCGGCTTGACCGCGAAGTTTTGCATGCAGAACCTCATCAGCACACCGTAACCGGCGCGGTCTTTCCGGACAGAACGCTCCGGAAGAATGTGTAGCTCTGCACCTCATTGCTGTTGGAGCGATCATGCACCTCCTGCCGGATAGTAACTTTGTTGCAGGACACTCCGAGTTCACCCGCAAGTCGCCGGGCCATGGATTCATGGAACTTGTCCTGCAAGATAATGCCACAGGTGCTTCCTTCTCCGAGCTCTGTCACACAACGCAGGCCACCAGCGATTTCTGTATACAGGGCCTCCTCCTTCACGGAAACCAGCGAGTACGACATGAAGATGAAGTCATACGGTCCGAGCATGCCAGCGATTCTGCGAAGCTGCTTCGCACTGGCAGGGAACGGCGTTGAAAGCGGAACCATTTGACGAAGTCGCAACCGAGACGCGATGCGACTTGCCGCGCTTCGGAGCATCCTTTGTCCTTCAGCCAAGGCTGGTTCTGATACATCATTCAGGACGATATCTGTGGCCAAGGAGGAGCCACGCCCGCCCCCCAGCATCCCGACGGTCTTGTTGGCCACATCCATTGCAGCCATGGCAGCAGCACCCAAGCCCGAGCCGATATCGGCGATCCGCATCGCACCGCGCTTGCAGCATTCATCGAGTCTGTCGAACGCTTCAGGAAGCAAGAGCGATTCCTGTACCTGATGCAGATGCCTGACGAACAGCCGGTCCAAGTTGGCCCGAATTCCTGCCAGAGTCGTTGGGCATCTTTGTTCGTCATCTGAGACATCCTGCGCTCGAGGCAGGCGGTCTGACGTTCGGCGGATCGTTTCCGCGAGGTCGTCACCAAGTACGAAGACACCTTCCTTGGTGAGGATGGACCGGACACGAGCACTTAGGCTATCGTTCATCGTCATCATTCTTTCAGCGTGTGCACCCCTCCCGTACTTCGTGACGCTGATTGAGTTTCTGCGCGCAAACAGCGTCCTTCGGGCTGCCCGCAATGGCAGAACTTCCTGTGGAATAAGGCGCAAGAGCATTTGCAGGGAAATCCTTTGTTCCGGAAGGCGTTCACGAAAATGCTCTCACAAACAGGGCGCATGTCTTCTCGCGGACGATTCGCTTGGGCGACAATTGGCCAGGCCCCCGGCAAACCGCCCTTGGCGGCGCGCGCCGCGACAGGGGCGCCCGCTGCCTCACCGCCCCCGCCGCGGGCAACCCGCGTCAACCCGTCAGAACCACCACGCCTGTCCCGCCGGCTGCGAAAACGCCACCTGCTTCAAGTACGCCACGGCCTTCTCAAACCCCTCGCTCATGCTCATCAACGCGTCCTCGTGCTCAATGCTCAACACGCCGTCATACCCCTGGGTCCGCAGCATCGACACGAACGGCTTCCAGAATTCGTCCCCGTGCCCGTAACCGACCGTCCGAAACACCCAGGCCCGCTTGGCCACCTCGCCGTAGCTCCGGATGTCCAGGTTGCCCACGATCCGCGAGTTGCGCGGGTCAATCGCCGTGTCCTTGGCGTGCACGTGGAAGAGGCACTTGTGCTCGCCCAGGTACCTGGCCGCCTCCACGGGGTCAATGCCCTGCCAGAAGAGGTGACTGGGATCCAGGTTTGCCCCCAGATTCCTGCCCGCCGCCTCGCGAAGCCGCACGATGTCCGCGGGGTTGTGAACCGTCATCCCCGGGTGCGCCTCAAACGCGATTTTCACCCCGTGCTTGGCCGCGAAGTCGTTCTCCCTGCCCCAAAACGGGACCAGCACCCGGTCCCACTGATACCGGGCCGCCTTCGAGAAATCCTCAGGCCAGGGGCACGTGACGAAATTGGGCGTCCTATCCCCCGGCGCCCCGCCCGGGCAACCCGAGAAATTCACCACCACCGTCCCGAACTCCGCCGCCAACAGCACCGCGTCACGATGCGCCTTCGCGTGCCGTGCCGCAATCCGCCGATCCGGGTGCACCGGATTGCCGTGCGCCGCCACCCCCGCCACCACCAAACCCCGATCCGCCACCTTCTGCTTGAGCTGCCTGAGCCGCGCCTTGTCCCGCGAAATGCCCGCCAGGCGCCACGGGTCACCCGGATACGCCCCCACCGGCAACTCGATCGCGTCCAGGCCGACCTTCTGGCAATAATCCAACGCCTCGTCCAGCTTCATCCCGCCAAACAGCGCGCCCATCACGCCAATCTTCATGATTGCCTGCCTTTGCCGAGTTGCCCATCGTCCGCTGCCGGCGCAACGGGCGGTGGCGCCGGAATGTGAGCCTATTATGTTCGCAATCGATGCAAATGCAAGTAGCCGTAGGCGCGAATCCGCCCCGGTTTTTGCCCGAAACTCCGCTTATTCGGCCTGCTCAAGTTGTAGGCGCATTGTGACGACAATCTGAGGGAGATTAGGCGGTTTCGCGCACGCTCCGTGCGCAGGGAGTCTGGATAGTGGTGCCGCGGCCGCTGGGACTGGCGCTGTTGTTGGGCGTTTGGGCCTCGTCGGGATGCGGCCAAGCGCTGCCCCCTCACGGCCGGCAGTTGTTGCTGCGAAGCTACGATGCCTGCCGCCAGGCCGAGTATTCCGAGGTCGTAAGACACACCGACCGGTTCCTGCGCGAGTTCCGGCGTGGTCCGCGCCAAGACGAGGCGCTGTACCTGCGGGGTTATGCCTACGCCAAGCTGGTTGAGCCGACCAAGGCCCAGGCGGACTTGCGGCAGGCCTTTAACCGCTCCAGCCATTCCGAACTGAAGGCCAAGGCCTCGCTGGCGCTGGCGGAACTGGCCCTGGAGGCCGCCGACGCGGCGACGGCCGAGCAGTGGTACCGCGCGTCGCTGTCGTTGGAGGACCGCCGCGGCCCCGCCGACCGCGCCTATTTCCAACTGGGGGTGCTCCTGCAACAACAGGGCCGCTGGCATGAAGCCGATATTCAATTCAGTCGGCTGGTGTTTTTCTTTGAACGCGAGGCGGTGGCGCGGCTGGCCCGCGACCGCATGCAGTGCCGGGCCTGGACCATCCAGGCCGGGTGCTTCGAGGACCGGGTACGAGCCGAAGGCCTGGCCGCCCGGCTGACCCGGGAAGGCCTGGCCGCCTCGGCGGCGCCGGTGCTGACGGCCGGCCGCCTGGTCTACGCGGTCCAGGTGGGACGGCATGCGATGTATGAGCAGGCCCGGGCGGAGCTAGCCGGGGTCGCCCGGCACGCCGAAGGGGCTGTGGTGGCGGCGACGAGGTGAGATCATGAAGGCAGTCCACGCAACGGTGTGGGCGGCGTTGGCCGTGTCGGCCTGGGGCATCGGGGGGTGCGCCCAGCCGCCGCCACGGGCCGCGCTGCCCCGGGAGTTCATCCAGGAGCCTTCGAACATGCAGGAGGTGCCGGTGACGCACATCCTGCGGCGGGACTACCGGATGCGCGAGGGCGACCAGCTCGAGATCATCTACCACGTCCGCCACCAGCGCAACGTGGAGTACCGCATCAAGCTGGAGGACGTGATCGTCATCCGCTTCCCGTTCAGCCCGCAGCTCAACCAGACCGAGCAGGTGCAGTCCGACGGCACGCTGCACCTGGACCTGCTGAACGAGCCGGTCCACGTTTTTGACCGCACCATCGAGCAGGTGCAGAAGGACCTGGCGGCCCGCTACTCCAAGTTCATCAAGGACCCGGTGCTGACGGTGAGCTTCAAGCAGTCCAACGTCAAGATCGCCGAGTTGAAGGAGGCCATCAAGACGGCCCCTCGCGGCCAGAGCCGCCTGGTGCCCATCGCCCCGGATGGGAACATCTCGCTGCCGTTCATCGCCGACGTGCGGGCGGCGGGGCTGACCATCAACGAGCTGCACCGCCAGCTCAACGAGGCGTACCGCCAGACCGGCCTGGAGGAGCTGGAGGTGACGGTCAACATCCAGCAGGTGATGCCCTTCCAGGTGTACGTGCTGGGCGAGGTGCGGATCCCCGGCGCGCTGCTGAACCGCACCGGGTTGGTGAGCTCCAACAGCGAGCTGACGCTGCTCCAGGCCCTGGCGCAGTCGGGCAGCTACATTCCGATTCGCGCCGAGCTGAGCAAGGTCATGCTGATCCGCCGGCGGCACCTGGACCGGCCGCAGATCGCCCTTATCAACCTCTATCAGCTCCTGGAAAACCGCCGGCGCACGCCGGAGGGCGAGGTGGTCGCCGACTCCAACAACTACCGCTATGACATCTGGCTGGAGGACGGGGACATCATCTACGTGCCCACCAGCCGAATCGCCCGGCGGGCGGACTTCATCGAGTACGTTTGGACCCGCGGCATCCGCGCCGTGCCGGGCTTCTCCAGCGACGCCAGCTACGTGGTGGGCGACAGCGTGGATTGGATGGGACCGGATTGACGAACCCTGTCGGCGGCCTAGAGGTGCGGAATGTCTGACACATACACCAGCAGAACCCTACGTGAGATCACGCGGATCGTCGCCAGCCGGTTCCACGGCGTGGTCCTGATCTTCCTGGCGGTGGTGATCTTCATCGCGGCCGCCACGATCGTAAGCCCCCGGTGGTACCGCAGCCACGTGACGCTGCTGGCCCGGCCCGGCGTGGCGGGCAACCCCCTGGAGGCCAGCGAGGCCGGCGTGCTTCGCGACAACGTGTCGCTGTTCGTGATGACTCAGCGGGAGATCGTCGCCAGCGATTTCGTGCTGGCTTCGGCGCTGATGAAGCTCGACGGCCTGCCGGTTGCCCCCGAGGCCCCGGGCCAAGCGGCGTCCTGGTACGGTTCGCCGCGGGTCGGCGCGTTCATCCGGGAAAACGCCAAGCGTCTGCGGCAGCTTAAGGAGCAGGTTTCCGTGGTGACGCCGGGCGGGCCCGACGCCACGTTCACCCAGAACTTCACCATCCGCGTGGACTGCTCCACCAGCGCCAAGACCATGCCGGAGGGCCGGCGAGACTCAAGCCGACAGGCCGCCGCGATGCGGGCCCATGACCTGGCCGAGGCGGTCAAGGAAGCTTACCTGATGCGGTTCGCCGAGCTGGAGAGCCGGCGGTCGCGGCAGGCGCTGGACCTGCTGGAGAATCAGGCCCTGGCGTCGGCCCGGCTACGGCTGGAAGGAGCCGCCACGGCGTTCCGCGACTTCATCGACAACGAGCTTAGGGGCGACCTGCTTCAGGTGATCAACATGGTCGGGGGCAGGGCGGTGGGCGCCGAGACCGGCGACGCCAGCCTGGCCACCCGCTTCCGCGGCGAGATCAACAAGCTCGACGAGCAGATCGCCCAGGTCGGCGCGTTGAGGGCCGCCATCGACAAGGAACTGGCCAAGAGCGACGACGCGGACCTGGTGATCCCGGACGCCGTCACGGCCGGCAATCCATCCATTCAAACCCTCCAGGCCAAGATCATCGACGCCAAGATCGTCCTCAACTCGCTGGTGCCGCGCTACACCGATGCCCACCAGGAGGTCTCGCACACGCGGGGGGAACTGGCGCTGGTGCAGGCCGACCTGCGGGGAGAGCTGACCAAGCAATCGGACCGGCTGGCCCAGGAGCTGGCGGTGCTTCAGGCCCGCCGGGCGGTGCTGGCCGGGCGGGTGGAAGAGGACCGCCGGCGGGTGGACGAGCTGGCGGGCAAGGTGGCCCGGTACGACCAGCTCCAGCGGTCGGTGGAGAGCGCGCAGGCGATCTTCAACGAGGAGCAGCGCCGGGTCGTCAGCGCCGTGACGGCTGAGAAGCTGGCGCAGAATCCCGTGCTGGTCTCGACCTTGGACGACGCGACCTACCCCGACCCGCGCGAACCGCGCCGGCCGATCATCTGGCTGAATCTGCTGATCGCCGCGCTGGGCGGCCTGGTGCTGGCGCTGGCGTATGCCTTCCTGGCGGACCACTTCGACCACAGCATCAAGAGCGTTGACGAAGCGGAGCGCTACCTGGGCGTGCCGGTGCTGGCCAGCGTGCCGCGGATCAGAGGACGCATCATCAGCCACACCTGAGGTGACACCATGACTGAACTGGCAAGTGCACAGCGCCCCTCTGATGTCCGCTTGAACGCGCGGGCCCAGGAGGCCTACCACGGGTTGTGGGCCTCGCTGTTCTACTCCGGCCGGCCCATCGGCCGAACCGTCATGTTTGCCGCGGCCGCGGAGGGCGAGGGCGTCACCACCACCGCCTGCGGGCTGGCGCTGGCCGGGAGCCTCCCGGCCGGGTCGTCGCGCGTGGCTTTGGTGGACTTCAACTTCCGCCACCCCTGCCTGCACGAGGTGCTGGGCCTGCGGGCCGGGCCAGGCGTGGGCGAGATCCTGCTGAAGGGTCTGGCGCCCGACGCGGCGATGCAGCCGGTATGCCAGGGGCTGGACTTCTACCCGGTGGGGCAGGTGGGTAGCCGGGTGGCCGACGTGCTGCGCAGCCAGGCGGTGGTCGAGCTGATGACCACGCTGGGCGGCGGCTATGATCACGTGCTGGTGGACGTGGCGCCGGTGAACCAGTATCCCGACGCGGCCGTGCTGGCGTCGGCGATCAAGGACGTGGTGCTGGTGGTCCAGGCCGACCGCACGCCTCGCGAAGCCGTCTGGCAGGCCCGCAAGCGCCTGGAGTCGGCGGGGGCGAAGGTGGTGGGCCTGGTGATGAACATGCGGACCTACCCGATCCCGGAGTTCCTGTACCACCGGGTGTAGCGGCCCTTTGCGGGAGTTGACATGCCGGTTCTTGGGCGGGAACATCGCGACGCGCCGGTGTGGGGCGCGGTGGCGGCCCTGACGGCGCTGTCGCTCCTGGTCGGCTACCTGTTCCCCGCCGCGGCGCCGTGGGCGCTGGTAGGCCTGGCGGGGGCCGCCGTGATGCTCCTGTGGGCCCTGCGATGGGACCCGGCGGTGGTCGCCTGGCTGTGGGTGTTGTCCTACGGCCTGCTGGACCGGCCGTTCTGGGTGTGGGAGATCCGGGGGTTCTTCAACATGACCATCCCGCGGTTTGCCTTTCTGGCGGCCGTGGCCGTGCTGTCGGTGCACCTGTTGATGCGGCGGGGCACTGTGCGATTCGGCCGGGCGCTGCTGTGGGCGATGGCGGCCCTGTTGATCTGCTGCGCCCTCAGCGCGACGGCCGCCGGCTGGCGGGCGGAGGGGTCGGCCTTGCCGACGGCGCCGTACTTCCGCTTTCTGGAATCGATGCTGTTCCCGTTCCTGATGTTCTTCCTGGTCTACTGCGCCGCCGACCGCCCCCAGCAGATCCGCACGGCGCTGGTGATGTTCAGCGTCTATGGCTGGTACGCCTTGTACATCGGCTACCTTCAGTACGCGGCGATCATGGGCTACGAGGGCGCGCGGCGGCTGATCTTCCCCGGCTACATCAACCAACCCAGTTGGGGGCCCAACTACGGCATTCACTTCGACCGCGCCCGGGGGGCCTATGCCATGGCCAACCCGCAGGCGACGCTGCTGATCGTGCTGTTCTTCGCCGATCTGTACCTGGTGCGCCGGCTGCGCGGGCCTTACCGCGTCGCCGCGGCCATTCAGGCGATGCTGATCCCGCCGGCGATCTTCTTCACGGGCCTGCGGAGCGCTTACGTGGCGTTCCTGCTGGGCGGGATGGTCTGGCTGTGGTGTGCGGGAAGGGTTCGCCTGGGGCGGGTCAAATTGGCGATTTCCGGCCTGGCGCTGCTGCTGGTGGTGGCGGCGTTCTGGGGCAACCTGGCCACGCAGAAGCGGTCCATCGGTGGGATGGCGCAGAAGGCGCCAATCGTCGGGCGATGGATCCTGGCGCAGCGCAGTTGGGAGATTTTCACCCATCAACCGCTGACGGGGGCGGGTTTCGGACACTACATTGAGGCCGAACACCGGCTGGTGTCGGACCCGTCGCTGCTGGCCCGGCTGGGCACGGGCCTGGCCACCCCGCACAACCTGCTATTGGTGATGATGGCCGAGACGGGTGTGGCGGGCCTGGCGCTGACCGTGCTGGTGTTCGTGCTGCTGTATCGCCAGTCGCTCCAGCTCTATCGACGGCTGCCGGCGGACCAGGAAGGGTGGCTTAGCCGCGGCTTCGTGGTGGTGTTCTGGACGGCGATGGCGGCCTATCTGGTGGATGCGATGCTGGTGGACCCGCTGTGGGACGTGCCGTCCAACGGGCTGTTCTGGTCGTTGGCGGGCCTGATGGCGGGCTTTAACCGCCTGCTGGAGCCGTCTGTCTTGCAGCCGTCTCTTCCGGCCGCCACGGCAGCCCAGCAGGCCTAGGAGGCCGTCGGCCATGCTGGCATGGCTGCTGAGAACCGGCTCGATGGCCCAATCGCTGGGGGTCTACCTGCCCGCGATCCTCCTGCAAAAGGCCCTGGGGCTGGCGCGGGTGTTCCTGTTTGTCTTCTTCATGGAGGCCGTCGCGGAGCAGTACGGCCTATGGAACACAGCGATGATGGTCTTCGCCCTGGCGGGCCCGCTGGCGAGCCTGGGGGCCAATCACGGCCTGACGCGATACGCCAGCTATTACGAGGTGCGAGGACAGCTTTGGCTGTTTTACCGCCGGGCGCTGGCCGGAAGCGCCATCCTGGCCTTGGTGGTGGCGGGCGCGGCGATGCTGGCGGCTGGGCCGATCGCCCAACACGTGGTAGCCAGCCGGGCG
>Ga0315289_10015291_pt1 | contig 10657 bp, 8 predicted proteins | sample YL17G11_40_MG_FD_203452 | JGI IMG/M metagenome (GOLD analysis project Ga0315289, IMG submission 203452) | Sediment microbial communities from Yellowstone Lake, YNP, Wyoming, USA - YL17G11_40 | ecosystem: Environmental > Aquatic > Freshwater > Lake > Sediment | place: USA: Wyoming | collected...
TCACGAGATCAAGCCCTCAGGATGGACATCTTGGCCGCGATCTGTCCCCTGACCGCCTTGAGGTGCTCGGCCAGGTCCTTGTCTCTGGCCTGCTCCAGGTCGGCGATGTACTTGTCGTAGATCGCCAGGAAGGCCTCGTTGAGCAGGCCACGATGCTCCTCCAGGACAGCGTTGGTGCCTTCGGGATGCTCGGCGCGGAGCAGCTTGTTGATCAGCCTCACCTCGGGCGGCAGCTTTTCCTCGATGACGTTGATCGCTGTATCCAGGATCTTGCCCAGCTTCTGCGCGCGGGCGGAGTCGTTCCGCGCTTTGGCTGCCTCTTGATAGCGAACCAGCAGGCTGATAAAGATCTCGTTGATCTCCTCGCTGTGCTGGCGCACCGCCGCCTCAAGGTCCTGGGCCTCGGATAGCTCCATGATCAACAGGCTCGCGCTATCCTGGGCCTCGCGAATCCTCTTGTCTTGGCTGTCGAGCTCGTCCAGGATCTTTTGGCGTAGCTCAGTCAGCTTTTGGGCCGTCTCGTTGTCATTGGCGCTTTGGGCTGCCTCGATCTTGGCCGTGAGGGCCTGGAAGAAGCCGTAATCGAGCCGTGGACGGTTGATGGCTATCGTGGTGCGCCAATCACTGCCGCCCTGGGCCTTGCGCAGGAGCTCGATCAGCTCGTCATATGTCGCGCCCTTGGGGCTGGCTGTGGGCATGGCAGGGGTTACGCGCTGTAGCAGCTTCTCGCGCAAGCTCTGCAGGGCCTTGGCGCGTTCCCCGTGGCCATCCGCCTCGTGGGCCTCGATGGCATCGCTCAGGATCAAGAAGAACTCGTAACTGAACTCGCTTCGATGCTCCTCGACCAGCTTATCGAGCGTTTTATCATCCTCCACAGCGGCCAGCAGGATGTTGATGAGCTTCAACTTGGCGCGCTGGGCCTCGAGCGCCTCTTTGCTGATCCCGTCAGCCTCGAGGATAGTATCGTAGAGGCTATCAATGGTCAGCGCCGCCTTGGGTTGCAGGAAGTAGGCCTTGCGCCCTTCGGCGGGCAGCTCATTCATGATCGCGTTGACCAGGCCCCCGACGAGCTTCTCCTGTTGGTCGGCGGACATATTCATCTCGGGGGGCACGTAGGTGATCAGCAGCTCCTTCTGAGGATCATGATAAACCAAGGCGGTGCTGAGTAGGCCGCCGCCCCCGCATTGAGGACATTGCACATAGTTAACCTGGCCCCTGAGGAACTGCTCCTTCAGCTCTGGCTCCTGGCCCACATCAATGACTGTGTGTACCTGGGCCACGAAGCTGGTGTTACACCGAGGACATTTGATCTGTGTTGGCAAGGGTGGAAAAGGCATAGCCGAAACTCCTTGAGCTAGAAGTCTTGTTGATGATGCCTGATCTAGAGTCTACGTGCGCTGAGAACGCGCGTGGTCAAAGCGCGAGGGTTGGTGATCGTTGCCGCCTCCACTTCCTCTGGACTGAGCCCAGCGCCGGAAGCAACACGCTGGGCGAACTCGAGGGTGGCGAAATCGCCGGGATCGTGCGCATCCGAATCAACCACCAGTAGGCAGCCGGCCTCTCTGGCCACGCGAGCGACGTGGCCGTTGGTCAATGAGTGTCCCTTGCGCGTGGTAATCTCGATGGCGCAGCCCCTGGCGGCCGCCAGGTGCGCCTCGGCCGGGGTCAGAAACCCCGGGTGGCCGAGGACATCCACAGCCTGGGATTCCACAGCAGCCCGGTTTGTGCCCGGCGCGACCGGCTCGACGATCGTCTCCCCGTGAACCACGACAACCTCCGCGCCCAGCGCCTTGGCCTCGTGGGCTAGCCGGTCAATGCTGGCAGGAGCCACGTGAGTCAGCTCCACGCCGACGAGGAGCTCAACCCCAAAATCGTGGGCCTGTTCGCGCAGGAACCGGCGCAAGCTTTCGATGATGAAGGCCATGTTGCTGGCATCTGCGTGATCGGTAATCGCCAGGGCCGCAAAGCCAAGCACGGCCACCCGCCGCAGCATCTCCGAAGGCAGCAGCTCGCCGTCACTGAGAAAGGAATGCGTATGCAGATCAATTCTATTGCATCCGCTCATAGTGCCATCTAGTATACCCAATGGTATCCAGGTGTCAATGTGAAGAACTGTGGGGGTCAGGGCGGTGTCAAGAATCCCGTTTTGTCATGCTGAGATTTCCATACCGAGCTCGGTATGTTTGAGGCAATGACACTCGGTATGTCATGAGCAGGGTACTCCTGAAGCATCTCTATCTGGTCTAGGCGAGATTCTTCGGGCTAAGTACAACCCTCAGAATGAAAAATGCCCATTATTCGCATACCTGATGTTTTCTTGACACCGCCCTGGTCACCGCCCTAATCAGACTTGACTTCCCCACGAACTGTGATAAACTATGTTCATCCTGAAGATAGGACAGGAAAGGAGGCGCATCCTATGGACAGACGACATATCGCTACCGGGGTTAGGGGAGTGCGCCTTCGGGCAGATACCTGAGCTATCGCTTGTTGAAACGCTCAAGGGCCACGGGTGCACTCATTCTCATCCGTGGCCTTTTGATTGGGAAAGGTTAGGCCGCTGTCGGCTGTTCGTCTTGGCCCGGCAGCCAAGCCTCTGGGGAATCCTCTCATAGTCACTGGCCACGGGACCGCGTTAGTGCCGTGGCCTTTTTCTTTGGTCACGGCCAAGCATCCTCCTTCACAACGAAAAGGAAACTCAGGGTGACCAAAGACGATCCAAACGTGGACGAGTTCGAGTACTATGAGGAGCTGTTCGATCCCTTGCAGGACGAGCACCAGGCCCGGCACAGCCGCAAGGCGGAGCTGAGGCGCATGACCAAGAAGCCACACTTCCGCATCCTGGCTGAGTTGGACGATCTCTATTCGGGTGCGACCGAGCCAGCCGAGGGCAGCTTTGTCACCACCTACAGGCCGAGCGAATACGAGGCCGATTGGCTGCTCTCTTCTCTGCGCACCTTCCATGACCAGGACTTGCTCAGCGACGTCCTGGCGCTGGTCAAGGGCGGCAAAGAGGCCAGCGTCTACCGCTGCGCGGGAGGCCCTATCGCGGGCAAGATCCTGGTCGCGGCCAAGGTGTTCCGCCCGCCCAAGTTCCGCAGCCTGCGCAATGATAGCCTGTACCGCGAGGGCCGCTCGATACTCCTCTCAGGGGGCCGACCGCTGGACGAAAGCGATGGCCGCGTGATGCGCGCCATCCGCGGCAAGACGGCCCTTGGTATGCAGGTGCAGCGCACCTCATGGATCATGCACGAGTACGCGGCACTGCTGCGACTGCACCGGGCCGGCGGCGCTGTGCCCCAGCCCCTCGCGGCTACTGAGAACGCCATCCTGATGGGCTATTGCGGCGACGAGCACATGGCTGCGCCCGCCCTGCATCAGGTCAGCCTGGGGCCCAGGGAAGCGGGGCGGCTTTTTCAGGAGGCATTGCGTAATATCGAGCTCATGCTACAGCAAGGCCTGATCCACGGCGACCTCTCGGCCTACAACATCCTTTACTGGGAGGGCAAGATCACCCTCATTGATTTCCCTCAGGCGGTTGATAGCTGCAACAACCCTAGTGCTCGCTTCATCTTACGGCGCGACGTTACCCGCGTCTGCGAGTACTTTGCCCGGCAAGGGGTGGAGAGCGATCCCGAGGCCATCACAGGTGAACTCTGGCGGCATTATGTGGGAGAGCGTTCCATCGTCGAGCAACAAAGACTCATGGAAGAGGTGCTCAGCGTGGAGAGCCAGGCGGAGCACTGAGCGCATCCAAGGCGCAGGGGCTGAGGTAGAACGGCGCGGGCCTGTATCGGTTCCGGATTATGTTGGTGCGAGGGGATTTGGCGAAAAAGGGCTCCGAGATCATCCTGTAGGTGATAAGTCCGCAGGAGGTCACAGAGCCCATGAACATCATAGAGCGCAGTCGTCGTTTTGTCCAGAACCTGCGCGCGCTGGCACAGCGTTCGGTCTGGGACTGGCGCCACTGTCCGAAGTGTGGGAGTAGCTGGACGATCAAGAATGGGGGTTATTGGCGTCGTCCTTGGACGTTATCCGGGCGTCAAAGCGTGCGCATCCAACGGCACTGGTGTTACGTTTGCAGTCGCAGCTACCCGGAAGAGCAAGCTTGGCTGGTACGCGGGAGTTGGTATGCGCGCACCGTGCATCGTCAGGCGGTGGACTGGTGGATGCACGGGCGTAGCACCTTACGGCGCATCGCGGAGATGCTGCGTTCGACGATGGGGCATCAAGAACGCTGGCTGATGTGGCATCCCTGGGAGGAAGGGGCCGCCAGGCCGGAGGCCTGCCACTTTGGGGCCAGCACCTTACAGCGCTGGCTGGATGGGGCAGGTCGGAGAGTCCGGGAACAGGTCTGTGGACAGTGGGCTGGGGTAGCCAGTTCGGGGCAGATGGGGACGGATGGGCTCTGGGCGCGTTTCCGGGCGGGAGGCAAAGGAGTCGTCTTGAGCCTGGTGGACAGCGTGACCCAGGTGATCTGGGCGGTGGTCGTCGCCGCCGAGGAGGAAAGCACGCGGGGCTGGGAACAGCTCTTCCAGCAGGCCAAGGTTGCGGGTTTGGCCTGGGAGACCTTGAACGGCTTGACCAGCGACGGTGCCCAGGGGCTGTTGGCCTATCTACGCTTGGCGCTGAGCTGGGTGCACCAGCAACGGTGTGTCTGGCATTTCTGGCGCGGCTTGGCTCCCGAACTGGCCCGTGCTGTCGCTCAGGGCGTGAAGGGTCTGGCAAAGGATGCGGCCCAGAGCGCCGCGCAAACGCTGCGCCAGGAGTTGACCGCCTTGCTACACGCGGTGATCGATGCACCCACCTTCGAGCAGGCGGAGCGAGCTCTGCAGGCATTGGCCAAGCACTCGCTGGGCCATGACTTGGCGCAGAAGGTGAATGCGCAACTGGATCGCTTGCTCTTCTATCGCCTGGATTGTCATCGGGGTTTGGGGCGTACGGGCCCCGAGTGGTTGTGGCGCGATTTCCGCGCGCGCCCCAGCCGAGGACGCAATCACGGAACGGCCGTGCGCGAGGAGCGGGCGGCATCGTTATGGATGGTCTATCACAATTTCACCCCTGCCCAGAGGAGGTTGGAACGCAAACGCCATTACAAACACCCTGGTCAGAGTCCTTTGGAGGTGGCCGGAAGCGTGCTGGAGGGAGTCAGTTATCTGGATGCACTGCAAATCTGAGACGTGTCGCTAGGCCGCCGCTCCTTCGAGGTGACAAACGAACTCAACGGCGCAACCCCCTTCACCAACAAGCTTGCCAATCTCGCCAACACAAGATGGAACCGAGTCAAAGGTTGACAAATGCGGCGAACTATGGTATGCTAAGCGCAATCAGAAAGGTTACCACTCTTGGTGTGGAGATGATTGTGAACGCCCTTCTCTTGATCGGCATCATTATTGTCGTCCTAGTTGCGCTCCTCGTTGAGGAGCCGTTGCCGGTTGGGAGGGGGCTGCGCTGAGCTAGTATCTGCAACCATAGGAAATGATCGGGGGCCTCACCCAACTTAGGGTGAGGCCCTCTTGCTAATAAAGCCAGTCGGAAGCGTCGTCTTCCGATGTGCTAGCCCTCAAAGGCGGGGGTACCGAGGCCTTGAGGTCTCGATGCGCAATGGGGCCATGGTCTACGAGAAGCGCTTGGTCTCGTGGGCGATGGCTTTTTTGTTAGCGGATGAGCGTCGTTGCTGGGCAAGCTATTCAGCGAGAGGAGAACACCTATGGCACGAAGTGATGTCGTCAAACGAGGATTAGAGCGTACCCCCCATCGCTCCCTGCTGTGGGCTTTGGGCTGCACTGAGGAGGAGGTCGAGCGGCCCTTTATTGGCGTCATCAGTTCCTTTACCGAGATTGTCCCCGGGCACATGCACCTGCGCCAAATCGCCGAAGCCGTCAAGGCAGGCGTTTATATGGCTGGCGGCACCCCCTTCGAAGCCAATACCATTGCCGTCTGCGACGGCATCGCTATGGGCCATGCCGGGATGAAGTACTCGCTATCTTCGCGCGAGCTTATCGCTGACTCGGTGGAGACGGTTGCTCAGGCTCACGCCTTTGATGCCCTCGTTCTCATTCCCTCATGTGACAAAATCATTCCCGGCATGGTCATGGCTGCTGCACGGCTGAATGTGCCCGCGCTAGTTGTAACCGGAGGGCCGATGCTGGCTGGTCGGCGCGGCAACGAAAGATTGGACCTCAATAGCGCATTCATGGCCGTCGGGGCCGCCACCAAAGGCAAGATGACCGAGAGAGAGGCCAAGCTCATCGAGCGAGCCTGCTGTCCTGGGTGTGGCTCTTGCGCAGGGATGTTCACCGCCAACACCATGGGCTGCCTTTGTGAGGCCCTGGGGATCGCTCTGCCGGGCAACGGCGCGACCCCGGCGGTCAGCTCGCGCCGGCTGGCCCTGGCCAAGATGGCCGGCGTGCAACTGATGGACCTGCTGCGACGCGACATCAAGGCGCGCGATGTCCTCACCGAGAAGGCCTTCCACAATGCTTTCTCTACCGATATGGCTATGGGTGGCTCGACCAACTCGGTCCTGCACCTGTTGGCCATTGCCCATGAGGCCGGCCTGTCCTTTGATTTGCGCCAGATCAATGCCTTCAGTGAGCAGACGCCGCATCTTTGCAAGCTCTCGCCGGCGAGTGGGCAGTATCTTGAGGACCTCTACTACTCTGGCGGCATTGGAGCCATCATGCATGAGCTTGATGCGCTCGGGCTGCTCAAGCAGGACGCCCTGACCGTAACCGGAGCCACTGTAGGCGATAACCTGGCCCCAGGATCGGCCTGGGCACCGGATTACCAGGTTGTTGATCGCAACGTCGTCCGTAGCGGGACTGATCCCTATTCGCCGACGGGCGGGCTGGCAATCTTATTCGGCAACCTGGCCCCTGAGGGTGCTGTAGTCAAGAAGGCCGCTGTCGCGCCATCCATGATGCGCCACTCTGGGCCGGCGCGTGTGTTTGACTCGGAAGAGGAAGCCACCGCGGCGATCATGGCCGGCGATTTCCAAGATGGGGATGTGATCGTCATTCGCTACGAAGGGCCCAAGGGCGGGCCAGGCATGAGGGAGATGCTGACCCCCACGTCCTTGCTCTCCGGCATGGGCGTGGACGACCGTGTAGCTCTGATCACCGACGGTCGCTTTTCTGGGGCCTCGCGTGGAGCAGCGATCGGGCATATCTCCCCCGAGGCGGCCGCCTGCGGACCTATTGCCGCAGTATGCAGCGGGGATACTATCATCATTGACATCCCCGCTTATCGCCTGGAACTGGCCGTGCCCGAGGCTGAGATCGCCCGGCGGCTTGCGGCTTTGCCGCCCTTTGAGCCGAGGGTGAAGGAGGGTTACCTGCGCCGTTATGCTATGGCGGTCACCTCAGCCAGCACTGGTGCTATCTTGAAGGAGTAGGCTGCTTACGCGAGGAGGAGAACGAGCATGAGGTTGAATGGGGCACAGATCCTCTGGGAATGTCTGGTGCGTGAAGGCGTGGAGGTGGTCTTTGGCATTACCGGTGGCTCAGTGATTCCCTTGTATCACGAGCTGCCGAATTACCCCATCCGCCATGTCACGGTGCGCCACGAGCAAGCTGCGGCCCACGCTGCCGATGGTTATGCCCGTGCTACCGGCAAGGTGGGGGTATGTATGGCGACATCTGGCCCTGGGGCCACCAACCTGGTCACCGGCATCGCCACGGCGCAGATGGATTCCTCGCCTGTCGTGGCCATCACAGGCCAGGTGGCTACCTCGGTGCTGGGCACCGATTTCTTCCAAGAGGTTGATACGACGGGCATCGCCATGCCCATTGTCAAGCACAGTTACCTCGTCACCGACATTCGTCAATTGGCCGGTGCAGTGAAGGAAGCCTTCTATCTGGCTAACTCGGGTCACCCGGGTGTGGTGTTGGTTGATATTGCCAAGGATGTCCAAATGACCGAGGCAGAGTTCACCTATCCCCCTCCGCTAGATATCCCTGGCTACAAACCGCATCTCCACGGGAACGCGCGCCAGATCAGACAGGCGGCGGAGATGATCAACCAGGCCAAAGAGCCTTTGGTCCTCGCTGGCCGAGGGGTGATCATCGCCCACGGAGAGGATGAATTGCTCACCCTGGTGGAGAAGGCCCAAATTCCCGTGGTTACCACCCTCCTGGGCAAGAGTGTCCTCCCCGAGACCCATCCCCTTTGTTTGGGCATGGGCGGGATGCATGGGGAGGTCTATGCCAACCGCGCTTTGCAGACGGCGGATTTGATCGTAGGGATCGGCACGCGTTTTGATGATCGCCTCACCAGCACAGCTTCTACTTTTGCCCCAGCGGCCAAAATCATCCACATTGACATAGATCCCGCCGAGATCGGCAAGCGCGTGCGCGTTGACCTGCCCATCGTGGGCGACGCGCTGAACGTCTTGCGCCAGCTCATGCCCTTAGTGCAGCCCACCACCCATCCCGAGTGGATCGCGCGCATCGAGGAGTGGCGTGCGGATACGCGCACGAGGGATATCCTGTGGAGAGATACTAAGGAACTCGTGCCCCAGTACGTTGTGCGCCAGATTTGGGAGGCCACCCAGGGACAGGCGATCATGGTCAGCGATGTGGGGCAAAACCAGATGTGGGAAGCGCAATACTATCTGCACCAAAGGCGCCGGGGGTTAATAACCTCAGGCGGGTTGGGCACCATGGGCTTCGCTGTGCCCGCGGCCATGGGTGTGGCGATCGGCTGCCCAGATGCTCTTGTGTGGGTTGTGGCCGGCGATGGAGGCTTCCAGATGACCGTGCAGGAGCTGGCTACCATCGTCCAGGAAAAGCTGCCGATCAAGATCTCCATCCTCAACAATGGTTACTTGGGCATGGTGCGCCAGTGGCAAGAGTTCTTTTACAAGCGCAACTACAGCGGAACCCCCATACTAGGCCCCGATTTTGCCAAACTGGCCGAGGCCTATGGCATTCCGGGGATCACCGTCAAAGAAAAGGGCCAGGTGACTGAGGCCATAAAGCGCGCCTTGGCCATAGAGGGGCCTGCGCTCATTGACTTTCAGATCGAAAGGGAACATAACGTGTTCCCTATGGTGCCTGTGGGCAAGCCCATTGACCAGATGATTCGCCGTCCCCTGGAGAGCTGAGCAACACCAGGCGAAAGGAACGCTTGCCTTCGCAGCTAGCGCTTTGAGCACTTGCCAGAGAGGATAACTATGAGCGTAGCACCAGACAGTGGCAACTATTCCAGACGTACACTCGTCGCCCTGATGGAGGACAAGCCGGGCGTCCTCGGCCGCGTGGTCAACCTCTTCCGTCGCCGCAACTATAACATCGAGAGCCTGTCAGTCGGCCATAGTGAGACCCCCGGCATCTCGCGCATGACCGTCGTGGTCTATGGTAACGATGCTGTCATCGAGCAGGTGGCCAAACAGCTCTACAAGATCGTGAACGTGACCAAAGTCAGCGACATCAGTGGGGAGGCGGCCGTCTTCCGCGAGCTGGCGCTGCTCAAGGTACATGCCCCCTCTGCCAATCGTGCCGAGATCAAGCAACTGGCAGACATCTTTCGCGCCAGGATCATTGATGTCTATCCCGAGTCTATGGTCCTCGAGATCACGGGTACCGAAGACAAGGTTGACTCATTGATCAACATGCTCAGGCCCTTTGGCATTAAAGAGCTGGCGCGCACCGGGCGCGTGGCCATGGTGCGCGGGGCTGGGAGCACAGGCGGGGGTGGCGGCAGCCACTGAAAGGCATCGGTTTGGAGCGAGCGCTTTGGCCCAAAGCGCCCATGAAGGGGCGACACGCCGTGAATCGTGCGATACTGGTGCGCCCCTCGAAAGCCGCCAGGGTCAGGGGCTCGCTGAGACATTCTATCATTCAAGATCGTAGGAGGATCAATGGCTACCATCTATTACGAGAAGGACGCGGATCTCTCCCTCCTGAAAGGGAAAAAGATCGCCATCATTGGCTACGGCAGCCAGGGCCATGCGCACGCTCTGAACCTGAAAGACAATGGCTGCGATGTGCGCGTTGGCCTGTACAAGGGGAGCAAGTCCTGGGGAGAGGCAGAGGCCGCTGGCTTGAGCGTGAAGCTGGCCGCCGAGGCTGCTGCGGAGGCGGACATCATCATGATGCTGGCCCCCGATACCAGGCAGCCGGAGATCTACCGTGAGGCTATTGCCCCCAATCTCAAGGCGGGCAAAATGCTCATGTTCGCGCACGGCTTTTGCATCCACTATGGGCAGATCGTGCCCCCGAAAGAAGTGGATGTAACCATGATTGCCCCCAAGGCCCCAGGACACCGCGTGCGTGAGATCTTTCCACTGGGCCAGGGCGTGCCGGGACTGCTCGCCATCTATCAGGATGCCACAGGACAGGCCAAGAAGCTCAGCCTGGCCTATGCCAAGGGGATCGGTTGCGCCCGCGCAGGGGTCATCGAGACGACCTTCGGCGAGGAGACGGAAACGGATCTCTTTGGCGAGCAGGCTGTGCTCTGTGGAGGACTGACGGCCCTGATGAAGGCCGGCTTCGATACTCTCGTTGAGGCCGGTTATCAGCCGGAGATCGCCTACTTTGAGTGCGTCAATGAGATGAAGCTCATCGTGGACTTGGTCTATCAGGGTGGGCTCTCGTATATGCGTTACTCGATCAGCGACACTGCCGAGCATGGAGACTACACCGGAGGGCCACGG
>Ga0315289_10015293_pt1 | contig 10656 bp, 19 predicted proteins | sample YL17G11_40_MG_FD_203452 | JGI IMG/M metagenome (GOLD analysis project Ga0315289, IMG submission 203452) | Sediment microbial communities from Yellowstone Lake, YNP, Wyoming, USA - YL17G11_40 | ecosystem: Environmental > Aquatic > Freshwater > Lake > Sediment | place: USA: Wyoming | collected...
ACGCAGGCAGTGAATAAGAAGCGCCACGAAGTGGCAAGATTATATACAATTTTACAAGGAAAGGAGTTGGCTGAATGAAACCACTTATCGGAATTGTGACCAGTGCCAAAATGAAGCAAACGGCGACAGTTTTAATTAAAAGAATTAAAGTGCATCCAATCTATAAGAAAAGGTTTAGAGTGAAGAAAAAATATCATGTTCATGACGAAATTGGCGTCAAGGAGGGTGATCGTGTCAAAATTAAAGGATGTCGCCCTCTGAGTAAGACTAAAAAATGGAAAATTATTGAGGTGATGAAATGATTCAACTAAGAAGTGTTTTAAAGCCAGCTGATAACACCGGGGCCAAGCGTCTGAAAGTCATCCATATTTCGGGCGGCTCGAAACGACGCTTTGGCACTATTGGCGACATTGTTGTCGCCGTGGTTGACCAAGCAGACCCAAACGGAGTGGTTAAAGACAGCGAAATAGTGAGGGTGATTATGGTCAGAACTAAGAAAGAAATTCGGCGTTCAGATGGGTCCTATATCCGTTTTGACGATAATGCCGGCGTGATTATTGATAAAAGTGGCAATCCTCGAGGAACGAGGATTTTCGGACCAATCGCTCGAGAGATTAAAGAGGCTGGCTATGCCAGGATAGCTTCGTTGGCAGCGGAGGTTCTATAATCCTAGAGATTAGAAGCAGAGCTTGTTTCTCGCAAGCTCGAAATAAGACAAGCTTGTTTCTCGCAAGCTCGAAATACAAGCAGGAGGCGCAGTATGAAATTAAAAAAGGGAGATAAAATTAAGGTGATTAAAGGTAAAGATAAAGGAAGGACAGGTAAAATCGAAAAAACCTTACCTAAATTAGGTAAGGTTTTAATCCCGGGAATTAATGTTTACAAAAAACACGCCAAGGCACGAAGTGAAAAGCAACCAGGGGGAATCATCGAGATAATAAAGCCACTGCCAGTAGCAAATGTTGTCTTAGTCTGCCCTAAATGTAATAAACCGACCCGGGTAGGTTACCAGATTGATAAAAGTGGGGGGAAAAGTAGAATCTGTCGAAAGTGTCAGGCGGTGGTTTAAATAAAGATTAATTATTGATAACTAATGTCAGAGTTCAAACAAAAATATCAGCAAAAAATCGCCCCAAGCTTAGCTAAAGAATTTGGCTTAAAGAACATTCTCTCCGTGCCAAAGGTGGTAAAAGTGGTGGTTAATATGGGCTTGGGCGAGGGAGCCCAGGATAAAAGTGTGATTGAAAACGCCAGCCAGGAGTTAGCCGTAATTACCGGACAGAAGCCCAGAGTTGCCCGCGCCAGACAATCAATCGCCGGCTTTAAATTAAGAGAGGGTGACCCAATTGGATTGATGGTCACCTTAAGGGGTAAAAGAATGTATGACTTTCTTGAGAAACTTTTCAAAATTGTTTTCCCCCGGGTTCGAGATTTTCGGGGAGTGCCTTTAAAAAGTTTCGACGGCCAGGGTAATTACAGTTTAGGCCTGGCAGAACAGATTGTCTTTCCTGAAATTGACTACGGGAAGGTAGCTAAGTCAAGAGGTTTAGAGATAACCGTGGTGACTAACGCTAAGGACGATCAAAAAGCCAAGAAACTTTTAGAATTATTAGGGATGCCGTTTGAGAAAGAAACAGAGAGGAAGCATGGCTAATAAGAGTAAAATTATTAAAGACCAGAAAAAACCAAAATACTCTAGCCGGAAACATAACCGTTGTTCTCTGTGCGGCCGGCCGAGAGCCTATATTAGACTTTTTGGCCTTTGTCGTTTGTGTTTTCGAGAATTAGCCCATAAAGGAGAGTTACCCGGCGTAACTAAAGCATCATGGTAGTGACAGATCCCATTGGCGATTTTCTGACCAGGATTAGAAACGGCTATTTAGCCGGAAAGAAGACGATTGAGGTACCTCATGCGAAGATTAAAGAGAAGATTGGTGAAATTTTAGTGAAAGAGGGCTATCTCAAAGGAATGGAAGTAGAAGGGAAAAAGCCTCAGGAAAAAAAGCTGGTTTTGAGTTTGAAATATCCAAAGAAAAAACCAGCCATTATCGGCATTAAGCGGGTTTCTAAGCCGGGAGTGAGGCTTTACACCAAGACAGACAAAATACCTAGAGTGAGATGGGGAAAAGGCCTGGTGATTCTCTCGACCCCAGGTGGGCTAATGACTGATAAGGAGGCGAAGAAAAAGAAATTAGGAGGAGAAGTTATTTGTCAAGTGTGGTAGCCCTGAACGACTGAAAGGAGTGAAATGTCAAGAATAGGCAAACAACCAATTCCAATACCTGAAGGCGTCACTGTTGAACAAGACGACGCTCAGCTAGTTGTTTCTGGCCCTAAAGGGACGCTTAAACAGACTGTCAGACCAGAGGTGAAGGTTTCTTTAGAGACAGGGGAGGTATTAATCTCTCGTAAGAGAGACGATAAATTTTCCCGCTCATTGCATGGTTTAACGAGAGCCTTGATTGCTAATTTAATCACCGGTGTCACCGAGGGATTTAGTAAGACTTTGAAGATAGTGGGTACCGGTTACCGGGTCAAAATTGAAGGAGAGAATCTAATTTTATCTTTAGGTTTTTCTCATCCGGTGGTCATTGACCCGGTTGAGGGTATCAAATTTGAAGTGAAAGGAGACGAGACAATTACTATCTCAGGTATTGATAAAGCCCTAGTCGGTCAGATTGCCGCTAAGATAAGAGCCATTCGGCCACCCGAGCCCTATAAAGGGAAAGGCATTCGTTATGAAGGCGAAACGGTAAAGAAGAAACCGGGAAAGGCTGGAAAGGTGGGGGCCGCCGGTTTTGGTGAGGGAGGACAATGAAAAAGATTAAAGGAAATAAAGAAAGACCAAGGTTAAGTGTTTTTCGTTCGAACAAGGCGATTTATGCCCAAATTATCGACGATGAAAAGGGTAGAACTTTAGTGGCGGCCAGCGAGAGGGAGGTTGAAAAAGAGGCTAAGAGGGTGACTAAGGTAGAAAGGGCCAGCGAGGTAGGCAAAATTTTAGCCAAGAAGGCATTTAAAAAGGGCATTAAAAAGGTGGTTTTTGATCGAGGTACCAACAAGTATCATGGTCGAGTCAAGGCCTTGGCGGAAGGTGCCAGAAGCGGCGGGTTGGAGTTTTGACGATGGCCGACAGGACAAAATAATTTAAAATGGCAGAAAGAAGACAATTAAAACCAGAGATAAGAGAAATCACCCCTCAAGAAGTTGAAGAGATGGAGGAGAAGGTGGTCCAAATCAAGAGGGTTTCCAAGAAAACCAAAGGGGGTAATCGAATTAGCTTTTCGGCTCTAACCGTTGTCGGTGATAAAAAAGGAAGGGTGGGCGTTGGTTTAGGTAAGGCCCCCGACGTTTCTTCGGCAATAAGAAAAGGGTTTAGGCGCGCCAGAAAAAATCTAGTGATAGTACCCATGAAAGGAACAACCATTCCCCATGAAGTTAAAGTTAAATATGGGGCGGCTGAAGTTCTCCTTAAACCTGCCCCCCCAGGTACGGGAGTAATTGCAGGAGGTTCGGTGAGGGTCGTGGTTGACGCCGCGGGCGTCAAGGATATCGTCTCTAAAATCCTAGGGACTCGCAATCGGGCGACTAATGTTTATGCAACCATAGAGGCAGTTAAAAAATTAAAAGCAGACAAGGAGGATCTTTAACAATGAATCTCAATCAACTACCAAAGTTAACCAAAAAATCAAAAAAGCGGGTGGGTCGAGGTTATGGTTCGGGCAAAGGTGGCCATACGTCTGGCCGAGGCGCAAAGGGCTTAAAGGCTCGAAGTAAAGTGGCCTTAACTTTTGATGGCACCAAGATTAAAAAATCCTTTATCCAAAGGCTACCGTTGCGGCGAGGTAGGGGAAAATTTAAGTCTTTTAAGCCAAAACCAATCATCGTCAATGTTAAATATCTTAATCTTTTACCCAAAGACAGCCTGGTTGACGTTGACGCTTTAATTAAACATAAGATTGTCACCGAGGAAGCCAAAAGAGTAGGGGTGAAGATTTTAGGTGAGGGTGATTTAAAAGTGGCTCTAAAGGTTGGCTTGACCTGTTCTCAAGGGGCAGTCAAAAAGATTGAAAAAGCAGGCGGAAAAGTCCTGAAAAGGGTGGCGAAGAAAGAAAAAACGTCCCAGGAGGAAAAGCCCACCGTGAAGAAAAAGGCGTCGGCTAAAAAAGTGGCCGCTAAAAAACCTCGCCAAAAGAGCAAGAAAAAATGAATAGAATTCTTAATACCTTACAAAATGCCTGGAGAATCCCTGAGTTGCGACGGCGACTCCTTTTTACGGCGGGAATTTTTATTGTCTTTCGCTTTGCCGCTCATGTTCCTGTCACGGGAGTAGATATCGCCGCCCTGAAACAGCTTTTTGCCCGCAGTCAACTCCTGGGACTCTTGGATATCTTCTCGGGGGGAACACTGGCAAACTTTTCGATTATGGCCCTGGGTCTGAATCCCTACATCAACGCTTCAATTATCTTTCAACTTTTAACCATGGTGATTCCTCAACTAGAGGCCTTACAGAAGGAGGGTGAGTATGGGAGGGAAAAGATTAATCAGTATACCCGGATTGTCACCATACCTTTAGCGGCCCTCCAAGCTTTAGGGATGTATGCTCTTTTGAAGAATCAGCAGATTATTTCCAGTTTCTCACCTTTGAGCCTTTTAGGTTTGGTGGTGACGATGGTGGCGGGGACTATTTTCTTGATGTGGCTGGGAGAGTTAATTTCTGAATACGGCATCGGCAACGGCATCTCGATGCTTATTTTTGCGGGTATTGTTGGTCGTTTTCCGATTTCATTTGGGCAAACGTTGGCGGTTTTTGAGCCAGAGAGCTTCTTCAATGTGGCCGTTTTCGGGGTCATGGCGATTGTTGTTATTGGCGCGATTGTGGTGATTGAAGAAGCCAACCGGAAGATTAGGGTTCAGTACGCCCGACGGATTCAAGGGCGAAGAGTTTATGGCGGCCAGTCAACTTATTTGCCCTTGAAAATTAATCAGGCCGGGGTGATTCCCATTATTTTTGCTATTTCCTTAATTCTTTTACCCTCAATGGTGGGTAATTTTCTTCAGGGTATTCCCAATCAGGTAATTGCCAGTCTCGCCTCTGGGATGGCGACCGCCTTTCGTCCAGGGGGGATAATTTACAATCTGGTTTACTTTATCTTAGTGGTGGGCTTTACTTATTTTTATACGGCGGTCGTCTTCAATCCGGAAAAAATTGCCGAGGAGATCAAAAAATATGGTGGTTTTATTCCTGGGATCAGGCCAGGGGCGCCCACGGCCGAATATCTCAATAAAATTCTGACGCGGATTACTCTGGCAGGGGCGCTCTTTTTAGGCTCCATTGCTATCTTACCTTCGATTGCCCAAAGCTTAACCGGAATAGGCACTATGACGATCGGGGGGACAGGGATTCTGATTGTGGTGTCGGTTGTCTTAGAGACAACGAAGAGACTAGAGGCCATGCTGGTCATGCGGAGTTATGACGGATTTTTAAAGTAACCTATGATTCTAATTGTTTTAGGACCACAAGCTTCAGGTAAAGGCACCCAGGCAAAACTTTTAGTCAAAGAACTTGGTTGGCGATACTTTGAATCTGGCGATTTCTTAAGAGAAAAAGCTAAAGGAAAAACGCCTCTCGCTCAGAAAATTAATCGGTTGATCAACCAAAGGGGCGTTTTAGTGCCTGATGACATCATGAAGCGGCTAGTTAATCAGTGGTTAAAGAAAGCGGGGGTAGAAAAAGGAATTGTTTTTGATGGTCACCCTCGGAATATAAGCCAATATCACACCTTAGAAAAAATATTGGCCTTGAGGGGCACTAAAATTGATAGAGTGATTTATCTTCATGTTAGTCGAAAGGTTTCCATTGAGAGAATGTCGGCTCGACGAATCTGCCCTCGGTGTGACTCTGAGTACAATTTAATCACTAAATTGCCCAAAAGAGACGAGCTTTGCGACCGCTGTCAAAAGAAATTGATTCAACGTCAGGACGACACCCTCGAAGTGATTAAGAAAAGATTGGCCGTCTACCACCAGCGAACTCGGCCACTGATTAGGATGACTCGTCAACAGGGAATTTTGGAAGAGATTGATGGCGAAAGGCCGATTAAAGAGATTTACCGGGACATTAGGGCACGATTAAAGAGATTGGGTGTTTTGGAGAAATGATTCCTATTAAGACCGAAAAGGAAATTAAACTGATGGGAGAAGGAGGGGAGCGTTTGTTTCGGGTGATGGATTCACTCTTGAAACGGGTTGAGCTTGGCGTAAAACTGAGTGAGCTTGATCGGCTCGCCGAGGCGCTCATTAAAAAAGAAGGAGGTAAGCCCTCCTTTAAAATAGTCCCCGATTATCATTGGGCCACTTGTATTAATATTAATCAAGGAGTGGTTCATGGTATTCCCACTGACTATCAAGTTAAAAAAGGCGATTTGGTAAGCCTTGATATAGGGATGTTCTATCAAGGATTGCATACTGATATGGCCAGAACGATTAAGGCGGGAGGAGGAGAAAGTAAATTTTTAAAAGCGGGCACGACGGCGCTAAAAAAGGCGATTCAAAAGGGAAAAGCGGGAAATTATGTTGGTCATATTTCTCAAGCAATTGAGCGGGAGATTAAAAAGTTTGGATTTAATCCCGTCTGGGCTCTAATTGGCCATGGAGTAGGTAGAAAATTACACGAAGCACCCCAGATTCCTTGCTTTTTAGGCGGGAAAGTTGAAGAAACTCCTGAACTTAAACCAGGGATGACTTTAGCGATAGAAGTGATTTATGCCGAGGGGAACCCAGCCGTAGTTTTAGTCAAAGACGGGTGGACAGTCAAGACTAGAGATGGTAGTTTGGCGGGATTATTCGAAGACACCATTCTGGTGACTGAAACCCAACCACTAATTTTAACGGTTGCTTCATGACTATAGGTTTGATAAAATAGCGAAATGGCCGCGAAAGAAGAGACCACTGCCAATTTGAGAAGTAAACCTGCCGGCAAGCAGGAAAAGATTGAAATGGAGGGAGCCATTACAGAGGCACTCCCCAACACGACGTTTCGGGTAAAGCTTGATGATGGCCGAGAGATTTTGTGTTATCTCGCGGGCAAGATGCGAATTCACCACATCAAAGTCATGCCGGGCGATAGAGTTAAGGTGGAAATGACGCCTTACGATGAGACTAGAGGAAGAATCGTTTATCGTTATAAATAGATTGCCATGAAAGTCCGAGCTAGTGTGAAAAAAATGTGTAAAGATTGTAAGACCGTCCGTCGGCGCGGCCGGGTTTATGTTATTTGTAAAAATCCTAAACATAAGCAAAGGCAGGGATAGGTGATATGGCAAGAATTGCGGGCGTAACCTTACCAGAAGAAAAAAGAATCGATATCGGCTTGACCGTTATTTTTGGTATTGGCCGAAAAATTTCTAGTGAGGTTCTTTCTAAGGCGAAAGTTAACCCCGCTAAGAGAGTAAAAGAGCTTTCTGCGGAGGAAATTACCAAACTCCAGAAGCTTGTCGACGAGTATCCAATTGAGGGAAATTTGCGGCAAAAAATAGCCGATAATATCAAGCGCCTGAAAACGATTGGTAGTTACCGAGGAATACGGCACACTCAAGGCCTACCTGTCAGAGGACAGCGGACTCGATCGAATGCCCGGACGAGGCGGGGTAAAAGAAGGACAATCGGCGCCTTAAGGAAGAGAGATATGGCTCGACTGGAGGTTACTAAGAAGGAGAAAGGAAAGACAGAATGAAAAAAGAGTTGAAACAGATAGCCAAGGCTAGGGTTTATATATCAGCGACTTTTAATAATGTTGTTGTTACTTTTACCGATGATAAGGGAAACGTTCTGTGTTGGGGAACAGCCGGAACGGCCGGTTTTAAGGGGGCAAGAAAGTCGACTCCCTACGCGGCGACGACAGCGGTTGATCAGACTGTAAAGAAAGCCCAGGCCTTAGGGATTAAAGAAGTTGAGGTTTATATTAAAGGTCCGGGGCCGGGGAGGGACGCCGCCCTAAGGGTTTTACGGACGGCGGGATTAAGGATGAGTTTAATTGCCGACGTCACGCCGATTCCTCATAACGGTCCAAGACCGAAGAAACGAAGGAGAGTCTAACCCGTTCTGGGTGAAGGAAAGGAAAGAAAAATGGCTAGATACATCGACGCTAAATGTAGACTTTGTCGCCGGGAAGGCATCAAACTCTTTTTGAAAGGTGAGCGTTGTTTTTCGCCCAAGTGTCCCATTGAACGAAAGGGAGCCGTACCGCCAGGGCAACATGGTTATAAGAGTGGACGAAGGTTGAGCGACTACGGACAACGATTGAGGGAAAAACAAAAGGTAAAAAGGCTTTACGGAATTCAAGAAAGACAGTTTAAACGCTATTTTGATAAAGCCTTCAAGGTCAAAGGGGCTACCGGTGAGGCCCTTCTTCAGCTTTTAGAATCGAGATTGGACAATGTTGTTTACCGTCTGGGTTTAGCCCCTTCAAGATCAATAGCGAAACAGCTGGTCCATCACGGACAAGTTCTTATTGAGGGAAGAAGGATGGACATTCCTTCTTATCAGGTTAAGCCAGGAGAAATAGTGAGCTTGACGACTAAAGGAATGAAAATTGAGTTGGTCAAACAATTATTGGCTGATAAGAAGAGAATAGTTCCTATCTGGCTGGAGAGAAAAGCGGCCGTTGGAAAAATGAAGCGCCTCCCAGAAAGAGAAGAATTGGGGGGTGACATTAGCGAGCAGTTAATTGTAGAATATTATTCGCGCTAGCGAAGAAGAAGGAGGATTAAATGCTAGGACCAATTTTTCAGATTAAAAAAGAAAAGGAGTCTGCCGATCATGGTCTTTTTATAATTGAGCCATTAGAACAGGGTTATGGTTATACTTTAGGGAATGCTTTAAGGAGAGTGTTGTTGACTAGTCTTCCTGGAGCCGCCATTACCCAAGTGAAGATTAATAGAGTCAAGCATAAATTCTCTACATTAGAAGGCTTGAAAGAAGACATTATCGAGTTGATTCTAAACCTCAAGCAGATTCGTTTCAAATATGAGGGAAAGAAAGCGGCAAAGTTACACCTAGAAAAGTCAGGTCCCGGAGAGATTAAGGCAGGCGACATTAAAACGCCAGGTGGAGTAGAGATTGTTAATAAAGATCTTGTTTTAGGTAAGATTGCCGATAAGAAAAGTGCCCTGAAGGGAGAAATAACGGTAGAGTTGGGGTATGGGTATCTGCCGGCTGAAGAACAAGAGATTGATAAGCTAGGGATTATTCCCGTTGATGCCGCTTTTAGTCCTATTCGGAGGGTTAACTATAGAGTGGAGGCTACCCGGGTAGGAAGGCGGACCGACCTTGACCGGTTGATTTTAGAGATCTTTACTGATGGTACGATTAAGCCGAGCGAAGCCCTAAAACAAAGCGCCCAGATATTGATTGACTTTTTCGCTCAGGTGGTTAAGCCTAAAAAGATGCCGAAGGCGGAAAAAGTTGAGGCGGCGCCTGACGAGACGCTGAAATTAACGGTTGAAGAGACAAATATCCCCACGAGAATCGCTAATGCCCTGCGTAAGGGAGGCTACGGAACAGTCGGTGATTTAACCGTAGCGGCACCCGCCGACCTCGCCAAGGTTAAGAATTTAGGTGAGAAGTCGGTTAGTGTGATTAAGGCGGCCCTTTCTCAAAAGGGGTTGAGTCTGAAGGAAAAGAAGAAATGAGGCATCAAGTAGCCGGTAAAAAGTTATCCCGCGATCGGAAACAACGTAAGGCTCTCTTTAAAAATTTGATTGGGGCACTTGTACTTAAGGGAGAAATCAAGACGACTGAGAGTAAAGCGAAGGCAATCCGTCGGCTAGCAGAGAGGCTTATTGCTAAAGGCCGTTTGGGAACTCTTCATGCCAGGCGGCAAATTGGCGCCTTTCTTCAAAACAAAGAGGCGGTTAATAAGATTGTCGACGAATTAGGGCCAATTTTTAAGAATCGACCCGGGGGTTTTACTCGGATTGTTCGCCTCGACCAACGTCGAGGTGACAACGCCCTGGTGGTGAAATTAGAACTTGTGGAAAAGCCTGTTATTAAGGAGGAGAAAAAAGAGGAGATTGCTGAGAAGCCAAAAGCAAAAGGTAAAAAAATCAAAAATGAGGACAAAGGCAACAAAAGAAAGTGAAATTAAACGCTTTTGGCATCTATTTGATGCCAAAGGGAAGATTTTAGGGCGATTATCAACAGAGATCGCCTGTCTTTTAATTGGTAAAGATAAGCCTTATTTTGTTAGTTATTTGGACTGTGGCGATTATGTGGTGGTGATTAACGCCAGTAAGGTTCAAGTGACTGGTCGCAAGGCGGAACAAAAGCTCTATCGTCGTCATTCTGGCTATCCGGGGGGCTTTCGGGAGATCCCCTATGAAAAACAGATGGAAACAGACCCGAGGAAAATCGTCCGTCACGCCGTTGCCGGGATGCTGCCTAAGAACAAATTAAAGACAAAAAGGCTTTTAAGGCTTAAGATTTTCGTTGACGAAAAACATCCCCATCAAAACAAAGAATTTATCATTCATCGTTAATCATTTTAGAAATTTTTATGGCAACAAAAAAAGAGACTAAACCAGAAACAAAGACAAAAAGAGCCCAGAAGAAAAAGGGCAAGCCTTATGTTTTTGCTGTGGGCCGACGGAAGACCGC
>Ga0315289_10015294_pt1 | contig 10656 bp, 10 predicted proteins | sample YL17G11_40_MG_FD_203452 | JGI IMG/M metagenome (GOLD analysis project Ga0315289, IMG submission 203452) | Sediment microbial communities from Yellowstone Lake, YNP, Wyoming, USA - YL17G11_40 | ecosystem: Environmental > Aquatic > Freshwater > Lake > Sediment | place: USA: Wyoming | collected...
ATTACTCTCCGAGAAATCCATTTCTCGCTGCATAGGGCATATCCTCCTTTCTATCGTTTCCTAAATGGATATGCCCTTTCGCTTTATCCTGTCAATATAAATTTACACAAAAGAATTTACACAATACGTCTTTCACCTACGTTGTGAAAACAAAGTTCAAAACTTGAACAGGGTCAATATTCGGCTAAGTCTTGTGAAAGTCTCAGAGGAATAATTACCAGCGGACCACCAAACCCAGACCACCTCTCATGGATCTCAAATATGATCAAACGATAATTTGCTCTTGGCAGATGTTATCATCTGCCAGAAGGTTTTGTCGAGGATGATAACATCCCGACGAGCAATATAATACATCTCATCGCACTTTGCCTCTGGAAAGTGAGGCAAATATCCCACCGAAACAAAGGACCGCAAAAATGATGAAGGCAGTTTTGGCACTGGTTAAGAAAGCGGGATAGTTATCCGGCGTGATTTGTGCTCTGCCAATATATACAGCAAAAACCAACATGGCAATGCCCATGCTGAGCATCTGGCCGGTAAGGCGCATGGTGGCGAGCGTGGCAGAGGCTACGCCGTAAAATTTCTTTTCCACCGAGCTCATCACCGCGTTGGTATTGGGAGAGGAAAAAAGGGCAAAGCCAAAACCAAGTAAAATTAAATTGAATATGATGAACGGAAAAGTCGTAGTTGAGCTTAAGAAAGCAAAAAGCAAAAGCCCGATCACCGTTAATGTCATGCCAATTGAAGCCACTATCCTTGGTTCGATCCTGTCCGAAAGCCTGCCGGCAAGAGGAGAAAAGATAGCCATTATCACCGGTTGGGATACCAAAATCAAACCAGCATTCTCAGGACTAAGCCCTCTGGTATACTGCAAGTAAAGGCTCAAAAGAAAACCGGTGGCGGAGGTGGCACAGTAGTTAATCAAAGCCGCCAGATTGGAGAAGGCGAAAACGATATTATGTCTGAAGAGTTTTGTGTCGAAAACCGGACTGTCAACTCTTGTCTCCCATCTCACGAATGTGAAAATCCCTACGACGCCAAAAAGGATTAACCATACTGCAGAGACATTCGGCAACAGGGAGAAACCGTACATCAACGCCACAAGCGAAAGACCAAATATCACGGAACCACCAAGATCGAACTTCTCTCCTTTTGCCTCAGCCCACTCTCCCTTTAATTTCCATAAGATTAAAACAATTATTATCAACTCCAGGGGAACGTATGAAATGAAAATACATCTCCATCCAAGATGTTGTGTCAAAAATCCGCCGATAAATGGTCCGAGGGAAAGCCCCGAATAAACTGCGGCTACATTTATTCCCAAAGCTTTACCCCTTTCGCCGACAGGATATACCGAAGTCAGAATTGCCACAGCCGTGCCAAAGATCATCGCGCCTCCGATTCCCTGCAAGACCCGCAAACAAAGGAATTCAATCTCGTTGGTTGAAACCGCCAAAAGGAGAGAGGCAACCAGATCAATGGATATGCCGTATCTCAAAATCTTTTTCCTGCCGGATATGTCTGCTATCCTTCCCATGGGAACTAAAAACATGGCGGCGGCTAAAAGATACGAGGTGGCAATCCAACTTAACGAAACCGCATGCATACCAAATTCTTTTCCTATGGAGGGAAGGGCGATGTTAACAGAAGAGCCCATAAAGGGGGTAAGAAAAGAGGTCAAGGTGGCAACGAGTAAAGCGGGTCTTTTATTCCCAGTATCATTCAAGCTCATGCTATCTATTATAACCAATTTTTGAGAAGCGTAAAGGGGAATTTCACTTAACGTTAAAACAATTACGCCATCCCGTTCCGCTTCTTTAAATGACTCATTTTTCTAAAACCAAGGGGGAAAAAGCGAGCACAATTTATCAGGCGCATTGATAAAAGCCCCAGCATTCGTAATTGCGATTATTAGTGAAGTTGCCCCAAAACCGTTACAGAGTTTGTCTTCTTAGCTATATAAAAGAGGAAAAACAATGTAAGTAATTAAGTTGTTCACAATATGAAACAGTATAGCTGGAGACAAACTCTCGAACTTCAAGTACAGAAACACAGGTATAAATGTCCAAAAGAAGATGAAAACCATTACGCCGGGTCCTAAGAAAATGTGAACACTGGTAAAAATTAAAGCGGACAGCAAGATAGCAGTTATTGTCTTTTGTTTTCTTTGTATCAATGTCGTCAATATGTAACCTCGAAATATGATCTCCTCAACTATCGGACCGACAAGCACTGCGAAGAGAAGAACCAATATGACATCGAACGTGGAAACCAAATTGAGTGGAGTAACTTTTCCAGGTGTCCAAAACATGCTAATACCAACAGTTTTGAGAAGAGCTTCGATCGATGGATATAGAATGAAAGCGATAACCACACCAAGTAATGCATAACCCATTGCCCGGAGAGACAACTTGCCCTTTAAACCGACAGCTTTGAGGTCAAGTCCTCTTTTCTTTAATAAGTAATACAGGATCAAAACAGCTATGATTGACCCGATGCAATAAAGACTGATTACAAAAATGGAGAAATCCGCAAAACCCCATTTCAAAACGGCTGGTTCAGGAGGACCTTGCACAATGGCTGAGATGGTTCCAATAACCAGCGAGCTAAAGATAAGTCCAAACCAGGCGAGGTAAATCCAGTTTAAGCTTAGTCTAGGTCCCTTTGAAATTTGATTGTCCATTTTACCTGTTTGCTATGATTTGACAAATCCAACATATCCATCGCCATCTTTTAAGCAATATTCAATTGCCTTTGGACGGGTTCAGTAATCTCACAAGATTATCATACGTAAGTAGCCTAGTTGTGGTTTCGCTAACATCAGAATTAAAATTCACCGTTCTAGCCAAGTCCTCAGACCTGGCTGGGAGAAGCGTCAAGAGTAGCTTTTGACACAACTTGGATTATCCCTGTTTTCCAGTTATTTCCATTATATCTAATCTCAATATTCCAACATCCTTATAAACTTCTTCAGATTTTAAGCTTCTTTCCCGGACTTTATCCGGATCGTCTTCCAAATGAGCTAAGAGGACTCCGAGGGCATGTTTTTTTTCCGGCAAGTCTTTAATCTCATACATTTTTCCCCAAAAGATCACGGAGCGATAACCATGCGAACACTCACCCATCTTGTATCCTCGATCCTCTATTACGGTCGCACAAACGTCAGGATTATGATTTATGAAATCAAGCTTTAACCCCTTTTGGGCACAATGAAAATAGAGGGCGCTTCTATTTTCATCATATCCATAGTTCAGCGTAACTACATAAGGCTCGTTATCACGACACATGGAGATCACCACATACTTCCCTTGCCTCAATATCTCCATTAATGTATTTTGTTCCGTTATCTCCCGCTCTTTTTTGCTCATATGATATTTTGCCACTGCGATTCTCCCTTTTGCATTTTTTGGATGGGTCGCTTTTGCCAAGCCTTTGGATTTGGCAGGTTAGAATATCAGAAATGGTTTTTGACATAACGTGGAGCCTTCTTTCTTACCGCTACGTCTTGTCGTCTTTGAACCGGTTTAGTAACGTTATATATGAAGTCAGAATCGTGGTCAGTAATTGTAAGAATGGAGAGATGAATATCATCAGAACCAACCAGCCGACAAAGCTTATTTTCGGATCATAGAGAATTAGTGGAATGCCGAAATTTTTGAAGTCGGCAGCTGGATCGAAGAGCATTCGGATGGTCAGTCCCCAGATAATGCCCATCACCGCGAAAGTGAAAAGCGAAGTGATAAGTGCCTGGGCCAGAACTTTTCTAAAAACCTCCTTCAAACTTATGGTCAGCATGGTCGCTCTTTTGGTAATATATCATCCCACCACAAATCCGAACATAATACAAAAGAATGGAACCCCCATTCCCATTCCCACACACAAAAGATCAATGATGCAAAAAAGTAAAAAGGCGACCTTGGTGTTTATTCGAAGGAGTTTATCCACAATTCATCCTCTTATGATACCTGCGCCCGATCAACTGAGTGACTTAAGAATGAATGCATCATTCTCTGGGAACTGTCTCTACACAATCCTCCGGACAGACCTCCACGCAAAGACCACAGCCGTAGCAATTATCCCGATCCAAAGTGAGTTCTTCGACATCCATTTTCCTGGCTTTAAAGTAACAGACTTCCACACAGATTCCACAATTGGTGCATCTATCTTGGTCAGTCCTTTCGATAAAAGTTCCCTTGCCGCACTTAATTCCGCTCGGATTGGTGAAATACTCACAGCAGTCGTCACAGCAAAAACAGATGCCATCAGTTTGAGCCATGTTCTTTTCGTTTCGAAAGGGTCTGGTTACCAGATGTTTTTCCTTTGCCTCTTGGAAGATCTCTTCTAGTTCCGCAGGGGAGATTTGCCTTTTTCCGGAACCGCCACTGCCAGCAATGTCATCTCTAAACATCAGGCAGACGTCTATGCGTGAGCGAGCGCACTTGCCACGATTTTCACGACATCCGCAGTTCGATACCCAGAATCGCTGGTGACGTTGAACAAGTTCCCTTGCCTCTTTTGGAGTGCACACATAGTGAAAAGCTAAATCTTTTTCGTTCATTGATATCTTCCTATCAGAATTTACTGATTTTCATATAAGTAATATAAAATTTTTCGTCTAAGTTGGTGCGGGAAATCCAATTCCCGCACGAACAAGAGGGTTTTTCAACATGCCTATGACTTTACCAGATATTTTTCAAAATCAAAAACCACATATTTCTTGCCTTTTTGGATTATTTTATGCCCTTCCGTCTCTAAAAGTTTATTTTGCGCTTACACTCAGGGCAAACTTCATGAACGGGAAACATGCTCTTATGTGAAGCCGCCAAAGATGTTTCAGCTATCTTGCCAGTTTAGATGCTATCATTGCCACATGTTTCCCCTGAAACCGTGCGGCAGATAACTCATTTTCGCTGGGCATCCGTTCCCCCTTAGGACCGGCAATCGTCGATGCGCCATAGGGGGATCCACCGGTTATCTCGTCGATACGCGACTGACCTTGAAAGGTATATGGTAAACCCACAACAACCATCCCCAGATGGAGGAGGGTAATGTGAAAACTAAGAATGGTGGACTCCTGACCTCCATGCTGTGTGCCAGAGCTGGTAAATACGCTTCCCACCTTGCCGACCAGCGCCCCCTTCGCCCAAAGCGGGCCAGTGGCATCAAGAAATTGGCGCATCTGTCCGCACATGTTCCCAAAGCGTGTGGGCGTGCCAAAGATGATCGCATCTGCAGAAGCAAGCTCATCCACCGTGCATATCGGGACATGAGCAAATGTTTTCTGAGCTTCGAGTGCCCCAATTTGTTTGAGTATCTCATCCGGCAGCGTCTCCGGCACGCGGCGCATTACTACCTCCGCACTTTTCACTTCCCTGGCGCCTTGCGCAATAGCCTCCGCCATCCGGTGAATGTGCCCATATACGGAATAGTAAACAATTAAAACCTTCATAGCTTTTATCTCCTTCTTATTTACGGTTTACTTTCTTGGGCATTCTTCTACGGCGATTCAATCAATACAAACGTATGAAGATTTGTTACATTCTATCTAAAGGCTCCGCTATGGCGAACTTGATTCCCCCTCACCCTATCCCTCTCCCCACAGGGGAGAGGAGGCAACATCGTATCAGAAATAAATGAGTCTGTATTAATAATCAATCTTCAGGAAGTCCTTTTTCAGACACCATCTTTTTTAGCTTCGCCACAGCGATTCCATCCTTATCATATCTGGAGAGATAGTTTATGAATTCGTCATAGGTAAGAATTTTCCCTTTGAAATCTTTATATATACCTTTAATGAATTTCTCCCAGTTCTCATCCCCAATTTGTCTCCGGACCTTGTCGATCACATACGGTCCTTTTCCGTAAATGGCTCTGGCTTTTTCTTTTGAATTCGGAAAATCAACATCCATTATCGAAACTTCATTCTCTGAGCCAGCAATTTCTTTGTAGGCATCTAACCCATCTTGCAGTCCTTGGGTAAAAGCGTCCTTTCCTTTTGTTCGCTCCAGATACATAAGTCTTAAATAGTGGGGTAAAGATAGTTGGAGAAACCAAAATCCTTTGCTCCCAAATTTGAAAAATACTCCGGCAGCCATCCACTGGCAGGCAATGGAAAGATGAAGATTATCAAACTGACCTTGCTTGAAGGCATCGATGAATGTTCGTCCAATCATTAGAAGACCAGTAGCTATATTCGTTCCCTCCAGTTCAGGGATTTCGATCAAAGTTAGGCGACTATGAGGGTATTCTCCAATAAAATCATTAAAGAACTTCAAGGTACTGCAAGCTTCAGAAATAATTCTTTCCTTTGTTTCTTTGTCAGCAGTAAGAGAGTAAAAATATATTTCTTTGGCGCCACATTTCTTAACGGTTTCTCCATACAAGTCTGATTTTGCGATAATCAGCGGTAATTTGAACACAGGGATTTTGCTTTCCCAGAGGAATTGAGAATACTCAGGAAAGGTCTTCTTCTCTACGAAATCACCAGCAGAAAAAACCACGTATCCTTTAGGAACTTCCGTCTTGAGTGTAAATTTGGCAATTTGATCAAGGATGAGAGGATACCAGCGATGTCCTCGATCTAAGATTAATATCCCATCTTTTGATTTAAATTTATCAATCGGCAAAGTGTAATCAAAATCCACGCTCAGCTTTTCGCTTGATACCAATTCCGAGGGGACTGTTAAACGTAAAGTATCATTTCCGGTGAATTTGTGAGGCATTTCAATCCGCTGACCTTTCATGTTGGATCTTATTGAACTTAATTTTGCATCAGAAGTCAGCAGGATATCGAATTCATTAATGGTATCAGGTTTCTGAAGTTCTACGATGGCTTTTACCTGTAATTGGCTATCCGGCAAATCCAGATTTACCTTAACATCGTAAGAAGTTATTTCTATTGGAGGAGTTTGGCAAAATGCATTGTGACCTAACAATAGAAATAAAGTAAAAATTATGATTTTCAGATTGTAACCACGCATATATCCCTCCAGTTTCGCTGTGTTCTCACTCTTTTTTGGTTTTGTTGCCTCTCCGCAGATCTTCCGCCATGGTTTTGATCTCCGTTAAGTCTCGCTGCATTTCACTCCAGCCATACCAGAGCGCATAATCTGGATTGGCGTGGAACGTTCCCTGGAAGGTTCTCATCCGATGCTCAAGATACATCACAAACAGTTTCTGCTCAATTACCGTGGGCGCATCGTGGAATGTGAGTAAGTCCGGAAATGGATAAGCGTAGCTCTGTGGTTTGGGAAGCAGTCCATCTTTGTATAAGCCCGCCACCGTGCGGATCGCCTCAGCCATCAGACGATCTGCCTCTTTGATCATCTGGTCGCCCTTTGCCAGTTCCCCCTTGGCGAAATTCACGGAATGGCACCTGTTGCAAGTCTCAACCATCTTATCCCGCTCTTTTTGCCAATCTTCTTGTGTGAGTCGAACCACATCCGCCGCCTTTACCACATCGAGTCTGGCAGTGGGGTTCCCATCCGGGTCAAGGACTCCGAGAGCTTGTAAAAGCGTGGCACGGTCAGCCGCCCACTTTTCATCTTCAGGCATAGGAAGCCTTACCGCCAAAAATCCCCAGGCGGTTCGGTTAGTATGGTTACCCTCTTGCAAATGGCAAATCTGACAGGTGGGAGCGGCAACAGTTTCAGGAAGGATGTTGGTCTGCTTCAACAAATATCGAACCCCATGCTTGGAAGAGGAATACATCTCCCATTGGGGATGGTCAAAGCCCATGTGGCAAGTTTGACAGGCTTGCGGTTGCTGTGCTTCCTGAACAGAGAATATGTGCCGGGTATGACAGGCATCGCATGAAGCCACGCCAAATCCTCCTCCATCCTTTTTCAGCTCAGCTATCTCTTCCTTTGTTTTCAATCCAAGTTTGTGACACCCACCACAACCCTTCATTCCCTCCATCAAAACCATGGGTTGCCAGTGAGCAGTGGGCATGGCTTTCATCGCCGCCCAGGCCAGAGCATGCTTCCCACCTTTGAATTGTTGGACTTGCGTTTCATGACAGCCGGCACAGGTCTCTGGCGTTGGAATTTCGACTTTGGCTACGTCTTGAGCAGAAGTGTGTTGATCCCCATGGCATACCGAACAGTTCACTTCATTCTGACTGTGCTTACTCAATTGCCAGTCGGAGACAACCTTAGGCGTGACTCCCTTGTGACAGTCAACGCACACCTGGGCTAAAGAAATTGGGGCAACAAACAAGCTCACCAGAAAAATGATAATTACTTTATACCTCACAACGCACCTCCTTGGTTGGAGTTTGTTTGAAAAGTTCTTTTCGGCAACATGGTATATTGCTGCGTCTACGAAATAAGGTTTCTATGTTTATGCGTATGCATTCATACGAATCGTTTTTCGGTTTAGGTTTCGGCAACGTATCGTAAGTCGTATCTCGGTTTCGACTATCGTTCTGAACGAAACCGTAACCTTTTCAAACGTTACCTCAAAGATGCAATCGTTATTTAATTGACAAAGCAATATATAACGCTGTCGATGTATCTGAAGTGAAGGCTGGTTGAAAATCATCACTTTCGTTTGAGGTGATTCTCTGAATAACATTCTAAATCTTTCCCTGGAGCGGCAAGCTCAAAGACCAAGAGAAATTCGTCTTCGTTCAGAATTTTATACGTTACCTTTGCTTTCCAAACCAGCCGGAATATTCTCTATGCTCTCCGAAAGAAAGACGAAAGTTTTGCCATCCGAAGAAAGTGTATCGAGAACATATTGATTGACAAATCCTTCTACATGGAACTGTCTTAAGACGAACTTTCCTCTTATGCGATCATAACTGAAAAGACCCCAATCCTGATGCACCTCGCCTTTTTGATTTTTCCCCTGCGGTTCAAAAACCGCCTTGCCCCTCACCTCGAGAAATTTCCCGTTAAGAACAAACTTAAATTCTGCTTCCAACTTCGACTTCCCGGGTTTTCCTTCTCCTGTACCTCTCCATGAGCCTACAAAAAACTTGAAAGGTTCCCAAACATCCTCCTTCTTTTCTTTCTGTCCAGAGAGGATAGTTGGCAAAAGCAGGAAAAGGAAGAGAGTTTTAATTATGATTTGATTCACCCGGCACATCTTTACCTCCTTTTGTAACGGATAATTATTGCAAATATGCTAAATATAGCAAACGAATTAAATAAATTGACATCATCACCCTCCCCCTGACCCCCTCCCATCAAGGGAGGGGGAAATTTATGAAGTCCCCTCTCCCCTTGCGGGAGAGGGTTAGAGCCTGTCCTGAGCGAAGCGAAGGGGTGAGGGGTATGTAAATTCATTTTTTGCGTTTGTATTAGTCCGACCTCAATATTTTTCAAGAACGTATCATGGTTAACAACATTTTGAATTTCTTGGTAGCTTTAACCGAATGTGGAACATTGGCGGGCATAATAACCATCTGCCCCGTGAATGCACTTAAGACCTTCCCTCCAATAGTAAGTTCAGCCTGTCCATCTAAAATTTGCACTACTGCATCAAATGGCGCCGTATGTTCACTTAGTCCTTGCCCCTCATCGAAGGCGAAGGCTGTTATTGTCCCTGTTTTCTTGCTTATTATCTCTCGACTCACAACAGAATCATCCTGGTAATCTATCAAATCAACTAAGCTTTTGGCTTTGGTTTCAAGTTTTTCAATCCCCTTCTGTTTTTTGTGATGTTCCATAGTTTTATTCTCCGTTTTTTAATCAATTTTGTCTACTGTTTTAGACATTATTGAAGGAGCGTAAAGTGATTTAGACAAAAAATAAAACAGTATATTGTTGTTGCGGGGTGCCTCCACCCCGCAACTATCATGGTTCGGGGTAAGGTGTTAATCCTCATCTTTCACTCTTTATCTTATTGGAAAGTTGTTTCCCCATCTCAACTATCTTTTGATGGTCATCCACCGAAGGGGGACCGTTTATCTCAAGTGTCCCGACTACTTCTATTTTTGTAGGTCCCAGAATTTCTAAAGCTTGTCGGAGCGCCCCGCCGGCCCATCCGTAAGAACTTAAAATAGCACCATATTTTAAGGGCGGATGTAATGCTTTTACCAGATTTGCCGCATTCATAGCAATAGGGTGCATTCCTCCTAAAACTGTTGGCATCCCCAAAACGATGGCACGCGAATCAACCAAATCTTTGGCTATCTCCCCTATGTCTGCATGGGGAAGGTTATATAAACTTATTTCCATACCTTCAGATAGCAATGTTTCAACCATTGTTTTTATCATCGCTTCGGTGGAGTTCCACATACTGACATAGACGACAATTGCCTTCTGTTTTGTCTCCCCTGCAGTCCATTTCCGATAAGGCTCCAAAATCCTTTCAGGGTTTTTATAAATGGGACCGTGGCTCGGTGCGATAATTCTGATCTCCAGATTCTTTATTTTGTCAAGAGCCTTCTTCCCCATATTTCTGAAAGGCATCATTATCTCTCCGAAATATCTCTTTGCCACCGGAATTATTTCTTCAACATCCTCATCATAGATTCCAAAAGCGGTATGAGCTCCAAAGAAATCACAGGAAAACAGAATCTTGTCCTCAACCAGATACGTGAACATGGTTTCTGGCCAGTGAAGCATGGGAGCCTCGATGAATTGTAAAGTTTTACCACCAAGCTCAATAGCGTCTCCGTCCTTGACTGTTCTTATTCTTTCATCCTGC
>Ga0315289_10015295_pt1 | contig 10656 bp, 8 predicted proteins | sample YL17G11_40_MG_FD_203452 | JGI IMG/M metagenome (GOLD analysis project Ga0315289, IMG submission 203452) | Sediment microbial communities from Yellowstone Lake, YNP, Wyoming, USA - YL17G11_40 | ecosystem: Environmental > Aquatic > Freshwater > Lake > Sediment | place: USA: Wyoming | collected...
AAATCATAAATGACTTCGACCAACGGGAGTTCGTAGCGCAGGTTGACACGCTGATGGTCCACATACTCAGTCGTCTCATAGATTCCCCGGCGCTCGGAACAGATTTTCATAATACCGCCGATGAACTCTTCCGGGGTGATAATCGAGGCCTTGATGAACGGCTCTTCGAGCATTTCAATACGCCCTGCTTCGGGCAGTTTTGTAGGGTTATCAATGAGAACCACGCTTCCGTCGGTGAGCGTCACCCGATATTCCACGCTCGGGACGGTAAAAACGAGGTCGAGGCCATATTCCCGCTCCAATCGCTCTTGCACGACTTCGAGGTGCAGCAATCCAAGAAATCCCGCGCGAAAGCCGAATCCGAGAGCGATGGAAGTCTCCGGCTCATAGAAAAGGGACGAATCGTTCAGGCGCAGCTTTTCGAGGGAATCGCGGAGTAGTTCGTATTCTTCATTCTTGGCCGGATACAGTCCCGAGAAAACCATCGGTTTTGCTTCGCGGTAACCGAGCAGCGGTAGGATTTCAGAAGTTCCCGTCTCCGCAATCGTGTCGCCCACTCGGATATCTTGCACCTCACGGCAGCCGGTGATAATATAGCCGACGCTTCCGGCTTCGAGGCGTTCTCTCTTCACCTGACGCATGCGCAGAATTCCCACTTCTGCGATCTCATAACTGCGGTCAGTTGCGAGAAAGCGGACCGCCATTCCCGGCTTTGCGGTTCCATCAAAGACTCGCACATGGGCCACAGCCCCTCGATAGTTGTCAAAGACCGAATCAAAGATCAGCGCTCTCAAAGGGGCATCAGGCTCGCCGGTCGGTGGCGGGACGCGATCCACAATCGCAGGCAAGACCTTCTCGACACCTGTCCCAAGTTTGGCGCTGATTCGCAGGATTTCCTCTCCTCCCAGACCCAGGAGTTCGCGAATCTGTTCTTCCACTTCCTGAACCCGGGCCGCAGGCAAATCAATCTTATTGATCAGGGGAATGACTTTCAGGTCGTTTTCAAGCGCAAGATAAAGATTCGAAATCGTCTGAGCTTCCACGCCTTGGGTCGCGTCAACAACCAACAGAGCTCCTTCGCAGGCGCGCAGACTGCGCGACACTTCATAGGTGAAGTCCACATGGCCGGGCGTGTCAATCAGATTGAGCAAATAGGTCTCGCCATCGGTATGATGATACTCCATTGTGATTGGATGCATCTTGATGGTAATTCCGCGCTCCTGCTCAATGTCCATGTTGTCCAAAACCTGTTCCCGCATCTGTCGAGGATCAAGCGTGGAGGTCAACTCAAGCAGGCGATCCGCCAGAGTGGACTTCCCATGGTCAATATGGGCAATGATGCAGAAATTTCTATATTGGCGCAGGATCACGGTAAATTACGAGGTCGTTGATCGAACCGATTCAGATTCCAAGGGAATCACAATCCAAAGAATGAGATAAAGGAGAATGCCGGTGCCGAAGAAAATGAGCAATAGTATCCAGAGAATTCGAAAAACGGTCGGATCCATATTGAAGTAATCTCCCAAGCCTCCGCAAATGCCGGCGATTTTCTTGTTGCGAGAGGATCTAAACAATCGGCGGGCAGGTGGTCTTTCGCCTTCGGCTTCTTTTGTAGCGGATGATGTGGTCGTCGTGCCTGAGGTCGAAACCTCACCGGCTGCGCTCTTTGGTGATCTGCCGCTCAGTCCCATAACGATCAGCGCGACTCCCAGAATGACAAGGGCAAAAGGCAGAATGAAGCGGAGCGTCACCGTTGGCCAACACCAGTGCCAGTGCAAGGGCCAAGGATGAACGAAACCCCACGGCAAAGCCATGATCAGCAGTAAAAGAATCCCTCCTCCGATCAACACCAGCCCTACCAAGGCACTTGCCATCGGCACTGAACCGACAGCTTGTCCTTCGACGGTTGACGACGCAGGCATGATGATCCAAGCCAGGAGATAAAGAATGATCCCGCCAAAGCCCATCGAAAGAATCGTGAGTGCTGTCCAGACGATGCGTACGACGGTCGGATCGAGACCAAAGTAATCGGCCAGGCCTCCGCAGACTCCACCGATGATTCGGGAGGTGGCCGAACGCCTAAGTTGCCGAGGTGCCTCCATTGTTGAGTCCTCCTATGCCTTGTGGCGGCAGGATTTCAAGAATTGTCCATTCCACTTTCCCCGACGGGATTTCGATCATCACTCGATCGCCGACTTTCTTTCCAATCAGACCGCGTCCCACCGGCGAATGGATGGAGATTTTCCCAATTGTCGGATCAGCCTCTTCAGATGAAACAAGGGTGTATCGTCGTTCCGATTCCTTAGCATCGTCTCGCACACGCACGGTCGTCAGAATGCGAACTTGGTCGTTGCCAATGGAAGCTTCATCCAAGATCTGAACTTGAGCCAGGGTCTGTTCGAGTCGAAAAATTTTGCTGTTGATCCGCGTTAATTCTTCACGAGCGGCATGATATTCGGCATTCTCAAATAAGTCTCCGTGCTCGCGTGCAACGGCTAATCCCTTGATCACCTCCGGAAGTCGGATGTGCTTCCACAAGTGAAGCTCCTTCTCCAGCTTGCGCAATCCTTGTCGTGTCAAATAAATCCTGTCCAACCCTACCTCATACGAAAATAGTCTTGTATTCCCTTGGCCAATCCTTTTGCCACTCGTTTCACGAATTTGGGATCTTGAAGGAGCTTCTCTTCTTCAGGATACATCATGTAGGCGACTTCGACCAACACTGCCGGAAATTCTGTTGGCCGCACGAGAGCCAGGTCATCATAGAAGATTCCGTCATCTCGCAGTCCTGTCGCCTGAAGAAGACGGCGATGGACGGTTTCAGCCGCACGGCGACTGCCCGGGTGATAGTAATAAGTCCCGCTTCCGTGTCTGAGGAAAGGATTCTCGCCATCCGGAAGCGCATTCGTGTGCAGACTGATGAGAAAGTCCGCTCTCTGCTCGCGAGCGAACTCCACCCGTTCATAGATGCCAAGAGTCGAATCGGTTTCTCGGGTAAGAAGAGCTTTGGCGCCGAGTCTCTCAAGCTCCTTCGCCAGCAATTCTCCCAGCGTCAGAACGATGTCCTTTTCCCTCGTACGGCGTGGACCTACGGAACCTGTCGCTGCACCCCCATGTCCCGGGTCCACAATAATGGTCTTTCCATTCAGCGAGTGGGGCCGACCCGCCGGTTGATGTCGAATGAGAATTTCCGTTTCTGAGTCTTCGGGTGCGTATCTCACTGTGTATCCGTGCTCAATAGGGTAAGAGCATTGAATGTCAATATCCACGCAACCCGCTTCACCCGGTTGCCAGCTCACGAGCTCCACCCCGCCCATCCAAGGATTGAACATGATCCGATCGACCTTGGAGACCGACTGGTAGAAAGTGATCGTGAGTTCGCGCAAATCCGGCGAAAGTCGCGTCCGAAACGGCCGGGATGCACTCAAAGGTACTGTCAAATAGCTCTCTTTCGGCAGTGAGGAGACGGCGATGTTTCCGAGTACAGCAAGCTCGGGTGTGGCTGTGCTGTCTACGCTCGCGGACTGCTTTTCGATGTAGGTCACTTCCCCGCCTCCCAGATCTATCACAAAAAACCTTCCGTTTATACCGCTGGTCAGAAGATTTGTTCCCTTTGCAGGAAAGAGGTCATAGGGGCCGCCGGGCATTGTCCTTGTCACTGCATGCTCGGCGGTAACCTGCAAAACCAGCGGAAATATAAGAGACCCAATCCCTTCCGTGTCCGGAACGGATTTTTCGGTTTCGGTGGCAAAGCCGTAGGGAAAGGTCAGAGCGGCTCCTGCCTTCCCCTCCTCAATTAGAGCCAAGTGGATTGCCTTTGTTCCGGGCAGGGTATCCAGAGGAACATAGACAAGAAAGGCTCCATCTGCGGTCACCTCAGCCTTTTTGCCATCAATCTCGAGGCGCGCTGAACTTGGCAAGATATTCCCGAAAAGGAAGGCTGCGCGCACGGTGTCCACGAAAAGGTAGGGCGAGCTATCCTCAGGGAGGCGCGGATAAACAAGGTCAATTCGCCTCGCTTGATTTTCGGCTGAAAAACCAAGCGAGCCAAACACCATCACGCACAGGAATGCGCAGTATTCTATTGATCTCGTTGCCAACGCTCGTAAATAATGCGAATGCCTTCAAGCACAAGGTCTGGTTCGATACTCGCTTGAATCCGTGTCTGAGAAAAGATCAGCGACGCCAGACCTCCCGTCGCCACAATCCTCGCCGGCTTGGCGAGCTCCTCACGAATCCGCTTGACAAGACCCTCCACCATTTCGATTGCGCCGAAGAGAATGCCGGACTGAATGCTCGTCTCGGTCGTACGGCCAATAACGGCCTTGGGAAAAATCAGGTCAACTTTTGGCAACTTGGCCGCTTGATGGTGCAGGCTTGCAGCAGCGGTCTCGAGACCGGGGGCAATTATCCCGCCCAAATACTCGCCATTTTCTCCAACCACATCGAAGGTTGTTGCTGTGCCAAAATCAATGACAATGAGCGGACCGCCGAATTTCTCAAAGGCGGCCACGGAATTGCACAGACGGTCGCTTCCGACCTGGTCAGGATTCTCATAGCAGACTTTCAGCCACGGCACCGTTTTCGCTGAAACAACAAGGGGCTCCAAATGGAGATGTTTGCGCGAAACATCCGCATGAACCGTCGTCATTTCGGGAACAACGGATGAAATGCCAACTCCGGTGATGCCACGATCCTCGATATTCGCCATGGTCAGGAATTGGTGCGCGAGCACCCAGACTTCATCGGCCGTGCGCGCGACACGAGTGGCCATCCGCCAGCTATCCAGAAGCCGCGATTTCTGGAAAGCCCCCAAAACGGTATGGGTATTTCCTATGTCAATGGCAAGAAGAGATTGGCTGCTATTCATCGCAAGCCTCCCGCCAAAGGATTTCGCCGCTATGAATTCCGTGAATGATTCCGTCGCTTCCCTTCAAGAGCAGTTGCCCTTCGGTGCCTATTCCCGAATAAGTCCCTTTGCTGACACGGTCTCCTGACTCTACCGCGAGCTCCGTTCCAAGAGGCAAGGAAAGAGAAGACCAACTTTCAATTAGCTCCGCAGTCCTGCCTTCTTGGAAAAGATCATACGCGGTCTCCAATTCAGCGAGAATCTCAGCCAGGAGTCCTTCGCGAGAAATCGAGATAGACGAAAGCAATTGCAACGATGACGCGGGCCAGCGTGTTGCTTTCGGGAGCTCATCATCGTTTTGCCGAAGGTTCACGCCGATGCCTATGGCCGCGCAGAACTTTGTTCCAGCGGAAATACTCTCGATTAAAATGCCTGCAACCTTGTGATCATCAATCAAAACATCATTGGGCCATTTGACCTTCAATTTCTCGAAAAAATGCCTGTCAATCCGGCCAATGGTTTGTGCGACGGCCGTCCCTGCCATGAGAGACAACAGCTCCAAAGGAGCGCCTTTTGCCTCTGGTCTTATCAGCACAGAAAAGAGAAGCGACTTTCCCGGGGTATCGTGCCATTGGCGACCATGTCTTCCCCGGCCAGCCGTCTGGTGGTCTGCAACAACCGTCGCTCCCGAAAGGTGAAAAAGCTCTTCATTCTCCAGAAGCCAGCGATTTGTTGAATCAACTTCTTCAAAGAAGAGAGACTCACGCCCAAAACGCCTTGTCCGAAGCGCCTGCATGAAACATGCTCTGTCCCAGGACATCGCTTATTCTTTGTACTCTCCCCAGATTTTGCGGAGCGTATCGGAAATCTCTCCCAAGGTCACCTGGCAAAGGGCACAGTCTATCAGTACCGGCATGAGGTTTTCTTCTGTTTGAGCTGTTTGACTAAGGACTCGCAGGACATTCTCCACTTTCGTTTTGTCTCTTCCGGCGCGGAGTTCCCGGAGGCGTTGGCGTTGCTTCTCTTCCAGTGCCGGATCAACCTTGAGCAATTCCGGTCGTTCCTCGGTCTCTGTTTCCACGAAGCGGTTAACTCCAACGACAATGCGTTCGCCGGATTCGAGTTCCTTCTGGTGGCGATAGGCTTCGCGGGCGATTTCGTCCTGAAAATAGCGCGCTTCCACTGCCGCGATAGCTCCTCCCAGTTCCCCAATTTTCTCAAGATAAATCTCTACGCGCTTCTCGATTTCGCTGGTCAATGCTTCGACAAAATAGGAGCCTGCCAGAGGGTCAATTGTATCAGCCACACCCGATTCGTAGGCGATGATTTGCTGAGTCCGCAGTGCGAGCCTCGCCGATTCCTCGGTTGGAAGCGCGAGAGCCTCATCGCGCGAATTCGTGTGCAGGCTCTGTGTCCCGCCTAACACCGCTGCCAGAGCTTGCAGCGCCACACGCACGGTATTGTTCTCCGGTTGCTGCGCCGTGAGCGAGCAGCCGGCTGTTTGTGTATGAAAGCGGAGCATTTGCGAACGAGGATTTTTCGCGCCATATCGTTCCTTCATCAGTCGCGCCCAAAGGCGACGGGCCGCGCGGAATTTTGCCACCTCCTCGAAGAAGTTGTTATGGCAATCCCAGAAGAAGGAAAGTCGTGGCGCGAAATCGTCAATCGAGAGCCCCCGAGTTAGAGTCGCCTCCACATAGGCCATGGCGTTCGCAAAGGTGAAAGCAAGTTCCTGAACGGCGGTCGCGCCTGCCTCACGAATATGGTAGCCGGAAATCGAAATGCTATTCCATTTGGGCAAAGCGTCACTGCAATAGACAATGACATCCGTCACCAGACGCATCGAGGGACGTGGAGGAAAAATGTAGGTCCCGCGAGCGACATATTCCTTCAAAATGTCGTTCTGAACCGTGCCCTCGAGTTGCTTCTCATCACAACCGGTCTTGCGAGCAAGGGCAATATAGAACGCGAGAAGAATTGCCGCGGTGGCGCTGATGGTCATCGAAGTGCTGACTTTGCCAAGGGGTATTCCTTGAAAAAGTCGCTCCATGTCCTCCAGCGAGCTGATCGCGACGCCCACGCGACCCACCTCACCGGCTGCTGCGGGATGGTCGCCGTCATATCCTACTTGAGTCGGGAGATCAAAGGCGACGGAGAGGCCCGTTTGACCGCGCTCAAGCAGATAATGATAGCGTTGATTTGATTCCTCGGCGGTTCCATAGCCGGAGTACTGGCGCATGGTCCAGAATCGCCCGCGATACATCGTCGGTTGCACACCGCGAGTGAAGGGATAAAAGCCGGGATACCCCAAAGACTTCTGCACCTCGTGGGCATCGGAGCTTTCGTAAAGGCACTTTACGGGAATGCCGGATGTGGTGATGAACTCGCCCCGTCTCTCGGGGATTCGGGCGAGAATCTCCTCAACGATTCTTTCCCATTCATGGCGGGTTGGCTCATTCGATGACAACGAGCACCTCACCTTTTTCGACAGTTTGTCTTTCTCGGACGCGGATTTCCCTTACAGTACCATCGCTCGGGGCACGCACTTCATTTTCCATCTTCATCGCTTCGACAACCATGACTCCTTGGCCACGTTTTACCATATCACCGACTTTCGTTTCAATCTTTACGATCAGTCCCGGCATCGGAGCTTTGACACTTAGAGCGATCCGCCTCTCTTCACTTTGAGCACCGAATGAGCGCAACAGGCGCTGGCGTTGGTCCTCAAATTGTGCCACATATTCGCGGCCTGCAAAGAGAAAGCGTGCTCCTTCGTCAGTAAGCTCAAGCGGAAGAGCGAATATCTGGTCTTGGATGCGGGCCTTCAGACAAGATTTGTGTTTTGTGGGGAGGAGTTCCCCCGGCATAGGTCTGCCATCAACCACAACTGTATCTTTCTCGAAGGCCACCGCATATTCATGGTTATCTAAGCGCACATAGACGGTGTCATTGGCCATATCACTTCCTCGTTTCTGAAAGGGTATCTCTGCGACCAGTCCATTTCCAGCCGCTTTCTCTCATTGAGGATTCCTGCGATTTCGCTTCGCGAGTCCACAGTGTACCATTCTGTTTGACGGACAACGCGATTGCGGCGGCCATGGCCTGTTCCATCTCAGAACCGGCGGGCAGCTCCAGGAACTCACGATGCAGCCTTGTATCAACAAGCCGAGTGTCAAAGTCTCCACTTTGGAAATTGGGATGCTCGATAACGAAAAGACAGAAAGGAATCGTCGTGCGAACGCCCGAAATTCGATATTCCCGCAACGCGCGAGCCAGCCGGCTTATAGCCTCTCCACGATTTTCTCCCCAAGCAATCAGCTTGGACATCAGGGGGTCATAGTATCGCGAAATTTCGTTGCCTTCTGCCACGCCGCTGTCTTCGCGAATCCCAGGCCCCGAGGGCATGCGCAAGTAGTGAATGGTACCCGTGGAGGGAAGAAAACCGGCAGCGACATCTTCGGCATAGAGGCGCGCTTCAATGGCATTTCCGCGAGGAATAATCTGTTCTTGCCGCAAGGTCAATTTCTCGCCTGCCGCGATACGCAATTGCCATTTGACAAGATCAATTCCAGTGACCATTTCGGTTACGGGATGTTCCACTTGAAGCCGCGTATTCATTTCCAAGAAGTAGAAACTGCCGCTTGAATCGAGCATGCACTCGACGGTGCCCGCATTGACATAACCACAGGCTTTGGTCGCTCGCACAGCCGCCGCGCCCATCTCTCGCCGCAGCTCCGGCGTCAGGGCGACGGATGGGGTCTCTTCAATGATTTTCTGATGGCGGCGCTGGATGGAACATTCCCGCTCGCCCAGATGAATCACATGGCCATGCTCATCGGCCAGCACTTGAAATTCAATATGCCGCGGGCCTTGCAGAAACTTCTCAAGGTAAATGCTTCCGTCGCCGAATGCACCTTGAGCTTCTCGTGTCGCCGCATCGAAAGCCCTCTCGATATCCTCCTCTTTCTCCACGATGCGCATACCTTTGCCGCCCCCGCCAAGAGCAGCCTTCAAGAGGACGGGGTAGCCAATTCGAGCCGCCACTTTTTTGGCTTCTGCGCTGGAAGCAAGCGCATCTTCCATTCCCGGAATGATGGGGACACTCGCCGATTTCATGAGTCGGCGGGCCTCGGTTTTTGAGCCCATCGCCCTCATCGCTTGCGCCGGTGGGCCGACAAAAACGAATCCAGCGTCCTTGACTGCTTGCGCAAAATTGGCGTTCTCAGCCAAAAAGCCATAACCGGGGTGAATGGCCTCCGCCCCACTCTTCTTGGCTGTGTCCAGAAGTCGCTCAAAATTCAGGTAGCTTTCTGTCGCGGGTGGTGGTCCAATGAGATGGGCTTCGTCGGCCATTTGAGGATGAAGAGCGGTTCGGTCCGCTTCGGAGTAAACCGCGACTGACCGGATTCCCATTTCCCGGCAAGCCCGCATAATCCGAATGGCAATTTCTCCTCGATTCGCTATCAGCACCTTCCGAAACATCTACGCCACCTTGACCTCTCTGGAGCGCAGCATCTCCTCCAGATTCCAATTCATCGGAATTCGTACTACGCCAAAATCCTTCCGTTCATAGAGCAGATAGCCGTTCTGCAGAGCGAAGAAGAACAAATCGCGCGTAATCTCAACATCCTTGCGGCAATATTCCTCGATGAGATCAAGACGACCTTCCTTCCACCAAGCGAGTGACTGCAATCCGTCAGCGAGTTTCTTCACTCCAAGAGTCGCACGCGCTAACGTATCCAATTTCAAACGAAAACCGCACTGCTTTTCCACTTCGACAAGCATATCAAGAGAAGGCAAATCGCTCAGGTTATCAAAGGTATAGCCGCGCAAAACCTCGTAATCAAAACGGATTTGATTGAAGCCAACGACAAGATCCCCACGGCGCAAGTGAGCGATGAGGTCCTCCGCATGAGCTTCATCATAGAAATGGATTTCTCCATCCTGACTGTCGAAGACACCTCCCAACGCCAAGCGCATCAGGCGAATCGCTGACCAACCTCCCACTTCTTCAGCCGAAAGTTGTGTCTCGAGATCAAAGACGAGAATCCGCCGATTGGCGGGAATCTTGCGAGCGATATGGCGCCACTCCAGCGGAGGCGGCACCGCGATCTTTGGAGATACTGTCTTGGACTCCTCAGCCTTTGGAATAGACAGCAGGTCATCCAGTACCATGATGGCTGCCTTCTTGTCCAATGGTTTGTTCCCGGCGCCGCACTTGGGCGAGTGAATGCAGGAAGGGCATCCTTCTTCGCAGGGGCATTCGGAAATGAGCTTGTGCGTGCGCTCAAGCAACTCCAGGATGACTTCATAGACCCGCTTGGCAATCCCCACTCCGCCGGCGTATCCGTCGTAGATGAAAATGGCTCCGTTGCCGACTTGCGGGTGCTGGGTGTAGGAGATTCCGCCGACATCTCCCCGGTCACACAAGGCAAAGAGAGGAACCAGGGAAATGGTCGCATGTTCGACGGCATGAATCCCACCCATATAATGGCGCTCTTGGGCGGCGAGTCGAGGCGGAATTTCGGGAGGAATTTCAAACCAGATTGCTTGGGTCGTGTAGCTTTGGGGAGGCAGTTCAAGCGGTTCAACCGACAAGAGTTCCTGGCTGTAGAGCCGACGCCGTTCATAACTGTGAAAAGTCTCCGTGACTTTCACTTTGCCGATATGCACAACGAAAGAGGCAATCTTCTTTCGCGCGACTTCATCCAAGATTTCAGTCTGCTTATCTGAGCGAACGACCGTATAAATGGCGACCGAAACCGGCTTGACTTCCACCCGCTTCTTCTCGAAATCAAGTCGTTGCA
>Ga0315289_10015296_pt1 | contig 10656 bp, 4 predicted proteins | sample YL17G11_40_MG_FD_203452 | JGI IMG/M metagenome (GOLD analysis project Ga0315289, IMG submission 203452) | Sediment microbial communities from Yellowstone Lake, YNP, Wyoming, USA - YL17G11_40 | ecosystem: Environmental > Aquatic > Freshwater > Lake > Sediment | place: USA: Wyoming | collected...
TTCTACTCCCCGCCAGGCGTGAGCCAGTTCTAACCGGCGGGCAAGGGCAAGGTCAACAAAAAGCATAACCGGGTTACCTTGTTCCGTGTGTCCATTTTGCGAGGCCTTGGTGGTACTGTACGCCAGGTCTCATTTGGGTGGTTGCCTCACTTTCCAAGTATGTGGCTTTCCCACACTCTCTGGTTGGACATTACGCCACCGACTACTGCGGCCAGTCTGCCCCACCTGATCCCATTACTGCCCAAGCCAGCCACCTCCAAGGAGGAGGGTCGGGTGGTTCCCCAGTACTGTCTGGTCACTGGAATGGGGTCGGGTTGGCTTCCGAACACGTTCCCCTCTGGCATCATACACCGCGTATGCCAGCCCCGCGTCGATCAGTCTGACCTTCGCCCATCACCGGTTAACCCTTTCCAGCCTTCCTTGGCATTCGCCTCTTGGAGGTCGGTGTCCCCCTCACAACTCGCTCATGTCCCCTGGAAGCTGACCAGCTCAGAGCGGCTTGGCACTCTGAGTCGCCAGGTAAGGAGACCCGTCCCTGGTGACGGGTCGCATCCAGTAATGCATTGACCAGACGTCCGCACGGGCGCCCGAACGGGTCGCACAGCGAGGGGTTTGGTGACGCTGCCCTATGAACCTAGCAGCTATCCAAAGCCCTCGACTCTCTAATTCGCTGCCAAATGCTCCCTGCCAACAAGGAACCTCCCGTGCCGACGGTGCGTGGTGCGCGTAGCGCACGGCACATTTTCCCTTGACAATAAGGCACATCTCCCAACAGATCGTGATATGCCTGGCTGCATATCACGCCTGAAATGCCCTGAGCTAGTTTTACTCAGCTCGACTATTGAGTATTCCCATCTCGAAGAGAAATCTAGAAGGTTCTTTGGGCCACCCCCTATATCTTTCTGCGTAGCTAAGAGTCAGAGTTTCAATGGTTCTAGTGATTGCGACGAAACAGGTACGTCGTTCCTCCTCCATCTCCGGACTATTGTCACCTTTTTGTTTACTCTGGAAGGAAGGTAATTCGTCATCAACAAGTCCTACCAAGTAAACGTGATCGAATTCTTTGCCCTTGGCTCCATGGATTGTCATGAGAACTACTGTGTTTGGCGTGGGAGGTGGCTCTTTTGAATGCATCTGGAGTTCTTGCAGGAACGCCTCCAGGGTTATTTCGGCGCCTAACGACTGTGTTATCTCTCTCATCAGTTCTTCCCAAACAGAGCGCTCTTCCTCGTAACGAGTAAAGACTTCGATAGTCGGGTCGCTGTCAGCCTGTCGGTGGACTTGCGCCAGCTTGCCAAACCAATCGAGTGCAAGTCTACTGAACGTACGGAATTCCCCCCTTTCTCCCAGGAAGCGTGACGTCTGATTGATGATTTCTTTCGCCTGGATATTTGTGGTCTCTTCACGAGCGAGAACGTGCTTGATCCAGTGCTGCAAATAGTCACGGTTTGATGCCTGAGCCTGTGTAATCACGTTATCAGGATCAATTTCCACCCCGGTAAGTTGAGCAAAAGCGCCACACACAGTCTCCAGGCAACTACGACTCTGCCTGTCGTTAGCCAATCGTAGAATGGAATGCAGCCATACGAGCGGAGCACTTTCAAATTCGTCTTTTCGCTGAGAGATTACAGCAGGTAATCCTTCACTTTGCAGTGCCTGCTCAACACCATTAAGCAGTTTGCGGCTTCTTCCCAACACTACAACCGAACCCAGGTGGGCCGAGTGGCGATCCTTAATATCTCTGGCTATTCCGGCTGCTTCAGCCCCAAAGTCGGGAAAGACCGGCAATAGACGTACAGTGTCTTTATCTGGACCTGGGCTAGGACGAAATGCTTCAAGCGGCTTTTTGTCGGGTGTTCTCAAAAAGTTATGGCTGATGAGATTATTAGCTAGCTCTACAATCTCAGGTGGACACCTGTAAATAACGGGTAACTGGAGGACTTTCGCCGAGTAATCGTTCCTAAACTCTACAATGCGTTTGTGACTTGCCCCGTTCCATTGGTAGATGATCTGATCATCGTCTGCGACCACGAATATGTTCTTGTGTTGATCTTCGGTAAGGGCGCGGATAAGGGCATATTGGGCATGATTCGTATCTTGAAACTCGTCTATGCAAATATAGGGATAAACTGTCCGATAGCGTTTGGCAAAGGCAGGGAACTTGGTGAACAACTGATGCGTTTTGAGAATCAGAGAATCAAAGTCAAGGGCATTTCGTTTGGTTAGTTCCGTTTCGTAGGCTGGATAGACAATGGACATTCGTTCTCCGAATCTTGGATCTTCAAATACCTCACGGCAGTTCTCAGGCAGAATGAGCAATGACTTTAGACGTTTTATGATCGGCAGTGTTTTCTTATCGAGGTCGCTGACCACGTCAGACGCTTTCTTTGCTTCTTCTACTGCATCATTCAATACAGCCAGCAAGTCAACATCTTGAGAGTATATATGGAAGTTAGGATTGATGTTCAAATGTGTTCCATGTTGGCGTAAAACGTCCGCACAAAATGAATGAAAAGTACCCAGGAAGAGGCGGCCTTCCAACCCAGGTACGAAATTCGTTACCCGGCGCCTCATCTCATCTGCCGCCTTATTGGTGAATGTGAGTGCGAGAATGCGAAAGTTTTTGTCACGACTAGAATCAAGAATGTGCGCCATACGACAAGTCAAGACCCTTGTTTTCCCCGAGCCTGGCCCTGCCAACACCAACACAGGTCCTTTATCCCACTCTGCTGCTTCCCTCTGAATGGGCCACAACTCTTCCCAGGCTGCGGTAAATTCTCTGGTACTCATTCATACCACCTTTGCAATTACGTCTTTGACAGCCAAACTAAGAAATTGTGGGACTCTGGACTGGTCAGCCCCTTCTGCTCGGAGTTTTTCAACCAACGCAATCGCATAGCCCGTTTTATCTTTTCTGATGCTGGCGGCCAGTTCATCCTCAAATCCTACATCATCCCTCAGCTTGGTTAAACCAATGTTCCGCTCGGCAAGAATCTGCATGTATTCTCGATCAAATCCGCTTGTCACAAGGAACATCTCCAAGTCTACTCCATCTCCTGGCAGTGGTCGGACAAGCTCCTCGATCTCTCCATCTGTCAACCCACACTTCTTAACCTGTCTTACCCAGCCTTTTGCTGCATCATCGTTGTCACAGACCATAACCCACGGAATTTCAAAAGCCTGCGCCAGACGCACAAAAGCGCCGGGGGACCCATTATTTTGGAAGTCTATCACCGTCACCCCCGCCTGGTCCAATGGGGTTCCCAACAATTCTGCGAAATACCGAAGCAACAGACATTCACTCTGACCCTCACATAGTAGCCAGGCACGCGCAAAGAGCACTTCCCCACGGATGCGCTTTACGTATGTTTCGAGGTCGGCAAGGTCACTGTCGTCGAGATATAGTTGGGACTCTGTACACAATCGTTTGAGTGCATCGTGAACCTCTTGTTGTCCTGGGTAAAGGGTAAGCAAATCGCGATACTCTTTCTCCTCTACCTTGCCATTCACGGTGAGGGTATGAGTACCCTCGTGATAGTTAAACTTGGCGTTGCTAGCGCAAAACGTTAGTAGAGCAGGAGTATTGGGCACCTGAGCAGTAAAGGAACGCTTCACCCAGGAGACTCTTGAGGATGGACCATCGCGACGGAACATCCGAACCTGTGTCAATGGGATTTCCTGAATGAAGTAGGGTGAATGACTTGAGATGATCTTCTGGCTTTTGATCTCGCTCAAATTTGTCGCCAGCGCGCGGGTCGCTTGTGGGTGAAGATGCGCCTCTGGTTCCTCCAAAGCTAGGATAGCCTCTGTCTCTGGCTGAAAAGTCGGCTTGAGAAGCACATCAATGTACGCCTGAAAGAGAAAAAGAACGGCCAAACTTTGTGCGCCTTGCCCGTGACACGCAAGTGGAAAGTCAATCTCCCCCCCACGGGTTTTGATGACCACCTCCGCTTTCGACATCAAGTCCCAGGGCTTGAGGGGCAATGCCTGGATTGAAGTCCTTTGCCCGGCTCCCAGCTCCATAATTCCCTGGCCCTTGTCTAAAGTGCCTCTTACCTGTTCAAGCCTTGGATCCGCTTTGAGCAAATCTTCATTGAGTTCTCCTAGAGCATCGCTGAAAACCTTTCTCTGCTCATCGCTGATTTTCAAGTCGCGAAGAATGCGTCCCCAGAACTGTGATCGCGGAGAGAACTCGTCTGCACAGTCACGGAGGGGAGATAGGTAAAAGTAACGGATGTACGGGAGGAATCTTGTCAGGTTACGAGCGTCTGCACCTCTTCCCCCCAACGGCTGTCCGTCCAGTGCAAGAAATTCCCACTTGGTAATCATCTCCCCAGCAAGTGCATCATATTGGCTCGACAACCGCAATCCTATAGAATCCAAATCCATAATAGGATCCGTTTGGATAATATCAGTAAGAGCTTGAACTAAAGCATCAGGCCATTCGTCAGATGCATCCTCCCGAAACCATAACTCTATGACAATACCTCCACTTGACTGAGGTGAGTCACTGGCTTTGACCATGTGATAATCATATTCACCAAAAGGGGTTTCGCGGCCCGCTGTGCTCCGAGGCAATGCGACTTTCAATGCTTCGAGAAGGGCCGTCTTGCCAGAATTGTTTGCACCGACCAAAGCGGTGGTATCTGCAATGGGAATGGCCACACCTTCCAAACAGCGAAAATTCTTGACGATAATCTCTCTAAGCTTCATCTCGAATTCTCCGGGCATTGCTATCTGCAATGTAGGACTAGCGGTCAAGTAGCTCCCACATTTTGAGGCCTACATGTACCCGCTCAAATGGGGAGGTCATTCGTCTCGCGATCCCTAGCGCTACCATTGCGGTAGTTTATAGTCGGCAGGGGAATCTCTTCCCCAGCCGCTACTTCAGAACTGTGCAGGCCGGTTCCCCGGCACACAGCTCCTCAGTACATGCCCCCTTGTTATAGGTACTCCATTGGGACGATTTCTTATCCTCAGAGCTTGGCCTATGCACTTTCAGAATTGGACATTGCGCCCAGTCCTCAGTACACTTTTGTGCCCGCCATAAGACCCGAACTCATCCGGCACCTGTGCCTTCTCGCGTACTGACCTTACGTCTGCTTATCCCAAGCATTACCCTGGGCCTTCGCTTCCTAGGACATCCTACTCCGTCAAGGCTTACGGCCTGGTCGCCTTCTCCAGGCTTACCCGAGAGAGCACCTGACGGGTTCCCCCGTTCCGTAGACCGATTGGTTCGTGACCGTAAGCTGCTGCTCTGCGCCGGTATCCTTTCGGATGGTTACCACGCACCCGGTGATGGCGTGGCCTGGATACCTTCCCTTTTGGGCCTGCCTATTCCAGCGTTGGCAGGGTCTGCTTGACGACGCTTCGACCACAGCTTCACTCATCGTTAGCCATAGCCACCTGCTAGACGGGATAGCCGCGTCTGGTTCGCGACTTTCCGCCGTTTCATCCCGCTTCTACCCTTTGATGACCAGTCACCAAGCAGGGGATGATGCTTTTACCTGAACCACCTCAGGAGTTGGACTTGATGACTTTGGCTCACCGCCTTGTCATCTCACCAACATTGGTCTACAGTTGTCAAAGAACCTCTTTGCTGTCGTTCCCCCAACCTCAATGGTTGGTTCCGGACAAACGGGTCGCGCCACTGGTCAGCAGACAATGACTTTGCAGGGCACACCATGCAGTGTTGGGCAGTGCCAATTGAATGTGCTGCTTGTGATGCTGTGCTGGTGCTTCCTATCTTACAGGTACCTGCCATTTGGCACAACAGTGGTTAGGCGGCCCCACCCTGGTTGGACGCTTCTATCCCGCTATAGTGATGCGGTTGCGAGTCATCGGTAGGTTGGCTTCTATTCATCCTCTGCTGCCAGGATTACGTCCAGATCTGAGCGGAAGGTGGCAATGCGTCCTTCGCGCAGATGCGTAAAGAGTGTGACGAAATTGCGCGGTGTGAGAAAGTGAAAACGATACTGAAGGGGATTGCCCTCTTTCACTAGATGGGCGTTCACCCGTTCAAAGTGCGCTGCGGCGTATTCGTTCTTCTTCCGGTTTTCCTCGGCAGGTTCGGAAATTTCGTCGTCGTCTTTGATTTCGATGACCAGGATCAGATTCCCTGCTTTGATGAAGAAGTCGGGGCTGAATTTCCCGGTTTTGGGGTGCTCGCCCTTCTTCCAAGCATAGTCAATTTCGTAAAAGCGGATCGCCGTGGACTTGATCCAGGCGTCATAGTGCGACAGGCTCTCCGGCTCCAAGAGCATCTTGATGAATTGCCTTTCATTGTCGGAATCGGCAATGACGCCATTGAGCGGAGTTTTGAAATCGTAAGGGTTATCTACTTTGCTGTGTTTGTACCCGTTCGTCGGGTCGTTGACTTCATCAAAAAACTCAACCTGCCCATTCTCCAACGTCGCACGGGTTTGAGGCGTGTAAAAGATGGTTTTGGTGCGATGCAATTCCGCCGCGCTGACGCTGTCGGCCTGACGTGCACGGGTGGATATAGTGTAATAGCGGTTAATGACGGGTGTGTAGCGGACGACTTTGGTGGCCTTGCGGCGCAGCGTGCCCAGGGACTGCAAGAACCGCTGGCGCATAGTTTCGGTCGCTTCGGTCGCGCCTCGCCGTTCCAGCGACTTTTGCACAATCGCTTCCAACCTTTCAAGTGGGAACTCGGCGGTGTAATTGGTGTGCATCGCCGGGTCGGGGTCTTCGGCGTTGGCCTCGTCTGCCTCTTCCAGTCGCTCGTACATCACCTGGGCAATCTGGCGCGGGGTATAGGTGGTGTGCCGGATTTCGGTCTGCCACGTGTAGATATTCTGGCTGCCCGCCCGCTCGAAGGTCACGCTGATCTGCTCGGTGGGCGAATGGCTGGCCAAATCTACGAAATCTTTCTCGAAAAGCTTATACGGCCCGGTCATCGGCTTTTCGACGGTGGTGGGCTCCATAGTATAATCAATGTTGTGCAGGTCGAAGTGATAGAGGGAATCCTCCACGACAAGCGAAGAAAGCCGCTTCTCGGTTTCCAGGATTTCGTCTACTAGGCGGCGGATGCTGGAGGCCCACGCTTCGTGATTGAAGACGGTGACTTCTGGTTGCGCTCCTGCCCAATCATTGGGGATGCGCAGGCCGCGCCCCAAGACCTGGGCGATGAGCAACTTGCTGTTGAAGGCGCGCTGTTCGTGGGGCACGATCTGGAACACCCGCTTCACGTCCCACCCCTCGTTGAGCATCGAAACGGCCAAAATCCACTCGACCTTGCTGGTGGGGGCGTCTACGTAGGGCAGTTTCAGCACATCGGGAGCGTCATTGTAGACGACCAACGCCTGAGCCTTGGCTTCTTCGCGGGTCAGTCCGGCGTGTTCGCGCAAGAAGCCCTGTAATTCATCGGCCACGTCTTTGCATTTGGTGATTGTTTGCGTCATGATGATGGTGAGCGGCAGCAAGCCACGCTGGCGAAGTCTCTCGCGGGTCTCCACGTGCCGGTTGTAAATCAACTGCCATTTGGCGTCAGGAACGCTGGACGCGGGGACTTCGGTCACATATGACACTTTTTTGACGTAGCGCTCTTCCATCGCCTGCCGCAGCGAGTAGCGGTAAATCACGTCGGCAAAGTAATCGTCGCCCACGTAGCAGGTGCCGGAAACGCCGACGATGTAACGAAAGCCGAAGGCCGGAGAAAGCAGGAACTCTTTCCACTTCTTGACCTGCGTCTGCGACTCGTTCGCCACGTGGTGAGTCTCGTCGTTCAGGATGAGCGTGCGCACGCCCCTGCCTGTCAGGCTATCGCGGATGGAGGAGCCGACGTGCTTCAGCACGGCGTGGTAGTTCTCCACGCAGATGCTGCCTTCGGTGATTGTCTCGCTAGCGTTGATGATGTGCGGTGTGATTAGCTTGGCGTTGCCAGGGAGCAAGGCCCGCAGGTCGGCGCGGCCTGCCAGGGCGCGAAACTTGTCGAGCAGCCCCAACTCGATGGTTTTGGAGGGACATAGTACCAGCGCGCGGTCTACCGCGCCCTCGGCCAGCATGATAGCAGCCAGGCCGTACAGTACGTAACTCTTGCCCGTGCCGGTCGCCAGGTCGAGCGTGGCCGCCAGTTGATCGGGGAACTGGAGGTGACGCTGCATCCCGTTCCAAGAGCCATACCGTTCTTCAAGGAAGAAGTTAGTCCGGTAATTGACATGGGCCAAGTCGCGCAAGTCGGCGTACTCGCCCGCCAACAGATAGCGCAGTGCGGTGCGCAGGGCTTCCTTCTGGTATTCGCGGTCGCCGCACAGTTCGTCTATGAATGCCTCGTAGCGGCTCTCGTCCCATTTCTGGCGATCCACCGCCGGGCTGACCTGTAACATCAAATCCTGGTTGCGGAAACGCTGACGGTCACTGTTGGATGGCATCGTTCGCCTCCCGTGAAAATGTCGTCATTCAAACCGAGCGCAGGGAATCAATTCCCGCGCCTCGTTGCCGTAGATGTCAATGAACACGGCCATCACGTTCTCGCCTAACCCTTCCAGGGGAAACCAGGCCCGCCAGCCTGCGGCTTCCAATTGATGGGCGTACCAGACCGCGCCGAGGTTGAATACCTGGGTGTCGTCGTCGTAATCAAAATCCAGCATTAGCATCGAGAAGGTTTCCAGGCCGCCGCGCGTACCCTTGCCCCGGATATAGGCCTGGCTCTCGAACGCCTGCACCTCCAGGTACGCTTCCGGCACCAATTGCCCCTCGCAGGTCCCGTTTCCCGCTGCCCACGTCACCTGCGGCGTGCGGTTGAAATCGAAGCCGACGGCGTCCATAATCTCGTTGACGGCGGTTTCGTCGCGGGGCTGCTGCAAAGGGGTAAACTCGCCACGGTGCAGTTCGTTGATGAACGAGTAGGGGATGCGCAGCGCGTAATAGCGCACATCGTCGAACGTCAGATAATCCTGCTGGAAGTCGAACATGGCGCGCGGCGCGATGATATACACCCGCTCGCCCACCCGCTGCCCTATGCTGTGGTGAATGCTAGCCACGGTAGACTCGTCAATGCGCGCGTCGGGGTGTTCCAGGTGGTTGAAGACCAGGACATTGGCCCCCTGCCGCTTGCCGTCGAAGCGGACACCGCCGACAGTGTGCGGCTCGTCCTTGCACTCGAACAACTGTAGAGCGAAGAAGCGCCAGTCCCCCCAAGGCAGTTGCCGGAGCGTGGCGAAATCGTACAGCCCGGCGTTGTACAGCGTAAACGGGCGGGGCGGAAGGGATTTGCCCTTGTTGCCGATCTCAACCCGCAGGTTAAGTAGCCGTTTCTGGACAGTGTAAATCGCCAGTTTTCCACAGTCAATCCCGATCCAGCGGCGGCCCAACTTCTCCGCCACGGCGCAGGTGGTGCCGGAACCAGCGAAGGCGTCTAGTACAAGGTCACCTGGAGACGAAGCCAACTCAATCACCTGGCTTAACAGAGCCTCGTTTTTTTCAGTTGGATAGCCAGCAGTATTACTGTAAATGGGAATCCCTGACCAGATTGTATCGGCCAAACGCAGCCTTGAAGGGGGCCTCCAATACAGGGGTTTGCCATCTTCAGGGTCCTGCCTGACAAACTTCAAGGCACAGCCAGTATCACGCCAATATTCGGCTAAACTACGCCCGCCCCCTTCTTGTTGGTAACGCTCGTAATTTCTGATGGCTTGTTTTGCTTTGCTTTCTTCCCAAGTCCATTGACCAGCGGATGGTGTAAATCCAAACAACTCATAACGCATTGTCGGACGATCCGCGGTGCTCCAAAAGTGGTGCCAATGTCCTTCGGGGCTGCTCTGTTTATGCTTTTCAATCCACAAAGGAGAGAATCGGGTAGCGGAACTTGCACTATACCAAAACAGTGTGTCATGCCGGACATTCAAACGGGATACTTCATCAAATTGTTGTTGTAGGTTCTTTGAGGCACGGCCAGGAAGTATAATTTCATTACGGTAGTTATGCTCACCTAACAACTCGTCTAACACAACCTTTATGTAGTGGGCCTTTCGATAGTCCACATGAACGAAAATGCTCCCATCAGGAGATAAAAGCTCGCGGAGCAACACAAGTCGTTTTCGAATAAGCTCCACAAATTCGGCACCAGCAATTTTGTCTCGGTAAACTTTTTCTTCACGGGCTCCCTGAAAATCTTGTTTGGTGGCAAATGGTGGATCAATATAAGCCAACCGCGCGCCGGGTGTGCCGTCGGCATTGCGCAATTGCCCCTCTTTTTTCTGCTCCACCAAAGTCTTCAAGACCTGCAAGTTGTCGCCAAAGATGAGCATATTGCGCCAGCCATCATCGCCGTTACCGCCGAAAGCGCGGACGGATTGCAGCGGCACGGCCATCGTCTCGGCCAGGATGTCTTCTTCCCGCGCCTTATCCTGGTACTCCAATACGTACTCGCGCTTTTCGGGCGGGAAGAGTTCGCGCGCCCATTCGCGGGGCAGATCTTGCCCCCGGCGCAGAGTTTCGATGACCAATTGGCGGAATTCCTCGTTCATTGTAATCTCCCACAGCGAGATTGAGAATCAGGTTTCATGTTTTTCAACATCTTAGAGGGATACCCCCAACACCATCTTGAATGGAACTATGAAAGAACTGTTCACCAAGCAGTGGCCGGTCGGGTGGAAATGCGGCGCGCGCAGCGTTAAGGTTCAGTGGCAATTC
>Ga0315289_10015297_pt1 | contig 10655 bp, 12 predicted proteins | sample YL17G11_40_MG_FD_203452 | JGI IMG/M metagenome (GOLD analysis project Ga0315289, IMG submission 203452) | Sediment microbial communities from Yellowstone Lake, YNP, Wyoming, USA - YL17G11_40 | ecosystem: Environmental > Aquatic > Freshwater > Lake > Sediment | place: USA: Wyoming | collected...
ACGGGCGTTTTGAGCTACAACATAGTCTACATGGTTTTGATGTTCCTCGTTTTGTTTGTGATGTTTATATTGATGTTTGGAGGAGTGATCTAGAATGGTAATTCCATATTCTCTGGCTCAGGTACTCCTAGTACCTCTAGTATTCACACCGATTGCCTACTTCGTAGGCAAGAGCATGGGGAAGAGCACAGGATGGCTGACCGCCATCCCGCTAGCATACACCCTGCTGCTCCTTGGCGGCATCGCGGCCGAGATCCAGGGCGGGGGACAGTATGTCGAGGCCTACCCCTGGGCGCCGAGCGCCGGCATCACCTTCGGCCTGAAGGCCGACGGCCTCAGCATCTGGGTGCTGCTCACGGTGAACATACTCTGCCTCTTCATCAGCCTCTACAGCATCCCCTACATGGAGCACAGGTTCCACGAGTGGGAGCACGAGACGGGTGAGCACCTCGGGAACAGCTCATACGCGAGCTACTACGCCCTCTACCTGCTGTACGCCGTTGGCATGCTGGGCACCGTGATGGCCACGAACCTCATCCAGTTCTACCTCTTCTACGAGCTGATGCTCGTGCCCAGCTGGGCCCTGATCAACAACTACGGCTACGGGGACCGGGAGCGCATAGGCATGATGTACTTCATGTGGACCCATGTCGGCGCAGTCATACTGCTGGCCGGCATCCTCTCGAGCTTCTGGATAACGGGGAGCTTCGAGATCTCGGCCCTCTCAGGGGTCGTGGGCAACGCGAACGCGCATCTCATCGCCTTCGCCATCCTCATAGGCTTCCTGACGAAGATGGCCGTCTTCGGCATCCACATCTGGCTGCCCTACGCCCACGGTGAGGCGCCGACGCCAATCTCCGCCCTGCTGAGCCCCGCCATGATCGGGATCGGCGCGTACGCGGCGGTGAGGCTCGTCGCCATCCCCATGGCGCCCGTGTTCAGCAAGTTCAGTCTCGTCTTCTCGGTCTGGGCGCTTGTGACATTGGTATACGGAGGCCTTATGGCCCTCGCCCAGGATGACATTAAGAGGTTCCTAGCATACTCGAGCGTCAGCCAAATGGGCTACATATTCCTGGGCCTGGCGAGCGCCGCGGCCTTCGGGGAGACGGGCGCCATCTTCCATTACGTGAGCCACGGCTTTGGCAAGGGTATTCTCTTCTGCGCCGCGGGGATACTCATCTCCCAGACGGGGACGAGGAGCATAAAGAAGATGGGCGGCCTGGCCGACAAGATGCCGATCACCGCGACGCTGACCCTCCTCGGCTTCTTCACCATCGCGGGCGTGCCTCCCACAATCGGGTTCATGTCCAAGTTCATGATATTCAGCGGAGTCTTCTCCAGCGCCCTCGCCAGCTCCCCGGAGCAGGTCATAGTGGCCATCGTAGCGATCATCATGACGGTGCTTACGGTAGGCTACTCCCTCTGGACGTTTCGCAGGATCTTCTTCGGGCCCCTCGCGGAGGGGATGGAGAAGGTCAAGGAGGCTCCGACGCTGATGCTGGTTCCTCTCGCGGTCTTCGCGCTCATCGCGATCGTGATAGGAATCTACCCGAGGCTAGTCACCGACTTCCTCCTCCCCTTCTTCAACGCCTCCCTCCATTAAGGGAGACGACGCATCTTTTTTTCTAGACTAAGTCCGCCCACCCTACAATTTTGAAAAATGTTGGTGGATAACCCGGTTTTACCTTTAAAAAAAACCGGGAAAGGATTGCTTAACATAAGTTTTTTTAATACAGAACCCTTGACAATTAGGAAATGAGCGTAGCTGTCATAGGTCCCCATTCTTTCATCACGGCGTTCGAGCTCATCGGAGCCAGAGGTTATAATACGAACACGGGTAGGGACGTGGCGGAGACCCTCCAGAGGGTTATTGAGGAGGGCAGGTTTAACCTTATTTTAATTCCCGAGCGCTTCGCGAAGGATACCTACTCCATCAGGGAGGAGGTCATGAAGAGGGGAGACATAACGCCCGTCTTCGCCCTAATACCTGACTTCACAATGGAGACGGGGATGAGGATGGAGGAGCTACAGGTTGCCGTCTCCCTTGCAATAGGAACAAGACTGGAGTTGTGATGTAATGGGAATCGAAAGAATATTGTCAATGGGGGAGCGTCTCCAGAAGCTTTTAGAAGGCGCGGAGAAAGACGCTGAGACCATAGTCACTGAGGCAGAGAAGAGGGCCACCGAGATGATCTCCAAAGCCAAGGCCGAGGCTGAACGTAGGCAGAACATGGCTCAGCGAGGCAGGGGCATAGACGAACTCATACGAGAAGCTGAGGAGAAGGCCAAGAAGGAAGCGGAAAAGAGCTTGAAAGACTATAAAGCGAAAGCCGAGCCTCTGAAGACAGTGACCAAGGAGAAGCGGGATGAGGCCGTTGCCATCGTGCTGAAGGAGGTGTTACCTGAGTGAGCGTAAAATCCATCGAACTCGAGACCCAGCTCATAGAGCGCGCTGTCGAAAAGAGGAACGCGCTAATAGCCCAGGCCAGTGAGAAGGCCGAGAAGATCATAATTTCCGCGGAGGAAGAAGTCGAGAGGATGAAGGCAGAATCCGAAAAGCAAATCCTATCTCTCGTTGGCTCGGAGCTAAGAGCGGTCAACGACAGGATCGTCGGGAGGGCCCATCTTGAGGGCCGAAAGATGCTGATGCAGTCTAGGCAGGAACTGCTCTCCAGGGTCTTCGATGAGGCCGAGAAGAGACTCAGGGAGATAGCTGAGGGGAAGGGCGCTGACTACAGTGAAATCTTAATGAAGCTCACAGTCGAGGCCGCGACGGCGATAGGAGGGGATGAGTTTATCGTGGCTGCGAACGAGCGAGACATGGCATATCTGGTGAAGAACCTTAGAAAGATCAACACTCAGGTGAAGAAGGTTCTCGCTGGGGGGGCGGTCACGTTGGACGAAAGGCCCCTCAACGTCATGGGGGGAGTCGTCGTAAGGAACAAGGAGGGCACCAAGATCTATCATAACACCTTGGAGGGAAGGCTTAAGGGCGTGGGGGGCAGGGTCGAGGCGGAGGTCGCAAAGATATTGGGGGTGATCTAGACGTCAATTATAGGAACGATCGAGAGGATCAACGGCTCCCTTGTTATCGCCAAGTTCGAGAAGGAGCCAAAGATCGGTGACCTCATCGAGGTCGGTGATCTTAGGCTCATGGGCGAGATCGTCCGCCTGAGCGAGGAGACTGCTTACATCCAGTGCTACGAGGTGACTAGCGGCATCAGGCCTGGGGAGCCTGTCATCGATACGGGAACGCCCTTGGTCGCCGAGCTTGGGCCGGGCATCATGAGTACTATCGTGGATGGTGTCCAGAGGTCCGAAACTCGGCTATGGGAGCTCACCGGGCCCTTCGTGACCAGGGGGACGAACATCATTCCATTAGACAGGGAGAAAGCCTGGCCCTTCAAGGCGAAGGTAAAGGCCGGTGATAAGGTCGTTGGTGGGGACATCTTAGGGATCGTCCAAGAGACCCCCTCCTTCGAGCATAGGGTCATGGTGCCGCCTGACAAGTCCGGGACAATAAAATCGATAAAATCCGGAGAATTCAAAGTCGAGGAGATTATTGGCGAGTTAGAGACCGCAGAGGGTGTGGTGGATCTGCGGATGATGCAGACTTGGCCTGTAAGGCATGGTCGACCAATCGAGGAGAGGCTACCCCTCGAAAAGCCACTGATGACGGGTCAGAGGGTCATAGACACATTCTTCCCCGTGGCGAAGGGGGGAGCATGTGCTATCCCCGGTGGCTTCGGGACTGGGAAGACGGTCACCCTCCAGCAGATCAGCAAGTGGTCTGACGCTGATGTTATCATCCTCATCGGGTGCGGCGAGCGGGGGAACGAGATGGCTGACGTGGTGACCCACTTCCCCCAGCTTGAGGATCCCAAGAGTGGCCGCCGTCTCATGGAACGGACGGTGATCGTCGCGAACGTCAGCAACATGCCGGTCTCCGCCAGGGAGGCCAGCATCTACATGGGGGTTACACTCGCAGAGTTCTACAGGGACATGGGCTACGATGTAGCTGTCATGGCAGACTCCACATCAAGGTGGGCAGAGGCCCTCAGGGACATCTCGGGCCGCCTGGGGGAGATCCCCGCTGAGGCCGGCTTCCCCGCATACCTGTCGGACCGCATTGCCCAGATATACGAGAGGGCCGGCAGGATCGTCACATTGGGCTCGGAAAGGAGGGTTGGCAGTGTTACCATCCTCGGCGCAGTCTCTCCACCAGGAGGCGACTTTAGCGAGCCAGTTACAACCCACACCCTCAGGTATATAGGCACCTTTTGGGCTCTGGACGCCGAGCTCGCCTACAGGCGTCACTTCCCAGCTATAAACTGGCTGAGGAGCTTCACTAGGTATATGGACATCGCCTCCCGCTGGTGGTCCCAGTTCGACCTAGCGTGGGAGGGCGTCCGAGCCCAAGCTCTGAGGCTCCTAGGAGAAGCGTCTGAGATCGAGGAGACAGCCCGCATCATCGGGGAGAAAGCGCTACCGGACGAGCAGAGGCTGATACTGCTACTTGCGGAGATACTTAGGGAGGGCTTCCTCATGCAGAACGCCTACCACGAGGTCGACACCTACTGCGAGGCGGAGAAGCAAGCCGCCCTGATGAAGGTCATCATCGACTTCTACGACCACGTGGAGCCCCTCATCAAGCAGGGTATACCTATCGAGAAGGTCAGGGACATGGGCGTCGTCACGGAGCTGTTGCGCCTGAAGGAGCGACGGGGTCTGGAGCCAATAGAGGAGGTCCGAGGGTTGATGCGTGAGCATATAAAACAGCTTGCAGAAGAGTACGAGGTGGCGGTTTAGAGATGACCATTGAAGAGGCCGGACTGATCTACAGGACGACGAGCGAGATCCGAGGCCCCATCCTCATGGTGGAGGGGATCAAAGACGTCTCCTATGATGAACTAGTAAGAATCAGGAGGCCGACGGGCGAGGAGGTGACGGGCTCCGTGCTGGATGTCTCTAAGGACTGGGCGATGGTTCAGTGCTTCGGGGACACCAGTGGCATGGACCTCAACGTCACCATCAGGTTCACGGGGGAGACTCTGAAGATCCCCATCTCTGAGGAAGTCATCGGGAGGGTCTTCAGCGGGAGCTTCAAGCCCCTGGACGGTATGCCAGCACCGCTGAGCACCGACCTTCGGGACATCAACGGTGGGACCATCAACCCGGCGGCCCGAGACGTCCCAAGTGAGTTCATCCAGACGGGTCTATCAGCCATCGATGGAATGAACAGCCTAGTAAGGGGGCAGAAGCTCCCGATCTTCAGCGAGTCCGGCCTCTCCCATAACATGATGGCTGCCCAGATCGCCAGGCAGGCCACCATTCCCGGTCGGGAAGAGGAGTTCGCTATCGTCTTCGGGGCGATGGGCATCAAGAACGAGGAGGCCGATTTCTTCAGGGGGGAGTTCGAGAAGACCGGTGCCCTTAGCAAGTCTGTGATGATCCTGAACCTCGCTAATGATCCTCCCATAGAGCGTATCGTTACTCCAAGGATCACCCAGACCATCGCCGAGTACCTCGCCTTCGACTTGGGGATGCACGTTCTCGTCATACTAACAGATATGACCAACTATGCCGAGGCACTTAGGACCATCAGCATCGCCCGTGAGGAAATACCCACTCGTAAGGGGTACCCAGGATACCTCTATAGCGACCTCGCCACCATCTACGAGCGGGCCGGAAGGATCCAGGGGAGGCCTGGCTCTGTCACTCTGATGCCCATCCTCACGATGCCTGCCGGCGACATGACCCATCCTGTCCCCGACCTCACAGGTTACATCACCGAGGGACAGCTCATCCTCCAGAGGGAGCTCGCCCTAAGGGGCATCTACCCCCCTATAAACCCCCTCCCGAGCCTGTCGAGACTGATGAAGGATGGCATAGGAGCGGAGACCACCCGGGAGGATCACGCCGATGTCGCCAACCAACTCTACTTAGCCTACGGCGAGGGGACCAGAGCCCGGGGACTCGTCAGGATCGTTGGCGAGGTCGGCCTCAGCGAGAGGGAGAGGACCTGGCTGAGGTTCGCCGAAAGGTTCGAGAACGAGTTCGTGAAACAAGGCCCCTACGAGAATAGGAGCATCGAGCAGACCCTCGACATCGCTTGGAACCTGCTATCCATGCTGCCAGAAGACGACCTTATACGGGTTAGGGAGAGTTACATCAAAAAGTATCACCCCGCCTACAAGAGTGAAAGGTAATCTTGTCCGCCACCATAGGAATACGGCCCACCAAGAGCTTCCTCATGGAGATAAAGAGGCGGATAAGCTACATCGAACGTGGTACCGAGTTCCTAAAACTAAAGCGGGACCACCTCGCCAAGGAGCTCACCGCCTCATTAGAGGTCCTTAAAGGTCGGAGGAGTCTCCTGCTGGAGAACCTCAGGGTGGCTTACAGGGCTGTCACCGCCTCCTACATCTCCCTGGGCCCCACCGAGGTGAGAAGCCAGGTCAGCTCCATAAAGACCGGACTCGAGCTGGAGGTCATCCCCCGGAGCGTCATGGGCGTCCGGTATCCCTTCATCAAGGTGGAGAAGGAGCCGCAGATAGCCGGGGAACTGGACATCACCCTGAGCGAGGCAGCCGAAAAGGTCCTAGCCATCCTCGATGACATCATCCAACTCGCCGAGTTCGAGGCACGGGCTGAGAGGATAGCGGACGAGCTGGGGAAGACCAACAGGAAGGTCAACGCCCTGGAGAGCACCATCATCCCAAGCTACAGGCAGGTCATAAAGTTCATCGAGGACAAGCTGGACGAGGAGAGTCTGGAGGAGTTAGTCAGAATGAAGTTAATAGGGGGTGCACTGGGACGGCGGCGAGAGTGAGCCCTGACCTGCCCTACGTTGTGGTCAGGAGCCACGCCCTGATGGCGGACCTCCTGACCCCAGAGCAGATACGTACCCTGGCGGAGCAGGAGAGCCTCGATGGCTTCGTTGAACGGCTGGCTAACACGCCTTATGGAAGGATATCCATCGAAGCCGAGGGTGAAATCTCTATAGCCCTGGAGAAGGTCTTCTACCAGAAGTTCATCGAGCGCATGATGGCTATAGTAGACCTGGCGCCAAAGAACATCGGTGACTTCCTTCAGTCCTACTACTACCTGAGGTTCGAGGTCGTCAACCTGAAGCGAATCATCCGTGGAAAGTTCAGCGGTCTTCCGACTACGCAGATCGTCGAGTCCCTCATACCCATGACGCCCTATAGCGTAGAGAGCTACGAGGGCCTCGCCAGCACGGAGACTTATGATGAGACGATAAGGCGGCTCAAGGGCACGCCGTACGAATCTCTGATCGACAGCCTTGAGCTCTCTGAGAAATACGACGCTATCTGGCCCGTGGAGATTGCCCTGAACCACCTCTACGCAAGCGCCGTGTTCAAATCGCTGGAACCGCTTCCCCAGCGTGACAGGGTCTTGGTCCGGAGGATCGTCCAAGCCGAGGCCGATGTGGAGAACTTCCTTGTCGCGGCGAAGCAGCGGGGTGCACGGGAGAGGACCCACAACCCTGAGGAAATGTTCCCCGCTACATATGGCATAGGCCTTGACATACTCAGGGAGACAATAGAGGTCGATGACATTAGGCTCGTCATCCGGAAGCTAGATTGGCCTTATATCGAGATCTTGGCTCCCCTCTACACGGGTGACGTGGCGTTGATCAGGAGCCGCTTACGTCAACACATCTGCAGCGTCGCCAGGAGGGGACGCGCCGCGAACGACTTCAGATTCAACGTCGTCATGGCGTACCTCGTCTTTAGCGAGATAGAGAAGGACAACCTCGTCGGCATTGGATGGGGTATAACCCAGGGAATCACATCCGAAGACATTTTGAAGTATCTAGCCATCCCCAACTTCGAATAATCTATTTTTCCTTCACAAACTATTTGCGCGCGCAAATAGTTTTTCTCGAGTAATTAGCGGATGAGAATTTTTGAAGGTTTGTGACATAGATATTATTGAATATATGAAAATGGGGAAAATGATGAGGCGCCGAAATGGCTATCAGGCTATTAAAAGTATCGCCACGATCAATCCATATATAGCTAACCCTTCTCCGAGAGCGACGAATAGTAGCGACCAGATCGAGAGTTCGGGCTTCTGGATAAGCATTTCTGAGCCCGCTTTGACAGCCGTCATGATACACAGAGCAGCTGCGAATCCGCAGCCGATCATAGTTAACGCTCCCATCAGGGTACCCCATGCTTCTGCAGGTATCACTTCACCTTCACCTCCTCCACCGATTAATATGAAAAGTAAACAAAACACTATTAAAATCGCCGTTATGGCTCCCCACGAGCCCATGCTATCTAGCGTAGATTTAATACTCTTCTCGTCTCCGCCACCTTTAGCCACTAAAGTCATCAGTACTAGCCCAAGCAACGATATCAGTCCCATAGCTAATATCACTGGAGAGGAAATCTGTCCCGTCAGTAAGATTAGTCCTTCTAGGAACCCGTAGATGATAAGCAAAGCCCCAAAGAGGCTTAGAGAGGCGCCCCAGACAGAAGCCCTGCCTTTCTCAACGGCTGTTGAAGCGCTGATAGTGGAACCGTGGGTAAGGCACCATGCTGCCGCTATGATGCTCGCAGCGATCGTGATTGCCGCAGGCATGAAGGTATCGATCTTTACTGCCTCCTTTTGTGTTTCTGCTGGTGGGGAATAACTATTGATATCATATTTTTACTTTTCACCTTATTCTCCTTACAATGCACCATCTATATATAACATTTTTCGTACGTATTTAGCTCTTCATCCATTCTCGGGTCAGGGCTTCGCCCAAGGTTTGGGGTAGGTCTCGTCCCTGCTGTTTCCACGTTGACAGCACCGTCATCACCGTCTCATAGATCCAGGTGCCCCTACCGTTCCTGAAGCACCCCATCATCCTCCTCTGAACCACATGCCCCCGCAACGCCCTCTCCGCCCTGTCATTCGTAGGCTCAACACCCGGCACCGTGAGGAAGGTGAACCAGTGGCCCAATCCATTCAGCACCTTGGCCGCGAACCTACTCACCTCCCCAGACTCATAAGGCCTCCCCGCCCACGCCTCCATCAAGGCCCTCGCCTCCTCCGCCAGCCTCGCCGCCTCACCGGGTGGAGGCCTATCCATCGAAGCCACATTAAGGCGCCTGTAGAGCCCATGCAATGCTTCCGAGAGGGGCCTCGCCTCGTCCACGTGCTCCGCCAGGTACCTCGCCTCCCTGAGGAGGTGAACCCATCACCTCTGTATGCGCCCCGTAAAGTTCGGGTAGCTCCTCCACCCGTCACAGACGATGACGCCTCTGAAGTCGTCTCCCAGGACCTCCCGAAGGACCCGCTTGCCCCTGCTCTTCCTTATAACAATAAGGGCGTCGCTCCCTGTGGTGAAGACCCAGATCTAGTACCGCAGTCCATCCACCCATACCCCCGTCTCATCTACGTAAACCGCCTCCGCGAAGCGTATCCTCCGGAGGACCCTCATGTACTCGGGCCGTAGCCAGCCGCCCACCCGCCTGGTGACATCCAGCACGGTCGCCGGGGTCACCTGGAGCCCGTACGTCCTCTCCAGAGCCTCACACACCTTCCTGTGGGGCAGCCGTTCCTGAAACTTCATGAGAGTCGCCTGGACCAGGACGTTCTTCCCGAGCCTCCCGCCCGGTGGACAGTCCGGGTGCCTGGAGACGGTCTGGGACCCGCACTCCCTGCACTCCGGCTGTACTCGAGAAAATCTATCACCTGCCTGGGTGCGGGGCTGGATATCTCCTCTACGATGCGGTGGTCCACAAAGCTGGGTTCGCCCAGGGGCGCCCCGCAGCCCATGCACCTCTCCTTAGGCTCCGGGGCCTTCACCACATCGGGCCTCTGCCTGGGCCTGGTTCTGCCCTGGTGGCCTCTGGGTCTGCCGGGGAACCGTGGGCCTCCGCGGCTTCTGCGGGTGGGGTAGGCTCGCCTGGAGGGTGGTGTGTGGGGGCTCTCGTAGGCGGCTAGGCGGCGCCGTAGCTCCGTGTTCTCCTGCTGGAGCCTGTTGTTCTCCTGTGTGAGGCGGCGGTTCTCCTCCTGGAGCCTGTGGCAGTCCTGGCAGGTCATTCCTTGCAGACGATGAGGTAGATTGTGCGTCCTAGGTACTCCTTGGGGCAGGTGACGTGGGCGCCGTTGCCGATGGGGGTGGCTTTTCTCCGTATAATGTCTTCGATATCTGCGGTGAGGATTAGTTTTCTGTCCGTTAGTTTCAACTTCTCCATAATTATCGTATAAACATGTTTATACTTGTGTTTGTCGGTGAAAAAGCAGAATGCACGCTGAAAACCTGGTTGGTAAAACATGCACAGCCTACTTATAAAGAGCTAAATACGTACCATTTTTCAGAGGTAGAGAGGGGGTATTGGGGTTTCAGGTCTCTATTTTTTCCGAGACCTACGTATATACGGTCTGAAGGGTACTCCCCCCCCTTGGTAGAACTTACCCATGAACTCGTAGTACAGCAGCCTTAGGGACTGAACCGAGCTGGATATGAGCTCGAAGCTCATGGCGATGCTGTTCATCAACAGGAGGCTGACTGTCGTCCCCATGAAGTTGCCCAACTGATGAGCCGCGACGGCTAGGCTCGCATGGGCGAGGGCGAAGGCGGCTATCCTGAGGAAGGAGAAGATGTTCGCTAACCCCTCGACGAAGGTCAT
>Ga0315289_10015298_pt1 | contig 10655 bp, 15 predicted proteins | sample YL17G11_40_MG_FD_203452 | JGI IMG/M metagenome (GOLD analysis project Ga0315289, IMG submission 203452) | Sediment microbial communities from Yellowstone Lake, YNP, Wyoming, USA - YL17G11_40 | ecosystem: Environmental > Aquatic > Freshwater > Lake > Sediment | place: USA: Wyoming | collected...
ATTGTATGTGATGCTGATATTCGAGTGTCCTAGAATCTTGCTGAGCAACGCGATATTCCCGCCGGCCTCGATGAACCTCGTTGAGAAGCTGTGCCGGAGGTCGTGGAACCGGAAATCATTCACAAGCGCCCGCCGACACGCCGCTGCGAACGCCGTGCCCACGTCCGAATAAGGCTCCCCGGACCGCTTACGGAAGATGAATCCGGCTGCGGGCGCGAACTTGCGGATAAGGTCGAGCGCGACATCGTTCATTGGAACTTTTCGCTCCTTCTTGCTCTTTGAGTTTTCGGCCGTGATCGTGATGATCCTGGACTGGAAGTTGACGTGTTCGCGCCTGAGCTTTAGGATTTCGCCGCATCGGAGTCCTGTATTGAGTGCCAGGACGACCATCGGGCCGAGATGGGGCGCTAGTGCTTCAAGGAGCCTCGCTTCCTCGTTCGGATCCAGAACCCGGGCCCTCGTGTTGTCAACCTTCTCGAGCACGATCTTCTTCAGCGGGAAAGGGGCGAGTTTGTTCCAATCAACGGCGACCCGGAGAAGCGTCTTCAAGCAGGCCAGCTCCTTGTTCACCGTAGAAGGGGAGACCTGGGCATTCCTTTCGAGCCTGTATTTCTCAATGAGCAGGAGCGAGATCTGCGAGAGCCGACGCCGGCCGAAGAAAGCCTTGAGCCTCGAAAGAGAAATCTCGTCCCGCTTCCAGGAACGCTTCTTAACGGTCCCCTTCGCGTACATTTCAATATAATCTTTGGCAAAGTCCGCGAACCAAGGGTCCTCGGCTTCGATGGCGAAGCCTTCTGATTCCGGATTATTTAGGAGCTCCACCCGCAGCCGGACCATCGCGTCCTTCGCCGATTGCTTTGTTCCTCCTCCGAGGCGAATATACCGCTTCCCTCGGAAAGAGAAATCGAAGTACCACGAGCCGTCTCTGAATTTCAGGTTCCGCTCACTTTTTTGTTTCATGCCCTTCACCCCTTTTAATATAATTACTCACTTTTAATGTCCCTTAGGTTTCAATCCGGCCCTAATGCTAATGAAAAAAATCCATAATCTAGAATAAGAATCTAACATCTCTCTCTTAACTATGGGATCAAACTCCATGTCCTTCATTAAATCATTTTGAGCGTTTTTTAGGAGATCAATTCCCATGCTGATATCTTCGTCTCGGATGTCTATTCTGTTACCTTTTTGATCATAGAAGTTAATTTTTACATTCTTGGCATTTTCCATATTTTACTCCCGTTTTTTTCTTCTCATATTCATCATACCATTAACTCGGACCGGGATCGAACCTCCGGTCTCCGAAAGAAGATCAAACATTAAATGCGATAACCGAAGGTTGACCAACGATGCGTGCCATCCCACGAAATCATGACGGGTGTCTGAGTTCTTTGATGGGAATTTTTCGAGGTGACAAAGTTCTCCAGGATTTCGGCCAGGATTTTTGCTTGGTAATAGGAAAGCCAAAGTTCGAGTTCTCCTGCCATTCCCCCACCATCCGGTCTCTTCCGGGCGTCGATCTTCAGTTTGATACAACTACAAAACTCGCCCTCCCCGATTTCCGCCTCCAAGTCCAAATACCCTTCTTGGAATTTCAGGATCGGTTTCTTCGACATCGAATTCTTTCCCTTGCTTTTTTGTTTCATGGTATCGGTCTCCTTCTAAGTTTTTCAGATTCGGATCTCGAATAAATGACGGGCGACGTGTCCTCGAAAATCTCGCCTAGCGAATTCCGGTAAAAACAGATAAATGTCTTTGGTCCCCAAAGGGTCCCTGTAAACGCCCGTCCGGTTCCCTGTTTTAATTGAGAGGTGATATAGTGCCGTGCCTTTTCAATATCCGAACAGGAAAACCGAACCACCGGCTCGAGGCTTTCGCTGTAGAGGCAAACGTCATATTGATTTTTCATTTCCAGCCTATCCTTTGCCAACTCACGACCCGCCACCTGGGAAGACCCCCGACGATCATGAATTGTTGGAGTTTGACCTTGACAATTTCCCGTACGGGCTGCCCCGCGAATGGGATCGTCGCCCCGGCCACGAGGAATCTCGAGAGGTCTTCGGATACTGGCCCGATCATAACGTCCGCGCCCTCCGGCGACTCTCTAATCTCGCCCGTTTCGTTCAGCTGCCAAACGGCCATGTCTATCGCGCCTTCGGCCAAATACAACGCCTGGAGCTCATGAAATCCGCGCTCGGCCAGCCGATACCGGAGCGACATCTTGACCAAGTGCGGCATCATCAAGAGGAGCATGAGACAGGAAAGATAAAGCGCGACGACCTGCATGGAACCGAGCTCAGCGTCTTTTCTCATCGCCGAACATCCAGCACAAAACGCGCGTGATCAGGCCCATCAAGACAGCCCCCCAGCAGACGCATAACATCACGAAAAGAAATCGGCCGGTGTCGTTCATGGTTTCTCTTGTTCGATCGGATACATCCCCCCGCCGATTTGCTTGACTAACTTGAAAGCCTGTGTCCAAGTTCCTTTCCAAATAAACATGGGAAGTCCTATCGAACCTCCTTGCCAATGAGGAATAGGAAAAGAGCAAAACCAAAGTTTGGAATCTCCATTAACCTTGGCGATTCCGAATATGTTCTTTTTTTTCGGTGTTTTCTCGTTCATGGTGTTAATCCCGAGGGTCGGTCAACCCGGCAAGGTAGGCGCCGTAAAGTCGCCGTTCTGATTTGACGCGGCGCTTCGCAGCCCGCAAAAGTTTGGCGATCCTGCTTCGGTCAGCCTTGAGACCATCCGCCGCCCTTCGCTGGTCCGCCATCCGCGCCAGCACTTCACCTAGATTGTTCAAGGATTTTTCGTTCATCTTGTCCCTCTGGATACAAGCCTATACACTCCAATACATAATGTCAAGCCTTTTCTTTTATGGCGGGATATGGTATAATCCCCTCAAGATGGACCACGAATATCTGACCAGACAAGAGGTGATGACCCTTCTAAAAGTTAGCCGCAGCATTCTGGACGACCTTGTTCGGCAGGGCCTCCCCCGCGTCAAATTTGGCCGCAGGGTCGTCTTCCGAAGAAAGGACCTGGATGACTTCATCCAGAAGCACCATCTCGTAAAATAGGCCGCCGACCCCCACCGGCAAGGAGTAGCCGGGTCGCGATAGAGTCGGCGACCCCATAGGTTCAATCCCGTGAAGGATGGACCCGGCGGGTTGCCTTGTCGATCCTCATCGGCCTTCCCATCAGCACGGTCCCGTTCAGCGCCTCGATTGCTTTTAGGGCCTCGGCGCCGTTCTCCATCTCGATGAATCCGAATCCGCGACTGTGCCCGCTTTGATGATCGCAAATCACATGAGCGCGAAGTACCCTTCCAAAAGGCTCAAATATTTTTTGCAGATCAGCATCTTCCGCGGCAAAAGCCAAATTTCCGATGAAGATATTCGCGATCTCTTGGCCCATGATCACTCGCCGATCTTAATCATCGGATTTTTAGCCGGATCCGTGTACTTGTTCAAGGGCTCCGCGTCCCCGCTCTTGTCCACCGCGCCCCCGGAAGGGATTGCGTCCATAGCCGCCTTGAAACGTTTCCCCTCGGCGATAGCCTCTTCCCCTTCGGCCAAGAGTTTTTCATGCTCTTCGGCCCGAGCTTTTTCGACGGCCTCCGCGTCTCGAATAGCGTCCTTCATTTGCCGGACGCTGAAAAGCTCGCCCGCTTGAATCTTGGACGCGCCTATCAAGTCTTTTATTTCGTCCATCGTAACAGTATGATCGCCCATGCTTTTTTCTCCTTTCGTTTGGCCTTTGCTTAGGGCGGCTAAAGCCGCCTCTCGTTTTTCCTTTGAGCATTCCGCCCACGGAACATCGTCAATATGCGTGATCGAAGCTCCCCCCGGCTCCGCGAGATAGGGCTCTATCGGCCACGTGATCTTGCCCTTCACCTCTCCCCCTGGAAGGGTTTTCGGCCCGGCCCCATGTCCTCGCGCAGCCTACGATTGTAGGCGGCCAGCTCCGCCGCCCTTCGCGGAGCGTCGGCCTTGATCTTCGCAAGGCGCGCCTCTTCCTTCGCATACCAGTCTTTGACTTCGGCCTTTGTCGCCGCCCTCATCATCCCCCCACCCTTCATGGCTCGCCAATTACAGCTTAGGCAAGGGTCGTTCTCATGTCCCGCCCCAACCCAGGCCCACCGCCGACAATGCGAGCACGTCGCCAGGATGGAATCCCCTTTGATCTTCATGCCGCCCGGAAGCTCGATCATGCCCTTCAGGGTGATGCGCTCACGCCGCGCCTCGACGCTCGCTCGAAAAGCAGTGAGCTCCGCCGGCGTCGCATAAAGTTTCAAGAATTGAGCGTCGGTCAATACCAGGTCCGCGCCCGTCCTCGGCCCCGGCCTCGGCGTCCCCGGCTCGCTTTCCATGCCTTCGATCTTAATGTCCCGCGACTGTAAGACCTTTTTGTTTGTCCGTTCTTTCATGCTTTCTCCTTATAAAATTAAAATTTGCCAAATGCCTTCAAAACACCGGCCTTGAGATCGCGCAGGAACGACGATCTCCTTCCGGTCCATAGTAAGTGCCGTGCCTTTTTCATCCTCGAGGATTCCTTTTGCTCCAGCTCGAATAATCATCGTCGTGGCCTACAACGGGACCATGATCGCCATGACGCTCATACCCTCCGGCGCCCCCGCCATTTCCTGGGCGGATGTCATGACTAATCCCGCCGATGTAACCCCCGCCACCCTTTTGCAGGACCGCCATGACGCAAGCGCCGCAGACCGCGTTGGCCTCATCCTCCGGCTGCCCTCCATCGGAATCCACCGAATCCCTGCCGCCCGACCTCGTCTTTCGTACGAGCGACCCGAGCTGCGCCACGAGGACGTCCCGGGCCGGGATCTCTATCTTGCCGGTATTGAAAACCCGCTCCGCCTCAAGGTATATCTCGGCCTTCGTCTTCTCGGCCCTCACATAATTGAGTCCGCATTTTATGAACCTGTTCGAGCCAATGTCCCCGCTGAACTTGTCGCCCTGAACCTCACCGACCCGGTATTCCTTTATCAAGGCACTGAACTGCCCCGTCACCTCGTCGGCATCGAACTTCGGCGCCCTACTCTTCACCACGTCGATAATGACCCGCTCATCCTCGGAGTGCGCGATGGCCATAGCGAAACTGTCCCGTCCGCCCCCGCCCGCGAGGTCTACGAAGGCGTAGTACGGGCCAACGGTCTTGCGATAGGGGAGCTCCAGCGGCCGGTCCGGGTTCACCGCGCTGGTGATCACGGCCGGGTCCAGAAGGCCGGACAAGTCTGTTCTGAAATTTGCCTCGAATTCTGTAGCAAAACTCACGGGATCACGCTTCCTAGCAGCCGCCAGCCGCTTCAGCGAAAATGATGGATTGAGCAGCAACGTCGGAGCCTGGAAGACCAACGTGTCATCGTTCTCAATGCCGTGAAAATGCTTGAAATCGTAATAGAGCTCGCCCCTCATCCCGAAAGGTGAACTGATTTTGATGAGCTTGCTGTGAGGCAACCGCAGACCCGGCCGGATAGCTTCAAGAACTTCTTTATCGACACTGACGCCTTCGCTTTTCCAAAACGCGAGCTCGTCGGTTATGCACATTTGCAAACTAGGGCCGCGCACGCGCGCAAGATTGCATGGATACACAGCCACGGTCACCCCGTTCTTTAACCTGAGTTCGTCTGCCGTCGAAGACTCGATCATCGTCTTCAGGACCGGCGATCCTTCCATCTTCTTGAGAATGTATCTGAACTCGACCCGCGACTGACGCCTTTGTTCCGAGGAGACAACCATCACCAGCGCCGTCTCACCAGTCGATAGTTGATGCTTCCGACCGACCGCCTCGAAGATCGCCAGGTTTGCCCCAATCTGATTTGACTTGCCGCCGCCGCGGCCGGCCACTACGGTGACTTCGTCCCACTCCCGCGCCCGATAGCGCTCGAGTTTCGTCATCTCCTGAAAGATCGGCAACTCCTCGGCCGACAGCTCCTCACCGTAGATCGACCGGAGAATCACCTTCTGGGCAGGACTCAGGCTCTTATCACCAATGACCTCCTCGACGAATTGGATGACGCCGCTCATGTCTTCACCTCCTCGGTCGGAATCAGTTTGTGTTGAAGCATCTCGCGGCATTCGGCGGAGTGTCCTAAAACGACCTGGGGACCATAACTCTCAACGGGAATCAAGGGGTGGTCTCGTATGCAAACATCCGCGGGGAGGCAAATATGGCGGGAAAGGTGGATCTCTATTCCAGAGCGATATACCCAATCGTCATAGATGATGCCACCGCACTTCTTGCAAACGTCCACCTCACAGATGCTGAATTCCTCTTTGTATTTTATGCTACTCAAAATTACCCATAGAATTAACGAGGATTCCCGCGCTATCGCATGATACGTGGACCCCAGACGCATACAACCCCAAGTTCTATCTCCGTCGGCGCAACCAACCGCTAAGATTGACTTGGAACGCGGAAGTTGTAGGCTATAATATTTTGCTTGCCCAATGGCGCCCCCCGGGTCGTTCAGAAAAGACCGCTCCGTTTTTACCTCAATGCAGTAAGTGTCTCCATCTCTATCTGCCAGAAAATCGACGCGCTGAGCATTCTCCCGGCTAATCCAGGCTTCGTGTTTGATGCGCTGAAAGCCCATTTTGGGCAAGGCATATTTCAATACCCCGTGCCAATATGGTTCGCGGTCTTTGTAAGTCAGCGCGTACTGCGCCCCCGGCGGCTTCATGTGCTCCCGCCTGGTTCGCCCGTGGTATTGGACTCACCCCCTGCCGTTTGCCCGTCCTGCGCGTCCTGGGGCACGCTGGGGGCGACTGCGGGGGCATCTGGCTCCGGCTTGCCTAACTCGAAGACCAGCTTTTCCTTCTCCGGCTCATCCACCCTGCTGAATGAAGTCAAGTAGGTCTCAAGCGCAGCCTGGGAGCTCGTCTCCTGCTTCCTATCTGCCAGGCGTGCAGCCGCCTCGAGGGACAGCCTGACAAGGTTCGCGTATGACGTATAGGACTTGGCCAGGACGCTATGGAGCTCCAGATTACCGGCGTCCAGGCTATCCTTGCGCAAGATCCCCGCCCTCTTGATGTAGATCGTGCATAGTTCCTGCACCATCATCGCCTTGGCCGCGCTATCGACCATCGCCAGGACATCCGGCTCTATCTTGTCACCGCCATATTTGGCGACTAGGCGCTCCCGGACCTGGGACACCTCCTTCATGGCCCGGCGATACAGCCGGCCACTTGGCAGCTTCCCCGAGTCAACGAACGCCCGGACGCCGTGTGTCATGCCCGTCTGCCTGGGGATAACGGGTTTATTTGTCGTTTTGGTCATCTAATCGACCTCCTTGCTCGTATTTGCTAACGTTTGATTGAAGGCTGAACACGAAAGAAAAGGCGAAAGGTTGTGGTTTTTTCGCCCGTTTTCCCCGAGAAGAGCAGTGGATGTGATATCCAGTCCATATTGATGGCCACGGGGAGCACCGAAAAGGCAAAATGGCCAATTTCTCTTGGCGGTATTTTGGGGCATTTTGACCTGGTCCCGGGGTCTTGATCTAGGTCGTTTTATTCGGTGATAAAAAAGCTCACATGTTTGATGACCTAGTCCCGTGGTCTGAAACAGGTCGTCTTGGGGGAAATCGTTGACCTGGAGCACCTGTTTCGACCTAGTCCCGAAGACTTGCACTAAGTGGAGTTGAGCTAGAGCAAGTTCTTCTTCTTTAGGAAGAACTAGCTCGTAGACTCGGTCAGGTCGGTGGTTCATAGTACTTGGCTCCCCTAAGTCCGTTGCGCACGTGCCAGCGGTTTTCTCTTGCGCCGCGATTCAGGGCGGCGACCATCTTGTCTCGACGGCCGCACCCTTCGACATTTTCCTTGGCCCACTTATGGATTTCGGACTGATTCTGGCCGTCGCCTTCGCCGGAGATGTATTCGGCAAGGGCATTGATGATCAGGGCGGTGGGGTCATCGGCCAGGGTGAACTCTCCGGTGTCAAAGTTGGTCTTAACGTAGAACTTGGCGGGTGTGTAACGGGTCTTCTTTCCGGTCCCGAGGTGATAGAGGGCGTCGGGGTCGTATTCGGCGGCGTCGATCTCTTCCTTGATTTCCCTGAGCGAGCCCTTGCGCACTCGGTAGAAGCCGAGAACTTGGTCGGACAGGTCTTCCCATGCCGTTGAACCTTTCACGGATCGTTCATTGAGCCGGGGCGTATGGTGTAGGAGGACGATGGTATTGTCTCGCTCGCGGAGCTCCTTGAGGCGGTTCATGATCAGCCCGACGTCCTGGCTCGAGTTCTCGTCGCCGTCGTGGAGGGACCTGGCCGTGTCAAAGAAAACGAGTCCTCCCGTCGGCAGTTTCTTGTAGACTTCCCAGTTGTCCGCATCGAATTTGGGCGGCTTTATCTCAAAGGACAGATGCCAGAACCGGACGTCGCGAATATCCATCTTGCGAACCCGTTCGATAAGAAGGGGCCAGGGGTTCTCGCGGTCGATGTAGAAGACGGATTTTTTTTTCGTCGCCAGCCCCAAGAAGGGCATGCCCATAGATACAGGCTTTGCGATGGCCAGGGCGAGAAACGTTTTGCCTACGCCGCCCGGCCCATAGATTAAGGTAAGCGATCGTTCAGGAATGAGTTTGTCCACAGTCCAGTCAACATGAATATCCAACCCCTGCATGGTGGTCCCGGTCATCAGGTCGGTGTCCGGGTCGAAGACCGGGATGAACGGCTTGTCTAGGTCGTCATAGGCCTCGATGTCCGCCCGGATATCGGTGAGGTCGAGGTCTTCCATTTTGGCCTGGACTTCGATCTTCGATAATATCCGGGACATCAAGGCCCGCTTCCGGAGTTCCGCGACCCGTCCGCAGAAGGTTTCCATGCCCAACTTAATACTGCCGTCCATAAAAGACATGACAAAGGTCACGGCGTCTTCCCCGCCGATCCGTTCGGCCAGAAGGAGGGTGTCGATCTCCTCGGGATGATCTTTTTCCCATATGGCGGCCATGGCTAAGAATGCACCACGGAGCCGTCCGGCCGGGAAGTCAACATCCTTGAGGTCTGAATCTTCGATGAGTTCCGGGTTTAGGGCCATAGCCCCGAGAACGGCCTTGGCCATGACGTCGATTGAGCTAATCTTTGTGTTGATCATTCATCTTCCCCGTATGCGGCATGACCTTTCTCACTATCGGGTGTCATCGCCGCACCCGCACATCCAGGACGATCTCTTGGGCCTCGAGCATTTCATCGAGCCGCACGCGGTCGATCCGGAGCTGGCCCCGCCCGCCTCTAAGGGACGGGATCCTTGAATGTGGAACTAATTGACGCCGGCACAGTTCGTATAGGGTTTTCGTGTGGAGACCGTAGGCCGCACTCGCCTCGGCGATCGAAAGCCAGCGTCGTTCGGATGCCATGATCACTTGACCGGCGGAACTTCCGTTGGTGTGATGCCGTGCTTTTCGGCCAGTTGACCGAGGCGAGTCTTATACACGTCATAGGAGCCGCCCGCGAGCAGCCAACCCCTTTCTTCGGCTGAGATTGTCTTTGCCAGTTCCTTGTAAACGGCCCGGTCGCGGCCGATGCCGACATAATCCGCTACCGGTATGCGCCGAATTTTAGGCAGCGCCTGGCGAATAGCCTTGGTAGAAAGCGAGCCGGGCTCCACCTCTTCTTGAAGCCATTTGTAAACCTGCCCCACGCTGCATCCGATGATGCGCGAGGCGTCCTCTGGGGACATAGCTCTTTCCTTGAGCATAAGGTCCAGTTCTTGAATTAGCGTCATTTTCCTCCTCCTCACTAATTACACACTTGACTTAATCTAATTTTTATCCTACACTAATAAAGACGTTTAAGAGGGTCATTTTCCTGTAATGGAATTTGGCTGAGATGATTACGGGGATTACACATAGAGGAGACCGGCATGAATGATCAGGCGGAAACCTGGGTTTGGGGCTATGCTGACGCCGTGAGAAATTTCTGTAAGAAATATTTTCCTCGAGATCCACAAATCTTAGAAGACATGACCCATAACATTTTGCTCAGGATCTCCCAAAGGGACGGGTTGGACCAGGTCGGGGATAGAAGCAAATGGATGCGTACGGTGGCACTCCACGAATGTATGGATTATTTCAGGGAATTGAAACGAAATCGGGATCGGGCGATGGTCGCGGATGAAATTTCATCGACCCTCGAAGACGTCGAGAACGAAACCGACGAGTCCGAAAAGATAGACCCGGTGAAGGTCTGGCATTCCTTTAAACGCCTTGATCCCGAAAATGCTAAGGCGTTGATCCGGAGCTACTCTTTTGTAAGACAGGTTTTTCCCTGGATCAAATGGCACCGGGATGCCATTAAGGGGCTCGACCAAGATGCCAAATTGGTCGCTACTCTACAAGATGCGAAACGGCAGATGGAAAAAATACACGGCATCTGCACCGACCAAGATATTCAGAAATACGCTGATTCCATCGAGACCGGACATGTCTGTGAACACACTTTCGAAGTTGAGTTGCAATACCACCTCAAGGAACTTATTTTATCGCTCTCAATAGAAGGTTTATTGACTGAACTGGGGATAACAAACGCTACCGCTAGCGGGGCGAATAAACCCCATTATAACTTTCATCGGGGGTCCATAGATTTAGATTTTTTCGATTCTTTCGAATACGAAAGAATATTGAAGGATGGCGAAATGGAGG
>Ga0315289_10015299_pt1 | contig 10654 bp, 12 predicted proteins | sample YL17G11_40_MG_FD_203452 | JGI IMG/M metagenome (GOLD analysis project Ga0315289, IMG submission 203452) | Sediment microbial communities from Yellowstone Lake, YNP, Wyoming, USA - YL17G11_40 | ecosystem: Environmental > Aquatic > Freshwater > Lake > Sediment | place: USA: Wyoming | collected...
ACGCCATTCTTCTTCTCCCCAACAATATACTTTCCAAAAGCACAGGAGGGAAAAAGCGTGATGGATACTACTGTAATAGTTGATAGAGGAACCTATGGCATTGTTCGACATCCGCAAATTCTGGGCGGTATCCTATTAATGTTTGGCGCTATGCTTATTTCCCAACATTGGTTGAGCGCAATTATTGCCGTTCCAATATTCGTATTGTTTTATCGATATGTGCTAAAGGAGGAAAAAAACCTCACCGTGAAGTTTGGCAATGATTATAAACGTTACATGCAGAGGGTGCCAAGTATGAACCCTTTATTGGGAGTCGTGCGTCTCATAAGACGTAGAGGAAGAGACTGAATCTAATTTTATTTAAATAAATTTATTACACTTTATTTTAGGGATATTTATTATGGACAAAAATGTTGATGAATATATAGAAAAGCAGAAATCTCCTCAAAAAGAAATCTGTGCTAAATTGAGAAAATTGATTTTAAAGACGTTCCCTAACATAAAAGAGGAAATTAAAATGGGGGTTCCTTGGTATGAGGAAAGATTCTACATCGGAGCGCTAAGGGATCATGTGAATCTTGGCTTCTTAATAAACGGTCTCTCAGAGAAAGAGATCGCCTTATTTGAGGGTGCAGGAAAGACAATGAGGCACATTAAAATCTTTTCCCCAGATGAGATAGATGAAAAAAGAATTGTCAAGCTTCTGGAATTGGTGAGAAAAAAAGCAGTACCTTGTTCTTGTTAGAAAACGGATGAATCATTCTTATGTTTGCCCAACTGAGAAGAGAGGTCGAAGTTTTGTTAGATGATAAATACCATTATAAATGTCACAGAATTCCAACGGGAAGAATAAATAGAACTATAATAAATATAACTGTGAACCTGGTAGAACTGAATTGGTTCTCAGAAATCTTTAACTATCAATTCTTATTTTGTCGTGCTAATGTCTGATCCTACTATTTTGAATTTGATAAGAAGTAGAGGAAGTATAAGAAGTTATAAGGATAAGACAATACCGAAGCAGGAATTATTGAACATAATTGAATCCGCAAGGCTTGCGCAGTCTGCTGCTAACCGGCAACCTTGGGAGTTCATTTTAGTAACAGATCCCTTAACAAAGAATAAGCTTGTTGGAGCAACACGTAATCAGGCTTTTGTCAGTGAGGCCGCAGCAGTTATCGTATGCCTAGCCAGCCCTGAGAGGAGTACTAGGGTGGGCCCTTTTGAAGGTTTTCTTATAGACTTGGCTATAGCAATAGAGAATATGGTTCTCACAGCATGGGACGAGGGTATAGGCAGCTGTTGGATAGGAGCTTTCAATGAGGAAAGCGTCAAAGAACTGCTTGACATACCGGGACATCTTAGAGTTGTATCACTCTTGACTCTAGGTTATCCAGATGAACAACCCGCAGGAAAATACAGGAAGTCCCTTAATGAAATATTACATTTTGAGAAATATGGCAACAAAAAGGTTTTATGAATATCTAGAACCTTAAATAAAAAACACCGTTTGTTTAGATAGGCTTCAATTAAAAAATAGTTAAATAATAGATATAATATCTCTATTTGAGAGTATGCAGAAGAATCTTGTTATAATATCTTTTATAGTGCTATGGGCTGCGGTGACGATTCTTGCTCTGACATGGGGGGTTCTTGTGAATTGGCCGGACAATGTCCATACGGATTATGGTTTTCCATTGGATTGGGGCACACACGCGACAAATACTATTGCAGGACCAGTAGACAAATGGAGCATCGATCTTTCTGCATTAGCCATTGACCTCGTCTTCTGGTTGGGAATAATGGTGATCATAGCGGCTCTAATGTTGTATTCCTCTAGACCCTTTTGAATAAAAAAAACCTTATAAGGCCTAGCAAGTATCTATTGCATCTTCCAAAATTTATCTTTATCGCTGAGTTAGTATAACTACTAGGTTGTAGTATCCAGTAATCTACTAGATAATGAGAAAATGATCCTTCTTTTGACAAGGAAATAAATATCTTTGGATTTGGGATTCAAAGTGTCCTAAATTTGAATCATTAAGATGGGAGACTATAAATACGAAAAAGGCTAGGACAATTATGAAGACCATAACAACTTCGAGAACAAAGCTTCTGGTTATGATGTATCCATAAACGATGACTCCTAGCATGATAAAAGTGGAGACCACTTCTATGGCCCTATTGAGCCAATGCCTGTTCCTAATGTGTTGTGCGATAATGGTTTATCTTATTCTCCATGTTTTTCTAGGTCAGATTAATGCTATGGGATTATATGACTAACAGTTTCTATTCTATTCCAAGAAGCTTTGCAGGATTGTCCTTAGTCATCTTATCAATTTCTGATCGGGATATACCATAGGCCATCATCATATGAATGAACTGGCGCATTCCTTCTATTGGATGAGGATTTGTTATCTGGCCCAAGTCAGTGACCATCAAACATCTATGAGACCCTACTTTTTTCATTGCTTCTGCGATATCTTTTGCTTCAATACTCCTGTCGAAAGCATCGATGCAATTTGCTACGGAATGCTCTATATGTGCGCCCATATCCGCCATCTTGATTTGATCTTCAATAAACCAAGGCGTAACTCGAAAGCCAACATGAGTTACGACGATTTTCTTAACACCAGCATTCTTGGCTGCCTTGATCAACGCAAAGGCTTCATCCTTCGAAATATGGCTTGTTCCAACCATTATGTCACTTGACGCAACTAAATCGAGAATTTCATATACTTCTGATTTAACAATTCCATCTTTGTCCAAGATCGATATACCAGGAACCTCGCCCAAGTTAACAGGCTTTTCCCATACTTTGGAAGGATAAATAGGCCCACCCATTATCTTGATGTGGTTTTCAGCGTGAAATGTGGGCATCCATATCTCTTTTGCACCGAATTGTATGGCAGCTCTAACAGCATGTGGATTTAGGCCTCCGACATATTGGTTCAATACGATACCTCCAAAGAAATTGACTTCAGGCACTAGTTGATGTATAAGCTGAGCCCTGTCAGCGTTCAAAGTAAAGTGGCATTTTGAAAGTACAGCTTTGTAACCAACTGCAAGGGCATTCCTTGCGAATTCGATTTCGTTAAATGGTCTTCTAAAAATGTCAGGTGAGCAATGGACATGTGCTTCACAAATACCCTGAAGAAGTTCTTTATCTTCTTTTGGTATTTCAAGGGCCATAACCGAATCGGATAAAGTTCCATTATCAACTATTTATACATTCAACTTTTAAAAAAAGAAATTGATGAATCATAAAAGTTATTAAATAAACGTCATTCTTATCGGTCTCATTCAAGCCTTAGTTCCCTATGATTCCTACTGAATGTATTGGGAAGCTTATTAGCTTTTAATCAATAGTTTGAAGTTTTTTTAATTAAAGCATAACGTCAGGATACCGTCTATACATAGAGGGGATAGTTTTCCTCCTGTCCTTTCTTTGACACATAGCTTCTTCAGATCACACTTTGGACATATCTCCTTGATGATCCGATTTATTTTGACATTAAGTAAGCCCTTTTTATCTAGAACTTCGAATGCAAACTTTAGATACTTTCCTTCAGCAATCCTGGGAAGGCCGTATTTTGCTCCTTCAATACCTTCTTTATAAGTATAGAACTCGTAAGGTCTCCTAGAGCCTTTTGAAGAATTACAGTTCCTGCAGACCCAGACAATATTCTTCTCGTCATCTGGGCCGTTGTAGAGTCTGGGAAGAAGATGGTCGATGGTCAATTCGTTTTTACTACCACACAATATGCATTCATCACTCTTCTCCCTTTCCTTGACGTATTCTCTGATTTCATTCCAGAAGATATCTCCTTTCTGAAGCTGTTTGAACTTGCTCATTACAAATCCCCAGTTCCTTTTGCCAAAGCCAGCGGAATCAGAGATAACCTTGGCATACTGCCAGAAGATAAGGTCTTTAACAGTCTTAATAGCAGAAGGAGGCATCTTAATGTATCTGAATCATTGCGTTTCCTCTGATTTATCTTTATCCATCTATAACATGAAATTAAAAGGGCACAAATTGGAGTCTTCTTATTATAATTATCAGGGATTGAGGTTTGATAATCTATTAGAAGAAGTATGTTTTAAAATAGTAGGGACTGAAGTAAAATGACATATCTACAGAGACGGATTATTTGCGTATTATATGATGGTCTAGAATAAGATTCGTTGTCTTTTGACGAATGGGTTTCTTCTTAGTCTGTAGTGTCTTTCTTCACAGGTTTTACTCAGTACTTATATGGAACTACTGTGTATTCATATGGAATTACTGTATATACAATAGGCTTGGACGCAGGAATTCTCTTGAATATCTCTTTGAGGGGGACTTTTCTTTTAAAGCTTTTCATAATTGAATAGAGCTCTTTCCCGTTCATCCTATTTTTCGTAATCGGCGGTTTTAAACAATAGCAGGAGTTTTGCTAGATCTAGTCTGCCATTTTATTACAGCCAAACTCACTAAAGGAACGAATGTAACTCCAAGAAGGAATGTAATCGGGTAAGAGAGTATATTATGAAAATTTGCCACTATTTTAGTCCAGTATAAGGCTATCCAGGTCACAAATAGCATAAGCCCGGCTATAAAGATAGGATATTTGACAAAATTTAATTTCGGAATTCTAACAGGCTCATCTCTTCTGTCAAGTTCTCCAGCTACAAAAAGGAACACCATAGCAATAAACCCAACTGCCAACACGAAAAAGTCCTTTAAAAGATATGTCAGCAAGATCAGGTAATGCGCATTATCAGGTGCAAACAACCAGATTAATATAACTACAACAGAACCATAGAGAAATCCATGATCCAGCAAATGACTGTTCTGCGCAGGACCATAGACCCTTCGCCATGGGACAGGCCCCTCCTCTTGAAGGTCGATCTCCGCGTAATCCACTAACCCATGAGGGTCCTCCTGAAAGAAGTAGATATCTTCCTTAGGGTCCAGAGGCTTCGGATGACCATCAGCATTGTATAGACCACGCTTTACCCACCTTGAAATGGGATAGAACCATTCACAACCTCGATCCTTTACGGTGGTGAAGGAATCTAGTAAGACGTGTAGGAAAACTCCCAACGATAAGAAGGGGCTTATCAAATAAGCTAATGCCATAAAGAATACGTTATGAAATAGAGCTCGATGATATTGTTCGTCACGATACGCTTGACGCCCAATAAACCAATACTCCCTATCCAAGTCCGGCAATAGAGCACCGAGACCGATTATGAATGCGATATCAGGGTGTCCAAAGAACACTAACCCTACAGCTATTCCAAAGATAAAATGGGTATGTAAATCCAAACTTAATCATAAGTATTGCAATCGTATCGGAAATAAATCTTCCTATCATATGCTCAAGCTAGCCTAACTAATAATACATGCAATATGTTTCTCTCAGTTCTCTACTCGATCAGACCAAACCACTTTTATCAATTTATCAGATCAAAGAACCTTATAATAATCGACGGAATAGAAACGTATGATAGACATCATATTTTCTATAAGATACATATCATAAATTCTGCTGCGTCTCTATTTAATTTGTTAAGAAAACAATCGTGGTTGCCGAAATTTCTTCGGTATCATCGTCTAAAAGTATTGGTGTCTTAGGGGTACCCATAAATCCTGGTGGAAGAATTTGTTAGATGTAAAATTTATTGATTAAATATTATAACTATGATAAGTAAGTTTTTTAAGAAAATAACCTAAATTCAGCTGATCATAGAATAAATTTTATCTATATTCCTACTCCATTTTTAAGGAAATAATTTAACTAACTAATTCTAGGAAGATATATTTTTGGAAATTTTGCAACCATCGTATAGAGAGGATCGACCATTTGTGCTACTCTTATCTTTGCAACTTGGCTGCAAAGTTGGTACGCATCAAATTTATTAAATTTATATTCGTCATTAAGCCAGATTATTAATTCAGTGAATGCAATTCTTAGAGCATCTTCTAATGGCCTACTGCTACCGACTGTCATGATGTAATCTTTTGATTCTATTCGTGGCCAGTTTATTTTTTTCTTTTTTACTAAACAAGTCTTCAAAATGCATGCTGCAGGAACTTCGATCGCCGAACCGGAAACTTCTCCATCACCTTGTACTGCATGAACGTCTCCTATGAAGAGAAGAGCTCCCTTAACATTGACAGGCAGCATAACTTTGTTACCTATACATATATCTGGACAATCCATGTTTCCTCCATGAGGACCAGGTGTTAGGCTCGATATTGACTCAAATTCGGGAGCTGTGCCAATCGTCCCTATCATAGGTTCCATAGGGATAACAATTCTATTTGAGAAGTAGATTTTACCATCTCTTATAGGACATATTTTCGTAATTGGAGGAAGAGGATCATTTAATAATCTTGTATTATTTGTGCGTGTTAAAGCGCCCATGTCAGGAACTATTGTTGTTGCACCTTGACTTGCATTAATCACTATATTGACTATCTCAACCGAAAGTACATCCCCCTTTTCTGCACCTTTAACGTAGATTGGGCCACTTTGCGGATTAACCTTTTCGAAGGGTACTCTATCAGCAGTAGGTAGATCTGTATTTAATTTAATCTTTCCTCCAAATGCATCAGCAGTTTCAACCGTAAATGTTTCGCCAGGTTCCACTTCAAAGGCTGGTGGATGCAACACGCTATAAGTACTATAATATACATTCGGTTTAAAAATCCTCATTAACTTTCACAATAATATTGAAAACATAAGATAAAAAGATTGTCGTAAAATCTAATTTTTGATTGGGAGGTGAAGGATTAAAAAAAATAATAAAACTTATCCTAACTTTAGTAACTTTTTTTTTAAAAATCTATAATCCTTCCATTTGCATGTTTTACCTTTAATGCATAACCGTAGAGGTCTATCTAACTACTCAAAGTATTGAATGTATGTTCCTTCACTTCCTATAATTAAGTTCATCAAGCTGTATCCCATATTGTCCTTGAGGAGTTTGCCACCCAGGTCAACTATTTCACCCGTTGGCAAGACCACTTCCAATCCCTTTACAAAGTTCCTCATAACACCATGTTTAACTGCTCTAGCTCCTCCTGCGTTACACACGATAAGTCCTCCTATCTGCGCACCTTCATCTCCGGGATGTGGTGGAAATGATAGTTCTGCATCCTCAGCTGCCTTGAGCAACTTGCCAAGAGTTGCACCTGCTCCGGCAACCGCCATCAGATTATCTTTATCAACTTCTACTTTGTCAATCTTCTCCAAAGAAACAATTATGCCATCTCTCGTTGGAACCGCTCCTCCAACTAATCCTGTGCCCCCTCCCCGAGGATATACTGGAACTTTCTTTTCGTTTGCAAGTTTCAAGATTTCAGATATCTGTTGGCTGCTTGTTGGTTTGACAAGTATACAATTTGACGAAGGATTAGGCTTTACAGAAGTACTTGTCTCATCAGATAGGTAGCTCTCCATCTGTTCCTTCTTTGTTATAACTAGGTCTCTTCCAACTACCTTTTCAAGGCTTTCAACTATGTCATCCATCAAGTCCGATTCATTTTCCTTGTTTTTATTTCTTTAATCATCTGTGGTAGAATTTGATAGAGATCTCCTACAATTCCATAGTCGGCAAACTTGAATATTGATGCTGAAGGGTCAGTATTTAGGGCAATGATCATTTCGGAATCTTTCATTCCTGCCAAATGTTGTGGTGAACCTGATATACCACAAGCGATGTATAATTTTGGTTTAACGGTATTCCCGCTAAAGCCAACTTGATGTTCCTTGCCTATCCATCCATCATCTACAGGAGTCCTACTGGAGCCCACTACTCCTTCTAGTACATCAGCTAGTTCCTTAATGAGTTTGAATCCTTCAGGTGTACCTAAGCCTCTTCCTCCTGAAACAATTACTTTAGCGTCAGCAATATTAAGACCAGTTTCTTTTTCTTTGCCTAGGAACTTCGGGCTGGCCAAGCTTGAGATTTCTACATTTTTTTCGATTATGGTTCCGTTTCTTGTTATGTCCCTCTCACGCATTTGCATAACCTTGTATCTAACAGTCGACATAACAGGTCTGGTCCTTGTCTTAATATGGGCAAGGATATTTCCTGTGAAAGCTGGACGGATCTGGACCAGATCGCCATTTTCATCTATCTGCAGGTCTATGCAATCAGCTGTCAACCCAGTCTTTAGAGCTGCTGCAACTCTTGGTCCAAGCGATCTGCCAAAGTGTGTCGCTCCAAACAAGAATATCTCAGGTTTTTCTTCTTCGATCAGTCTGACAATATTGCATTTGTACTGTATTACGTCAGGCATTTTGAAGACTGGGTGATTATACAGGAAGACTCTGTCGGCACCATAGTAAACAAGTTCCATGGCCGATTCTTGATTGATTCCATCGCCTAAGATTACACTTGCAAGCTCAGCACCTAGAATGTCTGCAATTTCTCTTCCTTTTCCTAGAAGTTCGAAGGATATAGGATGAATTCTTCCTCCTCTCTGTTCTGCGAAGATGATTACTTTCTTATGCTTATTTGTCAGTTCTGTAGCCATTTTTAGATTACCTTCTGTCTCTCAAGGGCTTCTAAGATCGTTGGCATTGCTTCCTCCACGCTTTTAAAGACCTTTCCCTCTCTACTTCTTTCCTTTGGCACAACAACCTTGTTGACCGACGTTGGTGACCCTGGGTAGCCTATCTTATCCATTTCCAGTACATCAAGCATATCCTCACTGTGCCAACTCCTTATCTGAATCTTCATTGCTTTTAGCTTCTCCTTTAGCGTGGCTAGTCTAGGCTTGTTCACATCTTTAGTGACACTTATTAAAACAGGAAAAGGTGTATCTACAGAATATGAGGCATCCTCCATTTCTGTAACCACAATAATTCTATCATTTATGACGTCTTTTATCTTGGAAACATAATAAACATGGGGGATATCAAGTTGTTCTGCAATTTCAGCACCAACTTGTCCTGTATCACCATCTACAGTCTTCTCTCCACAGAAGATCAGGTCAGGCTTACCTATCTTCATTATTGCTCTCGCGAGAGTATATGATGTAGCCCATGTGTCGGCTCCAGCAAACTTCTTGTCTTCAAGAAGAAGTGCGTCATCAGCTCCTCTTGATATTGCTTCCCTTAATGCTGTAACTGCCGATGGAGGGCCCATACTGATTGCTAAAACGCTACCACCAATCTTTTCTTTAACCTGAACAGCAGCCTCTAATGCGTTCAAATCAAAAGGGTTTATTTCTGCTTCTGCAGAACTTCTATCTATTCGCCCCTTTTCAACATCAAATTTTACTTTTGCGATATCAGGGACTTGCTTTATGAGCACAATTATCTTTAAGCTCATTCTGGACGTAATTGTTCGAAAAAGTAATTATTTAAAAATTTACCTATCCTTTATCCAATTTTAAAACTTTCTACAATGAAAATAGAAATAGATAAAAAATTGCAGTTCATGACTACAAGATGTGCTAACAATTCAATTATAGAGGTCATTGATCAACTATGCAGAACAACAACTATACAGGTCCCCAGAAGATGGAGAAAGTTTTTCAGAAGAGGCAACTCATCTTCCTAGTTATCGGAATCTTCGCCCTCATAATGTTCATAACGTTTTCAGATTTCAAAAGCGTATTAGGCTATATCTCCATTGCAGATAAGGCATTGTATTCGTTAGCTTTTTTGTCAATGATTTTAGGGGTCTTCGCCTATGGTGGTTCATGGATCTTTCTGTTAAAATCTGCGAACATACGATTGAACACTCTCAAGGCGATGGAAAGTACTTGGATAAGTGCCTTCTTGAACATAATGGTTCCTACAGCGTCAGTTGGGGGTGAAGTAGCTAGGATATTGTACGTTGTTAAAGAAACAAAGGATAGTTATGGTAACGTTGCTGCAACAGTCTTCCTTCACAGAGTTATCAGCTTCTTGCCTTTCATAGTTGGTTCCATTTTGGGTTTCGTATACCTTGCTCTTTTCTACAATCTCCCTACATATTTATCGAGTATACTAATAGTAATTTCTTCTGCATTATCCTTGTCTCTCGCAATACTACTACTTTTTTCTGTCAAGCCTAATATTTCAATAGGAATAGCTCTAAGAATTACACGATTTTTTGATAAAATATTCCTTAAGAGAAAAGGTAATACCTTAAAGCTCACTGAACTCTTCACTAAAGCGTTTACAGAATTTGGCGACTCTCTAAAGGTGTTGAAGAGCAGCAAGGTCTCGTTGGTCCTTTCAGCGTTATTTGCCTTTACATACTGGATATTCGATATCATTGTAGCATATTTCGTTTTTGCCTCGCTTAAGTTTCCTGTACCATTAGGTATCATCGTTGCAGTATACACTATAGGAATTTCAATACAGATTGTTCCAATAGGAATACCAGGAATGGTTGGTGTCGTAGAAACGGTTATGTCAGGACTCTACGTTGTTTCAGGAATTCCTCTTAGTCTGAGTGTTGCAGCAACAGTTATGATAAGGCTCGTCATGATGTGGTTTGAAGCATTCATAGGTGGCGTAATTTTCCTCTTATATTCTAGAAGGTATTAAAGACTTATTAGCATATTCAATCTACAGCTTATTATAAATGCTTCTTGGATCTGAAAATGACGAAGGAAACATCGAATACAAACTGAAGCTTACGTCAGTCGATAAGAAGAATAAAC
>Ga0315289_10015301_pt1 | contig 10653 bp, 10 predicted proteins | sample YL17G11_40_MG_FD_203452 | JGI IMG/M metagenome (GOLD analysis project Ga0315289, IMG submission 203452) | Sediment microbial communities from Yellowstone Lake, YNP, Wyoming, USA - YL17G11_40 | ecosystem: Environmental > Aquatic > Freshwater > Lake > Sediment | place: USA: Wyoming | collected...
TGCTCATCTCCTCCATTCCAAGAATCCTTCGCCCAGAACATGCCATCGCCTGCTCCAGATACTCCCGATAGTTATAGCACATGCGGTGTATAGTATCATTAGAACACCGCACAATTCCTGTTTGACAATCTCCCTCCCGCGGTGATACGATTGCACGTGTGAGGGCTTGAGCAAGCTCTGCCGCAGGCTTCGGCGGGGCTTGTTTTCGTTCCAGACAAGAGGCAGCCGTGAAAGATCTGTCCGCAGAGGAGCAATTCGAGCTTATCAAGAGGGGCACGGTTGAGATCGTCCCGGAGGAAGAGCTGAGGCAGAAGCTTGCCGCCTCGAAGAAGGAAAAGCGGCCGCTGCGGGTCAAGCTTGGGCTGGACCCGACCGCTCCAGATATCCACCTGGGCTTTGCCGTCGTCCTTCGAAAGATGCGCCAGTTCCAGGACCTCGGGCACCAGGTGATCCTGATCGTGGGCGACTTCACGGCCAGCATCGGCGATCCGTCGCAGAGATCCGAGACGCGGCCCATGCTCTCCTCGGAGGAGATCAGGGCAAACGCGGAGGCCTTCACCTCCCAATTCTGGATCATCCTCGATCCCGCCAGGACGACTCTCACGTTCAACGGCGACTGGCTGGCCAGGATGAGTTTCAGCGATGTCGTTAGGGAGACTTCGAGGGTCACGGTGGCCCGCGTCCTGGAGCGGGACGATTTCCAGAATAGGTTCACCGAGCAGCGCCCCATCGGCCTGCACGAACTGCTCTACCCCATCGCCCAGGCTCTCGATTCGGTGGAAGTAAGGGCGGATGTCGAAATGGGCGGCACGGACCAAAAATTCAACATCCTGATGGGCAGAGATCTCCAGCAGGCTCACGGGCAGGAAGCTCAGGTTGGGCTTTTCATGCCGCTCTTGCCAGGGCTGGACGGCGTTCAGAAGATGTCCAAGTCGCTCGGCAACTACATCGGCATCACCGAGCCGCCGAAGGACATGTTCGGCAAGGCCATGTCAATACCGGACGAGGTGATGATCACATACTTCGAGCTGGCGACCGATGTGCCGGTCGAGGAGATTCGCGCGACCGAGCAGGGGATCGCTTCGGGCACGATCCACCCGATGGAAGCGAAAAAACGCCTGGCCTTCGAGATAACGAAGATTTACCACGGAGAAGAGGCAGCCGAACGCGAAAAAGCCGAGTTCGAACGGGTCTTCAGCCAGCGCGAATTGCCATCAGACATCCCCGAGATCGAGATTCCAACTTCAAAGCTCTCGGGCGGCCGAATCTGGGCGCCGAGGCTCTTGGTCACGGCAGGCATGGCCGCCTCCAACAGCGAGGCCCGGCGGCTCATCGAGCAGGGAGCAGTCACCATTGACGGCCAGCGCCTGACCGACCCCAGCGCCGAGATCGCCATCCGCGACGGCCAGATCCTCCGCGTCGGCAAGCTCCGGATCGGGAAGCTCAAGATAGTCTGACGTAGTGGCCGGTCGCTGTGCCGGCCTTGAGGTTCCGCTGAACAACCGGGCTAGAAGTACACGCCCTCCTCGGCCAGCCCGTCGCAAGAGGCAGATTCAGCGCTTAAACTGCTCCAGCGGCACGAGCGCCCCCCTTACCTCGTCGGCGCTGAGCCGATCGAGCATGCGTCGCACCCGACTCAACAGGACTCCGTATTCACGGCTGCCCAACTGCTTGGACACGACGATGCCTGCATGCCTCCGGTCGGCCTCTGTCCATTGTCGGTGCAGGTTGGCGAAGTGGCTGATGTCAAAAGTGAGGATTGCCCGGTTCTCCCGGGAGGCAAAGACAAGCTGGTCCTCGTCAGTCGCGGTGTCCAGGCCTGCTTCCTGCGTGGTAAGCACGTCGTAGCCCCTCCCACGCAGGTCAACCGCCAATTGCGGCTTCACGTGGCGGTCGAGGTACAGGCGTATGAAGAGATGGCCGCTGTCGGTTATTTGGGGCACTGCGCGTCTTCTCGTGCAATCGCAGCGTCAATCTCTTTGCGATGATCGAAGTAGTAGCTCAGGGCATGCACTGCCTGCGACTCGGTAATGCTCAGTGCGTCGGCGATCTCTGATAATGTCTCGCCGCGCAGGTGGAGCGTCGCCACGTGACGAACCGTGACGCGCAATCCGTCAATGACGGGTTCGCCGCCGCAGACGCCTTCGATACGAACGATATGAGGGTGCTCGGTCTTCAGAACAGTCGCCATTCTTCGGCCCCCCTTGGTGTATTTGATTATACCACACAGTCCGTCAATAGTGGTGCAAAACCGTGGCAGGCCAATACCGCACCGGCAAACCTGCGGATCGGAGAACTCAAGATAGCCTGACGTAGTGGCCGGTCGCTGTGCCGGCCATCGGCCCCGAAGGGGCCGAACCTCCGGATTCGGAAATCGCCACGTGTCGTGCCCAGCTAATTGTCCCCGTCCGAGCGCCTGTTGTAGAGGTTCATCGCCGGCTCGATTCCCTCCGAAAGAATCATCTCCACCGCATCCGCCGCTGACCGGATGGCCTTGCGAGCGACTTCTCGCTCTCCCCGCCTGAACCTGGAAAGCACGTGGAGCGCGGCATCCCGATCCGCCGAGCCAATGCCGATTCGCAGCCTGGGGAACTCCGTTGTTCCCAACCGCTCGATGATCGAGCGCATCCCCTTGTGCCCGCCGGAGGACCCGTCCGGCCGTAGCCTTATTCTCCCAAGCGGCAGATCCATGTCGTCGTAGATCACTAGAATCTCCGACGGCTCGATCTTCTCCCGCCGGGCGATGTGGGCGACGGCCTGGCCGGAGAGGTTCATGAACGTCTGAGGCTTGGCAAGTGTTACATCCTGGCCAGCGATCCTCGCGCGAGCGATCAGGGCGCGCCCCATGCGGCGGATGATGCGCACGTGATGGCGCTTCGCGAGCGCATCAACTACCTCGAAGCCCACGTTGTGGCGGGTTCGGGCATATTCCCGGCCGGGATTGCCCAGCCCCACGATAAGCTTCAACTTTGCCCCGTCCACATCACGCCAAAAAGCTCGCTCACGGATGCTTCGTCGTGGATCCTGCGGATGGCCTCGGCCAAGAGCGGCGCAACCGACAAGACCACGATCTTGCCGGTCCGCTTTTCCGGGGGAACCGGGATCGTGTCGGTTACTATGATCTGCTTGATCGCGGTGCTCTCGAGCTTGGCGGCTGCATCGTCAGAGAGGACCGGGTGAGTGCACGCGGCGTACACCTGCCTCGCGCCGCGCTCCGCAAGCGCCTGCGCGCCAAGCACGATTGACCCGCCAGTATCAATCATGTCGTCAATCATCACGCACGTCTTGCCCTCGATGTCGCCTATGGCCTCCATGACCTCGCTCCTGTTTGGCGCCGGCCTGCGTTTGACGATGATTGCAATCGGTGTGTGCAGCACTTCCGCCATCGCGCGTGCCCGCGGGACGCCGCCCACATCGGGTGATACGACCACGGTATCGTTGTGGACTGCGACCTGGCTCACCAGGTAGTCGGCTATGATAGGCCCGGCATAGAGGTTATCCACCGGCACATCGAAGAACCCCTGGATTTGGCCTGCGTGCAGGTCAACCGTGAGCAGCCGTCCCGCGCCCGCGGCAGTTATGAGGTTTGCCAGCAGCTTGGCGGTTACCGGCTCGCGGGGTTTGACCTTCTTGTCCTGCCTTGCGTAGCTGTAGTAGGGCATGACGAGGTTGACCCGCCGGGCACTGGCCCGCCTCAGCGCGTCGAGGATGATCAGGAGCTCCATGATGTTGTCGTTCACCGGACATGAGCCCGATTGCACGACGAACGTATCAAGTCCCCGCACACTTTCGTTGATCCGAACCCGGATTTCGCCGTCGGAGAACCTGGTCACCGACATATTGCCGAGCGAAATCCCCAGATGTGTCGCTATCCTGCCCGCCAGCTCCGGATTCGAGTTGCCGCTGAACAGGCGCAGGTCATCCATTCCGCACCTCCCGTCCCTCGATGTGTTCAAAAGGTCCCACCCGGGCCCCGACCGCAAGCGTGGCCCGCGCCACAGCCGAGAACACAACCTCTACGTTATCCCCAAGCGAAGCGTCGGTCAATACGGCGAAAGGCCCGACCATGCAGCCCGTCCCAACCACGGTCCGCCCCTCGATGACGGTGCAGGGATGGATTACGCTGTCCCGCCCGATGCGGACGCGGGCATCAATGTAGGTTGTGTTCGGGTCCACCACGGTGACGCCGTCAAGCATAAGCGCGTCCAGCACCCGACGGCGCATTATGGCTGCTGCCTCGGCCAGCTCGATTCCCGTGTTAATGCCCAGCGTGTCACGCGCGTCGGGGGCACTCATCGCGCGGACGGTGTGTCCCTTCCGGCGCAGGGTTTCTACGGTGTCCGTCAGATAATACTCGCCCTGCGCGTTGTCCGTCCCAAGCTCGGCCAGGCTCTCCCGAAGGAGCGAGGAATCGAAGCAGTAGATGGACGTGGCAATCTCCCCAATAGCGAGCACCGCCGCTGGCGCATCCCGCGCTTCGATGATTCGCTCGACGCTGCCATCCGGCCCGCGGACGACCCGGCCGTAGTCTCCCGGGTCGCTGAGATCTGCCGTAAGGAGTGTGGCAGCCGCGCCGGCGTCTAAGTGGGACTCCATAAGCATCGAGAGCGCGGCGCTGGTGATCAGAGGGGTGTCTGCCGGGAGAATAAGGACATAGGGCCGATCTATGAGCGGCATGGCCCGCATCGCCGCGTGGCCCGTTCCTAGCTGGTCTTCTTGGAGCACATACTGCACGTCGCTCCCGACGGCCCGTTTCACGGCTTCAGACCCGTGCCCGATGACCACAACCAACTGCTCGATGCCCGCCCCGAAGCACGCATCAACCACATGGCGCGTCATGGGCTTACCGCAGATTGGATGGGCAGCCTTGGGCAGCGCGGACTTCATCCGCTTGCTCTTTCCGGCCGCCAGTATGACCGCCGCAGCGTCCAGCAATTGCTCACCGTCCTGACTGCTCGAGATGTGGCCAGGGAAGACCGCACAATTATACCGCCGAGCCTCGCCGTTGGCAAGGCCCCCGCGCGGATCGAAAGCGCCGTCGTTTGTCCCACATTTCAGGCATCCTGAGCTTGTCGAAGGGTGCCGACTTCGAAGCGCCGCACCTTTCGACAAGCTCAAGATGCGGCTAGCATTGGCTCTATCGCAATAACAAACGACGCTCCTGAGCGGATGGATTGTGTCCCAACCGTGTCACCCCGATGGCTGCCCGCCTAAAAATTCATGTGGGAATTCTTCAGCAAACGGGAATCTTTTGCACAGGTTCAGTCGTCAAACAGATGAGATAGTGACGCAGTGGCAGGACCGGCTCGGCTGTCGGGCAAAAAATCCTGTTTGACAGCCTGGCCCAACTGTGGTATAATTCCAGCGAATCGGTACAGCTAGTCCTGTCAAGCACTGGTCCAGCCTGTCTGGGCGCGGCCAGTGCTTAGTTTATTGTTGCTGTGCCAGCGACCGAGAGGTGACGTCCTATGCAGACGGACAAAGAGATTATCTTGACCGCCAACGGCCTAAAGAAGATAGAACAGGAGCTTGAGCAACTCAGAACGGTGCATCGCAAGCGCGTTGCCGACCGAATACGCGACTCCAAGCAGTTCGGCGAGTTCTCGGAGAACTCCGAGTATGAGGACGCCAAGATTGAGCAGGCGTTCGTGGAGGGCCGGATCGAGGAGCTCAAGAAGATCCTGATGCACGCCCACGTGATCGAGGAAGATGAGGTGATGACCGATCGGGTTGGTGTCGGTTCGATAGTCAAAGTCCGCGACCTCGAGACATCCGACGAGTGGGAATACACGATAGTCGGATCAATAGAGGCCAACCCTTCAGAGGATAAGATTTCGAACGAGTCTCCCGTCGGGGAGGCGCTGCTTGGCTGCGCTGTCGGCGACCAGGTTCAGGTCGAGATTCCCGCGGGCGTGGCCCGCTACCAGATAATCGGTATCCGAAAGTAACATCATTGGTGTGATGGCCGCTCTCCGTCCCGGCCACCGAACCCAGAGGAAAACCCGATACATTGCTAGAAGATGGGAGTGTGAAGGCGCCGCGGGCGCTTTCACACTCCCATCTTGCTGTACTAGGAGGAACCCGAAGTGAGCCTGCCGCCCGAGCAGGACAATGAGCTCGTAAGAATGCGCGCGGCGAAGCTCGATGAGCTGCGCGAGCACGGCCTGGACCCCTTCGCCATGGAGCGCTATGAGCGAACCCATCTTGCGGCACAGATAATCTCAAACTTCGACGCGTTAGAGAGCAAGACCGTCCGGGTGGCCGGCCGCGTCGTCGCCATTCGGGAAATGGGGAAAGCGAGCTTCGCTCACATCGAGGACCGTTCCGGACGGATCCAGCTCTACTTCCGCCAGGACGACCTCGGCGGCGACTACCGGGTCGTCCACCTTATGGACCTCGGCGACTTCCTTGGGGCCGAGGGCTTCGTCTTTCGGACCAGGACTGGAGAGGTCACCGTTCACGTTACGAACCTGGTTATGCTCTCGAAGGCTCTCCGTCCGCCGCCCTACGGAAAGCAGAAGGGCGAGGAGCAGTGGTACGGCCTCCACGACGTCGAACACCGCTATCGTCAGCGCTACCTCGACCTCATGGTCAACCCCGATTCCCGCGAGACGTTCAAGAAGCGCAGCGCAATCATCAAAGCCATCCGGGAGTTCTTCGACGACCGTGGTTATCTTGAGGTCGAGACGCCTGTCCTGCAGACTGTGGCCGGAGGCGCGGCCGCAAGGCCGTTTCTCACCTACCACAACGTGCTCGACCACACCTTCCAGCTCAGAATCTCCCTGGAGCTGTACCTGAAGCGGCTGGTTATCGGCGGCTTCGAGCGCGTCTATGAAATCGGCCGGGTTTTCCGCAACGAGGGCTTCTCAACCCGCCACAGCCCAGAATACACGCTCCTCGAAAGCTACGAAGCCTACGCCAATCTCGAAGACGTAATGAGCCTTGTCGAGGACCTCTTCAACCACGTCGCCTGCTCCCTTTACGGCGGGCCGAAGATCGTTTATCAGGGGCACGAGATTGACCTCACCGCGCCGTGGCCCCGCGTGCCGATGCTCGCCGGTATCGAGAAGTACGCCGGAGTCAAGCCTGAGGAGTTCGAAACCCTGGAGACGGCGAAGGCTGCGATGGAGCGCCTGGGCCTGCCGACCGAGCTCGAGCACATGGTGGGCGGGGTTATGGAGAAGATCCACGAGCGCTTCGTGCAGCCGAATCTAATCCAGCCTACCTTCGTGACCGACTTTCCGATCGAGACTTCGCCGCTCGCGAAGAAGGTACCGGGGAACCCCAGGCTTGTCCGCCGGTTCGAGCCTTACATCGGTGGACAGGAGATGGGAAACGCGTTCTCCGAAATCAACGACCCGATAGATCAGAAGGAGCGGTTCCTCGTCCAGTCGGCCAGGCGGGAGGCGGGCGATCTGGAGGCGCACCCCATGGACGAAGACTTCCTCCGCGCGCTGGAACACGGTATGCCCCCGACCGGCGGCATCGGCATCGGCATAGACCGCCTCATCATGCTCTTCACCAACCAGGACTCCATCCGCGACGTCATCCTCTTCCCCCAGATGAAGCCGGAGAAGTAGTGACGATCGCTCGGGGTCTCAGGACAGGAGGCTGATCAACGCAGGGGGCAAGCGCCGCTGCCGGTCAGGACGGTGGGACAGGAACAGATTCCGCCAGTCCGTGCGGCTCCCAGCTTCCCGCCCGTTCCCTCAGCCGCTCGTACAGCTCTCTGCCCGGCCTCGCCGACGCGCCGACGTCCGCAAAGAACCGATTCTTGGCACGCCTATCGTCCCCGAACGCTGCCTGTGCGCCTTCCGAGAAGTAACCGAAGTCGGCCCAGCGGGCAAGCAGGCTGTGGCCGTAGTAGAACTGTGCCCCTCGGACGAATTCGTCCACATAGTCGGCCAGCTCCGGCGCGGCGAAGTTGTCAACGAACGGCTGGCCGGGGCGGTTCATCTCCGTTCCGACGGAGAGCGGCAGATCGAACGCGCGCGCCGCCGCTACCGCCTCCTGCAGCTTCGCAAGCTTCGGGGCCTTCTCCTCAGCGTTCTTGATGTTCCAGTTCCGGTCCGGAATGATGTTCATCCCGACGACACCCTTGGAGACGAAAAGCTCAAGATTGGCCGTCATGTCCTGCTCGCCCTCACTCGTGCCATCGAGCCAGGTCGTAACGGGCAGCGCGCCAATGGAGCGGATCATCCGCACGGCCTCTTCCAGAGTTGGGAAGCTGCCACTCGCCGGCGGGACGTAGCCCACGCCGCCGAACTTGATCAGGCTCGAGCGCATCTTCTCGTGGAACTCTGCCGTGTCCGACATCAGGGCCCACGTCTTTGTCTCCGACAGCCCCAGAATCCCGGCCCAGAATGCGGGCGCGCGCTCACCGTGCACTTCGCGCGCCTTCCGGTCGTAGGCAAGGAGCAAATGCCGCTCCGTGGCGTTGCCTGAAGGTGTCAGCGGCAGCACATCCCGCTCGTAGTCGAGCACTACGTCCCTGAGGTGGTCGTTCACCCGTTGCATCACCCCGACGTTCCGCTCCCTTACTGTCCGCCGCATATTCTGCAGAGTCCCCTCTGACCCCTGCCTCCAGCATCCTTGCGCCATAAAGTAGTGGATTCCAGGCTCATTGGGAGAGGTAATCACCTTATCGGCATACTCTCGCACGAAAACGCGCGTCTCCAGCCCGACCACGGTCTTGAGGGCCAGGATTTCGCCGGCCTGGTGGAACTCCTCCATACCATCGAGCACGTCGAAATCAACTATCCCGGCGACTTCGAGGCCGTACTTCCGTGCCTCCCAGGCAATCCGGCTCGGCGACCAGCCCCCCGAGTTGAAGGAAAAGAAGCTGTGGAAGTGAATGTTGACCTCGGGCCTAGGATCGGGTAGAGGAATCTCGCCCCGCGCCGCCTGCTGGCTGAGCTGAATCAGCGCATCCCGCCGGATGCTCGGGCTGAAGTCATTAAGCTGCTCTTCGAGCTGCTCGATAGTCAACACTCTTCAATCTGAAATCTAAAATCTGAAATCTGAAATGGCTTCTCACGCTTCCCGCTCGACGATGAACCGCGCGATCAGGCGCAGGGGCTCGGCCCGTTGATCATAGGTCGAGATCGCCTCTATCGCGTCGCTCATCGCTTGGCGGGCAAGCTCGCTGGAGCGCTCGATGCCGATAAGGCTAGGATACGTCGCCTTCTCCAGACGCAGATCGCTTCCCGTGGCCTTTCCGAGTTTGGCTGCATCGCCCCGAAGGTCGAGGATGTCGTCGGCGATCTGAAACGCAAGTCCTACGTTCCGGCCATAAGCGGAGAGAGCGGCGATCTGTTCTTCCAAGCCTCCGCCCAGCAGACCACCGGCGACGACAGAGGTTTCTATGAGAGCGCCGGTCTTGAGGCGATGAATCTGCTCGATCTGCGCCAGGTCAATGTCGCGGGCCTGGGCCAGCATGTCCATGACCTGCCCTCCGACCATGCCGCGCGTCCCGGCTGCCGAGGCAAGCAGCCGCGTGACCTCGATGATCACGCCCTTCGGCGCCTCCGGCGTCTCAGAGATGAGTTGGAACGCGAGCGCGAAGAGCGCATCGGCCGCAAGCAGCGCCATCGCCTCGCCAAACACTCGGTGAGCCGTGGGTCTCCCGCGGCGGTATTCGTCATCATCCATGCACGGAAGGTCGTCGTGGATGAGGGAGAAGGAGTGTATACATTCTATGGCGCAGGCAGCCGGCAGGGCCGTCTCAATGCGTCCGCCCACCGCCTCGCAGGCGGCTAGAGTCAGGATCGGTCGGACCCGCTTCCCGCCGTCAAGCGTGCTGTAGCGCATCGCCTCGTGCACCAGCCCGGGCGGCTCCGACATCGGCGGCAGATACCGCTCCAGCGCCGCGTCAACTACCGCCTTCCGTTCCTTCAAGTATTCGCCGAGATCCACTGCCTGGATGCTCATTGGGTCATGGGTCATGGGTTATGGGTGATGGGCGAAGGCTCATTGCTCATTGCTCATTGCTTCCGCAGCGTCAACCGTGTTGCGCAAGAGCATTGCGATGGTCATCGGGCCGACGCCGCCGGGAACGGGAGTGATCCACGAAGCGACCTCCTTCGCCGTCTCAAACTCGACGTCGCCCACATCCTTGTCTCGCCCCTCGACTTTGTTGTAGCCCGCATCGAGTACGACCGCGCCCGGCTTGATCCAGTCGCCCTTCACCATCTCCGCCCGGCCAGCCGCTGCCACCACGATATCCCCCTCGCGCACCACATCGGGCAAATCCTTCGTCCGGGTGTGGCAGACGGTTATCGTCGCGTGCCTCTGGAGGAATAAGAGCGCCGCCGGTTTGCCCAGAATTATGCTCCGCCCGACAATCACCGCACGTGCGCCCTCGATCGGTATCCCGTACCGGTCAAGCAGCTCGACCATTCCAAGCGGCGTGCAGGCGATGTACCGAGCACGACCCAGTACCAGCCTGCCCATGCTCACCGCGCTGATCCCGTCCACGTCCTTGTCGGGATGCACGTGAGACAGTATCTCCAGCTCGTCCAGGTGCTTGGGCAGAGGATGCTGGACCAGAATGCCATGAACGTTCGGGTCCTCATTCAGACGGGTTATCAGTCCCTTGACCTCCTCGGCCGTGCTGTCCGCAGCCAGTTGGTATAGGTCCGATTCCATGCCCGC
>Ga0315289_10015302_pt1 | contig 10653 bp, 9 predicted proteins | sample YL17G11_40_MG_FD_203452 | JGI IMG/M metagenome (GOLD analysis project Ga0315289, IMG submission 203452) | Sediment microbial communities from Yellowstone Lake, YNP, Wyoming, USA - YL17G11_40 | ecosystem: Environmental > Aquatic > Freshwater > Lake > Sediment | place: USA: Wyoming | collected...
GTATTCCAGCATCCGACCTATTACCTCCAACTTTTTGGCTTTGGTGTTGTATTCTTAATCCCCCCACATCCAAAGATATATCGAAATAAGGTTCGATATTGCATCCGCGAATATTTCCCGCGTTAATGCCGGGAAGTCCGTCTGGTTCCATTCTGTCGGCTTTTCCATCGGAAACAGCTTCAGGCTCCGTTCCTTAGATTTCACGCATATATCTACCATGAATTCCATCATGTCCCGGTCGCCGATGGAGCGGGGGCAGATCAGCGCCAGGTCTTGTTTATTGTTCAAGGAGAACCGTGTCTGTGGGGTCAGGCTGGTTTCTTTTTCATAGTCTTCGAAGGTGTCGGCAACGAAAACGTTTTCGGCAACGGCGGCAGGAGTGCAGGCCTGGTCCCAGAGGTCTTCTATTCGGCCGTGCAGGGATTCGGAGTAGTAGCGCGATGCGGGGAGGGGTTTGGTATCGTCGGTTGCTGAGGGCGGATCGTCGCGGATATCGCAGTGCATGGGAACGTGGGCGTCGGAAACGTAGTGGGAGATCATGAGATATAGGTACATTATCTGCTTTTGACCGAAGTGGTCATTATAGGACCGGAGTTTGGTGATATCGGAGATCACTCTCGCCAAATGGTCCACCTTGTATGGAAGTCCGCCGCCGCCTTTGATGCGGTAATATTTTTTGCCATTGCGTTCGTGGGTTTCGCGGGCGTATTTCTGGGCGTCGGGGAATTCCGCGTCGGTAAAGAGCTTGAAGGTATGGAACAGGCTTTTGTCGTTGAGAACGTCGTCCGGCGCCCAGCTTGCTTCCACCGCGGCGTATTGGTGGTAGCGTAAAAGGCGCTGCAGGTCCACGGCGCGGAGTTTGGTTTTGGTTTTGGATTTTGATGCGGCGTTGTCGCCGCTCAGGGTCTTGAGATTATCGACCGAGTCCCGCATGAACTCGATTGCCTTTGCGGCGATGTAGATGTGGGTGTTGTGTTTCATGGGTGCTTATTGTTATCCTTTCCGGTTCATGTTCTTTTAGGCCGTTTGCATAAGAGCTTGCATCGTGTGCTCATGGAAATATGTTGTATGCCCGGTGATAAATACCTGTTTGCACGGCATACAAAGGCCGTTTGCATACTGCCCGATCGTTGTTTGCATGGGGTATTTGGCCGTATGCAAACCCGGAAATATGGCTTTGCACAGGGGGCCGGCGTTGCATGCATGCAAAAAATTGGCGTATTCGCATAGAAAATTGCCGTATGCATGGTGAACAATATGCGCTTGCATGGCTAAAACGGCCTGCTTTTTGCCATGCATACGGGGTTTGACCCCCTTGCATACGGAGATTTTTGCCATGCAAACGGTATCTGACCCCTGTGCATACGGGGTTTGACCCCCTTGCATACGGAGATTTTTGCCATGCAAACGGCACCTGACCCCTGTGCATACGGGGTTTGACCCCCTTGCATACGGAGATTTTTGCCGTGCAAACGGTATCTGACCCCTGTGCATACGGGGATTGTTGCCTGTGCAAATAATGTGTGATCATGTGTCTGAAAGGCGGGAGAGGCTGTCCGGTAGGCAATTCCTGCCGGACAGCCGCACTGGTAACCGCTAAGCTGCTATTTGGCGGGCTTGTCACCGGGAGTTTCGGGCCCTTGGGCGGGTCCAGTATTGCTGGTGTCTTGTCCGTCCGCGGCGTCTGTTTGCCGGCTGCGGTAGGAACTGTAGTACAAATCAAGGCGTTTCGGGTCGTCGCGGAAAACGTATTCGGCGGCGTCCAGGATTTCACCCATCATCATACGCATATAGGTGAACGCGCGGTCGCGCAGTTGCGTGTATTCAACGGTCTTTTTCTCAATGTACGCCTGGGAATAAATAGTGTTCAACATGTTTGTTTTTGCCTCTGCGGCGTCCAACTGCGAAAGGTCGTAATTGACGGCCTTAAGCTCAGCGGGATATTTCCTGCCCAGCGAAACGAGCGCGGAAAGGTCTTTCAGCATGTCCGGATTTCCGGAACCCTTTCGTATGGCGGCAAGGGTCCTGGTCGCATTGAGAACTTTGCGCAATGCGTACGTCATTGTCTTAAGGAGGTCTCTTCGTAGCTTGATTGCATTCGGCTCTTCTTCATTCCATTTCCGCGACGCACCCTTGACCTCGCCGATTGCCGCGGTAAACTGGGCCTGGGCATACCGCAATGCGGCGACGGACGAGCCAAGCTCGTTGATGGTCACGGTTACAACATTTGCCGCGTTAAGGGGCTTTGTGTCTTCCTGCGCTGCCGTGGCCATGATGCCGCCTTCCTTGATCGCCTGTTCGATGGGCATGTCCGGCCTGCGAACCGCCTTGTCCTCAATCGCCTTAAGCTTGGGCAACAACTTCTCATAATCCTGCTGGTCCGACATACTGTCTCCCTTCATGTAAGTGGTGCTGATGGATGCGGTGCATCCTCCGCTATTCAAGAAACTTTTTTTCGTATCTAGTCCATGCCTGTTTTATCGTGCTGCAAAGCCCGGCATTAAATATGATTTATGGGAAGCCGGCTTCTTATAAAAATCTGCTTTTCGCGCGATTTTTTTTGGGGGGGTGGGCGGCATACAGCAGGTGACACGGAAAAGCCAGATGCTTGCCGGCAAGGGACTAAGCCGGCTTCGCCGGAGAGCTCCAGACGCCAGCTCGCTGACGCGAGAGCGCTATGGCGCAGCGGGGGAGCCAGAGCCTAGCCCGAAAAAGAGCATACTACAAAATTTAGCTTCTCCATATAAACATGCCCCGACGCGACTCACCGCAAGCATACGCAAAAAACGAATTCACTGCTGACGGAGACCCCAAAATGCCGCAATGTTTTAAGCAGGATTCGGAATGCAGGTATAGGGTTTGAAGGCATCAGGGATTGCCGGGATAGAACGTAGTGTTAAGCCGCTGGACATGGGCGCTCAAATCTTTTCCCTTATTCCTGTTTCCTATATCGGCTGTTCAGGAAACGAAGGAAGAATAGACTTTGCACATGGCCAGTCAGTGCTTTAACACTTTGTTAGAATTTCCAATTTCCTGTATTTAATTAATTCTGATCTATTTCTTATTTATAATAATATATTTAGGCTTTGGAAGTTTGTATTCTGATTTCGGAGTAACTTCAGCAACAGCATCAGCACTTATACTAGCAACTAAAGTAAAAAGATCATATTTTTCTTCTTTTAAATTAATATATTCAAGAATGATATCATTAGGCATTCGGCCGTTTTCTATTTCTTTTGAAACTTTTTTAAACATTGTATTTCCAGTAAAGACTAAAACCTTTTTATGACAATTAGTTCCAACCATCATCAATACATCTGCTCTAATCTTTTGAAATTTACCTGCGCCAGGGTTTCCACCTTCTGTTATGTATTCAGAACATGATAAGCAATAAACCGCTTTTAACCGATTATTAGCTTTTTCTCGAACTACAGCATCATATTCAAATTTACCACCCCATATTAAATCAACTTTTTCCTTATGAATAATATGGTTCGGATATTCATCTTTAAGTCTATTTATGAACCATGTTTCGATTTGGTTCTTATACTTTTGAGTATTTGCCATATAAGCTCCTTTGCATTTAAATTGCTATCAATTTTGTTTTAATTGCTAGGCGGCGTTTAGCCGCTTCTTCATTTTTCATTTGTTGAAATTGTCTTTATTTAAAATTCTAACTTGACTGCTAACCTGCCGCAATGGGCAAGGCGACCAGAGGGAGCCTTGGGTGCCCCAGTGCGGTCATGGTTAAGCAGGTTGTTAGGTGATTGATGTCTGATTGCCTTCATTTCCGGGCGCCGCAGGCATGTTCAGATCGAGTGGCTGACTTTAACGTTAAGCCCGAGATCATTCTTTGGAAGATCCGTATTGCCGTGACTCCTGGCAAGGTCTTTACTCCTACATTCTTGTTTGTCTCATTGTTTCACACTAATGTGTGCCTTCAATTTCCGCGCGGTACCTGCCATGAACTCCAAGGCGTGGTTGGGCTCTTGTTTCCTCTTTCCTGATTGTGCGGTCCTCCCACGTAGTTCCAGTCTCGATTGCATGTTGGATTCGCTTCCAGCTCTTCACGTCGTCCTGCCTGGGGGCGCGAAACTTGTATCCCATGCTCATCAGAATCTTTCCGCACTCCGGACAAGGATACTGCGGCAGAACCGGTGTTTGCTTCGTCCTATACCAATGTGGTTTCTTGAACACCTTGCGGCATTCGAAACAAGCATGTGCTGAAAGCTCTGGCATAATCAATTTCTCAGGCCTAAGGTGGCCTTCAGCAGCCGATACGACCACGTTCCCGCAGTGGCCGGTCATGCTTGAAGACCTTGACTTGCCGCGAATTTGTGCTCATGTCTTTCTTATGAATTGTATCTTTCAAAATATTCCTTCGATCCTGGTCCCAAATATTCCAAGAGTGAATTTGACAAGCCGCCTTCTCCTGCCAGATTCTCCAGAAAGCAAGTACATGCGGCATTTGAAATTCCAGATTCCGAATTTGGCTCTGTATTGACACATTTTTCCACGAAACCAAATAGACCTATCAATTGACTTCGTTCAATATTGTTGAAGTTGGCCTTGATAAATCCCGAATATTCCGCGAAAATGCCATGGATGGTTCCAAGTCCATCGTCGTTCTTGAAATAGTTATCCTGCCTTTCCCAATAATCCTTGAAGTCTGGAGTTGTTTCACAAATTGTATTGAATAGCTCTTCAGGTGGCATTGGATTGATCAAGATGAATTCATTCTCCATAGTATTTCTCGACCTAACGGAAAGTTAACCTGTTTGTGCCGGCCTCTACCAGATAGTAAGATTACCATGTTGACACCTACTCATGTCGATCTTCTTTGCAGGCCGGCACAAATCATGGTTGAACGCCTTGTTGGCCGTCTGTTGCGTGTGTTGTAAAGGACATGGTTGACACATAGGTCTTCTCGGGCGGGATGCTTGAGGCTGGGGTAAGGACATCTGTTGCACATGGTCCTTCAGAGCACAGAACGTGCGCAGACGGATGGAGGAACCGAGAAGGACGAGAACGGTGTGGCCGCACTACTTGTGCGCCATGATCCGTTTCTTGAGTTGCTCAATGTCAATTCGACTGTTCTGGCACTTCTCCGCCCACGAACGACCGGGATGAAGAATATCCCAAGGGGAGCGTTGCTGGTTGTATCTGCCGGACCCAGGATCATGATTACCGAATCCGTCAATAACTTTGTTCCAGAGGGGAGAAAACATCTGAATCAATAGGGACTCGGCGAGGGGAATCCAGATATCGTCCACGACCAAATACCGGCAAGAAAAGTCAGCGATGTCCAAGGTGACAGTTTGCTTTATTGAGTCTGCGTGCTCAACCAGCCTTCGATACAGAACGGGGCCGGGATCAGCATCAAGTTCTGTCCCACCTTTTCTGGCGCCCAAGGGAACTGCCTTGCCTACGTAGATTGGGCACCTGAACTTTCCAGCTCTGTTTCTGGCCGCAACCTGAGAATAGAGTTCGAACGGGCCGACGTAGTACAAGGCATAGATTCCTGCGCCAGTGAAGGGCTCCGGCGGAAGCGACTCGGGTCTTGAGGAAAGCATGAATTCAGCGACGCTGTCGCCAAGATTCTTCTTGTCAAGTGGGTTGAAGGGCTTGAAGTGCTTGTACTTGTCTTCGTTTAGTGGCATCTTAGTTCTTTGAGATATGGTTGTGGATGGATTTCCCCACTAGTTCCGCGAGTCGAACGGGCACTGCGTTTCCAATCTGCCTCATTGCCTCGGTCCACGAGCCGGAAAAAAGGTAGTCATCGGGGAAGGTCTGTAGTCTCGCGCTTTCACGGACAGTGAAGTAGCGGAGAGTACCGTCTGGATATCGCAGCATGTTCTCCCCTCCGGGAACGCCATGGTCACCGGCCTTGAGTGTCTTTGCGGGTTCGTCCATTTCGCTGCCCGTGTGGCCAGGATACGCCTTGGCACCATCGCGAAATTCGTGGTTTGGGAAACTGCGAGAGGGGGATTGGGACTCTGGGTCAGGCAAGCCAGATAGGGCATCGCGTACGGTGAGCCATCTCTGAGTGGAAAGTGGAAAAAGGGAATGCTCTGCCCTTAGCTTGGCGATCCGGTCTTTGAACCTTGGATCAGGAGATGGACGACGTTTCCTGGGAACGGAATGGAAGTCCCAGTACTCCTCGGAGACATATTGGCTATGAAGAAGAGAATCGAAGGAATGTGATTCCTTGGGGAAGGTCCATTCCTTCTTGAGGTCGCTTCGGAAGCCTATGATGAAGACGCGCTGTCGGAGTTGAGGTACACCATAGTCAGCGGCGTTGACTAGTCGGAAGAGGACTCGGTAGTGTAGCCCCTCTGGCCTTCCCTTCGTGTGGTACTTCTCGAGGCGGGAAAGATGTTCTCGCCAGTCTTCATCGTCCCTTCTGCTTATTTCCGGGTACTTGAGTTGGTGCAGAATGTACGCGAAGTACGAAGAGAACGACTGTCTAAGAAGCCCCTTCACATTTTCGAAGAGGAAGACCATGGGACGCAGCTCCGCGACGGCCCGAACAGCTTCGGGGAACATGTCGCGATTGTCCTCATTCCCTTTGTGCTTGCCACCCAATGAGAAGGGCTGACAAGGTGGGCCGCCGGCGATCATATCGATCTTCTCAACGAAGGGCCGGTAGTCGAATTTCTTCACGTCGCCACAGAAGACCTTCCAGTGACGAGCGACCCGAGGACCTGATCCCTGGTTCTGGAACAGGGTACCGCAAGCGTCATCGTTTCGCTCTATCAAGTACTCGTGCCTGACCCCTGCGTTCGAAAGGCCGAGGGCAAGTCCGCCCGCCCCGGAAAAGAGCTCGATCGATTTCATGTTGCACTATCCTTTATCTTGCCATGAATTGTTGGATTTTGGTTGTCACGTTCTGGCGGTTCTTAGTTGTTAACTGACATTCCCACAGGACCAGTTTCGCCCACCCAAGATTGTTGAGTTTTCTGTAGTTCTCCGCATCTCGACTGACATTGTTTCTTAGCTTCGGATCCCAGAAGCTTCTCCTTGTGAGGGGCATCCTGTACTGATTGCATCCGTGCTGATGCCAGAAGCAACCGTGCACGAAGATCGCTTTCCGCAGCCGTCTGAAGGTGAGATCCGGTTTTCCTGGCAACGTAGATTCGTGCAACCTATACCGATAACCAAGTGAGTGCACGATCTTTCTGACGTATATCTCGGGAGCGGTGTCCTTTGCCCGAACCAAGGACATCCGTTTGCTTCGCTCAGATTTCGATAAGGGGTCATATCTTGGCATCGGGACTTCTTGCGACCCTACATGTTGTATACCAATAAATACGTAACGGTCGGCCCCGAATGCAAGGGAGCGACAGTTCGGTGGCCTCCTTCACTCTGCTTGAAGGGAATAACACGGGCCGCACGAATCCGAACGGTTGATTGCCAGTGTTATCAGTGCGGCCGTTCGGTTCCCCCTCCTTTCGAATTGCCAAGAGAATCCGACCGTTTCCGATCCTGCCTTGTCATACCACGGATCTGGCGAATCCCCAAATAGTCTTCATGGCTTCTGCGGGGATCTCTGGCGGGCTCGGTCAGCAACGAACAAATTGGTCCGAGGACTTTCCGCCAAAGTTTCTGGAAGGCGAAGATGAGTTCAGTGAATTGGGCCTTTGCGGGAATCGCACGTCATGGCGCCGAGCCATTCTACTCTGGGATCATTGAATTCAGACCATCTAGTCGATCTCCCCGTTTGCTCCTGGTCTTGTTGACTCCAGCACGACGTGAGGCACCGAGGCAAGTCTTCATTCCGGTCCGGTCAGTCTTCATCTGTCTTGCCAGGTTGTAGTCCCCATTAGACAAGTCGTCAATTCCTCTTCATGGCTGCTGCGGTTATATCTTCCGGCCAACAGATATTATACAGCTACTGGTATATTCAATATATTCTTAACCGGTATATTCAATATATTCTTAACCGGCATATCCAATATATTCTTAACCGGCATATCCAATATTCTCTTAAACGGTATATTGGATATTCCCTTAAGCGCCCTATTCACCATGCCGTCTTTCGTTCCTTCTCCGTTCCGGCGCGTCTTTGTTTCCACCCATTAAATTAGCTATTCTTGACGAAAAAAGCAAATTGCGCGCGTTGTGGGCGGGTATTTTTCCGCTTTCCCAGGCTGTTCTTTTAAAAGGCTGACGGTGAAAAATATCCGCCGTCTTCATGGCTCATTAACCAAATGGCGATTAAATATTTCAGATATCTCGTCAATGGTGAACGGTTTGCAAATGCAGTCTATAAAACCATGTTTGCCCGGGTCCGCCATAACAGGATCGTTTGAATAACCGCTTGCGACAAAAACGGGAATTTTCAGGTCCATTTTCCGGATCTCAATAGCGACCTCTTTCCCGCCCATGCCGCCGGGAATGGTCAGATCAAGAATAATCGCGGTAAACGAGCGTCCCGCGGAAATCTCCTCATGGAGAAAGGACAGCGCATCTTTTCCGTTGCTCCTGCATGCTACGGAATATCCCAGCATACTGAGGATCTTTCCCATGGAACTTTGAATAATCGCCTCGTCATCCATTACCAGTATCCTTCCACTGCCTCTATGAAACGAAGCCTGTTTTTTGGAAGGCGTTTGCATTGTTGCTTCTCTGGATGCTGGAAGGTATATGGATAATAGTGTTCCCTTGCCGATACTCGATTCAACGGTTATCCATCCGCTGTGTTTTTTCACAATTGAGTGGCAAATTGCCAGCCCCAACCCGCTCCCTTTCTGCTTCGTGGTGAAAAACGGATCGAATATCTTTTGCAGGTTTTCTCCGGCAATGCCGATGCCGGTGTCCGCTATAGCTATTCTCACGTAATTACCGGCAGGAAGGTTTCCTATTTCGTTAACGCCCAACCGGAGGTTTTGCGCGGAAACCGAAACCGTGCCACCCCCCGGCATTGCCTGTTGAGCATTTATTACTACATTATCAATAACCTGACTTATCTGGTTCTTGTCATAATTGCATGGCCACAGGTCTTCCGCAATGTCATACGCGGCCGCGATAGTCGAGCCGCTGAGCGCAAGGTTTGTCGCATCGCGGATAACAGGCGATAGAGCGCCTGTTTCCCGGACCGGTGCGCCGCCTTTCGCGAACGTAAGCAACTGACTTGTCAGGTTCCTGGCGCGATCAATTGCCCCCATGGCTGCGGAAAGGTAGTTGGAAACAATACTGTCCTTTGATGATGCCAGCGCAAGATTAATGTAGCCAAAAAAACCGGCCATCAGATTGTTGAAATCGTGGGCTATGCCGCCGGCAAGAAGTCCGAGGGATTCAAGTTTGTGCGATTGATGAATCTGCTGCTCCAGCCTCAGGCGTTCTTCCTCTGCGTCCTTGCGCTCGGTTATGTCTCGATCGGCACCCCAGAAGCCTGCAAGCTCGCCGTCCCTGTTGATAATAGGTGTAGAATTGCTTTCGAGAAACCGGTATGAACCGTTTTTATGCTTCCATCGGCAGACAAGACCGGTCCACCCTTTCTTTTGTGCGATGAATTCAGGAAGCATCGCCTTTACCTTATGCGCGTCTTCCGAATGCATTAATTGAAGCGCATCGACACCCATCATCATCTCGGGACTGTACCCTAAAATTTTTTCAACCGCGGGATTGCAATAGGTGTGCCGGGCGGACGCATCAATTGCCCAGATCCATTCCTGGCTTGTTTCAATTATTGAACGGAACCTCTTTTCGCTTTCCCGGAGATCTTCCTCAGCTTGTTTACGCTCGGTAATATCGCGATAATTAACCACAAACCCGTTAATTGCGGGATCTTCCAGCATGTTTTTGCCGATGCATTCGATCCAGCGCCAGGCGCCGCTCTTGTGTCGTACCCTGAGCTCCATTTTGAAGGCTTGCTCTGGATGAACAGCCGAACACTTGAATAATTCCTGGGCCCGCGTGAGGTCGCCTGGATAAATCCTCTCGAACGCTCCTTTGCCGATATTTTCTCCCGGCTGGTATCCCAGGAGCCTGCTGAGCCCCTCACTTTCGTATGCTATTTTGCCGTTGGTATCAATAATGGAAACACCTTCGAAAGCATTTTCGACCAGCGCCCTGAATCTTTTTTCGCTCTCCTTGAGCGCGTTTTCCGACCGCTTTTGCTCAGTGATGTCGTGAAGAAAAGCCACGACCTCTATCTGCGATTCGTTTCGAACGGCAAATGATGATGATTGTACCGTCTTGAAAGCTCCGCCAGGGCATTGGATCCTCTGTTCCGCTATCCGACCCGGCCATTGTACTTTGCCTTGGGCGATCTCCGCTATTCCAGCCTTGAGCTGTTTGACCAGTTCATCGGTTTTTATATCATCAGGAGCAAGCCGGAATTGGATTTCCCACAATGGCCGCCCTACCGCATCACACCGCTTTATACCTGTAATGGCCTCTTGCGCACTATTCCATTCGATAATAGCGCATTGCTCGTCGGCTATGACAATTCCATCCAGAGATTCCATGATAATTTTGCGCAACTTCTCTTCGGCCTTCCGCTGCGCATCTTCCGCGACATTTTTGATCAGCATTCGATAGTATTCATTCTCGTTGCTCGTGTCACTGCTCAATTTTGATGAGCTGCTTTGGTTCGTCTTGTTTTGGGCTTTTTTCGTCACGTGGTGTCCTTCGTTTTTGCAGGCCCCA
>Ga0315289_10015303_pt1 | contig 10653 bp, 5 predicted proteins | sample YL17G11_40_MG_FD_203452 | JGI IMG/M metagenome (GOLD analysis project Ga0315289, IMG submission 203452) | Sediment microbial communities from Yellowstone Lake, YNP, Wyoming, USA - YL17G11_40 | ecosystem: Environmental > Aquatic > Freshwater > Lake > Sediment | place: USA: Wyoming | collected...
CACCCAGGTCTGCTCTCGCTTGAAATCGGGCACGGTCGACACCTCGATGACATATTGGTCTGCACCTCGGCTTCCACGCCACACGAAGGTAACATTGGTCAAATCTACGTATGTAGTGCCCGTCGTCCCGCCGGGGCTCTCCGGAATGGGGCGTGTCACATACGTGGCACGACCGGCGTATATCGCGCTGGTCTCCCAATACGTGACGTTATCCTCGGTGCCCGTGGTTGTACCCGTGGTGGGCTGAAACCGCCTGTAGAGACAGGTTACCCAGTACTGGTGAGGCACGCCGATGGAGATCCCCATCATCGGTTCGAGCGAGCCCTCGTCCAAGTCGGTGTGATCCGCACTGGCCCGCAGATAATCGAAGTCCTTAGGGTAAGTGAAGTCTACACACATATGATCGAAACTGCCGGCCGGCCCGTTCAATGGAGCCGCTGTCACCATGTCATTGGCCATTACCGGCCCGAGATTGCTGCCCGCCTCCCCGCCTGCGCCGGAACCCCAGTTCCCGTGGTTGTCGCGCCATACATGGAACTCTATTACGTCCGCGTGACGAACGTCCTTCGGATTGTTCCACGCGATAAGAATGCCGCCATCCTCCGTAGCCGCGGTGACGTCCGGCGATCTGCCCGCCATCACCACCGCCGTCGGGAGTTGCTCAGGCCTATCGCCCCCGCCCTTGAAGAACGTGGCTATGCCGATCAGCGTGACAAGCCCCCACAGCAGCTTGCTTCCTACGGCTATGCGCTTCTTGCTGTCTGTGCGCGGAGCCTCCACCTCTTTGCCGCCGGTGTCCTTCGGAAGCTCGTAGACAGCCCTTACCCGGTCCTCGGGCTTGACTCCCCTCGTTGACCGAACCACCGAAGCGCGGGAATCGGTATCGGACACCTTCGAAATCCTCACGCGGCCGACGACTTCCTCCTCGCCGGCGTCACCTCTTCGGAGAACGATCATCTCCATGCCCGGCTCCAGGCCTTCCTGGGACCCCCTGTTCAGAAGAACTTCATTCGGTCCGATGGTACCGATAATGGTCGCCTCCGGGATGATGTACTGAACCATCGTCTCCACAGCCTTTCGGGCTGCGCTGTTGATCGCCTCGATAATCCAGTCGGTGTCCCTATCGGGAGTATACCCGATGCGCGGGTTGCTGGCACCGGTAGCGACGGCGCCGTTCACCCATTCGCCGGACGCCACGTCCAGCATGCGCACCACGATGCGCGCTTCTGCACGCTTCTTGCCCCGGTCCACCTTTATGGAAGTCACTTCGCCACTCACGACGCTGTCCGCTCCGACTTCGCCCCCCACTCGAACCATCATGGACGGAGTCAGGTGAACCTTGAGAGCGCGATCCTCCTTCGACTTGTATCCCAGTTCCTCCATCTTCGCCTGAAGGGTATCAGCAGTGACGACGCCGAACTTCCCGCAACGCAGAAGCTCCACGACCACGGCATCCGTGGCCATCGCGCCGAACATCTCATTGGATACCTTGCTGACATTCCGGAAGTCCACCACGGCGACCTCGATGGTTCCGGTCTGGGCCAATGCAGGCAGAGGAGCGAGAGCCGTACCTGCGAGAGGAGCAATGAGGACAGTGATACAGAGCACGCTTATCGGCCAACGCGCTGCAAACCTTCTGAACGATCTCACAAGAGTATTTCCTCCTAGCACGTTTTCGTATGATGCACGTACCGACGAATAAGCTTGGTCAATACAGTATTCCGATGATGCCGTTTTGCCATTGGGCTCGGTTGAGGATACGATAACGCGGACATAGAGCTATCACCTGGGGGTCGGGGCGTGTGCAACATTATAAAAGGCAATGAGTTCGCTTACCCCGCTTCGGCAAAAGCCGACAGCGGTTCTATCGCAACCCGGAACTGTCCCGCTATGACGAATTGCCCCGTACGGCGCGATCAGGCTGATGCCTTGTCCGTAGTTACCGGTCTCACCGGCAGCCCACGCCGCCCAAGTCGGACGCGGCCAGGGCAATTATAGCACAGCTACTTGGGTTGCGCAAGCGATTTTCGAATAGCGCCCCACACCCTGTTCACTTGTTCCTTAGTGCCGCGCAATGTACCTTCCGTACATATCACCCAGTCGGCATGTTTCACCTTCTCCGACATGGGCAATTGCGACCCTATCCGCAGAACCGCCTCCTTGCGACCTATACCGTACCGTTTCTGTAGACGCTCAATCTGCGTTTCTTGTTCCGCGGTAACAACCAAAACTTTATCTACCAGCGCCAGAGATGACGTTTCTACAAGCAGTGGAATCTCGAGGATGAGGACCCCTTCTCCGCTGCCACGAAAACGCTCTGCCTCCTTTGCGAGGAATTCGAGCACAGGCGGATGTATGATAGCTTCCAATCTTCGTCTCTTCTCAGGATCTGCAAAAACCACCTCTGCCAGTTTTTTCCTATCCATGCTTCCGTCCGCATTCAGGATAGTGCGCCCAAACTCATGAACGATCGCCCGCCATACATCGGTCTCCGGCTGCATCAAATGATGCACGACGTCATCCGCGCTCAGCACTTTCGCCCCCAGGTCCTCGAACATGCGAGCTACTGTGGTCTTTCCAGTCGCTGGGCCCCCCGTAAGTCCCATAACAAGCGTCTTCCGGGCATAAAGAGAGCCAGCCCGCTCGCTGACATTTCCGCGGACTGGCCTTCCCTTGTCCTTGTTCTCCACGCCCATGCTAAGTTCTCTCTGCCACCACTCGGGGGCGCCTCGACAGCACGCAGGCTGGGATTTACCGCTACGACTTGTCTTCCTCGGGTTCGGCCTCGGACGCGTCCTTCGCCTCCGTGTCGGCAGGCTCGACATCCGCGGCTTCAGATTCTGCAGAGACAACCGGTTCCTCCGGAGCTTCCTCCGCTGCCTCAGGCACTTCCGTGGTCTCGGCTTCAACTGCTTCGCCGGCTTCTTCGGCCTGGGGCTCCGCAGCTTCCTCCGCTGCCTCAGGCATTTCCGTGGTCTCGGCTTCAGGTGCCTCGCCGGCTTCTTCGGCCTGGGGCTCCGCGGCCGCTTCCGCAGTTTCAGCGACCTCTTCCTCTGCTTCTGCCGAACGCCTCGACGCAACCAATTCCTGCAGCTTCTCGCCTACGAGATCGCCCAGGGTCATCCGGCCGTCAGACCTCGAGGCCTGGTAAGACTCGTAATCCTTCCGTTCACTGTCGTCGTGGACCTGCCGCACACTCAAGGTCATGCGCCGTTCTTCGGGCCGGATGTCAATGATCTTTGCCTCCACCGACTCGCCAACGGAGACCACGTCCTCGGGTCTATTCACTCGCCTCTGGCTGAGCTCGGTGTTCGGGACTATGCCTTCTATGCCGCCGTCGAGCTGCACGAACGCTCCGAACGGCACAAGTCTGGAGACTGTTGCGGCGACCTTCTCTCCCACCTTGTACTTGCGCTCTATGCCGGACCACGGGTCCGGGAGTATTTGCCTAAGTCCCAACGACACGCGTCCGGCCTCAGGGTTGAGCCTCAGAACCACGACATGGATCTTCTGGCCGACCTTCACGACCTCGGACGGGTGGTTGATTCTCGTCCACGACATTTCACTTATGTGGAGCAGCCCGTCCACGCCCCCAAGGTCAACAAAGGCTCCATAATCGGTGGTCCTCCTGACTACGCCCTCGCGAATCTGACCTTCTATGAGCGAAGCTATGGTCTGCTCCCGCTGCTTCGAGCGCTCCTCGTCGAGGGCCAGGCGGTGCGACAGGACGACCTTCCGTCTCTCTCGATCAACTTCTATAACTTTGAGAGTGAGAGATTGCCCCACGTACCGATCCAGGTTCTTAACCTTCCCGCTGCCTACGTGTGATCCGGGCACAAAACCCCGAATGCCCAGGTCCACCACGAGACCGCCTTTTACCCGGTCGCTCACCATCGCGGTGAGCACTTTGCCGTCCTCATAAGCCTGCTGGACCCGTTCCCAGGCCTTCTCGAAGTCGGCGCGTTTCTTCGAAAGGATCAGGTTGCCATCCCTGTTCTCCGGCTGGAGCACGTACACTTCGATCTTGTCGCCAACGGAGACGACCTCTTCTGCAGCTTGCACCGGCCCAGAGGACAGCTCTCCGGGTCGGATGATGCCCTCCGATTTCGTGCCGACGTCAACCAGCACGCCTTCCTTATCTATATGAACGACTACCCCGTCAACGACGTCACCTTCTGACAGCGACCTAAACGTCCTGGAGTAATCTACCTGGCTTCCGCCCTCCTCGGTTCCCGATTTGGCCTGAGGCTTCTCCGCCGGTTCTACGGGACTCGCTTCCACCTCCGGCTTTTCCTCCGGCTCAGCAGCCGCACTGGCCGACTTATCGAGGGAAATAGGCGTTGCCACGAGATCGTGTCTCTGCACTGCCTTCTCGACTGCCGACTTTCCGCCGACAGCCTGCCCTTCGCGCTCCTCGCTCAGGTCGGTTCTCTGAGCGGTCGTCTGGGTCTCGTCCTCGGGACTCGGCTCCACTTCCGCCGCCGGAGCATTCTCATCCGGTGCGCCCTCGAGACCCTTCTCCTCGTCTGTCATGGTCAAACACTCCTCTCTGTACTGAGCAGGGAATCACGACTTGCGCGACTTCGCCGCTCAGCCCCGGCAGCACTGCTGTCCGGTCTGACTTGTCAGACGCAACTGCCGTGCGCGTCCTGTGTGACTGTAAACTGCGGCTGCGCCGGCGACACGGCTCGCCGACACATCCCTCCGCCTGGCTATCCTGGTCATCAGAGCGGAGAACACGCAATCGTATCCGGGCAAGAGAACCGGGAGGCAGGCTCTCCGGCGCCTGTCCCGGCCCATGCCCCACGTTTATGCCAACTGGCCTTCATTATATCATATCCAACCGCAGACGCGCCAGAGGTCCCCGGAAGCACGAAGGCTTACCGGCCACATGAGCTGCGTCTCGCCGGATGAACTGCTAAACGCCCGATTCGTTGTGGTTTTCTGCTGACACCGGCAGGGCCGTGCACCAATCCTTGCCCACCTTCACCTCCGCCCTGAGCGGAGCATCCAGATCGAACGCCTTCTCCATGCACTCCCGAATCATCGGTATCGCATCGGCTGCCTCGGATTCCGGAGACTCGAATACCAGCTCGTCGTGAACCTGCAGGATAAGCTTGGTCTTCAGCCCCAACTCCGTCAGCCGCCGATGCACCTGGATCATCGCAATCTTCACTATATCCGCAGCGGTTCCTTGGATGGGCATGTTTACCGCAGCCCGCTCAGCGAACTCCCGGTAAACTCGGTTTGGGCTGTTCAACTCGGGGATATAGCGCCTCCGCCCCAGAAGGCTCTCCACGTAACCACTCAGGCGAGCCCTTGAGAGCGTTTCCGCCGCGTACAGTCGCACGCCCGGGTACTCCTGGAAGTAGTTCTCTATATAGGTTTTCGCCACTTGCGTAGGAATCTGCAATTCCCGGGAGAGCCCGTACTCGCTCATGCCGTAGATGACTGCGAAGTTCACGGTTTTCGCCTGACGCCGCATCTCCGGCGTCACCGCGTCCGCAGGTACGTCGAAGAGCCGCGTGGCGGTCCGGGTGTGGATGTCCTCCTCCGCGCGAAATGCGCGTATCAACTCCGGGTCGCGGCTCACGTGCGCCAGAATCCGCAGTTCGATCTGCGAGTAGTCCGCGCAGATCAGACAGTTTCCGGGGGACGCGACGAACGCCTTTCTAATCCGCCTGCCGACCTCCGTCCTTATGGGGATGTTCTGGAGGTTCGGTTCGCTGCTCGATAGGCGCCCGGTGGCGGTCACAGCCTGATTGAGCGACGTATGTATTCGCCCTGTCGTGGGATTGATCAGCTTGGGGAGGGAGTCGGCATAGGTGGACTTCAGCTTCGTCAGCTCTCGGTACTCGAGCAGTTTCGCCACGATCTCGTGAGCAGGCGCCAGGGCAGCCAGAGTATCCGCATCGGTGGAGTAGCCGGTCTTGGTCTTCTTCGAAGCCGGGAGACCCAGCTTGTCGAACAGAATCGTCTGAAGCTGCTTCGGCGAGCTGATGTTGAAGTCGGTGCCCGCGAGTTCGTAGATATCCTTCTCCAGCGCCGCGATCTGATCCGCCAGACTCGCCGAGAGCGACTGCAGCCGGTCCATGTCCACCGCCACTCCCGTAAGTTCCATCTCCGCGAGGATAGGAACCAGCGGCATCTCCACGTCCGCCATCAAGTGCCCGAGGCCGTCCTCGGCCAGCCTTCCGCCCAGAATCGGGACGAGACCGGCTACGGCGTCAACTTGCGCCGCGAAAAGATGCTCCACAGTGGGCTCGCCGTTTGGGTTCGAGATCTTTCCGGTCTTGGGATCGCGCACCGGCAGCTCGATGGCAGCGTAGTCCAAAGCCAGCTCTTCGAGCCCGTGCGTACCCCTGGTCGGATTCAGAAGATACGCGGCCAGCAGAACATCGAAAGCGGGGCCCTTGATGTCAATGCCGGCGCGTTTCGCCGCTTGGTATTCGTGCTTCAGATTGTGGCCGTGCTTCGCAATGAGATCGGATTCGAAGACGGCACGGAAGTCCTCAAGCCGAATGCCGCTCTCCTCATCGAACGGCACATAGTAAGCCTTTCCCGACGCCGCCGACACCGCCATCCCCAGCGGCTCCGAGTCCACCCCGCGCGGCGAGGTTCCGTTGACTCGAATCGCCATGCTCTTCGAATCGCGGACGTGCGCCAGCAGCTCCTCCAACCCATCAGGTCTGCGGACGATGATAACAGACGGCGCGCCGGTGGGCACCGGAGCTTCCCGCGCCGTCCCCGCCTCTGCGAACAGGTCCTGCTGCCCGGTGTCCTGAGGAAGTCTCTTGAGCAGAGAGCTGAATGCGAGCTCGCGGAATAGCTTTCGGAGGCGGGGATAGTCCGGCCCCTTGAACCTGGATTTCGCGAGGTCAATGTCCACCGGCACATCCGTCACTATCGTCGCGAGGTGCTTCGACAGCTTCGCCTGCTCCGAACCTTCGGTCAGCGCCGCCTGAAACTTGGCCGGCTCCACATCTTCAACGTTGCAGAGCAGGTTTTCCAGATTCCCGAACTGCTGAAGCAGTTTCACAGCACTCTTAGCTCCGATGCTGGGAACCCCGGGGATGTTGTCGGACGGGTCGCCGACGAGGGCCTTGTAATCCGGGAACTGGCGCGGCTGCAGGCCGTATTGGTCCTCCACAGCTTTCTCATCGTAGGTGACAGTCTCCGTGACGCCCTTCATGGTTCGCATCACGTGCACCTTGGGACTGACAAGTTGCAGGGCATCCAGGTCGCCGGTTACGATCGTGACGTCGCAGCTCTCGGCCTCAGCCTTGCGCGCGAGGGTGCCGATTACGTCATCCGCCTCGTAGCCTGCCACCTCAAGCACGGGGACGTTGAACGCATCCACCATGTCGCGGGCAATCGGACCTTGAGAAGCAAGCTCATCGGGCGCGCGCTTCCGGTGCGCCTTGTACTCCTCGAACTCCTTGTGGCGGAATGTCTTCGCCGGGGCGTCAAAGGCAACGAGCAGGATATCCGGCTTCTCCTCCTGAATCAGGCGAAGAAGCATCATCGTGAACCCGTAGACCGCATTCGTCGGCTGGTTCTCCAGCGTGCTGAAATGCGGCATTGCGAAGAACGCCCGGTATAGGAGGCTATTGCCGTCTACCAGAATTGCCTTCACTTTGTCAGTCACTTCCACCATAGTCCGGACAACAGGTCAGCGAATCTGGGTATCCGGATTGCTCAGCAGCAGCCTTTGGGCCAGTTCCTGCAACTTACTGCTTCTGGCAAGCCATCCGGGAAGCTCAGTGTTCGCTGTGCCCAAGAGCACCTCGAGTAAGCGCGGCCTTCGCTCGTACTCCGTAACCGTGAACTCGCCTTTGATTCCCGCCTGCCGCGCCGCCGCCCTCAAAGCATCCTCCAGTGTCCCTATACGGTCTACAAGCTTCAACTTCAGCGCCTGCCGGCCAGTGTACACGCGTCCGTCGGCCAGCTTGAGGACGTCCCGTCTCGGCAGCTTTCTGCCTGCGCTCACGTCAGTAACGAACTGATCGAATACGTCATCAATCAGGCTTTGCAGTATGCGCCGCTCCTCCGGCGTCATGGGCCGCGAGAACGATCCCATGTCCTTGTGTTTCCCGCTCTTGATGGCACTCAGACTGACGCCGTACCGCCCCAGCAGTTCATGGAGGTCCATGGTCTCCATTATCACTCCGATGCTCCCGGTCAGGGTAGCTGCGTCGGCATAGATCATATCGCCGGCGCTGGCGACGTAGTAGCCGCCCGAAGCAGCCACATCGCCCATGGACACAATGATCTTCTTCCCCTCCCCTCGGACACGCGTGATCTCCTGGTAGATCTCCTGCGAGCCGGCCGCGCTTCCTCCCGGGCTGTCAATCCGCAGGACGGCCGATTTTACCCATCTGTCCCTGCGGAACTCCTCAAGGAGGTCCACAATGCGTTCCGAACCGGCAGCTCCTTCGCCGAAAAACCCGGGCGAGCCGCGGCCGGAGGTGATCACTCCCTCCACCCGGATGAGCGCGACTCGATTCCCGTATATGGGCGTCTCACGAGCGATCATCAAGGCCGCGCCGACGACAGCCGCAACGAGAATGGGCAGGAGAACAGCCACGATGAGAATGATCAAAATGATGGTGCTCTTTCGGTTCATGGGGTCACCCTCCAAATTGACAAATTCAGCCGGTTGAGCTATACTTAACTGCAGTGCCGGAGTGGCGGAACAGGCAGACGCGCCGGTCTCAAAAACCGGTGAGGGCGACCTCGTGTCGGTTCGAGTCCGACCTTCGGCACCAGGCCCGCCATTCTGCCATCGATCCCCTACTCCGCCGATGCAAGGCGAACATCAGATTCTAGCACCCCAATGAATTCCGTGTCAAACTGCGATGCCTGCTGACGCACTCCACAGTTCCTGTAGACAACACGACCGTGCGGGCATCAACTTGGTCTGCATTATTCATGAGCGGCGTAATCTTGAGACGAAGTGCTTTCTCCCCTGCGAATCAATTCACGGCAACAGAGGCACGAAGTGCCCCTTCGGGCACTGTGGATCGAGTCAGCGGAGGGCGGACTTCGTGCATTCGCAGCCGTGGTTCTCCCGCCAGGCGGGATCCCGGTTCATCGGGATAACCGCAATGGGCAGGAGATGATCGCACACGCGAAAAGGGGGTTCCAAGCGCACAGGGAAGAACGCGAAGCACCTACGGCTCTCACACGCTTCGGAGGAACCTGTTCTCTTCGTCCACGAGGATCATCTTGGGGGCAATGTCCTCGTCGGTCAGCACGAAGGCCGCGATGATGACCTTATCGCCGGCTTTGCAGAGGTGAGCCGCCGCGCCATTCACGCAGATCACACCCGACCGCTTCGGCGCCGGTATCGTGTATGTCTCGAATCGAACACCATTCGTGACGTTCCAAACGTGCACCAATTCGCCTTTCTTGATTCCGGCGCGGTCCATCAAATCCTGGTCAACGGTGATGCTGCCAACGTACTCCTCGTTCGCATCGGTGACAGTAGCTCTGTGTATCTTGCTCTTGCAGATGGTAAGAAGCTGCATAGGTCGTTTCCTTGCCTTCGCCGAGGCCGTTTCCGCCCAGGGGCGTCCCGCCCCGAGTATGCTTGATTATACCAGGCCGCTCCGTGTTCCGGCAAGGTACTTCGAGATGTACTTGCGGGTTCGATACTCCGCGACCATTTGCTCGTCCAGTGGGTACACGCCGAACTCCTGCGCGGCCTCGACCATCGTCCTGTAGTTCTCAGGCTTTACTCCCGGATGTATGCTGTTGCTGGATGCGATTACGTGACCACCGCCGACAGATGCCTTTGCAATGGTCTCCTTCACGGCATCTATCACTTCCTCCCGCGTTCCGTGCGGAAGAATGTGGGTGCAGTCAACGTTGCCGACGACCGCGACCCGGTCTCCGTACCTCGCCTTAACCTCCCCGATGTCCATGCCGGCGATCGGCTCGATGGGGTCAATTGCGTCCGCACCCGCCTCGACTATGGAGTCCAGGATCGGCCAGATGAAGCCGTCCGTGTGCTTGATGAACGGCACGCCGCGCTCGTGGGCCGCGTCGGCCATTTCCTTGATGTAAGGAGCGCAGTATTCGGCGAAATATGTGGGTGACATGAGCGGAGCGGTCTTGAACGCGTAGTCGTCGCCGGAGACTATAACATCCACGCCTTCGTCTACCGCGCGATGAAGAACCGCCTTCTTGTAATCAACGATTACTCTCGCCAGCCGATGCACGAACTCCGGATCCTCGACGTAGGCCATGAGCAGGTTATTCATGCCGTAGAGATAATGGGAGAACTCGAACGCCTCGTGAGAGCAGAGCACTATCGCCTTCTCTCCCTTGAACCGCCGAACCGCGTCACGCAGTGTATCAAGCCTGTAGTCTGCATCCGGATCAGGAGCCTTATACGAATCGAGATCCGCCTTGGTCTTGATCGCACCGCCCACGGGATACGGCACGCCGCACGGCTCCATTCCCCAACTGATTCCCCACTCGTCCTTGAACACGCCGTTACCGGGCTCTTCCCGACGGTGGTTTTCGAACACGGTCACGGCGTCCAGCCCCAGCTTTTCGGCAAGCGTAAAGTATCCTATCTCTCCGAAGATTCCGGAAAGCGTCGGCTCGTTGATGATCAGTTCCCAGATCGGAACTCTGTCCGGCTGC